>Ga0070734_10002059_pt1 | contig 26203 bp, 25 predicted proteins | sample Coa_R1_8_FD_66444 | JGI IMG/M metagenome (GOLD analysis project Ga0070734, IMG submission 66444) | Surface soil microbial communities from Centralia Pennsylvania, which are recovering from an underground coalmine fire - Coalmine... | ecosystem: Environmental > Terrestrial > Soil > Unclassified ...
GTCTTCACCGTCAATGGCACGCATACGTATGCCGCCGCCAACCCCGACACCATCACGGTGACCATCCTGCACGGAGGATTGCCTCCCACGCAGGTCCAAAGCCCGGTGACGACCTCCTCGCTCGGTCAATTCGTGTCCGGACCGTTGGCCCAGGCGGCCAGCTTCTGGGAATCGCTCCGGGGCCAGCAGCTGATCCGGCGCTTTGGCGTAACGAGCAGCGGGCAAACCTTGGGCCAATGGCTGGCCTCCACCTTCCCCAATCTCTACGAGAACATGAGCGGTGGCCCGAATCTGAATCCCTTTACCAATGCGCAAATCAGCTACTATTACCAGAACCTGTTTGTAACTTCCCAGGGGACCGGCTTGGATGTGGAGATCCTGGACACCGCCCTGGATGTCTTCGCCTCGACCTTGTCCTTGGGCGGCACGATCGGGCAGAGCTATGGCTTTACGGTCAATAGCTACGGCCTGGGCGCCTATTCCTGGAACATCGCCAGCAGCGGGGCGGCCTTCGGCACACCTAATGACACCGTGCTCGACGTGTTCCAGATTCTGCTTGCGGCCAATAACAATGCCTCTGGCGGCGAACCGTGGAACGGCAATACCTTGTTCCGCAACGAAGCCTCCGCCGTCTTTCAGGGGATTAACGCCGCCTAGAAAAGGCGGTGGGTGGCCAATGGGTGGCGGGTGGCGGGTGGCGGGAAAAGAACTTACGGAGCAGCCAGAGAAGGCTACGGCCTCTTCTCCCGCCACCCACCACCCGCCACCCGCCACCCATTGGCCACCCATGCCGAATGCACGCCAACAGCGCTTGAATCGACGGCCCTGATATGGCACGATGGTCGGGATGAATTGGTGCCTGCCTTCACCTGAGGATCCCGAACCATGTGGCCGCCCATCTTCCGAACTTTGTTCCCTTCGGCTCGCAACCGTTCCCAGCGCCGAGCCCGAGCGCGTTCCTTGGGCTTTCGACCCCAGATAGAGATCCTGGAGAACAGGACGCTCCTGTCGGTGACGAAGTGGACCGGCCTCGGCGCCGACACCAACTGGTCCACGCCGCGCAACTGGAGCAATGGTGTGCCCGCGGCAAGCGACATGGCCGTCTTCGATAATACCGCCGGCGCGCATCTCCAAGCGACCGTCGATGCGGCCTTCGCCGGGGCCATCGATTCGCTGGACTTGAGCTGGAACGGAACGCTCACGGTGGCCAGCCCCTTGATGGTTGCCAACGATACGACCTTCGACAACGGCACCCTGACCGGCAACAGCGATCTGACGGTCGATGGTACGCTCACCTGGTCGGGGGGCGCCAAAATGACCGGGTTTGGCTCGACCACGGTTGCGGCCGGCGGCGTGCTCTACATCATGGCGAACGGCAACAAAACCCTCGACACGCGCACGCTGGTGAATTCCGGCACCGCGGTGTATCAAGGCACGAGCGGCATCAGCGGCTCGGGGACGATCATCAACAACGGCAGCTTCGAAGACAAGGGCGACTTCTCGTTGAGCGGTTCCCTCACGTTCAACAATGCCGGAACCTTTACCAAGACTTCCGGCACCGGCACCACGCAAATACAGAACGGCGTGGCGTTCAATAACAGCGGCACGGTCTTGATCAACAACGGCACGCTCAGCCTCGAGGGGGGGGATGTTAGCAGCGGCAGCTTCACCGTGACGGCTCTCGCTACCTTGCAGTTTTCCGGCGGAACCCACTTCCTCACGGCCGATTCCGCAATCAGCGGCAACGGCACGGTCATTTTTTCCGGCGGCGTCACCAATATTGGCGGCGGCTACGATCTCCAAACCGGACTGACCAAGTTCACCAGCGCTTTCTGCACCGCCAACTTCACGGCTCCCATCACCAGCCTGGGAAATACCCTCGACATGAGCAGCGGCGGGACAGCGAATTTCAGTGGCGGCGCCCCCATCACGGTGAATCGGCTCTTCCTGTCCACGTTTGCAACCCTCAGCGGCAGCGATGATGTAACCGTCACCGGACAAATGACCTGGTCCGGCGGCATGATGAGCGGGTCGGGCGCGTTTACCATTGCCAGCGGCGCGACCCTGATTATCAACAACGGCGAAGTCCTTCAGCGCAACTTCACCAATGCCGGGACCATGAACTGGACCAGCGGCAACATCACGCTCAACAACGGCGGCAGCTTTACCAACAGCGGCACCCTCAACGACATGAGCGACCATAGTTTCTCGGGCAACGGTGGGATCTTCACCAACTCGGGAAGCTATGTCAAGTCAGCCGGGACCGGCGAGACGAATTTCAGCGTCGTCTTCAACAACAGTGGTTCTGCGGCGGTGAACCGCGGGACCCTCACGTTGAACAACGGCGGCAACGTCGACGGCAGCTTCGCGGTGGCGGGGTCCGCCACGCTGAACCTCAGCTCCGGAAATTTCACCTTCAGCCCCAGTTCCAGCGTCACCGGCTCGGGCACGGTTATTCTCAATGCCGCCACCACCGTGGCCGGCAGCTACGATCTCCAGACCGGCACGACGAAGATACCCAACACGTTTGTGATGGTGAACTTCACGAGCCCCGTGACCAGCGTGGGCAGCACGCTTCTCATCGATGGCTTTGTCAACTTCAGCGGGGGGATGCCGATTACCGTAGGCACCCTCAGCTTGACGACGTTCGGTACCCTCACCGGCAGCGACGATGTCACGGTGACCAGCTCTCTGTCCTGGAAAGCCGGCATGATGAGCGGTTCCGGCTCGACCATCGTCGCCGCCGGCGGCAGCCTGATGATTGCGGGATCGTTCTCATCCAATCTGGTGGGCCGCAACTTCCGCAACGATGGCACTGCCTCCTGGGTGGGCAGCGGCGGGATCACCCTCACCGATGGCAGTGTGTTCACCAATACGGGGACTTTTACCGATCAGGATAACCACACCCTCTCGGGCAACGGCGGAACGTTTAATAACCTGGGTACGTTTATCAAGGCGGTCAACGCCGGCGTGACGACGATCAGCAACAATATCTTCTTCGCGAACAGCGGCAGTGTGCAGGTCCAAGATGGTAAGCTGTCCTTCGCCGAGAGCTACATCCAAACCGACGGCTCGACGATGGTGAGTGCGGGCGCGACCCTGGCGTCTTCCAATGGAGTGCGCATCTTGGGAGGCGTCTTGTCGGGTTCGGGCACCATCAGCGGTAATGTTACGAATGCCGGCCAAGTGAATCCGGGAGGGGATGGATTCACGGGAGTTCTGACTATCAACGGTAACTACACACAGACGGCTACAGGTGCGCTGGGGATTGTCATCGACGGCGAGGCGCCAGGTACGGGCTTCGATCAGCTCGTGATTACTGGGTCGGCTACGCTGGACGGTACCCTCAGTGTCAGTCTGGGGAGCGACCTCGTGCCCAATAGCGGCGACACGTTCCAGATTCTGATGTTTGGCTCGGCCAGAGGAGCGTTCGCGACAACGAACATCGATCCGGCGTTCATGGCTTCGCCGCTGTACGACCCTCACGACGTGAGTGTGGTCGCAAATTGAAACCGAGTTCCGTTCCATCGGATCGGATACGCGAAACCGTCCACCATCATTTCGACGGTGCCGAAGATTCCGCGGCATCGCATTTGCTCTTCGTTCGGCAGATCAGCGCACAACGTGGATAGCGTATGAAGATCACCGTGCTCACTTACCTGGAGCGAGAGAAAGCCAAAGGGCATGAGTCCGTTGTCGATCAGGTGAGAGCCGCGCTCAAGCAGACCGGGCATCATGTGTCCGTGCTGGGCGTCCACGCCGACGTCCGCAAGCTGCTTGCCGGGTTGTCCCGCCGCAAACCGGATTTGGTTTTCAACCTCATGGAGATGTTTGGCCGTAATCTCTTCGGAGATGTCGCGGTTGCGGGCTTACTGGAATTGTTGAACCTACCCTATACCGGTGCGGGGCCCGGCGAGTGCTATCTCCAACAAGACAAGGTACTCACCAAGAAGCTCCTCGCCTACGAGGGAATCTTGTTTCCCGACTTCGCAGTCTTTTTTCAGAACTCCAACTTGGAAACGGGTGGCAAGTTACGGATGCCCTTGTTCGTCAAGCCTCTCCGCGCTGATGCGTCCATCGGCATCAACAGCAATTCCCTGGTTGACAATCCGACCGACTTGATGAAGCGCGTTTTGGCCATCCAGGAACAGGTCCACGATGCGGCCTTGGCCGAGGAGTACATCGAGGGCCGCGAATTCTATGTGAGCATTCTAGGAAACGAAAACCCGGTCGCTTTTCCCCCTATCGAGGTAGATTTTTCGGGCCTCCCCGCAGGAAAGCCCCACGTGCTCGACAACAAGGCCAAGTGGGCCAAGAACAGCGCGGAGTACAAGGGCACGCAAACGGCCCTCGCCGATCTGCCCGATGAGCTTCGGGCCAGGCTCCACCGCGTGGCTCTGGATGCCTACCGTGCCGTGCGCGTCCGCGACTACGGAAGGATCGACATACGCTTATCCAATACGGGGGAGGCGTACGTGATTGAAGTCAACGCCAACTGCTATCTCGAACAAGGGGGCGAGTTCGCGACCGCTGCCGCCGCCGCAGGACTCGACTACCCCACGCTTATCAACAAGATTGTTGCGCTCGCCCACGACCGCTTCCGCCAGCGGACCAGGCGGTGATACCCGATTGCTCGAACGAGCTGGTTCCACAGCCTTGTGGCCGCTTGCGTTCAGAAAAGTCCGCCGAACGCGCAACGCAAGTAAGCATGATCATTCATGGCAGATATGTGCCCCGATGAACATAGTTCATCGCCAAGGCAGTGACCAACGTGGTCACGGCCAGCGTGGCCTCCAACTCATGTTCGGGTAGATAGGCAAGTTGCAGGGAATCAGCACGCCGCATCAGGTGTTCCAGCAGGGTGTGCGTCCGTTCGGGGAAATGGCCGGTCCAGCGATAGACATTTCCCATCAACTCGTATTCTAACTGGCGAATCAACTCGGAAGCTAACTTGGGCGGCTTCGCCGAAGTTCCGGCTTCCGAACGCGCAAAGTCCTCGAAAATGGTTCGCAGCGCTCCGTCCAGGCCGGGGGGCAGTTCGGCAGGGCCGGTCCCGAGCCCCTTGTAAAACTGATCGATCGAGTAGGCGAGGCCTTGCACGTCTTCATCCAAATCCACGGTCGTCACCAGGGGATCCCGATCGACGAGCTTTGCCATGGTGGCGTCGCAATAGTTCAACTTGGCCAGGGCCTCCGGCCAAGGGGCGTAATCTGCACGCCAATCCAGACCGGGTGTCATCCACACCGCGAAGGTCTCCGACCAGTCTTCGTCGGGGTGCTTCTGAGCGTACCATCCCGGCAAATGCCGGACATAGCGGCGGCTGAACGGTTCGGGGCGATAGTCTTCTTCGTACGGTTGCGTAATGGAGCCGAATTGCTTGATCCAATCCTCCTGCTCGTAGAGCCGATAGCCATAGTTGACCACGTGCCCCATCTCGTGGCGCAGGTAGCGCAAGATATCCGAGCGGCTGAAGCCTTCGACATAGCCGGCCCGCTTGGCGTGCAAGGCCGTCAAGTCGGAGCGCGCGAGATAAAACGGGATGGCGATGGCAACCGTATGGAAGGGGACGCCCCACTCGGTGGAGAGATAAAACCGTGGCTGCAACCGTCGAATCCCCGCGCGCTGCAATTCCGCCTCAAATTCGTTCAGGATCGGTTCCAAGGGACTGCCCTGAATCGTCAGTCCCAGGTCCTGAAGACGCGTGGATCCGAGCTTGGCCTCATGAAAAGCAGGTTCATTGGCCGGCATAAAATCACGGATGGGCCGGGCGATCTTGGGGGCTGTTGGATGGCTTGCTCCTGCGAGTCGAGTATCAGGGACAGGCAGGACATGCTGCTGCCGATCAAGCAGTGCAAATGAGGGGCCTTTCCCTCGGAGAGGAAAACGACGGATCTCTTTTTCGCGCGGACTCCAAGGAAAGGCCGGAGGAATGCCCGCGGTCTTTGCAGAACGGTGTGGCACGAACATGACTCATCGGCAGATACACACTCTTGAGCAAGCAACTCAGCTTGCGCTCGACCAACTCGGCCGGCCGAAGGGAAGCCCGCGCATCAAGGATCAGGACCTCGTCGGATGACACCCGCCCCGAAGGAAGTCCGGACTGGGGTCGGTCCTCCGTTTCCACCGTGCGGTACAGATGAGTCATCCGGAGCCGGTCCATTTCCGGCAGTTGAGAGGGACGCTTAATCTTACGGCGATCCAAGAGGTTGCGCATCGCTGCTCCTTGATGTAGACTCGGAATGGGCAGTGTTCACGATTAGCAAAGTGCGCGCCAAAGTCGCGTTCGACCGAGATACAGTGCAGCTAGGTGCTATAGACGAGCCAAAACAATCCGTTCAACCGAAACCGGACTATGGAAGGCTATCGATTTTCTCTTTTTCGCGCAGCAATCTGCCCAGGATATCGAAAACCGCCGGTTGTCATGCATAGAAGAGGTTGAGTCCCTTCTTCTCACGTTGTATGGAGGATTGTGCAATCGGCAACGCCACCCTCCCCAGTCGGGGAAGATGACGTTGCCGGCGCTTGGCACTTCGCGGCGGAAGATGCCTTTCCTATCCATTGCTCGGTGCGTACAAGTTTCCTTGCTCACCGGACGGGTAAACGGGCACCGCACCTCCGCCGCGATTGTCCCCCATCGAGATTTACCACCAACCGCTCCACCATAAGAACTACTGGGGAGGCGGCGTCTGCCCACGATTTTGGTTTCCAGTCTGACCGGGATTGGTCGTTTGCCCACGATTTTGGTTTCCGGTCTGACCAGGATTGGTGGTCTGTCCGCGATTCTGGTTTTCTGTGTGACCAGGATTGGTCGTTTGGTTACGCTGTTGGTTTTGATTGTTCAGCGTCCGATCTTGGTTGTCTTGACGGTTTCGTTGCGTGTCCTCCAAGGTGCGGTCGCGGCGTTCCAGAGAACGGTCACGGTTTTCGGACTCAGCCCCGTACTGCCCTTCGGCTCCGTACTGGCCGGTATTTGTTCCTCTCATCCGCTCCGACCGAGGATTCGTGAAGTTCACGAACAACCGATCGCCGGGATGTACATCCAGGTTCCGATCTTTTTCGACTTCTCGTCCATCTTCCCGCCAGCGTGCCCGAATATGGTACGTGTATTTCCGGTCCGACTGGAGGGGCGGAGAGACAAAGGAACGGAAGCTTCCGGTTTGCGACGTCTTTTGATCATCGAACCAGATTTCCGCATTGGGTGGTACGTGGGCCGTGATGAAGACATGGTTATCCATGTTCTCGCCGCTCATGGCCCCGTAGGCTTGGCCGTTGGCTCCAGCCCCGGCTCCATAGTAGTCTCCCTCCGTTCCTTCCGAGTAATAAGAGGGGGTGGACCAGGAATAGTACGAGGGGTTCTCCCAGCCGTTTTCGGACCCCCGGTATCCAGGAGTGTTCCATCCGTAGCCATAGTAGTTTGGCGAATACCCCCAGCCGTAGGGACGCTCCCACCCGCTGTAATATCCTTCTCCGTAGTAGGGGCGCCCATAGCCGAGGTAGAAGCCGTCTCCCCCATATCCTCCGTAGCCGAAACCACGTCCTCCACGCCATCGTTGCGCTGACGCAGGATCCGTCACGATCAACAGAGCCGCCACAGCCAGCGCTGCGGCCAGAAAACTAGGAATCGATCGCTTGGACATCATTGGACCTCCTTTGACCTGATCTGCGCCCCTGATAGGGCAACCGTGGAAATGAACCCGAACGCTCGCACCATCCGGTTGACAGGCAAGACAACCCGTGCGCCGCCAGTGCGCCGGCCGGCCTGCAATGGGCGGCATTCGTTCAAGTAAGCAAGTACGGTGCCGGCGCCGGCAAAAGAGGGAGTCGACCGAAGCGCGCGTATGGACTCCGCAAACCCGTGTGCCTGGCTCTGCTTGGCCAGCGCCTTGGTTGAGTCTGGGTTCGCGGACGATGGGCTCAATTTTCGTGCGGAACAGCAAACTCCATTACGACAATCCCGTCGGCGCCTGGACCGGGCTCGACGGGTGGGTAGCATGGGTCCGGAGAAGTTCATGCTGACGACGGTGGTGATGGTAAGCCAGTCCTACGAAGGCGATCCCGAGCCCGATGATGGCCATCGCCGTCAGGAACACCAAGATGAAGACCAAGGGCCGATCCATTTGCGAGAGATGGAGCAATACCGGACCTTTTTCATCCGTTACTTCCAGCCCCGAATGATAGCGTGTTCCAAAGCCCAGGGCCGTCAGTCCCAAGCCAATGACAGAACCAGCGACGATAATTGCGCCGCAGAGTGCTCGCATCGCGATCCCCCTTCCAGAAGCCCGACCCACGAATCGGCGGGCTGACTTAAACCTGGTTATTGGCCAAGCATCCGCAAACAGCCACCAAAGACCAGCAAGATTCCCGCCAGAATGATAAAGCAGCTACTACAGCCACAGCTAGGCCATAGTCCATAGGGTCCTCCGGGACTCATGTTCCCGTAGAAGCCGCCGCTTCCTAAGAACGGCCCATCACCCATGCTCATGAGAGATCCTCCCTTGGTCAAGAAAAGAACAGACTCCGGTGAAGCCCAAGCCCGGTTTTGAGAACGGAAGCGGTTCCTGCTCGGCACACGTTCAGCGGCCCCGCTCCGGTGCAATGCGCCCCTCATCGAAAGCCCGCTTGGCTAGCCGAGCCCGCGGAACCCAGCCTTCGAGGGCGCGGAGTCGGTGGGCGTCACTAGGGTGATCCGAGAGGAACTCCGGCACTTGGCCCCGATCTTCGCTGATGCGCTGCATGCGCTGCCAAAAGCGGATTGCCTCTTCTGGGTCATAACCGGCAAAGGTCATGAGAAACACCCCAATGTGATCGGCTTCGGATTCCTGGCCCCGATCGTAGGCCTTGCGGCTCAGAAAGCCCACGCGCCCCGACTGCTCACGGGCCAAGCGCTCGCTGGCATGATGCGCAAGGACATGAGCAATCTCGTGGGATAGAACCGTGGCCAGCTGGTCATCATCTTGGGCAACGGGGAGGATTCCAGTGAACACGGCGATCTTGCCGCCGGGCAAGGCAAAGGCGTTGACTTGCTGGGAGTGAATGACGTTGGCTTCCCAGTCGAATTGATAGCCCTGGAGATCGAGATTGATTTCGCGCTGCAAGGGCCGGATGCCGGCTGCGCGAATAATGCGGGCGGTAATCTGGCGGACCCGTTTGACCTCCGGCCGGTCGGGCGACAGGATCCGCCCTCGATACTCACGGAGAACCTGGGCATAAGCCCGCTCCCCGAGTTCCCGTTCCTGGTCCGGAGTCAAGGAGAGCGGCTGGGCACGATGGCCGGGTCCTTCCCCTTCTTCAACGCCCTCCGGGAATCCACAGCCCAAGGGAGCCAGGCCGATTGCCAAGCAGATCCCAACGCAGAACAACCCGCGCCGAGACATACATCCTTGGATGGAACTCCATCGTCTGGCCATCAGGAACCTGCTCGCCAAGTCATGAGAGACAAAAGCGCCACAGTGTATCGCTTACTTCCCTAAATTGGTTAGTGCGCTGAGCAAACGGCATGCCACACTTGCGTACCAAAGAACGGTTGTCGATTGCCAGATCCTCCCATGCGTACAGCAGCGATTGAGCAAGGCCGAGATGTTTCTATTCGTGACCCGACCGGAGAACAAGGGCCAGGCAAATCGTGGCGAAGCAGAGCAAGACTATGCCCATTCTTGCGTCGCCATCTTCTTACGGCTGGAGTCGCTTTGCCGAGGTAGCGACGGCGTCTGCCGGTGCCACTTCATCGGCCTCCGCGAGGCTCCGGCCTCCGCTTACGGTGCTGGCATACGGCGGCATGGGAATTGCCGCGGAACACGTTGTTGTCTCCGAGAAAATGGCCGAACGTTTCGTGGAGATCCTTATGGTTTACCGGGCTCTCGATGCTGCGCTCATGGCAATGGTGCTGGCGCTCCTGGTGAGTGTTCCGGCACTGGCTGCGGAGAAAACCCATGAAGGCAAAATTGTCTCCGTCGAGAACGGGAAATTGACCATGACGGACAAGGATGGTGGAAACAAAATGTCGCACAAAGTCTCTAGCGAGGCCACCATCACGCTGGATGGCAAGAAGGCAAAATTATCTGATCTCAAGCAAGGACAGTTTGTGAAGGTCACATACTCAGATGATGCCGACAAAACGGCGACCAAAATCGAGGCCCGGACGAGGGAAAAAATATAGCTGACTCGAATCGAAAACCTACCTTCTCGGTTAGCTCGGATCGGGGAAGGAGGAGTTCTCCTTCCACCGGATAATCGTCGATCAAGCGTCCACACGTACCAACAAGGGAGACTCATCATGAAGCTGCACACACTGAAAGACCTTTTCGTGGATGAACTGCGCGATCTCTACAACGCGGAGAACCAGATCATCAAGGCACTTCCCAAGATGATCAAGGCGGCCTCGTCTTCGGAACTCAAGAAGGCGTTCCAGGAACACTTGGAGCAAACAAAGACGCATGCCGAACGACTCGAACAGATTTTTGATCGCTTCAATCTGGGCCACAAAGGCAAGAAATGCAAAGGCATCGAAGGGATCATTGATGAGGGGAACGAGATGATCGGGGAAGCCGATGAGCCTGCGGTCGGGGATGCGGCTCTGATCGGTGCAGCCCAACGGGTTGAGCATTACGAGATGGCCGGCTACGGCTGTGCCCGTACGTATGCCGACACCCTGGGAGACCGAGAGGCAGCCAACTTGCTTCAGCAGACGCTTGCCGAGGAAAAAGAGACCGACGAAAAGTTAACCCGGATCGCGGAGAATGTCGTCAATATGCAAGCGGTCGGGGCCGGCAATCAGAGAGCCTAGCGCCAATGCTGGCGAGAGCGTGAACACAAGACCACGTTCATGACGATTTTGCGGATTTGGTAGAGTATGCAACACTCCGGGCACAAGGATTGCTTAGCTGTTTTGTTGTGGCGGGGTTCATCTAAACTCTACTGAATCTCATCAGCATCAAGAGGAGACGCATCATGGCGGACAAGAGCAAACGTGGCTTCGGATCAATGGATATAAATAAACGACGGGAAATCGCTAGTAAAGGCGGCAAGGCAGCTCATGCGAAGGGAAGTGCGCACCGCTTCACTCCGGAAGAGGCCCGCGCAGCCGGTCGCAAAGGGGGACAGGCGGCGCACCAAAAAGGGACGGCCCATGAATTCACCCCCGAAGAGGCCAGTTTCGCCGGCCGCAAAGGGGGCAGGGCTGCGGGCCAAAGAGAAACCACTCCTGAATTCTCTCCTCAAGAGGGGGGAGGCTCAGAGCATCGACCAACGGAGCATCGGCCAGAGGAGGGTTCCTCCTCGAGCTACCAAGCTCCGATGCAAACGCCCATTCCTTCAGGTACCTAACAGGGAAAAGGCAAGAGGGAAGCGATGCCTGCCTCCCTTTTGCCTGTTCCTCTTGCCTTGACAGCACGAGATCCTGCCCACTTCAGATATCCTTGAAGGCGGCCTTATCGAGCTTGTATTCGGCAATTTTGGCGGTGATGCTGCGCCGTGACAAGCCACAGATGCGCGCGCAGCGGCCGACATTACCCCGCGTTTTCTTCAACGCTTTCCGGAGATATTGCTGCTCGATGTTGACAACGGCTTCGCGCAGCAGGTCGGGCAATGGCCGATCCAGGTCCACGTGGAGGGGAAGCTTCGACACCGGAGGCGTGACGAGCTCCGGCGGTAGATTCTCTAGCTGGATGATGTTATCTCGGGATGTAACACAAGCTCGTTCAATGGCGTTTTCAAGCTCGCGAATGTTTCCCGGCCAATGGTAGTTGAGCAGGGCGTCCATGGCCCTTGGCGAGATTTGCCTGGGACCTTCGCCCGGCCGTGCATATTTCTCGGCAAAGTGCGTTGCCAGAAGGGGAATGTCTTCGAGACGCTCGCGCAAAGGCGGGAGGTCGATCTTGACGACGTTGAGCCGGTAATACAGGTCCTCTCGAAACGTTCCTTGCTTGACGAGACGTTGCAAAGAGCGGTTGGTAGCGGCGAGGACGCGGACATCGACCTCGATGCTGTCGGTGCCGCCGACGCGCTCGAAGCGGCGTTCCTGGAGGACACGGAGAAGCTTGGCCTGCATGGTCGCGGGGACATCGCCCACCTCGTCGAGGAAGATGGTCCCACCGTGGGCCATCTCGAAGCGGCCGCGGCGCTGTCCCACAGCGCTGGTAAAGGCTCCCTTCTCATGGCCGAAGAGCTCGCTCTCCAGCAACGTTTCCGGTAGGGCGGCACAATTAACGGCAATGAGCGGCCCCGTTCGGTTGGCCGACGCCTGGTGAATCGCCCGAGCCACCTGTTCCTTGCCCGTACCGGTCTCCCCCTCGATCAAGACCGTGGTATTGGTGTGCGCCACATTGCTGATCAGCTCGAACACCGCATGCATATGCGGGTTCTTGCTGAGGATATTGTGGAAGGAATAGCGACTCTTCAACTGTTCGCGCAGGGAGGCCACCTCATCTTGCAGGGTTCGCTCGCGCAGGGCCCGCTGCACGACCAAGCGCAGATGATCGACATCGATCGGCTTGGTCAGGAAATCGTAGGCACCCAGCCGAATGGCCTGGACCGCTTCGTCGATGCTGCCGTGACCGGTGGTCACGATGATGGTGACAGGCAAGCGCCGCTGCTGCACCTCCTTGATCAATTCCATGCCATCGAGCCGGGGCATTCGCAAATCGGTGATGACAATGCTGTAATTGTGCTCCGCGAGATCGTGCAACGCCTTGTTACCATCCCCGGTCGCGTCGACCTGGAGCTGGAGATCACTTTGCAGCAGCTGTTGCAACTGCCGCCGTGCTGTTTCATTATCTTCGACGATCAGTATGCGTCGGGGAACCGGTTCGCCATCCTTCGCAAGCGGAGCCGGCGAAAGTGGTGTGCTGGAATCGTTGGCCGGTTCTTGGCGCACATGTTGCGACATGAATCATCCCCCTGAAACCTCGGTGGAAGGGAACGCGGGCGGCGCGGATCCATTCCATCCGGATGCGATTTCCCGTGAGACGGTGCGCAGCTCCTTGCCCGCCAGTGCGCACGGCCGGTCCGAAAAAGTATACCCAGTTGGCAGCTAACCCCATTTTATCAAATCAAGAAACCACCAGAGGATCCGTTGGCGGTGCTGCATTGCTGTCGGGTTCATCCATGATCGAAACATTCCGTACTCAAATGGACCTCACTTAAGCAATTACTAGGCCAAGCTCGCGCATTTCGTTTCGCATTTTTGAGCGGAAGGCACTGTGGTTGCTACCAGAATCCTGCCGCTGCCGTGGTCCCCGGATGCCCCGGATGTATGCTTATCCCTGGGATGCTCATGACACTGAAAGTAATCGGTTCCTTGTTGAATGAAACCTTCAACCAGTGGCTAGAAGACAAGGCTCCGCGCTTGGGTGCAGCCTTGGCCTATTACGCTCTTTTTTCGCTGGCGCCGTTGCTGATTATTGTGATCGGCATCGCGGGCCTGGTCGCCGGCGAACAGAAAGCTCGAGGTCAGCTGGTCCGCGAGTTGAAGGAAACGGCCGGCGAGCCCATGGCCGGTGCAATCGAAGGATTGTTGAAGAGTACCCATGAGACGGGAGGCAGTTCGCTGGCCACCATCGGGGGCTTCGCGATTCTTCTGTTTGGCGCAACCGGTCTGTTCGTGCAGCTTCAGGATGCCTTGAACACGATCTGGAAAGTAACGCCCAAACCAGGGCGCCCCATCCTGAGCATGCTTCGCGACCGCCTGCTCTCGTTCGCCCTGGTGCTGGGGAGCGCCTTCTTATTGCTGCTCTTGCTGGTGATCAGTGCCATCCTGGCAGCTTTCCACCGATTGTTCCCGCCGAATGCTTTTCCCATCGACACGCATGGCTGGCAGGCGTTCAATGTCTTGCTCTCGTTTGCTTTTTGTACTCTCTTATTTGCAATGATTTACAAAATTCTCCCGGACGTCCGGATTGCCTGGCGTGAGGTGTGGATTGGAGCGGCGGTCACGGCATTGTTGTTTACTGCCGGCAAATACCTCCTCAGCCTCTACCTCGGCTGGAGCAGTACCACTTCCGCCTTTGGGACCGCGGCTTCTCTGGTCATTGTGTTGCTGTGGGTTTACTATTCCGCGCAGATCTTTCTCTTCGGTGCCGAGTTCACTCGGGCGTACGCAGATCGCTTTGGCTCCCAAATATGCCCCACCAAAAACGCAGTCCGCATCACGCGGGAGCAACTGGCTCGACAGGGGATCCCGCGGACCGAAGACGTGGAGGCCGCGGCCCGTGCGCAGCGCCCTACAAATCCGGATGCGATTTCCACCGAGCGTCCTGTGCAAGGCAGGTGAAGTGGAAAGGAAAGCGGGTTCTCAGAATTCGGCTCAGGAATTCCTTACTCAGGCATTGTGGATGAACGAAATCTCTTCGCTGGTCGGGATTTGAAATGCCGAGCTAAACCATTTTTACCGCGAAACTGCTGGGGTTCGCTCTCTTCTGGGCTCCATCGATCTGTCACGGCCACGATTCTAGCTGATCCAAAACTTTGGCATAGGTGTTGCTCTCTCAGAGAACAGGAACCGGGAATGATCCCGGGGAAATACCCTAAGGGAAGTTGGCTCACGAGCCACCCAGGCTCTGCTTCGTCCTTGGGGAAGTGGTCCGATCGGCTCGTAAGAGAGAAGGAGAAATATCATGGCCAATCCATCGACTCCGTTTCGGAACAAGGAAGAGACCCGAACCTCTGGTAGCAATCCGAGCACCGAGAGAACGTGGGAAACGGGTAGTTCGACAACCGAGAAAGCAAAAGATCTAGCCTCCTCCGCGGCCCACACGGCCAGTCAGACCGTATCGGGTGCCGCCCAGAAGGCTAAGGATGTGGCATCCTCGGCAACCCAGACAGCCTCGGATATGGCTTCCAACGTTGGTCATCGAGTGGAAGATGCCACGTCCACCGTCGGGAGCGGCATGCGCAACCTGGCGGGGACCTTGCGCGAAAACCTGCCCCATGAAGGAATGATGGGCTCGGCCAGCTCTGCTGTCGCGGACACGCTGGAACGGGGTGGCCGGTACCTCGAAGAGGAAGGCCTGAGTGGTCTCGGCGAGGACTTGACGAGCTTGATCCGGCGCAACCCCATTCCTGCGCTGTTGGTCGGTATTGGCGTGGGCTTCTTGATTGCACGCTCCATGCGGAGTTAAGTCATGGCCAATGATCTGCACACCAGTCACGAGCCCAGCATGACCGGGCTCGTGACTGGTATCATCAACGATGCTCAGGAGCTCCTGAAGCAGCAATTTGCCCTGTTCAAACAGGAAATCAAGGACGACGTCCGCAAAACCAAGGAAGCGGCCGTCTCTTTCGGAGTCGGACTGGGACTGCTGGCGGTGGGCGGACTGCTGTGGTGTTGGATGCTCGTTCACTTGCTCTACTGGGCCGTGCCTAGCCTCCCCTTGTGGGCCTGGTTCGGCATCGTCGGCCTTGTCCTTGTCGCGGGTGGCGGGGTGTTCCTTTTCTTGGGCAAGAAGCGGTTGGAATCCTTCCATCCTCTGCCCGAGCAATCAGTGGGAGCCCTGAAGGAGAATGTGCAATGGATAATGAACCCGAAGAAGTGATCAAGCATCAAATGCGCGAAACCCGCGCTTCCCTGGCGGAGAAACTGGAAACGCTGGAACAGCAAGTCGTCGGGACCGTCCATACTGCCACCAGCGCCGTTACGGATACCGTTGAGACCGTCAAGGATGCCGTGCAGCAGACAGTAGAAATGGCGAAGGCTTCGGTGCACGATACGGTCGGGGCAGTGAAGGATACGTTTGACCTTTCGCGTCAGGTCCGCCAGCATCCGTGGCTGATGATGGGTGGCTCGGTATCGGTCGGTTTTGCCGCCGGCTGCCTACTGGGTCGGGCTACATCCCCTCGGGATCGATATTATGCGGGCGCGGTTCCGAGCCTTTCCACGTTGGCGCCGCGCTCGGCCCCCGAGCGGGATGGAGGCTTGGGCCAGCGCCGCCCCGAAGAGGACCACTCGGTGGGCGGGGCCTCCGGCAAGGCGGATCATGGTTTCCTAAGCGATCTGGGACAGCAGTTCGAGGGCGAGATCCACAAGTTGAAAGGACTGGCACTGGGAACCATGTTCGGTGTGGTGCGTGACATGATTGCCGGCTCCGCGCCGCCGCAGTTAAGCTCTCCGCTGGCGGAAGTTATCGATAGTGTAACCATCAAGTTGGGCGGGCAGCCCATCCGCGGACCGGTGCTTTCCATGTTTCAGCAAGAGGCCCAGGGCGGGCGCTACGCCCCGGAAAACGATCGTTACATGAGCCGAAACCCCGTGGGAGCAACTCCGAATGCGGCTATGGATGCTGCAGGGCCGATCGATTGAGCACGAACGGTTGTTCGAGGGCCGTCGCTTCCCTGTTTGAAGCGACGGCTTTTTTTATGGACACGGCATCCTGCGAGCCGCTCTGCTACAGGGTCGTCGCGGGGGCGGCAGCATCGGCCTGTCTTTCTTCTGGTTGCTGCATGTGCGACAGGACCTGAATGAGCGGCGTGATTTGCCGACGCATCTCCAGCAGTCGGGTGCTGACCTTATCCGCACCCGCTGCTTGCAGTCGCTCCCGGGTTTGTTCAACGTTGGTTTCCAATCCCCAGCAGCCCACCAGGATTTTCAGATCCGGAAACTGGGTCCGCAACCGCTTACACAGGTAGCGTGTGCGGGCCAACCCTCCCGGAGGCACACAGGCAACACTGATCACCTTCGATTGTTCCTGCTCGACTCGAGAAATCACTTCCGCAGTGAGCTGCTGATGGGAAAGGACTTCAAAGCGACATTTCCTCGCATCGACCAGTTGGCTGAACATCGAGAGCGCCAGTTCATCTGTCTCATCGCGAACCGGGCACCCGACAACCAGGACGCGGTTGTTCTCGGCTCGATTCGGTATTGCTGCCGGTTCTTCACTCGGCGGGGTTTGCTTGGTCAAAACCTCATCCAGAAGAGTGCGGATCATGCCGAGAATGGAGTGTTGTTCCTCCGCAGTCGATTCCTCTCGTTCTCGATTTTCCCGCGCCAGAACGAGCGCCGGCACAAGGATTTCATCATAGACGTCGTCGACAGAGTGCGTCTGAATAAATTCCTCAACAATTTCGTTTGCCTCGTCCGGATCCTTGGCCAAAAGGCGCTGGTAGAAGGTGACGTGCGGCTCCAAAGCCGGCTCATCCCCCAGCAGAATGCTGAAAAATTCGAGGTTCCGAACATATCTCCCGAGCACGGCCAGGCAGGCAGTCAACGGGGTTGCGATCACCAGGCCGACCGGGCCCCACAACCATGCCCAAAATGCGGCTGCAATCAGCAGCGCAGTGGCCGAAACACCAATGCTTTGGCCAAAAAGCAGGGGCTCGACAAGGTTAAACGTGATCAGCTCCAACACCAAGTACAAGCCGAGGACGAGCAGGGGCTGGGTCCACCCGGGCTGGGTCGCAATGGACAGCACAATCGGCAAGAGCGCACCGATCCACGTTCCGATGTAGGGAATATAGCGGAGCGTTCCGGCAAGAAAGCCCCAGAGAATCGGGTAGGAGACACCCAGAATGGAAAGGCCAATCGCCAGCGCCGTCCCAAAAGCGGTGTTGATGGCCAGTTGCACGAGGAGATAACGACTGATCCGGTGGATCGCGTCATCGACGGCTTTGGTCATGCTCGTGATGCCGGTGCCTTCCCAGAGGCGGATCAACCGGTTGCGGAGGTCTTCGCGCTGGACCAACATGAAGATCAGCAGAACCAGAGTCATGCCCGTAGTGAGCAGGACCTCGATGACCGGGCCGGCGACGGATTGGACGATCGGAAAGGGAGACGTTTCAATGATGACCGGAATGGGCTCCTTCACGGACGTTCCCGCCGCGGCGGTATCAATCCCGTGAATCTTGCGAGAAATGTCCATGACCGTATCGTAGGCGTCGACAATCCAGGAAGATCCTCCCGCCTGGCGAATCCGTTCGATCTTTGCTTCAATCTCGTGTTTGTGCTGGGGTAAATCGGAAGCGAGGTTCTTCAGCTGCACGGCCACGCCTAGGCCCACCCCTCCAAGCAGGCAAATGGCCAGGACCACGACCGCGATCACGGAGGGGATACGACCCAAACCGAGGCGTTGCAGCGTGCCAACGACGGGACTCAAGACCAGGGTCAGCAAGATGGCCAGGACAACGGGGAGGAGGACTACCTTGGCCAAGTAGAGAGCCGCAACGACCAGCACGAGACTGCCGGCGATGAACAAGGGACGTTGCCAGCTATTTGCGGAAGAAGTAACAGGCATCGATGAACAAGGGATGGGAGAAGAGGGAAGAGGGATGAAAAAAGAGCGGGCTTGGCCCTTTCATCCCTCTTCCCTCTTCTCTCATCCCTTTTTTCGTCCGTACTGGCTCGGGCAACCGGCTTCACACCGGTGGGCTTCGTAGCGCCCCTCCAATAAAGGAGAGGATGGCAAGCACGATGAAAATGAAGAAGATGATTTTCGCAGCCTCGACCGCCACGCCTGCAACCAGGCCAAAGCCGAAAATTGCAGCGATGATAGCGACCACCAGGAACAGCAGAGCTAAACGCAACATCGTTAAATCCTCCAACTGGTCTGCCCTCAGGGATGACATCTACTCTCTTCGATCGGAACGAGGGCCGTCTGCTGCCTGTGGGCATCGCAGCAGATGAGCCATCGCTGCTGGACAAGGAAGATGGTGCATATGGCGTGCCAGTTGTGCTCGGGAATACCGATCTGCTTGGGCCGGCTAATTCCCGGCGTGCGGTGTCGAAGCAGACCGCGACTCCGTTTATGGCTGTTCGGCTAAGAATGAAGCGAATGGTCACTCTGCCCAATGCTTACGACGCCTTCTGGTCTCTGAGACAGCGCCGAAGGATCTTCACCACTTTTGCCGACGAGCAGCCAAAGCGCAGGTACAAACCCACCAGCCCCTCAACGAGCAATACGCTCCAGGGGAGCGGGTCGTGAACGCCCTGTCTGTAGAAGAAGATGGCTGGCAAGGGCACCAGGATGAACAGTTTGATTAGCAGCAGTGTCCACATCGTGGATTGGTGTTGTCTCCGAAGCCTTGGATGGCCGTAGTAGCGACGCTGACTGGCGAGGAACTCCTGGCCATCGAAGACGACCGGCAGCTGTTGGCCCTGGGCGATCAATCGGTTCACGTTCAGCCGATGCCTCGCCAGTGTTTCCGCGAGGGGAATACGCAAGTCCAGGTCAACCTTTTCCGACTCGGGACGGCGTGGCACGGTCCTCTGCGGACGGATTTGGATCAGCGTGCCAATCATGGCCAGGCCGCTTAACACCCGAAGCATGACCGTTTGATCGGAACTGAGCCAGGGGTCTGAGTCATTGACCAGAGTCACTACCAAGAGGCCTGCTCCGAGGCAGAACAGAATCGGTTTCCAGGACGAACCAGCCGGGATCGGTGGCTCCGGCGGCTGATCGTGCGCGGGATCGGTCCGCCCGCCCGTAGCCAGGAAGTCGCCCTCCTGGACCTCGATTCCGCCGCGATAGTTCTTGGTGAAAACGACGCCCCCTGTCTCGAATACGGTGAAGAACGAGCCGCGCCGCGGCATGATCTGGCTGTTGGGATAGAGAATCCCGAAGCACTTTTCTCCCGGTCGCGTAAACACGAACTCCTCGAAGCGCCGCGTGAAAGGGAACTGTTCCCAGTAGGTCCCCTCCGGCTGAAAACCCAAGGCGAGCATTTCCTTATAAAGATCTTCGTCCATCTTGGATGGCCAGTAGCTATTAGCGTCGTCCGGCCCTCCCGCCAAGCCGTTGTTCAGACCGGTGAGACCGAGAACGGCCAAAATATTAGGCAGGAGGAGTCGGATCAGGATGAGCGTGGAAAGTATGGCGAGAGCAAGCGTCATCGTATCTTGCGGTGGCATAGCATTGGCCTCGTGAGGGGAATCCCTGATGGAGAGAGGAAAACGCAGGGGTCAAATACAAATCTAGGCCAGGAAAAGGCATGATGCCAGCGCTACCCGGCTTGACACGCCGGTTTGCTATGGCCGATGATGGCGCGAGCTTTAGACGCCAGGTCCGGGCGTGTCGCTTGCATTCGGTGATCTCGGCCTGAACGTCCGGCAGTTCGGCCGCACGGAGCAGTTGCTATGCAGCCTGAAGACCAGGACCAACATCTGAGTCGCATTTCGACGCTGTGGACGATCGTGTGCAATGCCAAGGGCGGCCCCGCCGAGGCGGTCACCGCGGCCCAGGAAGAATTAATGCACCGTTATCGCGGTGCGGTCTACCGTTACTTGCTTGGGGCGTTGCGCGAACCGGAGGCGGCGGATGAGCTGGCCCAAGAATTCGCCCTGCGCTTCCTGCGGGGTGATTTCCGGCGAGCCGATCCCGAGCGGGGCCGCTTCCGGGACTTTGTGAAAGGGGTTCTCTTCCATCTCATCGCCGATCACCATCGCCGCAAGCGCGTCCAACCCCAACATTTGCCTGCCGACGGTGCCGAGCCTGCCGCAGCAGAACCGAGTCCCCAGGATGCTTTGGAGCAGGGGTTCTGCGACAGTTGGCGAGAAGAGTTGCTAGCCCGAACCTGGGCCGCTCTGGACCGTATCGAGAAGCAGACCGGGCAGCCGTTCGGTTCCATCCTGCGGTTCCGGATTGAGCATCCGGAATTGCGTTCGCCCCAGATGGCCGAACAGCTCAGTGCCCAGTTCCAGCGCCGACTCAGCGCAGACTGGGTCCGCCAAATGTTGCACCGCGGTCGGGATAAATTTGCTGATCTTCTTCTTGCCGAGGTCGCCGAAACGCTGCGTCATCCGACCAGAGAGGAATTGCAAACCGAACTTTCGGACCTGGGCCTGCTGGTTTACTGCCAAACCGCCCTGAAGCGGTACCGGCCCGATTCGGGATGAACACGGGCCCGAAGTCTTCAAAAGAACAGCCGGAATTCAAAACGGAACGTGTTCTCGTACCAGCGCTCGCCGGTGAGCGATCGGCCATACCCCGCATAGAAGTCGCCCAGGCTGTCCAGGCGCAGCCGCAGCCCCAGCTTTACATTCACGATGGTATCTCCGGCCGCATCTCTGATCGCGACCAATCCCGAAGGCGTGACGGCACTCTCTTTGCCGTCGAGGACCGTCCAGCCGACAAACTCGGCCACCGGCGAAACCGTCATCGTACAAGATTTCCAAACATCATAATGCAACCCGAGGCCATAACGCACCAGGTCACCGGCAAAGTTGGTTCCGTCGATCGGGACCCAGTAGCGGAATTCGCCTTCCAGGCCGAGCCGGTCGGTAAGCCGGTCATAAAACAGAAAGGCAGGCTCCAGGCTGACGTGATGGTTGCCTAGCCCCCGATGGGCATCGCCCGTGGGGATGTAGGTCCGAAACTGAAAGGTGGCCACCAAGTCTTCGTGGCAGAGGAACGCATACTTGAAACCGGCGTTCATGTCCGACAGGCCGTTGGCATTGGCATTCACTTCTGGGTTGAGGAAGCGCCAGGGCAATTCCACGAAGCCGGACAGTCGGTCGTTGGCAGCGAGTTCGAGGTAGGCAGAAAGGTCTTGATAATCAATGCGCGGCTCCGGCTGGGGCAGTCCGGGACTCAGCGCGCCACTCCGGGCATAGAAAAACTCGGCCCGCGTCGGCCGGCGAAAATCATACGCGGCATCGAAACGTAGCCGAAACTGGTTGCCGGGGAGGGCACTGTCGATATACCCGACGGTGCTGTTATTGGCGCTGGCCCCGCCTTCGGAGGGTTCGAAAACCGGTCGTGCGGTGACGGCTTGCTCGTCTGCAGCGGCGGGAGCTTGCGCGTGCGCCACCGCACTAATCGGAAGGGTGACTCCCATTAACATGAGGAGCGTGAAAAACGACGCCTTCTTCGGAATTGCTTGGCGCATTCTGTCCTCTCCCAGCAAACTCGGCTCTTGTCGTTATCGAATCCACGTTCAGGCAAGATGCAAAAAATGGGAGCTCAAATCGACACGAAGGAATTTGGACAGGGGGAAAAATCCCGACGGGAGGAAAACTCCGGCATTCGTGCGGACCGTTAGCGGCGCGCGGCGGGGTCCTTTACCCGGAGCAGCTTGGCAAAATCCTCACGGCGGCGCAACGGCTCCAAAGCGGGATCATGACGCAAGTGATCGATATCCGTGTACCCGCTTCGGATGGCTTCCTTGAGGCTCGCGAGGGCCGCATCCGTGTACATCTTCACCCTTCTCTTCCGCTCAGCTTCGGCAAGCTGCGTGTCCATTTCCAACAGCGCGACGAGCCGGGCGAGGTATCCGGCAACACGATAGGAAGCTTCCGCGGTGTGCCCGGCGTTTCCAGATAGAGCGAGCTTATCGACGGTGCTGGCCAAGATTTCATATTGTTTGCGGAGGGCATCCAGGTAATCGGGCTTCGCCGGATTGGATTTGAGGGCCAACTCCAAATACCGGGTCCCGTCTTCCAGATGGCGGCGCGCCGCGGCAAGCTCACTCCGCTGGAACTCAAGCCATGCGAGCCGACGGAGCACTCGTCCGAGCGGGGCGGAGGCATCGGCCTGGTGAAGGTCGAAGAAGCCTGCCAGCTCGCGTTCCAGCCTCAGCGGATGATAGCAGAGCCAGCCGAGGTTGCCATGTACGCGGCCCAGCTCAGCCTGATAGTCGAGGTCAACCGGGTATTCGAGGACCAGCTGTTGGTAGATGCTCCGTGCGGCTAGCCAGGCGTCCTTTGCCGCCGGCCAGCGAAAGGTGCGATCCAGCAGGAAGCCCAAGCCGTTGTAGGCGCTGGCTAACTGCCTGCGAAAACTGGGCACGCGCGGAAAGTCTCGTGTCAGCTCTTCGAGGGCCCGCACCGCTTTTCGCAGCACGGCTTCTGCTTGGCCATACTCCCCGATTGCCGTCAGAGAGTTGCCCAGGTTATTGCAAGAGACAGCGAGCTCGAGCCGGTACTCGCGATTGGCCGGATATTTCTTGACCAGATTTTCCAAGAGAGCGATCGCCTTGTCGTTGGCCTCTTTTGCCTCCTGGAAGCATTTCGTCGTGCAGAGTACCGCACCCAAGTTGAGGTAGCTGCGTGCCAGGTCTTGATGGTAGGCGGGAACATCGGGAAACTGATTCGCCAATTTTTCCAAGGTAGCGATGGCCTGGTGATAGAGCTTCTCCGCCTCCTTGGGACTGCTATCGGCGCTCAAGATTCCCAGGTTATAGACGGTACGGGATAGCTTCTGCTGGTACGCCGGCGCTTCGGGATATTGCAGGGCGAGCTCTTGGAGCAGCTCGAGAGCTTGCACATAAGCTTCCTTTGCTTCTTCCCGATGGCCGGCCATTCGCAAGGCTTCGCCCAGATAATTGAAGCTGTGGGCCAAATGGTCCCGGTACTTGGAGATGGTAGGGGCGCTCTGGGCGAGCGGACCCAGGAGCCGAATCGCCTGGCCATACGCCTCTTCCGCCAGATCATTCTTTCCCAGGACGCGCAAAATGTCTCCCATCCGGTTATGGGCCAGCGCCGTGTCGTCTTGGACGATCGGGTCGTTGCTTTTTTCGCTGAGAAATTCTTTGTAAATCGTCAACGCATCCGCCAGCAATTCCTTCTGTTTTTCCTCCATGTGCGGCTTATCGGCCAAGTGCTCCTCGGCCATCACCGTCAGTACTTTGTCGACGGCCCGACGCGCCCTCTGGAAGTTCGCTTCCGCAGTCATGAGGGCGGTTTGGAGCCGGGCATTGTAGGAGAGGCTCACGCCCAGCAGGCTCAACAGAAACAGAGCGCTGACCCCCAGCAAGGCGGCCAGCGCCGGTCGCCGTCTTGCCCATTTTGCTGCGCGCTCCCACGAACCGACCGGCCGGGCGTGAATGGGCTCCGCCGTGAGAAAGCGATGCAGATCGTCGGCCAGGGCTTCGGCGCTGGCGTAGCGTTTGCGCGGTTCCTTTTCCAGACATTTGAAGCAGATGATTTCCAGATCGTGTGGAACCTTCACCCGCCAGCGGGCCAACGGCAGCGGTTCCTGGAACTGCACTTGCTGGATCGTCTCCATGATCGACTTGCCGTGGAACGGCGGCCGGCCGGTCAGCAGTTCGTACAGGATGGCTCCCAGGGCATACACATCGGTGGCGGGACCGATGGCTCTGATATGCCCGGCTGCCTGCTCGGGAGCCATATAGCTGGGCGTGCCCAGGATTGCTCCGGTTTGGGTTTGGCTGGTGTCCTCCAGGCGCTTCGCCAGGCCGAAGTCGGTGATTTTGGGGATGAGTCCGCAGTCCGTAGTCCGTAGTCCATGGTCGCCTGCTACGGACCACGGACTACGGACTGCGGACGCCAACAGGATGTTGGCCGGCTTGAGATCGCGATGGATGACGCCGCGCTGGTGGGCACAATGCATGGCACGAGCCAACGTCTCCACCAGTTCCGCGGCCAGCCGAGCAGGCTGCGGTTTGGCGCCGAACTTCTCTTCCAGGCTGCCACCATCCATGAATTCCAACGAAAAGTACGGGCATTGGCCGTGGGCACCCACCTCATAGATTTGCACGATGTTGGGATGCTGTAAACTCGCTACGGCTTCCGCCTCGACATGGAAACGGGCCAATAGATGCGGACTGGCATGAGCCCCGGCCGGCATCATTTTGAGCGCCACCAGACGGTTCAAGTTGATTTGCCGGGCCTTGTAAACTACCCCCATGCCACCGCGGCCGAGCACACCCAGGATTTCGTAGCCAGGGATCGTCGGTAGCTCCTCGGCAAGCTTTTCACGCCGCTGAGCGGAACCGCGGGTTGCGGCCTGAACGGTTTCCACGAGCGGCGGCATCTGCCCAAGGGAAAGCGTCTGGGGCCTTGCTACCAGGCTAGCGGGGAGGGTATTTCGAGTTGCCGGCGCACCGCACACGGGACAGCTAGGGAGAGCATCGGTTGCCGAGCCAGGCACGCCGATGGACAACTCCCACTGATGACCGTGCGCACAGGTAAGGAGTTCCGGCATCCGATATCCCCCGCGCAGAGGAGAGCCAAGCTCCTGCGATTATCGCAGCGCAGCCGCATGAGTCAAGTTGCCACCGGCAAAACCGTGATTGGACTCAGCCGTCTGAAGCGGTCGCCTCGGACGCCCTGTGCCAAGTCGATGCCTGTAGGAGGTTGACAGGCACGAGCCAACCCATCTTGCCGTTAGACGGCCTCTCAGAAGGGGTATCTTCCGCCTTTCGGTTCGATCCGGTCAATGAGGATACGAACAATTGTGAACTGTAGTACCTTGGCGTGCACTTCGTTTCCTTTGATGACGGTAATCCTGATCAATTGGATATTGATCTGAAAGGGCAGCAGGTCGAGGACCATTCGGGGAACTTCGGCGCCTTGGTTGCCGCGCTCATCAGCGTTATCGAAGGCTTCGGTCAGCGCGCTACGCTATGGCAGCCAAACGTTTAGCACAACGCAAGGGGTACGTTGCGGAATGGGAGGAGAGACGGAGTCTTCCGGTAGCGGGCTCCTATCGCCACCTGGGGTCGTTGAGCAGGAGCGACACATCGCCCGAAGCGTTGTTGGCGATGGTCAAGTCGGCCCAGCCATCAGCATTGAAGTCGCCGACGGCTAGCGAACTCGGAGGGCTTCCCGCAACGCAGCTGGTGTACATGGGCATAAACGTGCCGCCACCGTTGCCCAGCAGCTCGCGCACCGTTTGGGAGCTCACCACGATGAGATCAAGCCGGCCATCGCCGTTCAGATCCGCGACAAGCACGGAACTGGGATATCTCTCGGTGGAAACGGTATGGGGGTCCGGAAACGTGCCATCGCCGTTGCCCAATAAGATACTCACACGGCCATCGCGGTAATTGGAGTAACTACCAAGATTGGTGACAGCCAGATCCGGGATACCGCCGCCGTTGAAGTCGGCCGCAACCACGAAATTGGAATTGCTCCCGGCGTCGAAAGTCAACGGAGCGACAAAACCAGACTGGCTACGGGGCGTGTTCATGGTCAAAGAAACCAGCACTACCAGCCCGATGTGGAAAGGGCCCTGCACAACCCGGATAAGTGAGTTCGGTCACATGCCTGCAAGTCTCCTTTGCTACAGGAGCCGCTCGACGGAGGCAGAGCACGAGGCATCAGACCTTGTGTAGCTAGCGCCGCCTTCAGAACCTGAAAGTCTCGTTTGCCCGAGGCTGCATCCAGCTTGGCTCGGGGTCTGCTGCGGTTTTGCGTTCCACGCTCGTTGACGAGACGCTTCCCATCCCGCAGCATGAGCCTCATCGTTTACAGTCCGATGCCATCGCGCCCGCACCGGCGCGGCACCCTTCGCGGGGAGGAAGATGGCTCAGAATTTCGGGT
>Ga0070734_10002060_pt1 | contig 26195 bp, 23 predicted proteins | sample Coa_R1_8_FD_66444 | JGI IMG/M metagenome (GOLD analysis project Ga0070734, IMG submission 66444) | Surface soil microbial communities from Centralia Pennsylvania, which are recovering from an underground coalmine fire - Coalmine... | ecosystem: Environmental > Terrestrial > Soil > Unclassified ...
CCAAGCCCTGGGACAACGAAAAGCTGCTGATCGAGATCGATCGCATGATCGCCTCCAGCCGCTTGGAGCGGGAAAACGTCCAGCTCAAGCGCGCGCTCAAGCAGCAGTATGCGTTTCCGAACATTATCGGCAAAAGCGATCGCATGCTGCGGATTCTCGATCTGGTGACGCAAGTCGCGCCCAGCCGCGCAACCATTTTGATCACGGGCGAAACCGGAACCGGCAAGGAATTGATCGCCAAAGCCATTCACGCCAACTCCGCGCGATCCAACCAGCTTTTCGTGCCGGTAAACAGTGGATCGGTTCCAACGGACCTGATGGAATCGGCGCTGTTCGGGCACATTAAGGGATCGTTCACCAGCGCTTTTGCCACGCAGAAGGGGTATTTTGAGATTGCGAATCGGGGAACGATCTTTTTCGATGAGATCGGGACGATCAGCCCGGAAACGCAAGCCAAACTCCTGCGCGTCATTCAGGAACGCGAGTTCATGCCGGTAGGTTCCACCGAAACCATCAAGGTTGACGTGCGCATTATCGCGGCGACCAACGCCGATTTGAAACGGCTGGTGGAGGAAGGGAAGTTCCGTGAGGATCTCTACTATCGGTTGAACGTCATCAATCTGGTGCTGCCTCCGCTGCGCGAGCGCAAAGAAGACATTCCCCGCCTCGTCGAATTCTTTTTCAACAAGTACAGCCGCGACAACGAAAAGTTCCTGGATGCGGAGCGAAAGAGCAGGCTCCATTTCGAGCCGGACGCCATGCAGCTTCTCATGGATTACGGTTGGCCGGGCAACGTTCGCGAATTGGAAAACGCGATTGAGCGATCCGTGGTTCTTGCGTCCGACGCCACGGTTCCAGTGGATGTGCTGCCCGATTCTATCCTGCAGGCTGGCGGCGTGCGGATCCGGCGGGATGAAAGCGGCACGTTGCCATCCGACGCGTCGCTCTTCGAAATCGTGGCCGACTTCGAGCGGCGCAAGATCATCGAGACGCTGGAAACCGTGAACTGGAGTCAGACCGAGGCAGCCGAGAAGCTAAGCATCCCGCTGTCGACGCTCAACCAGAAGATCAAGCGCTTGAACATTGATGTACGGCGCAAGGGCGCCGCGTGACGCACGGCGCGTTCTAACTCGCCACAACCAGTAAAACATCGCGACGAAAACCAACAATACCGGAAGCGCGCGCATCCAGGGAGTGGTGAATGGCTCGGGCAGAACTTTCGCCACGCGCGAGCGGATGGAAAAGAACGATCCGGCTGCGATAAACAGCGCGAAGCACATCCGCCAGAGGTGACGGGCGAGCCGTGCACCGCCGCGCAACGTTCCCGTGCGCATCAAGCGAAGGTCACCGAGCGCCGCCAATCCCAGGACGGTTCCCATAAAGAACATCATGAAGAAGGGAACGCCATTGATCTCGCGCCCAGGCATCGAGAGCGCTTGGAATCCGGCGGCGAAGTTGAAAAGGGTGAGACCTGTAACCACAATTAGCGCAGCCAGATTCAATCGACCCGTCCAAACCGATTTTTGCCGGACTGCGGTGAGCGCCGTCACCACGAAGTAGCATGACATGATGCCGCCCATGACATTTCCGTTCGTCAGGCTTTGCCGCATCGCCAGGATTGTGCCGCTGATCGCCATGGTCAGCATGGCATAGACGAACAGCAGTCCGGCTCGCCGGTGGAGGGTTTGTCCTTTTGAAGCGATGAGCGCCGCAGAGCCGAGAACGATTGCCAATCCGCCGGCGGCGATATGGATTGGAAGGAGCATGATTGAGCTTACGGGCCAGACGTCGGCAAGTTCAACCGGTCAACATAGTAATTTATCTAACATTTACTCGCCTTGACACTGCTCCTTCACATGAAGTATCCTTAGCCTTCGTAATCTGTCATTGGTACTCTCCGGCCTACGGCCCACCGCGTCTGCAGTTTTTCCGGGTCGCGCCGAATTAAAACTAAGGGAGATTCAGTGCCGCATCAGCCTTATTTTGTGCTTGTATTAGCGCACTCGTTGCACGGACGATTGCGCCGGGTACATATCCCGCACAAAGCAATCTACGCCGCTTTCATTCTCGCCCTGATCGGGTGCTTCTCGGTATTCGGGTTTGTATCCAGCTACGCGAGAATGGCCTGGAAGGTGGCTAACTACAATTCGCTTCGACGAGAAGTTGACTCATTGCGCGTTAAATATCAGGAACTTCAGACAGTTAGCAATCAGAAGAACGAGCAGTTAGCGACCCTTGAGACCTTCGCGAGCGAAGTCTCGGTGGCCTATGGACTGAAGCGTAAACCGGAAGCGTCCACGGACGTTTCAAGCGGCGCATTGGCGCCCACCTTCCGCGAGTCGTTGGGCCAGTACAACTTCCTGCAATCGGCTTCCATTTCGAAGCTTTATCGGAACTACCCCAAACAGTGGCAGACCCACATCCAACCCAGCCTTTGGCCGGTGGAAGGCCGGCTAATGAGCGCTTTTGGCGGCCGGACCGATCCGTTCTCCGGTGAAGGCGCGATCCACACGGGCGTCGACCTCTCGGCAGCCCAGGGGACGCCGGTGCATTGCGCTGCGGATGGAATCGTCGTGCATGCCGAGTGGAGTAACGGGTATGGCCGGCTGGTGGTCGTGGATCACGGCAATGGATTGCAAACCTACTACGGTCATCTTTCCCGCTTCGATGTAGTTCCCGGGCAGGAGATCCGGCGGGGGGACGTTCTGGGCCAATCCGGAAGCAGCGGCCGCGTCACTTCACCGCATCTTCATTACGAAGTACGGATGGGCGGTACGCCGGTAAATCCGTATCCATATTTGGCAAAATCGGCGCTATCCCTGCCGAAGCACGGCGCGCGCGATCTACCGTTCTAGCTCGGAACTCGTCGCGTAAACTTGATTTATGGACGACGAGCACGAGTTAACGCGGCGCTGGGTGGAGACCTGGAAAGAAGCTGGGCCGCAACTCGAAGCGATTCGCCGCCGGGAAATCCGCGAAGCTGACAACTTGCAGGTGTTAGCTCTGCTCGAAAGCGCCTTCAATCACGCTCTGCATAGCCTGCCACCGCGCGAATCGTCGGGGATGGTGGAAATGCAGGCCTGGTTCGCCAAACTCCGCCGATGATCGATCTCTTCGAGACGGCTCGGCAACTTCAGCTTTTCTGCGATCAACACGGCTGGCAATCTTGCTTTATCGGAGGCATCGCCGTCCAGCGATGGGGCGAGCCGCGTGTGACACGAGACGTGGATCTCACCTTACTGGCCGGTTTTGGTTCGGAAGACCGTTTTATTGTCCCGTTGCTGGCTGCTTTTCCGGCTCGGATCGAGGAAGCGCTCGAGTTCGCCCGGCGCAACCGTGTGCTTCTGCTGCAGACCAAATCGGGCGTCGGATTGGGCGTATCGCTTGGCGCGCTTCCTTTCGAGGAAAGCATGATCCAGCGCGCCTCAACTTTTAGTTTTGGTCCTGGTCTGGAGATTCGGACCTGTTCAGCGGAGAATTTAATTGTCTTGAAACTCTTCGCATCGCGCCCGCTGGACGTCCGCGACGCTGAGGGGGTGGTTGCCCGCCACGGCGGCGAGATTGATTGGGCGTATATCGAACAGCAGCTTCAGCCCCTCGCGGAGCTAAAGGGTGAGCCCGCCATCCTGGATCATCTTCGCCGCCTTCGCGGCATTTCAGACGCTCGGTAATCTCATTTAGCCCTTGACGGCTATAACACCCACGGATATACTTGTGGCTGTTCGTAATCGAATGTCGAAAACGAATATCGAGCATGATTACGCCGTCGATCGGGAACTGTATTCCGGATTGATCCGGTTGCATGTGTTGCATCATGCGGCTGAAGAACCGATCTTTGGGCTGGGCATGCTGGAAGAGCTGACGCGGCATGGATACCGTATCAGTCCGGGAACGCTGTACCCGCTGCTGCACGGCCTGGAAAAGAAGGGATATCTGCGCGCCACGGAGCGGCGCAGCGGAAAGTCGCTGCGCAAAGTTTATCGGGCGACGCCGCTTGGCAAACAGGCGCTCGCGGCCGCTAAGAGCAAAGTGCGGGAGCTATTCCGCGAGTTGATCGAGGGCAAATGAAGATCGCGGGCTTTGCCTTCTGCTGCGGTGTGGCAATGTTTGGGCAGCCGCTTACCATCAGCCAGGCGGTGGAAAGTGCGCTCAAGAATTATCCGGCGATCCGAGTCTCGCAAGAACAGATCGCGGCTGCTTCTGCTGGGATTCAACTGGCGCGGACATCCTATCTTCCGCGTGTGGACTTGCTGGCGCAAGTAAATCGGGCGACTCGGAACAATGTCTTCGGGTTGCTGCTTCCGCAAAGTGTGATTCCGTCGATGTCTGGTCCGGTGATTGGGTCGAATAACTTTGGAACGGCCTGGGGAAGTGCCGCGGGTGTGCTGGTGTCGTGGGAGCCGTTCGATTTCGGTCTGCGGCGCGCGAACGTTGCCGTGGCTTCGGCTACGCGCTCGGAGGCAGAGGCGACGTTGCAACGCACTCGGTATGACATCGCGGTTGCGACGGCGGACGCATATTTGACGCTAGCGGCGTCCGAAGAAACAGTGACTGCGGCGCAGGCGGGCGTGGATCGCGCGGAGACGGTATTGAAGACTATCCAGGCTCTGGCGAACTCGGGACTCCGGCCAGGAGCGGATGCGTCGCGCGCGCAGGCGGAGCTCGCGGCGGCGCGGACGCAGTGGATTCAGGCGAAGCAATCCAGCGAAATTGCACGCGCGACGATCGCGCAATTCGTGGGCGGCGAGCCGAGCCGGATCACGCTGGCGGGGCCGAAGTTGCGTGAATTGCCGGCAGCGCAGGAGTCCGGGACGGTCAACGTATCGGCGAATCCAATGGTTGGAGAGCAGAACGCCGCTGTGGCGAAGGCCCAGGCAGAACTACGAGCTTTGGAGCGAACCTATTTCCCGCGATTTTCGCTGCAGGGTTCGGCTTACGCGCGGGGCACCGGCGCCGAGACAAACGGGGAGTTACTCGGCGGATTGGATGGGCTGGGGCCGAACATCCAAAACTACGCGCTAGGCTTCACGGTAACGTTTCCAGCGATGGACTTGCCCGCTCTTCAGGCACGCCGCGCGATGCAATCTGCCAACGTTCGGGCCGAGACTGCGCGGTCCGAGCAGATTGTGACCGATCTTAAAGCGAGATGGAATGCCGCGGCGGCACGGCTGCACGGCGCTCGCGAAGTTGCGGCCAACACTCCGGTACAAGTGAGCGCGGCACGTGCCGCGTTGCAACAATCCACGGCGCGCTATCAATCGGGACTTGCGAACATCGACGAAGTTGCGGAAGCGCAGCGATTACTGACGCAAGCGGAAATCGACGACTCGCTCGCGCGCCTCAGCGTGTGGCGGGGGTTGCTTGAAATCGCGACGGTCGCGGGCGACCTGCAGCCTTTTCTCATGGAAGCCAGCCAATGAGGGCGGAGAACGCATGCGACTTGTTCTAGCCGCGCTCAGCCGTCCAATCACGGTGGTGGTTGCGCTGGTGGCGATCGCGCTGTTCGCTTATCTGGCTGTGAAGCGGATGCCGGTGGACATTTTTCCGCAAGTCGGCGAGCCGGCGATTTACGTGGCGCAGCCTTATGGCGGAATGGATCCCGCGCAAATGGAAGGCTACCTGACTTATTACTACGAGTATCACTTCCTCTACATCACAGGAATTTCTCGTGTCGAGAGCAAGAGTATCCAGGGCGCGGCTCTGATGAAGCTGGTTTTTCACGAAGGCACGAACATGGCGCAGGCGATGGCGGAGACAGTGGGCTACGTAAATCGCGCACGGGCGTTCATGCCGCCGGGGACGGTCCCGCCGTTCATTACCCGCTTCGATGCGGGCAGCGTTGCCGTCGGACTGCTCGTGTTCAGCAGCGCGTCGCACACGCAAGGCGAACTGCAGGATTTCGCGCTGAATCGCGTGCGTCCGCTGTTCGCTACGCTGCCGGGAGTTTCGGCGCCGCCGCCGTTTGGTGGGAATCAGCGGACGATCGTGGTGACGCTCGATCCGGATAAGCTGACGCAGTACAAAATCTCGCCCGAGGAAGCGATTGCCGCGGTCAGCAAGGCGAGTCTGGTGATGCCATCCGGCAACATGTGGACCGGCGAGATCAATCGGATCGCGCGCACGAACGCGGCCTTGGGTGGAGACTTAAGCGAACTGTTGAGCACGCCGATCCGGCCGGTGGCCGGGACATCGATTTACCTGCGCGATATCGGAACCATCGAGAACGGCACTGACATCATCACTGCCTACGCGCACGTGAATGGAAAGCGCACCGTGTACATTCCGGTAACCAAGCGCGCTGACGCATCCACTTTGGCGGTGATCAATGCAGTCAAAGCGGCAATTCCGGATTTCAAGAAAGCGGTTCCCGACGATGTCGACGTGAGCTTGCAGTTCGATCAGTCGCCGTTCGTGACAAATTCGTTGCGTGGGCTGATCCAGGAGGGATTGCTGGGCGCGGGACTCACCGGCTTGATGGTGTTAATCTTCCTGCGCGATTGGAGAAGCGCGCTGATCGTGGTGCTGAACATTCCGTTTGCCCTGCTGAGCGCAGTGATTCTCTTGTGGGCCACCGGGCAGACGGTGAACATCATGACGCTGGGCGGATTGGCGCTCGCCGTGGGCGTACTGGTGGACGAGGCTACGGTGGAAATTGAGAACATCCACAGCCAGATGGTCCCCGGAGTTTCGCGGGCGCGCGCGGTGCTGGAAGCATGCCGCCGGACGGCAATCGCGCGATTGCTTTCGATGGTCTGCATTCTCGCGGTGTTCGTGCCGTCCTTCTTCATGATCGGCGTGAGCCGTCAGCTCTTTGTGCCGCTGTCGTTGGCCGTGGCGTTTTCGATGATTGCGTCGTATCTCTTGTCGAGCAGTTTGGTACCGGTGTTTTCCACCTGGATCATGCGAGAAACGCATCGCGGCGAGGCGCAAGAGGGATTCTTTGGGGCGTTGCGCAGAATCTATGAACGATATTTGGGCGCGGTGCTGAAGTTTCGCTGGCCGGTTGCGATCGTTTATCTGGGAGGTGCGTTCTTGCTGATCTGGCTGCTTGCGCCCCGGCTGGGCATGGAACTGTTTCCCGACGCCAACGCTCCGCTGCTGCGCATTCGTTTACGCGCGCCCGCAGGCACCCGGATCGAGGAGACGGAGCGCATCGTGCTGCGCGCTCTCGACCAGATTCAGCAAGTGGCCGGAAGAGAGAACATCGCGCTCACCAGCGATTTTATCGGCGTGGTTCCGGCCAGCTATCCGGTGGATTTGATTCACTTGTTTACCAGCGGTCCGCAGGAGGCGATTATTCAGATTGCGTTGAAACCGGATGCGCCGCGCGGCGAAGCTTTGCGCGAACGAATCCGGGACGCTCTGCAACGGGAGCTGCCGGCATGTCAGGTTTCTTTCGAAGCGGCGGATATCGTTTCACAGGTGATGAGCTTCGGATCGCCGACGCCGGTGGAAGTCGCGGTGCAGGGCGCGAGCCTCGCCGACGATCAGACATACGCCCGCAAGATACAAACGCAGTTGGCCAGGCTGAGCTTCCTGCGTGATCTTCAGTTCGCGCAGGAATCCAATTATCCGACGCTCGATATTCGAATCGACCGGGAACGCGCCGGGCAGTTCGGGCTAACGATGTCGGATGTGGTCCACTCGATTGTGCCGGCGACATCGTCGTCGCGCTTCACCGATCCGAACTACTGGCGCGATCCGAATTCGGGCAACGCGTTTCAGCTTCAGGTGGAACTTCCGCAGAATCGAATGCAGAGTGTCGCTGCCGTAGGGAGCATTCCGGTGATGCGGCCCGGCGAGTCGCAGCCGGAACTGGATCAGATCGCGCAATTGAAGCAGGGAACGATGCCGGGATTGATTGAGCGCTTCAACGGGCAACACATCGTTAGCCTCACTGGGAACATTCACGGACTTACGTTGGGCGAAGCGTCGCCCAGGATCAATGAAGCGCTAGCGGGCGCGGGTGCGGCTCCGAAGGGCGCGAAAATCTTGATGAAGGGACAGATTCCGCCGTTGCTACAGACCGTTTCGGCTCTGCGAACAGGGCTTTTACTCGCCGTGGTGGTGATCTTTTTGTTGCTGTCGGCGAATTTTCAATCGGCGCGGCTCGCGCTGGCCATTGTGTTGACGGTTCCTGCAGTGCTGTGCGGTGTCTTGTTGAGTTTGTGGTTCACGAACACGACGGTCAACATTCAATCGTTCATGGGGGCGATTATGGCGATCGGGATCGCGGTGGCGAATTCCATTTTGCTGGTGACTTTCGCGGAACGGTTCCGCCACGAGAAAAAGCCGGTGCTGGAGGCGGCGCAGGAGGGCGCGTCCAGCCGTCTGCGCGCGATTCTGATGACGGCCGCTGCGATGATTTTTGGAATGCTCCCAATGGCGATCGGTTGGGGCGAAGGCGGTTCGCAGGCGGCGCCGCTGGCACGCGCGGTGATTGGTGGATTGGTGGTTTCGACGTTCGCGACGCTGACCATTGCGCCGTCCATTTATGCAATTCTCCAGGGCAGGGCGAGGGTTGAGTCGCCTTCGCTGAATCCGATGGATCCGGAGAGCCGGTACTATGAAGCGACTTAAGCTGCTAATTCTTGCCGCCGCGTTCGCGCGGATCGCTTGGCCACAGGCCGCCGGTCTGGTTCCTGTGATCGCCAAGCCCATTTCGAAGAACGTCGACCTGCCGGGCGAGATTCTTCCTTACTTGAGTGTTTCGCTGCATGCGAAAATTCCCGGATATGTGGAACGAGTGCTGGTGGATCGCGGCAGCGTGGTGAAAGAGGGAGAGCTGCTGGTGGAACTGAATGCGCCTGAGTTGAAGGCGCAGATTGCGGAAGCGGAGTCGAAGGCAAATGCCGCGGAATCCGAGCGATTGCAGGCAGAAGCGCAGTTGGCAGCGGCGCAATCCACGTCCGAGCGTTTGAAGGAAGCCGCCAAGACGGCCGGTGCCGTGGCCGCCAACGAACTGCTGCAAGCGGAAAAGCAGGTGGACGCGGCGCAGGCGTTGGTGCGTGCCAGAGAATCATCGGTGAAAGCGGCGCAGGCTTCGCTGGACGCGCAGAAGGCTCTCGCGGCATATTTGCAAATCACGGCGCCTTTTGCGGGAGTGGTGACGGATCGGTTGGTGCATCCGGGAGCGCTGGTAGGGGCTGGCGCGGACGTGGTTTTGTTGGTGATCCAGCAAGTATCGCGGCTGCGTTTGGTGGTTCCAGTTCCGGAAGAAGACGTTGGCGGGATTACGCGCGGCGCGAGTGTGACGTTCCGCGCGCCGGCTTATCCGGAAAAGATCTATTCGGGTACCGTGGCTCGGATCTCGCATGAGCTGGACCCGAAGACTCGCACCATGGCGGTGGAACTGGATGTACAGAATCGCGATAATTCGCTCGCGCCGGGGATGTATCCGGCGGTGAAGTGGCCAGTACGGCGCGGGCGTCCGGCGCTGTTTGTTCCGCGCACGAGCGTAGTGACGACCACGGAGCGGACGTTCGTCATTCGCGCGCGAGACGGGCATGCCGAGTGGGTGGATGTGAAGAAGGGCGCAAGCGAGGGCGATTTGGTGGAGGTGACGGGAAAGTTGGCCGAGGGCGACCAGGTGGTCCGGCGCGCGACGGATGAGATCCGGGAAGGCGCAGCGCTACCGAACCGCGACCGCTAGGAAGCGGCGCGATTGGTCGGTGGTTGGAAGAGTTTGGTAGCGCTCCCTCGTGGTCGCGGTTCAGTAACGGTCTCGTATATATGAGATAAGCTGGTAGTTCGCTCAAAGGAGACTTACCGTGAAGACGCTTGCGTTACGGGTAACCGCCATGGGCATTGCAACCATCCTTCTCACAGCCGCGTATTCCCGGATGCACACCCCGGCTGTCATGGCGGAGACTGCAAAGGCCTTTCTCGCATCTTTAGATCCGGAGCAGCGCGCGCGCGCGACGTTCCAATTCGCCGATGACGAGCGCTTAAACTGGCATTACATCCCGAAGGAGCGCAAGGGGCTGCCGTTCAAGGAAATGAATGCGGCGCAAAAACATTTGGCGCATGCATTGTTGAGCGCGGGATTGAGCCAGCGCGGCTACATCAAGGCCGTCAGCATCATGAGCCTGGATGAGATTTTGCGCGTGATGGAAAACGGTACTGGGCCGGTGCGCGATCCGGAGCGCTACTTCTTCAGCGTGTTCGGCGAGCCTTCCGATACCGGAACGTGGGGCTATCGCGTAGAGGGGCATCACGTGAGCCAGAATTTCACCATCGTGAACGGAAAGGTGCAAGTGGCGCCGAGCTTTTTTGGGGCGAATCCGGCGGAAGTGCGGGAAGGTCCGCGCAAGGGCTTGCGCGTTCTCGGGCGCGAGGAGGATTTGGGCCGCGCGTTCATTCAATCGCTGACGCCGGAACAAAAGAAGGTTGCGATTGTGAGCTCGGATCCTCCGGGAGAAATTCTCACAGGTCCGGCGCGCAAAGCAGCGCTTACCGGCCAGCCCAGCGGGATTTCCGCGGCGAAGCTCAATCCGAAGCAGCGTGAGCTGCTGCAGAATCTGCTGGACGAATACTGCAACAATGTTCCGGAAGAAGTGGCGCAGATGCGCGAGGAACAGATCAAAAAGGCGGCCGGGAATTTGTACGTCGCCTGGGCGGGCGGGGAACAGGTTGGGCAACCGCACTACTATCGGATCCAGGCGCCGGCGTTTCTGATCGAGTACGACGATACGCAGAACAACGCGAATCATATCCACACCGTGTGGCGAGATCTGGAAGGCGATTTCGGGTTGGATCTACTGAAAGAACATTATCAGACCAGTCATCGGTAGCCGCTTGCCGAGCCGCCGGACATTTTTGGTTTCGTTCGCCGGAGCCTGCATCGGGCGAAGCTTTGCTCAAACGTTTCCGAGCGAAGTGAAGCGCTACAAGGACGCGGCCACCGAGTTCGACGTCTATCGCCTCACCGATCCAGCACATCAGAGCTGGCTGCCGGCATCTTATGAGAGAGCCGTTTCACGGCGCGATAACTTTCTGATTTACGCGAGCGATCGCGCCGGTTCCGTGCAAGCGTACCGCATGGATGTGAAGAGCGGGCAATCGCACGCGCTGACGCGGGCGAACAATCTGGTGCGTTCGTCGCTCACTCTGGCGCCGGACGAGAAGAACTTCTTTTATCTCGACGGACAGTCCGTGTTTATCTCGAGCCTAAATGGCGGGCATACTCGGCCGGTTCATCGGATCGAAGACGGTTTCGAGTTTGGGCCGGGATTCAGCGTTTCTGAAGACGGGCTGTATGCGGTGCTGGTGGAGCAGAAATCCGGGACCAACCGGCTGCGGCTGATCACATTGCGTTCCGGAACCGCGCAGACGATCGTGGAAACGCCGGATGCGATTTCCGATCCGCTGCCGAGGCCGCGCCGCGCGGGGGTTTTATATCGCAAGGGAAACGAATTATGGTTGGTGAATTATGATGGCCAGCAGAACCGGAAACTGCATATCGCGGCGGGAGGCGCGGGTCCGGCGGTGTGGTCGGGGGATGGGAGAACCGTGCTTTATTTGAATTTTCCGCCCGAGCCAAAGCAATTGAACAGTCTTCGCGAAGCCACGCCGGATACCAATGAGGACCGGTTGGTCGCGACCACGAGCCAGTTCATCAGCTTCGGCGGAAATGCGGATTCGAGCATGTTAGTGGGAGCGAGCGGGAGCAAGGCGTCGCCCTATGTTTTGCTGCTGGTACGCGCCGCCAAGCGAGAGCTGACTTTGTGCGAGCATCGCGCGAGCGATCCGCGCATTGTGGCGCCGATTTTTTCACCGAATAGCCAGCGGATCTTTTTCCAGAGCGATAAGGATGGGAAGCTGGCGATCTATTCGATGGTGGTGGATCGGTTGGTGGAGGAAACGGAAGTGGAAGATAAATAGCCACGGATGGACACGGATAAAATTCTTATCTGTGTGTAGCCGTGTCTATCCGTGGCTGATTAATTCTTTCGCAGGCGCCGCAAATGGATTTCGCAGGACCGCCTGTAACAAGGCCCTCGTATCGTCGGTGCGGGGTTCGCGGAACATCTGCTCGGTTACCCCGCTTTCGATGATTTGGCCGCGCTGCAGGATCGCGATTCTTGAGCAGAGCGATGCTACCGAGAGCAGGTCGTGCGAGATGAAGAGCATGGCCATGTTCATCTGGCGATTCAGGCGGCGGAAGAGTTCCAGGATTTCCGACTGGGTGATGGCATCGAGAGCGCTGGTTGGTTCGTCGGCGATCAGCAGGCGCGGTTTGTGCAGGATGGCCATCGCGATCAACACACGCTGGGCTTGGCCGACGCTGAGCTGGCGCGGGTAGCGATCGAGAAACGCGGGTTCGGCCGGGAGGCTCACCAGGCTGAATAATCCGAGCGCTTCTTCCTTCCAACGCTTGGCTGCGCCGGGATTGTGAGCGCGCCAGGCTTCGGCGAATTGTGTGCCGATTTTGAGCACGGGATTGAGCGATGAAAGCGGGCTTTGCAACACCAGTGCGATTTCTTTGCCGCGGATTTTGCGCATCTCCTTTTCGCGCAGTTTGGCCAGGTCGCGGCCATCGAAAAGGATTTCGCCGCGGAGTTTCGCGCCTTTGTGTTCCAGCAGGCGCAAGAGTGAGAGCGCAATGGTGCTTTTGCCGGATCCGCTTTCGCCGACCAGTCCCAGGATTTCGCCTTGGGCGATTTCGAGCTCAACATCCCGCAGGACTCCCTTTTTATTCGGGTAGTCCACCGTGAGGCGGGCTTTGAGCAGGGCGTTCATCGCTGGCTGAGGTACTTCGTTCCCATCGACAGGCGCTCGACGTTCCAATAGATCTGAGGGCGCAAGTGCGCGGGGGTCACGTTCTTGAGGCTGGTGGATACGGCCGACAGCGCGTCCGGATTGACCAGAAACAGCATGGGAGCTTTTTCCGACACGATCTCCTGAACTTTATCGAACGCGGCTTTGCGCTGCTTTTGATCCGCGGCGCCGGCTTGGGCCTGCATCAGTTTGTCGATCTCGGCTTCCCAGGGTGTGGCCGGCGTTTTCTGTTCCGGATTCCATTGGTGATTCGGTCCTGAGCTGAGCCAGATGTTCATTTGGTCGCTGGGATCGAGATCGACGTTGGTGAAAGCCATCAAGACAGACTCGTAGTTGAAACTGCGGCTGATGCGTTCGATGAGGGAAGGGAAGTCGAGGACAACGATGTTGAGCTGGATCCCGATTTTGGCCAGATCTTGTTGAATGAAAGCGAGCGTTCGCTCATGCAGCTTGTTGCCCGCGTTGGTGATCATCGAGAATTCCACTTTGTGCCCGTCGCGATCGAGGAGCGCGTCGCCGGAGCGATGGAATCCGTCTCGTTGTAAGCGCGCCGTCGCAGCGGTTGGAGAATATGCGTGCGGCTTCAGGGCGGCGTTCAGCCAAAAGCGATTGGATACGGAAACGGGTCCCGCGGAAGGCTGCGCATGGCCTCGATAAACCACGCGGCAGATGTCGGCGCGATTGATGGCCTCCGAGATCGCGCGGCGGAATTCATCCGAGCGGAACCAGCGCTTTTTGTATTCGGGCAAGGGCGCGCTGGCGACCTGATTGAAGAATACGACTTCCCAATCGAGCGACGGGCCCGCGTCCACCACGGAGTGCGGCATCTCCGCGTTCAAGCGGTCATACATTTCCGGATCCAGCTTGTTCACCATGTCCAGTTCGCCACGGCGAAAGCGGAGTAGCTCGAGTTCGCGATTCTGCTGGATGTCCAGGCGCAGGGAATCGAGATAGGGGAGCTGTTTACCGTTCGCGTCGCGCTTCCAGTAATTCGGATTGCGGCGTAGCAGCAAGTATGTACCGGGCTTGTATTCGGCGATCGTGAATGGTCCGAGTACGGCGGATTCTTTGCGCGGCGAATGCGCGGAGAGAATCCCGACGGGATCAAAGCGAGCAGCCAGGCTGGCGACCGGCCCGGGAAAGCGGACCATGACAGAGGATGGGCTAGTGCATTTTGATTCGGTGGGTCCGTCGGCCGAGCGAAAAGCGTCGGATTGCGGCGAATGGACGGCCGGGTCCATTAATTGCTTAATGGTGGAGACGACGTCTTCGCAGGTGAAGGGCGTGCCATCGGAGAATTTGACGTTTTGCCGGAGTTCGAAATCGATGCGGCGGCCGTTTTCCGATACTTTCCACTTCGTTGCCAGTTCGCCCTCGAGTTCCTGGGTGTAGCGATTGAGCCGCACCAGCGCGCCGCCGGTGAGGTATTCGACGGTTTCGGAATTCTCGTCTTCGACCAGGAGCGGATTGAAAGTTTTGGGGTCGCCGCGCAGGGTGAAGCGGAGTTCGTTGGGTGGTTGAGCGCTCAGTGTTATGGCAAATAGGAGCAGCGTGGCGCACGCACTCGTGCGTGCCGTGTTCGCACTTTTGCGAACACGAGATATGGAAGAACCACGTTCAACGCGTTCACACGAGCGTGAACGCGGCACGCACGGGTGCGTACGCCACGTCAGCATGGGATACGCTCCTCGGTTCGTAGCACGATTTGCAGACACGCCACCACCAACACCAACAGAATTACGGGTGCAAGCATCCAGGGGTTTTGGAATATGGCGGTGTAGTTTTCGAGCTCGCGCAGCATCGATCCCCACGATGGGAGGGGTTCGGAAACTCCGAGGCCGAGCAATCCCAAATTCGCCTCGCTCAGGATGAACAACGGGACCGAGATCCAGAATTGGGCGAGAAAGATCGGGCGCAGATTGGGAAGCAAGTGGCGCCAGAAAAGCCGGAAGCCGGAGATGCCAGTCGCCCGCGCTTGCGTCAGAAAATCGGCATTGATGAGCGTTCGCGTTCCGGCGCGGATGATTCTCGCGGGGGTCGCCCAGCCCAGGCATCCGAGCAGCAGGAACGTAATTGCAACGGATGTTACCGGAGACGTATTTAACGGCAGCAAAGCACGCGCTGCCAGCAGCAGAAACAACCACGGCAGCGAGAGAAACAGGTCGATCCCGGAGGTTACGAACCGCTCGAACCCGCCGCCGACGTATCCGGCCAGTCCGCCGATCAACGCCGCAAGCAAAGTGGAAAGCAGGGCCGCGGCGGGAGCCAGCAAAAGCGAAACGCGGGTTCCGTAGAGCAACCGTGCAAAACGATCCCGGCCAAGGTCGTCGGTGCCGAGCGGGAAGCGATGGGATGGCGGAGCGCCGATGGAGTCACGAAACTGTTCGGCGTAGGAGGACGGTGTAATGAATCCAGCCGCCAACGAAGCGAGCGCGACCAGCGCAAGCAAGACCAGGGCGACGGTTTGCGCGACGCGAATTCGTTTGAGGCGGAGCCGAACCTTCATGCGGCCTCCTCGCGGACATCAGGACGCCAAGCTGCCAGTGCGATATCCGCCAGACTATTTGCCACCAACGTCATCAGAGCGATGAGCACCGTGATGTTGACCAAGAGCGGCAGATCGCGGTCCATGGCGGCTTTCCAAGCTAACTGTCCGACGCCCGGGGTGTCGGAGATCACTTCAATCGGAATGGACGCGCCGAACGCGAGGCTAACCGAAATCCCCACCAGCGCGGCGAGCTGCGGCGCGGACGGTGCGAACACGTGCGCGAATAGGATGCGAACACTGCTGAGTCCCTTGGCTTGCGCCGCCAGAACGTGCGGCGATTGATACGTGGCCACCAGCAGATTCTTGGAATAGCGATACACGTGCGGAAAAACAACCAGGGCGATGGCCCAGCGCCCCGGAACGTTCATCCATAAGAAGAGCAGGGCAATCACCGCAGCGGGCAACGCCAGACATGTTCCCGCGAGCAGAGCCGGAGCCAAATTGGAGCCCGGCACGTGCCAACAGGCCGTCAGCAGCGCGAGCGCCAGTCCGACACCGGCGCCGCCCAGAACGCCATAGGCGAGCGACCCGAGTGTCAACGGCAGACGCTCCCGCAACAGCTCGGTTACCGGACGGTTGAGCGATCTGGAAAATCCCAGATCGCCGCGCAGCATTCCCTTGAGATAGCGCGCGTAGAACATCCCGATATTCTTATCGGCATCGTGTTCGGAGCGAATGGCCTGCCGGGAATCCTGACCGAGGCGATTGTCGAGCTCTCGCTCATCGACGCCAAATCCCGGCCCCAGACGTACCAGAGTCGCCCCCAAAAGTCCGCCGATAAGCGCAATCAGAACAATTCGGCGAAGTTGGCGGAACAGGGTGGCAAGCATAACGCCTACCAGGTGCCGGTAGGCTCAAACTCAAAACCGCGCGGCCCCACCAGGCTCATCTTTTCCTTTTGTTTTGCGCTGTACATGCGCCGATCGGCTTCGCTCAGCAGTTGATCGGCATCGGTACCATCTTCGGGGAACAGGGAATGTCCCACGCTGAGCCCAAGCGTCTCGGTGCCGCAAACTTCGCGGCCGGCTTCCGCCGTGATCGCCCGCAGCCGCTGAACTTTCTGCTGTACTTGATCCAGCCGCAATCCTGGCAGCACTAATACAAACTCGTCGCCGCCCATGCGTGCGACATAATCGTACTCGCGGCAGCTTTCTTTCAGCTTCAACGCGACCTTGTGCAGGACCTTGTTGCCCTCCAGGTGTCCGAACTTGTCGTTCACCTGTTTGAAGCCGTTCATGTCGCACACCAGAACCACCAGCGGCGAATTCAGACGCTTGCAGCGCGCCAGTTCTCCATCGAGATGCAGGAACAAGGAACGGGCGTTGGGGAGGCCTGTCATGTAATCCGTGGATGCGGAGCTTTCCGCCTGTTGATACTTGAGAGCATTCTCAATCGACAGCGCGACCTTCGGAACGATCGCGAGCAGAATCCGCAAATGATCCTTGGTGAAGGCGTCGCGTTCGGTGTGATAGAGCGTCAACACGCTCACCGTCCCGTTCATGCCGATCAACGGGACCGACAACGCGCTCCGCATGGTGGTGAACTTGGACTCGTCGTTCAAATAGCCAGGTTCCACCGACGGATTTCCGTTGATGATCGGCTTTTTGTTTTCAGCCACCCAACCGGACAAGCCCTGGCCGAGCGGAATCTCGAGCGCCGAGAATAGCCGGAAGTTTTCTCCGTTCACATATTCGGCGCGCAGCTTGTCATCCCGCATGACATAAATCGCCAGCGAATCGTAGGGAATCATCCGCTTCAAACGAATTGCAAGCAGGGACAGCGTTTCGTTCAAGCTGAGCGAATTTCCCAGATCCTGCGCCAGTTCGAAAAGATTTTGCACTTCCTGGCGAGCGGCTGCGATGGAGTTGAGGAAATCCTTCGGCTTGTCGCCCTGGGTGGTAGACGGGCCTTTGCTCTTTTCAAATCCGGCGGCCGGTTCTAAACCGCGCTCTATCTTGAGATCGGTGGAGAGCTTGGCTTTTTCCACCTGCAGCGATTGCGCCATCTGTTCGAGTTCAATATAGCGGCGATGCAAAACCGTGACGACTTTGGGATCGAAGCTGATGCCGGATTCCGATACAACTTTTTGCATGGCTTCATCCAGAGGAAGCGCCCGGCGATACTGCCGGTCCGATGCCAACGCGTCCAAACAATCCACCGCGGCGAGAATGCGCGCGCCGATCGGAATATCTTCGCCCTTCAAGCCGTCCGGATATCCGGCGCCGTTCCACTTTTCGTGATGCGACCTCACGATTGGGGTCACCGGATAGGGGAAACGCACGCGTTCCAGAATCTCGGCGCCTACCACCGGGTGGATCTTCATCTTTTCGAACTCTTCGCGCGTCAGCTTGCCGGGCTTTGAAATGATGTGTTCGGGAACCGCCAGCTTTCCGATGTCGTGCAACAGCGCGGCCGCGCGCAGCGCTTCCAATTGGGCGTCGTCCAACCCCATGTCCTTGCCGACTTCAATCGCGTACACCTGCACGCGTTGCAAATGGTCATGCGTGGTGTGATCCTTGGCTTCAATCGCGAGAGCCAGCGCCTCAATGGTTCGCAAGTGCAGGGATGCCATCTCTTCGGCGTGCTTTTTGTCGTCTTCGACGCGGCCGAGATAGAGATAGTAAGAGCGGTAGATCAAATAGACCACGGGAACCGCGAGCAGCGCCCAAGCCCAACCTACATAGCGATTGATCGCGCTTGCCGCGCCTGCCAGTCCGGCGCCCAGCAAATAATACGGGAAGGACCAGAAGTAGCTCTCGCGCCAAATTTGCCGCAGAGATTTTTCTTCAGTCAATGCGATGGCGGCAGCCACCGGGAAGGTGTTCATCACGAAGAACACGGTCGCTGTGACCATCAACGTCAGCGCGGCATCCAGATGACCTTTATGCAGAAGATTCGAATGATATACGGTGCTCGCCGTTGCGATCGCAATCGCGATGCTGCCCACGTTGAACATTACCTGATAAGGCTTGGGACGCTCGCGATGATGCAGCACGCACTGAATGAGCGTGGCGCTGATTCCCATGCATAAGGCTTCGGGCAAACTCAGCTCGACCACACCGAACAGGACGAAGATGAATGTTACCGAGAGAGTTCCAGTGATGGCGGGCAGCGCGACTTTGAGCCGCGACGACATCATCGCCAAACCCATGTAGCAAACGAAGCGGAGCAGGTCCTGCGATTCCCAGCGAATCAGTTCGCTCAGGGTTACGCATGCACCAATCGCGATTACTGCGTAGACGTATATTCTTGCGGCAATCGACATTCAGTTCCTTGTCGCCACGAGCACGAACCACTCGTGAATGCAGATCCCCTGCCATCAGTCTGAATCTGCTATCTGCATGATTTATCGGCCAGTCCGGGACCGAACGATAGCCGGAAAGTAGACAAAATGTCGAGGTGGCACTCTGCTCATGGGACAATCTGTCCCGGCGTCCTGGAGCGAAGGCACTACAGGGGCATCGGGGATTTGCCTATTGGTCCTGAACCCTCCGTACTATGGCGAGCTTTCGTCAAACAGCCGAAAAGTTGTCATAGTGGTTACCGGCTCTCAACAGACATCGTTCCTTGGAATGCCAGCCATAGTGAGCAGCCCGGTGATGCGGAACCTGCTCGAGCTGGTGGAGCGGATTGCGCAAAGCAATGCCGCGGTGCTGATTACCGGCGAAAGTGGCTCCGGGAAAGAACTTATCGCGCGCGCGGTGCATCATTTTTCGCTGCGCGGCTCCAAACCCTGGGTGGATGTGAGCTGCGCCGCGCTGCCGGAAAATCTGGTGGAAAGCGAGCTATTCGGATATGAGAAAGGCGCGTTCAGCGGCGCCGATTCTCCCAAGCCCGGACTGTTCGAATTGGCCAATCACGGAACTTTATTCCTGGATGAAATCGGCGAGCTGGAACCTCGCATGCAAGTAAAACTCCTCAGAGTACTGGACGGCGTGGCGTACTATCGGCTGGGCGGAACGCGGAAAGTAAGCGTAGACGTCCGGGTGGTGGCCGCCACCAACCAGAACCTGGAGCATATGGTCACGACAGGCGATTTTCGCGGCGACCTCTATCATCGGCTGGGTCAGATCTGCCTGCATGTGCCGCCGCTGCGCGAACGGGCAGACGACATTCTTCCGCTCGCCGAGTACTTCCTGCGTCAATCGAATCCGCGCTCGTTTTTTTCGGATTCGGCGCGCGCACAACTGCTCCGCCATTCCTGGCCAGGAAACATCCGCGAACTGCGCAACGCTGTCACCAAGGCGGCAGTCATGACGCGCGACGCTGAAATCCGCGCCGAGGATCTGATGCTGGGCCAAACCGGCCCCGCTAGTATTCAAGGTCTGGCGCAAGCGGTGTCGAATCCGGCGAACTTGGATGGAATGGAAAAGACCACCATTCTCAAAGTGCTGGCGCAGACCAACGGACATCAGCAAAAAGCGGCCGAACTACTCGGGATTTCGCGCCGCACGCTCAGCCGCAAACTGAAGCTTTACGGAAGGGAGGCAGTGCGTGCATCCTGAGAAGGAAGCTTCCCACAAATCCACGATGACCGCCGCCGAACGCCGTTCCGAAAGCCGTCATCCAGCCGATGGGCACTTGAAATTCTCTTTCAACGATCCGTCGCGTCAAGAGGTGACCGGCCGGCTGCTCGACGTGAGCAAGAGCGGATTCCGCGCATCGCACAGCTACGCGGCGCTGCCCACCGGACAAGTTGTCGATTTCCAGCACGTGATTGCCGTAGGACAGGCACGCGTGATGTGGAATCGGATTGAAGAAGACCGGGTTGAGAGTGGCTTCCTTATCATCAAATAGAGATTTCGCTGCGCGAAAACCTCTATTTGGTTCTTCGGTTATTCTGTTGTTCGGTTCTTCGGTTCTCAACTTGAGAGGGTCTTTCATTCCCGCAGATAGGCCGTTGCACAGAACTGAAGAACTGAATAACTGAACAACCGAACAACGCGCGCGCTAACGGACCCGCAAGGCTCTCGCCGGAAAATAGCTTGCGCGGCGTGATCGCGCCCAGTAGTTTCCTGTCGCGCTGCGCGCGCTTCTATCGGTAAAGGTGTACTCGTACAATTCCGCGCGGATGTATTTCGGCGGCGCGTTCGGAAATGGATTTTTCCCTAGCAAGCGCAAAACTTCCGGAGAGCCTTGCAAAATCCGCAGCATGAAATTGCTGAACCATGGGTTGCTTGGGTAATTCGAGAGCGCTGCGAACCACATCTGCCAATCCAGGCGCGGTTGGTACGGCTCGACCCACTTCGGCGACTCTTTCAGATCGCCCGGCTTGTACTTGAATTCGTAATCGAGCCAATTTTCGCCATCGTTCGATCCTTGCACGATAATTTCGGGGCGCGAAGTCGTCATCACCGCGAACAATCCGTAAGTATTGGCGATGCCGAACGGCGCTACCGCGCGGACGATCGCGCTGTCGCCTTCCCGGAACATCCCCCACAGCTCCAATCCGCTGATGATCAGGATCACTACCGCGACAGCAGCCACAAGCGCGTGCGGCGTGCGCACGGTCCGCGCGCGGAGCCGCAGTTTTGTTAGCGCCGCATCGTCGAAGAGAAAAATGCAGAGCGCCATGGTGAGCAGGTTGAAGAAAGTGTAATTCCCGGTGAGGAAGATCATCGATTGCAGGGCTAAGATGCACCATGCGCCGGCGAATCTCCAACGCCTTGGCATGAAAAAGAGAAATGGGATCGGGAGCTCAGTGAACAAGACCACCGCTGTTGAGAAACGCTGAAATCCGAGGGGTAACTGGTTCATATACCAGGCGACCGGCGTTGGCAGCGGCTGCGTCCAGTAATGGAAACTCAGGGCATCCAGACTGCGCCACGCCGGGTCGTGACTCAGCAGCTTCACCGCGCCGGACAAGAAGCTCAGCCGGAACGCCAGCCAGCGGAACAGGTAGACGATCGCTTTGGACGATCCTAAAAAGATCGCGAGAAAACCGGATTCGAGCAGCAGCATGTCCCATTGGAACGAGAGAAAGTCCTGGCCGATGCTGCAGAGCGAGAGATAGAGAACGTACAAAGCCACCAGCGCCACGCGCTCCAGATAGCCCGCAAGCAGCACGAGCGAAATCGCGACGCCGGCCCAGCATGTACCCAACAAAAACGCATCGCTGTGCGCGATCCAGAAAATTCCTGGCGCGATTCGATATCCTTCGAAGCCGTACATTTGGTGAATCGCGTCAAGGTATCTCGATGCTGGCAGAATTCCACGCTCGCCAACCAATCCCGTGATCTGAAGCCCCAGCGACCCGAACGCGATGAAGTAAATTACCGCGAGCATTCGCAAGAAGAGCCACTCGACTCCGCCATATCGCAAAGGTGAGATGTTCTTGCCGAAAGTGAGCCGGGTTAAATGGTAAAAAAGTGTGCGATGCGCGGCGACAAGCCGATAGGCCGCCTCACTAACGGAAGCAAATCCGGGCACGTGCCCATAGGCCCACGCGAAGCAGGACCATCCAGGCGCGTATTGCAAAGTAGTGACCACGGCTTGGGCGCCACGTTGAACCTCGCCATCCGGCAGAATCAACTCGACGGATTGCAAGGACCTTCCGTCTTCGGCCGGGGCATGCTCCACCGTGGTACCGGTGAGCTGAGTCCAGTACCGAATCCAGATCCGGCAGAATTCGCAGTTCCCGTCGAAGATCAGCAGCGGCCGTTCAGACATGCTTTTAATTAGTTTAAGTTGTGATAGACAGGCGGGGTCGCGTCTGATAGGCTTCCATTTTCCATAGTGCACTTGACAAATCTATGGAAGTGATAGAATCAGTTGTAGGTATCGTCGCAACTTTCGACAAAGAGAAGACGTCTACCTGTTGAGTAGAAAAAGACGATGGCTGCTCACGATCAACCAATCATCCCCGGGCCTAACCAACCTCAAGGCGACCCGAACGCGGAGGCGGATCTTCACCTGCAGCGATTACTCGCCGCGGACGAAGAACCGTTCTACCGGACCTTCTGGAAAGACCTGAAAGAGTTCATTCATCCGGCGAAGTTGCCGCCACTCGAGGTAACGTCGAAGCCGGTCCCGGTGAAGGAAATCTGGGGCTTTTACGGGGGCCAGGAGAAGCAGGCAGGCCTGAGCTCGATGCTGATCCACGTTGCAGTGCTGGGGCTGCTCTTCTTGATCGGCACGAACAAGGCTGTGCAACAGGCCGTCAAGGATCAGATCAACATCATCGCGCCCGATCTTTCGCCGTACAAGCCGACGGTAAAGAAAGATCCGATGGGTGGCGGCGGTGGCGGCGGTGATCGTTCTCCAACGCCTCCGAGCAAAGGCAAGCTGCCGCGCTTGGCCGATAAACAATTTGTTCCGCCGATGGCCGTGGTTCACAATCCGGATCCGAAGCTGGTGATGGAACCCACGTTGATCATCCAGCCGGACGCGAACATCCCGAAAGTGAATATGGATGTTTTAGGCGACCCGCTGGCGAAATCCGGAATCGCTTCGAACGGCCCTGGTTCGGGTGGCGGTATCGGTTCGGGACCGGGTGGCGGTGTGGGTTCAGGACGCGGCCCTGGTTATGGTCCAGGGTCCGGTGGAAACATGGGCGGCGGCGCTTATCGCATTGGCGGCGGCGTTTCTCCGCCGAGCGTGATCCAGAAAGTGGAGCCCGAATATTCCGAAGAAGCGCGCAAAGCGAAATTCCAGGGAACCGTGGTGCTCTTTGTCGTTGTCGACGAGAAGGGCAATCCCCGAGATCTGAAAGTGATTCGCCCGCTCGGACTTGGGCTCGATCAAAAAGCGATTGAAGCGGTGGAGAAGTGGAAGTTCCGGCCCGGCATGAAAGACGGGAAACCCGTCGCGGTGCAGGCCACCATCGAAGTCAATTTCCGGCTGCTATAACTCCATTCGCCGCGGATCCACGCGGATAGAATTGCTATTTTGCCTTCTCGGCGCTGAATGTGCCTTTGCCTAGCTGACCGTATTCTGCGGTGCCCTTGATCTTTGCGCCATCCAGCTTGCCTTTGTAAACCACCTTGCCCGCATCTTCGGTTTCGAAGGCCCACTCCACTTCATCACCCTTTACCGACCCGCTGACTTTTGCTTCGCCGAGCGCGCCGGAATAGGAGCCGGTTAAGCGATCGCCTTCCTGCTTCAGGACGAACGTGGCCGTGCCGCTGCCGGCGTCGAGCTCTACGCTGGCGGTCCAAGTACCCGTAAGGTCTGCGGCCGTCAGAGTCAGCGCGCATAAGATCACGGCGAGTGTCACAAGTAAGAGTCGCATGGGCGAAGTATATCAGCAGGGGCTCGGGACTGGGGGCTCGCGACTTGGGAAAACCAAGAACGAGGAACCTGAAACGATGAACGAGAAACGTTTTTGTAGTACGATTGTCAGGGGACCCCAATGCTGGTTGAATTCGAGAAGCGCGGCGACATTTGTATCCTGCGTCTACACGGACGGTTTGCCACCGGGCAGGACTCGGCGTATCTGCGAGCCAAAACCGAAGAGATCAAGAACGCCGGCTACTCGAAAGTGCTGGCCGACTTCAGCCAGGTCTCGTACATCGATTCCACCGGCATCGGTTTTCTGATCGGCATTTACACCAGCATTTTGAAAAACTCCACCGGCCAGTTTGTGCTCGCGAATTTGAATCGCCGGGTGCGCGATGTGCTGGAGCTGACGCGCTTGGCGAACGTCATTCCGATCTATCCGACGGAAAGCGCTGCGCTCGAGGTGTTAGAGGCGGATGAGAAATCCTCCGCCGGCAAGGCTTAAGCGCTACTCGGCGGCGGCCAAGACTTCTTCCGGTTCCGGTTTACCGCGCTTGGCATAGCGAATCCTTCCAGATTTTCCGATCAGATACACGGTTCGTTTCACGATAAGCCCGTTGGCACGGTAGCTGGCGGCCACTTTTTGCCCTTTGTCCGCCAAGAGTGGAAAGGGGAACTTGTGATGCGCGCGAAACTTGGCGTGCTTTTGCTCAGCAGCCGGATTCACGCCGAGTATGATGGTATTCTTCTGCTGGGCTTGGCTCCAGCTATCGCGAAATTCGCAGAGCTGCTTGGTGCAAATCGTCGTCTCGTCCGCCGGATAGAAGACCAAAACAACGTTCTTGCCGGCGAGGCTAGCGAGAGACACAGTGTTCCCATCCTGATCGGGCAGGGAGAACCCGGGCGCCGTTTCACCCACGGGTAGCGGATCGGAAAACAGCCACGAGAACATCACACCAGTCTATTTCATTCGCCGGAGTATGCTGGTATCGATGAAGCAGCTTGCTCTCGAAGCGCTCGATTTCGCAATGCATACCGGCGTCGAGTATGCCGACGTCCGTGTGATCGAAAGCCGCGAGCGCGATCTATCCACCAAGAATGGAAAACCCGGCCAAGTTTCGAGCTCGGAGTCTGCCGGAGCCGGCATACGCGTCCTGGCCGGCGGTTGCTGGGGATTCGCCGCTACCGACGACTTGAGTAAGCCGGGCATCGCATCGGCGGCTTCGCTCGCGGTCGAAATCGCTCGCTCGAGCGCGCTCGCCAAGAAACACGACGTCGTGCTCGTGCCCGAGCAGAAATTCGAAGCCACGTGGGTCTCACTGTGTGAGATCGATCCATTCTCCGTCAGCGTCGACGAACAACTGGCGCTGATGCTTAAAATCGACGCCGAACTACGCCGGACCTCGGGCGTTACTCTCGCGCAGACCAGCATGGCATTCCATCGGGAGCGGCAGATTTTCGTGTCATCGCTCGGTAGCGTCATCGATCAAACCCGCACCACCAGCGGCGCTGGTTACGAAGCCCACAGCTTTCGCGGCGACGAAATCCAGAAGCGCTCCTACCCAAATTCCTTCGGCGGCCAGCATCAACTGAAGGGCTACGAATTGATTCACGAACTGGCGCTGCTCGATCACGCAGGACGCGTGGCGGAAGAATCCGTTGCCTTGCACTCAGCGATGCAGTGCCCGGAAGGGCGCTTTGACCTGATCGTGGATGGTAGCCAGCTCGCGCTTCAGGTGCACGAATCCATCGGACATCCCATCGAACTCGACCGCGTACTTGGATCGGAAGCCAATTATGCCGGCATGAGTTTCCTCACCCTCGACAAGCTAAACCATCTGCGCTATGGTTCGGAGATTGTCAACGCGGTTTGCGATGCGCGGCCGGAACACGGGCCAGGCTTGGGCACCTTTCTCTTCGACGACGAAGGAGTTCCCGCGCAAAGCGCCGACATCATCCGCAATGGCCAATTCGTCGGATACATGACCTCGCGCGAAACGGCCGCCGCTGTCGGCGCCGCGCGCTCCAATGGTACGATGCGCGCCACCGGATGGTCCCGTCAGCCGCTCATACGCATGACGAACGTGAGCCTGGAACCCGGCGCGCAGACGCTCGATCAGGTTTTGGGCGGAGTCAGCCATGCGATTTACATGGAGACCAACCGGAGCTGGTCCATCGACGACAAGCGCTACAACTTCCAGTTCGGATGCGAGATCGCTTGGGAAATTCGTGATGGAAAGCGCGTACGTATGCTGAAGAATCCGACTTACAGCGGCATTACAACGGAGTTTTGGAATTCGTGCGAGGCCATCGCCAATCGGGATCATTGGGTGTTATGGGGAGTTCCGAATTGCGGCAAAGGCCAGCCAGAGCAAGTAATCGGGACCGGGCACGGTGCAAGCCCGGCGCGTTTTCGCGAGGTGAAGATCGGAGCCGCATATGCGGGCTGACGGCACCGCGCCGCTGTTGACTCTAGAGAGAAGCCGCGAATTTTTTGGCGCCATCCAAAAGGCCGCCCTTTCGCGCGGCGTGCGGGATGTGGAAGCCTTGTTTGGAGCCCATCGCGGCGCGCTCACGCGGTTCGCCAACAATGCGGTGCATCAGAACGTCTCCGAGCAAGGGCAATGGATCTCTTTGCGCGTGCAGTTCG
>Ga0070734_10002061_pt1 | contig 26188 bp, 18 predicted proteins | sample Coa_R1_8_FD_66444 | JGI IMG/M metagenome (GOLD analysis project Ga0070734, IMG submission 66444) | Surface soil microbial communities from Centralia Pennsylvania, which are recovering from an underground coalmine fire - Coalmine... | ecosystem: Environmental > Terrestrial > Soil > Unclassified ...
CTCAACTCCTCTCCGAAAGTCCGAACGAAGCCCTCTGGAGGCTGTTTGTGCGGGATACCGGTATCGGCATTCCACCCGAACGGCGGAACGCCATTTTTGAGAGCTTCACCCAGGCAGACGGTTCGACGACGCGCCGTTTTGGAGGCACCGGGCTGGGATTGACCATCTGCCGGCAACTGGTCTCTCTTATGGGCGGACGGATCGAAGTGCAGAGCGAAGTGGGCTGTGGCAGCGAGTTTCTGGTCGAGATCCCTTTCCCGAAACAGCCGATGCTGAACACGACGCACTTACCTGCTCTGAACGTCGGTGCGGAGATGCGGGTTCTGGTGATAGATAACCATGCGGAGACGCGTAACGCGCTACAGGGGCTGTTAGCGGCCTGGAACTGTGATGTTGCTGTGGCAAGTTCCAGTGCGGAAGCGCTGGAGATGCTCGCGGAGAAATCGGGCCGCAACGCGCTGCCCCATCTGATCCTGCTCGATATAGCGTCGGCGGATCGAGGCGCCAAGGAGGTCGCGCAGCAGATCCGAGCACGGAAGCGCGCCGGAGTGCCCATCGCGCTGCTCTGCTCCGTAGGCGCGCATGACGTCGCCGAGGCGATGAACAATCCTTCCTTTGTCGCCTGTCTCTGCAAACCCGTCCGCCAGTCGGAATTGTGGAACTTGCTGAAGAGTGTGCGAGGGGAGCAGATATCGATTGCGCCGTTCTCGGGGGCGCAGGCGCGGATCGGCCAGGAAACGGAAACGAGCGACCCGACAGCATCCTGGACTGCCCTGCGGGTTCTGCTGGCCGAAGATGTAGCGGTAAACCAGATGGTAGCCCGCGAGTTGCTGAAACGCTGTGGCATCCTGCCCGAGGCGCTGATGGTCGTCGAGAACGGACGCGCCGCGCTCGCGGCGCTGGAGGCGGAGCCCTTCGATCTGATCCTGATGGATATCCAGATGCCGGAAATGGATGGCTGGGAAGCCACACGCGCCATCCGTGCGCGTGAACAACAGACCGGAAACCGGCGGGTTCCCATCATCGCGATGACGGCCCATACGGAGGTAGGAGATCGGGAAGCGTGTCTCGATGCGGGGATGGATGACTTTGTCAGCAAGCCGCTCAATACAAAGACCGTCGCCGACCTCATTGCCCGGTGGAGGCAAACCTGCCGGACGGGTAGCGTATTGTCGGATCGGCCGATCTCTCAATCCGAACCCGATCTTGGAGATTGTGCTCCGGGCTTCCAGCGAGAAGCACCGGTAATCAATCTTGACCGTCTGGCGGAGGTCACCTCCGACGACAGGCAGATGCAACGGGTGCTTCTGACCGAATTTCTAAGCAGCACTCCCAAGATGCTGATACGGTGCGAAAGCGCAGTGGAGGCTGGTGATGGCGCCGATATTCAGCATTGTGCGCATACATTGAAAGGCTGTAGCCGAACTCTCGGAGTGGATTGCCTCGCCGGGATATGTCAGGAACTGGAAAACCTGGGCAGGCAGTACCGCACTGGTCCGTGTAAAGCCATCATGGCGCGTTTGCGAGCAGAATGGACACGCGTCAATAACTATCTCCAGCATCTCCTCCAGGAAGAGATGGAGCAGGATGAGAAGAGGGCCGCATGAAAATATTAGTCGCAGCATCTTGCCCCTCTGCCTCTCGTATATGAAGATGGGCCTCGGCAGAATGCCGAGGCCTGGATGGTAGGGAACGCATGTGCTTACATGCGTTCTTGATGCCTAATTGAAGCCCTTCCCAGGATTCCCGGCGAGCGCCTGAGATCCCTTAGAATCGTTCGCTCCTTCGGAAAGCCCGTTGGGGAAGTCGATGTTATCTCCACTGGTGTTGAAGGAATCCAGCGTCGAAGCCAGGCTGTCCATTTTGGCGGTGTCGGTCCCATCCAATGCGGCGACCGCATCCGAGATCAACGTAGCCGAGTAGCCGGCGCTGGCGGTGGTGGTTCCGAGGTAATAGACGTTCGCCATGGCCGCGATGAGTTGATGGGCCAACTGGAGGCGAGATTGCCCCACGGATGTGGTGGATTTACCCGGAGATGTCCAGAAGATCGACTCGACCTCCGCTATCGAGGGCGAGGTCAGATCTTGCGTACCTCCGCCTTGTGCAGGCGTGCATGTCAGCGTACCGAGATTAATATCCGATAGTGCCAACTTCATGACAGGCAGGTGGGTTTTCCAGAATCCGAAGGTGCGGGTTGCGCCGGTGGCTGCCAACTCACCGAAGTTATATCCGGTTCCAACAGCGCCTGAATTGGCGACGATACTGGAGAATTGATCGTTCGTTGTTGTGCCGCCTAGAGTTCCGATCGTGTCCTTGCCGTCCGCGTAGCCAGCGGGTTGGGTCTCGGTGATCGTGTAGGTGCCGGGAGCCAGGTTTGCGAAGGAGTAACTGCCGTCAGAAGCGGTGGTTGTGGTCAGATTCACCGCATTGCCCTGGTTATCGGTGCCTGTGAGAGTGATCTTTACGTTGGCGATACCGGCTTCCGTGCTCTGCTTGACGCCATCGTTATTGGTGTCTACATAGACGTAGCCAGAGAGAGAGGCGGGCGGCACCCGCTCACCGAAGTTATTGTTGGTTCCGTTGACACCGGAGTTGAGGACGATATTGGTAAACTGATCGTTCCCCGTGGTACCGCCTGGGGTTCCGATCGTGTCCTTGCCGTCCGCATAGCCGGCGGGTTGGGTCTCGGTAATAGAGTAGGTTCCGGGCCGCAGGTTTGCGAAGGAGTAACTGCCGTCAGAAGCGGTAGTTGTGGAGACGTTGACCGAGTGACCCAGGTCATCCGAGCCCGTGAGAGTGATCTTTACGTTGGCGATACCGGCTTCCGTACTCTGCTTGATGCCATCGTTATTGGCATCTACGTAGACGTATCCGGAGAGAGAAGCGGGCAACAGGTTGCCGAAGTCGTTGTCGGTTCCATTGATGCCCGAGTTGAGAGTGATGCTGGATATCTGATCGACGCCAACGCTGCCGGTTCCCTGCGAGCCCACCGAATCCTTGCCGTCGAGGTAACCTGCCGGCGGGGTCTCGGTGATGGAGTAGGTACCGGGCCGCAGGTTTGCGAAGGAGTAGCTGCCGTCAGAAGCGGTGGTTGTGGAGGCATTGACCGCATTGCCAAGGTCATCGGTGCCTTTCAGCGTGACCGTCACGCCGGCGATACCGGCTTCCGTACTCTGCTTCATGCCATCGTCATTGGCGTCTACATAGACGAAGCCGGAGAGGGAAGCGGGCTGAAGCTCACCGAAGTTATTGTTGATACCACTGACACCGGAACTGAGGGTGATGTTGGTAAACTGATCGTTCCCCGTAGTACCCGTTCCCGGCGTGCCCTGTGTATCCTTGCCGTCGAGGTAGCCGGCCGGCTGGGTCTCCTGGAGGGTGTAGGTTCCGGGAAGCAGGTTGCCGAAGCCGTACGCGCCGGTGGAGTCGGTCGTTACCGTGATGGGGCCGATGGGGCTGCCCAGGTTGGTGGTACCGGTCAATGTGACGCTGACGCCCTTGATCGGCGTTTCGTTGCCGTCGAACATGCCATTGTTGTTGGCATCGATATAGACATAGCCGCTCAAGGTAGATGCCGTGGTGTAGCCAAAGTCTACATTGTTGATGGGGGGTATGCTGGTACCCATCACACTGAGCGTGACCTGCGCCGAATTCGGCGTGGAGATTCCATCCAGGTCGTACGTTGGGAAGGTGTTGGATGGCAGCGTGGTGGGATCCACGACAACCTTGAAGTTGCCGGGAGGCAGGTTAGCGAACGCGTAGTGGCCGGAGGAATCGGTCTGCACCGAGGGAAATACCACATCGTCCCCGTCGCCGAAGACGCCGTCGGGACCCGCCCATATCAGGGTTACCGTGCCCGCCGGTATGCCATTGTCTCCGGGCAGGTTGCGTACGCCGTTGCCGTTCACATCGTTGAAGATGGTGCCGCTGATCGACCCGGTTCCCGTGTATCCAAAGTCCACGCCCAGCACAGGGGTCGGGGTGATATTGATCGTTGTCGTGTTGTCCAGAACGCCGTCGGGATCTGCTGTCTGGGTCATGCCGGCCGGCGGTATCACCGTGACATGATGGCCGTCGCCGATACAGACGTTCAGGAAGCTGTAGGAGCCGTCCGCATTCGTTACGGCCGGAGGAACCGGCGTTCCATCCAGGCACATACACGGCCCGCCGTCCTCATCAGTCAGAATGACGGTTACGCCCGGAATACCCGGTTCATTGCTATCCTGTTTGCCGTTGCCGTTGATATCGAAATAGACGGTGCCATAGACGGAAGACTTGATGCAGACGATGTAGAAGTTCGCGTTGGTGACCGAATTGGTCGCGTTGACGGTCTGCGACGTGGTGGAGGCGCCCGCCGTCCGGAAGCCGCTGGGAACCGTCTCCTTCACCGTATAGGTACCCGGGAGGAGGTTGCTGAAGCTGTAGTTTCCGTTGGCATCGGTGGTGGTTGTCACCGGGTTGCCATGGGAGTCGAGCACCGGGTTGCCTTGCGAATCGAACAGTTGGAGCGTGACACCGGCTTTTCCGGTATCGTTGCCGTCCACGATATTATCCTCGTTCCAGTCTATATCCACCGCGCCACTGATCGTTACGGAAGGCGGGATATAGGTGTAGACGACGGTAACCTTTGCGTCTGTGGAGGAGGTAATGACCTGAGCTACGCTCTTGAGATTGATGCCTCCTGGGGAATTGGGCGCTCCTAACCAGGGCTTTCCGTTCCAAGGCGCCAATCCCGTGATGCCGCTGAAAGACGAACTGGCCTGTGCCGAGAACGGAAGCTGGATGGAACCGGAACCTGTAAACAGCGCCAGGTCGCCCGGCAGGGACAATAACGCATTCAAACTCCCGGTTGCGGTGATCTGGCCGAAGTCGTGGCCGCTGGTGCCGCCGTAATCGACCACCAGGTCGCCCACGAAAGCGCCATTCTGAAACTGAACAAAGGGTTGAAGGGCTAACGGGCCGACGGTGGAGGTTGGGGTAAGGGTGACGATGTTGCTGAGATCAGGACGTTCCAGCATTAACGTTCCGGATGCCGTCGCCCCGACAGAGTGGCCGATGGTGTCTATCACCTCAATCTTCATAGAGGAGGTAATATCGCCCTGCAGCGTAATCGTGACCGATTGCAGCGACCCTAACGTCGGGTCAAATTTGGTGATGGGGAGATTGGTCTGATACGGTCCTGAGAGCGCCGTGGATGGGACCGAGACCGTCTGCGTCTGAGTTACGGTCTGAGCGCCCGCTCCGGCCGTGAGGATAGCCAGGAGCATGGCAAAGAGTGTGAGTACAAATGGGAACCGTTTTGATGAGAGTTTCATCTGGAATCCTTCCCTGGTAAATACATGCGCTATCTTCCCCAATAGCGGGCAGATGTGAAAATAGGTGTGGGTGAATTGGGGCGCGTAAGGATCTCAATGCGGGGTGGTGATTTGCAAACGCTCCAACAGATAGCCTACCACATGTTTGATGGTCCGTTCCGTTTCGCCAGGTTCTGGCCATCTAGGGCGCCGGAGGAAGGCGGCGTGTTTTTTGTAGAGGGCAATGGAAAAGCAGTTTCCAGAGGGGCTGCGAGGCACCCGTGCACTCAAGGCGAAGTCGCCAACGAGAGCGTCCATCGGCAGAACGAATCCACAATAGTGCTCACTGCAATATTCGTGCCAGGCGAACAAAAAGGGACACTTTTCGAAAAAGATTTTCTTCGCTTGATTGCCTGACCAAGACTCCTGCCCGGAAACGCCTGGTTTTGACATTTACGCCATCGGGCAGAGTTATCGTGTTATGAACAGGTGGGCGACCGCCTGGCTGAAGGCCGCCGCCTCGACTGGGAGGGAGCCATCCGGTACGCCCTCAGTAACCTCGAAACGGTTTGAATCTCCGTTGCCAATCTCATTCCAAGCTCAAATCCTCTTGGCGGGTATGTATTTTTTCCGTGCCTGCACGCTTTTTTTCTATGGAGTTACCGGGCATGCTCTATAGCAGAATCGAGTGAACAATATAATCGAGTATAATATCTTCAACTATATTTCGGCATGGATGCTGGAAGGCGTGCAATGTAGCGTCATCCAGCCCGCAGATAAGGAGCGACATATGGCAAATCGAACCAGGATGAGTGTCCTATACGTTGTTGCAGCCCTGTCCCTGCTGGCCGGCTGCGGTGGGGGCGGTGGCACCGGAGGAAGCAGCGTCCAATCCGGGAACCCATCCGGTTCCGGCAACACCGCCGCCGCCGGTCAGGGCGGCAATCCGTCCAGTTCTGGTGGCAGCACCTCCACGGGGCAAGGTAGTTCGGGTAATTCCGGAGGGGCGAGCAAACCAGGTAATACCGGAGGTTCGGGTAGCTCTGGAGGATCCGGTAATACTGGTGGATCGGGTAGCTCCGGAGGATCGGGTAGTTCCGGTGGATCCGGCAACTCCGGAGGATCGGGTAGCTCCGGTGGATCCGGCAACTCCGGGGGGGCCGGTAATTCCGGAGGGTCGGGTAGCTCCGGAGGAGCGGGCAACGCCAACCATTCGCTGCAGCGGATAGGAAATACCATTCTGAGATCGGGAGAGAGCTCTCTCTACACTGCCTGCATCGATACCACGCAGGGCTATGCCTACTTCGGCACCTCCGGCAGCGTCCATCCGGGCTATATCGTCAAGGTCGCTCTCGGAGCCGGCAGCGCGGCTCCGGTAGAGGTCGCCTCGCTTCCGTTGCCCTCCGGCCAGGAAGGAACCGCCTGCTCGGTAATTGACACGGTGCATGGTTATGCCTACTTCGGCAATTTGGGCTCACCCGCCCGCATCTTCAAGGTGGCGCTGGGGGCAGGGAACACGCCTCCGCGTCTGGTCGGCTCGCTGGTGCTCAATGCCGGAGAGAACAAGTTGTTTGATGGCGCGATCGATGTCGCCAATGGGTATGCCTACTTCGCCTGCGCCACCGACCCCGGCTATATCGTCAAGATTTCGCTCGGCCAGGGAGACGCTCTGCCGACGCGGGTCGGCGCGACCACGCTGGCTAACGGAACCGGGACCATCCATCGCCTGTTGATGGACGCGGCAAATGGTTATCTCTATTCCGTGAACAACGACGATCAGGAGATATGCGAGGTGATCAAAGTCGCGCTGGGGGCCGGCAATGCACCGCCGGCGCCGGTCAGTACGCTCATCTTGCCGGCGGGGGAGGATCATGTCGTGTATGCGGCGCTGGATACTGTGACCGGATATGCCTATCTGGCGACGTATGATCCGGGTGGGGTGTCAGACGCCACGACGCCTGGCAAGATCGTCAAGCTACGGCTGAACTCCGGAAGCCAGGCTCCGACGCGGATCGGCTCGATCACGGTGCCCCAGAAGTACTTCACTGCGGGAGGGATCGATCCCAACACCCACTACCTCTATCTGGGCAATGATCTCACGTTCCCGGCTTCCAACGTGCTGCAGATCGCACCCGGACAGGGAAATAGTCTGCCGAGTGTGGTCAGCACCATCCAACTCAATCCGGGCACAGTACACTATACCTTTGCCACCCGTCCGGCTCCGGCGGATGCGAAGCTGGCAGGAGAGATCTATATCCGGAGCGGCGTCATCGATCCCACGGGAGGTTATATCTACTTTGGGACCGATACCTACGCGGGGCAGGTCATCAAAGTGGCGATCCCTGCGCACTAGCCGGAACCGATCCACAAAACAGAGTGAATTCATCAGGAATTCATAAGCGCCAACGCCCACTTCCAACAGGAAGTGGGCGTCGCATTGATAGACTGTTTTCTATAAAGTGCATGAGAAGGCGATAACGAAACGACGTGAGGACCGACCGGCATAGTTTGCAGCTTAAGGAACCTGATACTCGCTATGGTCGTCCCTCTTGTGGGGACGATCCGGAATCTCCCAACGGCGACTTCACTCACAGGCGCGGGAGACGTCCCAGTTCCACAAACCGTTGTTCCGTCTGCGCACAGGGGCGTCCGCCGGATCCGCCCCGAGAGGGAAAGCGTCATGGCATCGTCATTCCTGGATAGAGAGCATGTCGGTCCGGATCTGGTGAGCCGGACCCATCCGGAGCGTGTACTGTTTCCTCAGGATGGGATCTCCAAGGGCGACCTGATGGATTACTATCTGGCGGTCTCCGTCGCGATGCTTCCCCATATGCGGGACCGTCCCCTCCACATGCAGCGCTTTCCGCGCGGCATCGGGGAGGAGGGCTTCGTTCAGAAGGAAGCGCCGGATTTCTATCCCGACTGGATCACCCGCGTGACCGTAGAGAAGGAGGGAGGCCGGCTGACCCAGGTGATCTGCGATAACGCCGCGACCCTGCTCTATCTGGCGAACCAGGCTTGCATCACCCCGCATGTCTGGCTGAGCCGGAAGGACCGTCTCCATGCTCCCGACCGGATGATCTTCGACCTGGACCCTGCGGAAGACGACTTTGAGATTGTGCGCGCGACGGCGCGCACGCTCCGGAGCCTGTTGGATCAGATCGGCCTGCCCGCCTTTGTGATGACCACCGGATCGCGCGGGCTGCATGTGTCGGTCCCCTTGCAGCGCAACGCGGATTTCGACATGATGCGCGCGTTCGCTCAGGAGATCGCCGCCGAATTAGCCCGGCGCGATCCCGAGCGCCTCACCACGGAACAGCGTAAGGAGGCACGCCGGGGTCGCCTCTTTCTGGACGTTGGCCGCAATGCCTACGCGCAGACGGCGGTGGCGCCGTACGCGGTGCGGGCGCGTCCAGGCGCGCCGGTGGCGACGCCGTTAGACTGGAGCGAACTGGAAGACCCGCAGCTCCATGCGCGCTGCTTCACCCTCCGTAGCTTCCCCCGCCGCCTGGATGAGCGGGGGGATCCCTGGAGAGAGATCGCGCAGCAGGCCACATCGCTCGCAGCGCCTCAGCGGAGGCTGGAGGCGCTGCAATCCGGAGAGGGTGCGTCCGCTCTCCATGTCCGTAAGGTGCGGGATGGAGAACCGGGCAGATCAGAGTGAGGAAAGGAGAGGCAGTGATATGTCTCCATCAATCTATTGTCGTGTACATGGGAGTTTATGGGCACGCTCTATTCTCGGCCTGGTTGCGCTGATGACGCTATGGGCCTCAGCGCTGCCGGCACAGACCACATCTCCGGAAAGACGGACGGAGCGTCCGGTTGCGCGCCGCCTGACGGTGACCGGCCAGGGAGAAGTCAAAATCCAGCCCGACAAGGCCGAGATCACCATCGGCGTCGTGACCGAAGATCGCTCGTCCCGGACCGCTGCCAGCGCCAACGCGACGGCCTCTCGAAAGGTTCAGGACGCCGTCAGGCGGTCGGGGATTGCGCAGAAGGACATCCAAACGCTCCAGTACAGCATCCAGCCGATCTATAGTTCGGAAGCGGTCCGTCCGAATGGGGTGCAACGCCCTGCCGTTATTACCGGCTATCGTGTCTCCAATCAGGTGCGCGTTACGGTACGCGATCTGGCCGGGTTGGGGGAAGTCATCGATGCGGCGAGCGCTGCCGGTTCCAATACCATCGACAGCATCGCCTTCGGGCGGGAAGATCCGTCGTCTGCGGAGAATGAGGCATTGAGCAAGGCGGTCGCCGCCGCACGCCGCAAAGCGGATCAGCTTGCCAGGGCGGCAGGGGTGCGTATTATGGGGATCTATGAGATGAACGAAGGGCCGATCCAGCGCCCCTATCCGATGATGTTTGGCCGCGCGGATGTCGCCGCTGCCGCAACCCCCATCAATCCGGGCGAGTTTACTGTGACGGCCAATGTCACCATCGTTTATGAGATGGGTGAGATGACGCGGGCATCTCAGGCGGCCCTTGAAACGCCGGCACATGGAAGCAGTGGGTTACAAAAATAGCAGCCGGAGCGTCAAGAGACGAGCAATCTCTTGACGCGTGTTCTACTGTCTGCTATAATTCCCATAGATATGACACATGCCGAGCCAATCGAAATCACAGAAGGGCTTGCGAGTACTGCGGATCCCCGGACGTTGACCGAGCCTGCTGAATCTTCCCCTCCCTCCCAAGCATCGGAAAGCGCCGATATCTTCTATCGGCGTATGGCGGACGCCATGCCTCAGATCGTCTGGACCGCCCGCCCCGATGGCTACATGGATTACTGCAACCGGCGCTGGTTCGACTTCACCGGATTTACCCAGGAGCAGAGCTTTACGGCGGAGTGGAAACAGATCCTGCACCCCGATGACCTGAGGCGGAGCGAGGGGGTCTGGTTGCAGGCAGTGGAGACCGGGGAGCCTTACGAGGTCGAATACCGTTTCATGGATCGCCTGCATGGCGTCTATCGCTGGTTCCTGGGCCGCGCCGAACCGGTACGCAATGAGCAGGGCGAGATCGTCAAATGGTTTGGGACGTGCACCGATATTGACGACCAGAAGCGCTCCGAGGAGGCGCAGCGTCAACTGAGTGAGCAGTTGCGTCAGGCCATTCAGGAGGTCCACCATCGCGTCAAGAACAACCTGCAGGCGGTGAGCAACCTGCTGCAGATGCAGGTGGAGGAGGTGGTGGAAACTCCTGTCGGGGGTATCCTGCGCGAGAGCCTGCGCCGGATCAAAGCGATTGCCCTCGTACACGATCTGCTGTCACGGGATCGCCCCATGGGTGAAGTGAACGTAGCGCAACTGCTCAGCAAACTGGCTGGGTTGCTGACGCGCGAGGCGGAGAAAGGGGGGTGGCCATTACCGGTGCTGGTCGAATCGGAGACCTTCTGGCTCTCTACCCAGGCCGCAACGGCCCTCTCCCTGGTAGTCGGTGAACTGATAGACAATGCCATCAAGCAGACGAACGCAGCGCAACGCAAGGCGGAGGACGCTGCTGTTTTCCTTCGGCTTGTCCCGCAGGGCGAATGGGCGGCGCTGACGGTGGAGGATCGCGGGCCGGGCTTCGGGCCGGCATTCGATCCCCAGCGGAGCGCCCGCCTCGGCCTGGAACTGGCGCTGACTTTGACGCGCAACGATCTGCGAGGTGAGATCTCCTTCGGTGACGTGCGGAATGCTTCAGGTCAGGTCTGCGGCGGACGTGTCGAGATCCTGCTGCCCGGCCTGGATATACGGGAGTAGCGGAAGCCCTGGCGATTTTGAGAGGCCGAATAGAGAACGCGATGAGATCGGGGAGCCCTCCGGCTCCCCGATTATGTGCCTGTACGGTTACGCTTCTTCCTCATATTCGTGGTATACTATAAGTCCCACTCTTTGTTCGAGCCGTCGCGAGGGAGCTAGGCATCATGACAGCCGTTGGCCTGCCACAACCGCAAGCGGAAGCGCCGTCCCCTCCCACCAGTGAGGGGACCAAGGAGCGTGCCCGGCAGGAAGCGATGCAGCGCGTCGGCGAGATGATGGACCGCATCCTGGCGAACCTGGCACGCTACCAGCCCCAGGCGGATCGCGACCTGGTGCAGCGCGCCTACGTCTTCGCCGAGGAGAAGCACCGCTCCCAACTGCGTAAGTGCGGCCTCCCCTACATCGTCCACCCCGTCGAAGTCACCGAGATCCTGAGCGAACTGGAGATGGATGAGCAGACGCTCGCCGCCGGTCTGCTCCACGATGTCGTGGAGGATTGCGAGGTGACGCTGGATGAGATCACCACACGGTTCGGCGCGGAAGTGGCGCACCTCGTGGATGGCGTGACCAAGCTGCAGATCTCCGGTGTGGACGAAGGCAAAGACAAGGACGCACAGCCCGAAGACGCCCTCGAAGTCAGTGCGGCTATGGCGGCGCGCCTGAAGAAGCAGGCGGAGATGGCGAAGAACGCCGCCAACCTCCGTAAGCTCTTCGTCGCGATGGCCAAGGATCTGCGGGTCATGATCATCAAGCTCGCCGATCGCCTGCACAATATGCGTACCCTCGGCGCGCTCTCCCCGGCCCGCCAGTTCCGTATGGCGACCGAGACCCTCCAGATCTTCGCCCCCCTCGCGCATCGCCTCGGCCTCTGGCAGCTCAAGTCCCAGCTCGAAGACCTCTCCTTCAAATATGTCGAACCGGAAGCCTATGCCCAGGTCGCCACGATGGTCGCCCGCAAGAAGGAGGAGCGCCAGAAAGAGGTGGACGAGGCGATCCTCATCCTCCAGGAGAAACTGAAGGAGGAGGGGATCGAAGCCCAGGTCAAAGGCCGCCCCAAGCACCTCTACAGCATCTATCAGAAGATGCTCCAGCAGAACCTGGATTTCAATGACCTGTTCGATCTGATCGCCGTGCGCGTTATCGTCCATACGCGCCAGGAGTGCTACCTGGCGTTTGGCGTCGTCAGCGCGCTCTGGCCGCTCATTCCCGGCATGTACAGCGACTACATCAACCAGAGCAAGACCAATATGTACCAGTCCCTGCACATGAAGGTCATGGGACCCAAAAACACGCCCCTCGAAGTCCAGATCCGCACCTGGGAGATGCACCGTACCGCCGAGTTCGGCGTCGCCGCCCACTGGCAGTATAAAGAGGGCGGCAAGACCAGCGACGTGTTCGAGCGACGCCTCTCGTTCCTGCGCCAGCAGATGTTCGATTGGCAGACCGAGAACCGCGACAACAAAGATTTTATGCGGAACGTGACCGAGGACCTGTTTACCGATCAGGTCTTTGTGCGCACCCCGAAAGGCGACATCATCGACCTCCCGGCGGGCAGCACGCCGGTGGATTTCGCCTATCGCGTCCATAGCAATGTGGGGCAGCACTGCGTCGGGGCGAAGGTGAACACCCGCATGGTGCCGCTCTCGTACCAGTTCAAGAACGGCGATGTGGTGGAGATCATCACACGGCCCAACGCCAACCCCAGCCGCGACTGGCTGGCTTTCGTCAAATCCTCCCACGCCAAGAGCCGTATCAAAGCCTACTTCAAGCGCCTGCATCACGATGAGAACGTGCTGACGGGCCGGGAACTGCTGGAGAAGGAGCTGGCGCACCAACTGGAGCGGGAGGCGAAAGCCTGGGGCGACGATCCGCGCGGGCTGCTCAAGGACGAATCGCTGCGCCTGGTGGCGCCGCTGTTCAACATGCCTACGGAGGTCGAACTGCTGGCCTCCATCGGCTACGGCACCCTGGCCGCGCTCTCCATCCTCAACAAACTCAAGCCCGCGCAGACGGAAGACCGCGACACCATCCAGGTGGGCGGCAAGAAGTCCAACGATAGCAAGCTCCAGGTCATGGCCGGCGGACTGGATGCCGAGAATGTGCTGTTCCGGCGCTCCCGCTGCTGCCTGCCGATCCCCGGCGACGATGTCATCGGCTATATAACGCGGGGGCGGGGCATGGCGCTGCATCGGCGCGAGTGCCCGAATGCGCAGCAGTACCTGAAGCGGGAGCCGGACCGCTGCACCGGCGTGGAGTACGTAGGCAACGATGGGCAGGTCTATCAGGTCTTCCTCAGCATCGAGACCATGGACCGGACGGGGCTGCTGGGGGATGTGGGGAGCGTCTTTGCGGAGAACAAGACCAACATCACGGCGGTCAAGACGCAATCGCATCGGGACAAGACGGCCACGCTGGAACTCGCCATCGAAGTCCGCAACACCGATCACCTCGCTGCCATCATTCAGAAAGTCTACAACCTCGGCGACATCATCGACATCCACCGCGCCACCGGCGCACGCGAAGAGCCCCGGCTGAAGTAGCCGGGGCTCTTCCCTCTCCCTCGCGTTCCTCACTGCGTCACGATCTTGACGTCTGCAACCGGAAACGTTTGCGGCGTATCTGAGAAAATCGGTTCTGGAATTTCAATGAACTGACCATTCTCGTAAACGCGTGTGTGATTTGCGATCTCAGTTACCCAACTCCCCCAGCCAATCAGCTTTGCCTGTATGAAACCCGCTTCGATAAAGTAATCTGGAGGAATAGTAACGTCTTGCAGCAGCGACAGATCGCTTGTACTGAAGATAAGCAGGTGATCCTTTCCGGACGCATCCTGTGCGTCTATGTAGATGTTATCGGAAACGCCGCCGTCCACCTTTGTCGTAAAGGGCGTCCCGTGTACCGTATAACCCTTGGAAAGCGTGATAACCCGCGTCGTATCCCGTCCGACGTGCTTATCGGGTGTGAGAATCCGCAAATCTCCTCCTTGACTATAGCCCGGAGAGACGCTCACAGCCAACTGGTTGGTTGCGCCGCAGAGTGCGATCCCATTCAGGACTCCCGCATAGGCATTGGTGGAGATGAGCGCTCCTGTGTCCCCTGCCAACTCATAGATCTTGCAAGGCGTCGTATCGGAGGGGTCGGTATAGTCCTGCGCGCCGACGAAAACCCGATGCGTGGCCGGGTTCACGCGGATGTACAGACCGCCTTGCGCAACGGGTACCTCTTTCAGTATCGTATCGGCGGCTCCGTCAATAATAGCCACCGTGGGCGAGGCTCCGACGTTGCCACAGGCGATATAGACGCGATTGGTGGTCGGATCAACGGCGACGTCGGACACCGTTTCGTACTGTTGCGGCAGTTTGATGGTTTTCAGAAGCGTGTTCTTACTGACGTCCGCGATGCCGACCCTGTCGCCCAGCCCAAAGTACAACTTTTTGGTCCCCGTATTCAGGGTAGGATAACGAGGGGGATACTGGCTTGCGGTCAGGGTAGAGATGGATGTGACAATTGCGTCCGTCGCCAGATCCAGGACGACAACCGTGCCTCCTGTTATGTGGCCTGTCTTATCCTGCTGAAGCACAGTGACATACGCCCGTCCCGCACCAATGTCGCCCGTGACGCCGGTGGGAACTCCCGGCATGGTGGGGGAAACATGCGGGGTGAGTGTGGTAGTTCCGCTACCGCTCTGGTTATTTCCAGTCTGGTTATTTCCTGCGCTGTTCCCGCCTGTCGTATTGGTGGTGGTTACGGTTCCGCTCCCATGGCTGCATCCGGCGCAGGCCAGGCCGATACCCAACGCGCAGGCGACCGCAAGGGATCGCGCGGCGGAAATGGTGTTGCATGTGGATTGCATCGAGAGTCCCTCCTTGATGGGTGGTATATCAACCCATTCTACAGGGAAACTCTCAAAGAACTCTGAAATGAATCCGGGGATTCTGCCGTTGCGCGGGGATTCGGAGCGAGGCATTGACCGACAAGTCGGTTGCTAGGGCTTCGTCTCCGGGAGCGGCTGGGGTTCCGGCTCCGGAAGACCCTTCACCCTCCCCATGATGACCGGTTCGATCTGCTCCCAGAGCGCGCTGATAAAGCGCTGCGTCTGCTCCCGTTTGTTGTGATCCACCCCGGCGGAGAGGTGCATGATGCGGATGAAGTAGGAGGGTTTGCCTGCATCGCCGAAGACCATCTGGCGGATGATGGCGTTGCGCATGTCCTCCTTGGAGTGTACGACCTGCTTGTTTTCGATGACATAGCAGTACATCATGATGTACTCGTAGGGCTGGTCGGCCTTCTGGTAGTAGGTCTCCAGGACGCGTAGCGTGCCCTGGGAGGAGGGGATGTCCACCAACTCCTGATCGGTCAGCCGGGCATCTGCTCCCATCGAGCAGGCGTGCGGGTCGTGGAAGGTCTTGCGCCCGTTGCCCGCCGTGATAAACAGGTGCAGGATCGAGCCGTCCGAGCCGGCGTAGTCCCGGTTGATGACCCGGCTGGGGCTGAGCGCATCCTGCGCCTCTTTCGGTAGTCGATCCCGATCCGGGTCCGTCTTGTATACGACCTGGGCGGTATGTGCGACCGGGTCGACCTGGAGCGTGACATTCTGCCAGGTGACGCCGTCCTTGGAGAAGGTCAGCGGGACCTGGGTGGTGGCGATAGGCGGTTCCGGATGCAGCCCTCGGGTCACGACCCCTTGCGCTCCCAGTGCCGCCAGCAGGGCCAGGTTAATGACCAGCGCAAAGGGTAGGACGCGTCCCAATTGCTCTCGGGTGGGTCGCCAGCCCAGCAGGTTGCGCACCCCCTGGATACCGAGCGCGAGCCAGCCCGGCGCGTTAGCGCGCGCTGTTTCTGAAGCGTCCGCAGCCGCCTTCTCCGCCTCCCGGTCGCGCCGCTCCTGCTCCTCCGTAAGCGGGATCCCCAGGAACCGCTCGCAGCGCAGCATCCGCGCGAAGTTGAATAGGAACAGGAACGCCAGCGTCAGGACGATAAAGCCGCTGTAGTCGTGGAACGTGGCCGCCGCCTGCCTGCTGATGAGGTCTCCGACGACCCCGATGAGGGTGATGCGCAGGGCATTGATGAACAGGCTGAGCGGGATGGTGGTCAGAAACAGAGTCCAGCGTTTCCACAGTTTGCCCTCCACCAGGTAGGCGAATGCGGCGGTAAAGGTGATCAGCGAGATCAGGGTCTTAAAGCCGCTGCAGGGGAGTTCGACCGCCATCTGGTAGTTGTCCATCTGGATCAGGGTGCCATGCTGGACCGAGTGGAGCGTCATCAGGTTCAGAAGGAAGGTGGCGAGCGAGGCGGAGCGCATCTGGATCGGGAACGCGATGATGTTGATAAGCTGGTCGGGCAGGAGCGGCATCATCATCACGATAAACAGCAGCGGAAACAGCAGGATGCCGGTATACTTCTTCCCCAGGATCAGCAGAACGACGCCGAACAGCAGCAGCATAAAGGAGAGCGACTGTACGGCGGTGACATCCAGGCGCTGGCCTATCAGCAGCAAGAGCATCGCCAGTCCGAACGGCCACAGCCCGGTCCAGGAGGGCCTCCACGCTACAGAGCGGAACTTCTCCCGGTTGCGCCAGATCATGACGCCCACAAAGAAGGGCACAAAGATCGCGTGCGCATAGAAGCTTCCCGGCGAGGTCCACTCCTCCCACCACCAGGCAAACGCGCTCCGGTAGAGGATGCTGACCAGCCCGACGGCGACCAGGAGCGGGAGCGCGTACCAGAATTTATGGATCGGTTTTAGGGCAGGAACGCTGCTGGCGGGAATGCTGCTCATATAGGTCTCCATAGAGGGTCCGCCCGCTGGGCGGGACGACGCGCGTTTGCCGACGGATGCTCCCCTCCGGGGAAGCGATGCCGCACAGGGCTACTGCTTTCCTGCCTCCGTTGTCGTAGTCACCCGCTCCGGGAACAGGATATGCTCGACGCTGACCCGGTCGTTGGGATCATCGAAGTCCAGCCGGGCCTTGGCCCAGAGCGTGGAGAGCAGTTCCGGATACGGCCTGGCATGGCGCAAGGCCACATTGTGTCGGAGTTTCTGGATGATCTTTGGGTCGTTCAGGTCGGCGCGATGCCCGACCTGGTTGTCTTCGAGGCGGACGATCAGCTTGCGCGCGCCCAGTTGCGCCAACTCGGGGGGCGCATCCAGCACCTTTACCTCCTTGGGGGTCATGGTGAAGATCCGCTGATTGTCCTGCGTTCCGAATGCCTGGAGGAAGGTATAGCGGTAGTTGTCTCCGATAAAGGTGACCTCGCGCGGAAACTCCTGCCGGATGGAGAGGGGGCTGATCGGCGGCGCCGTCTGCTCCATGCGGCGGCGAATGTCTTCGGTATGGGCCTCGCTGAGGATGACTGCGACCAGGCAGTGGGCTTTGTTGGGGGTGTCGTAGCGCTGCGGGTAGGTCGCATACTCCTCTTTCAACTCTTCGTCCGTCACCGGGATATCCTTGGCGCGCAGCGCCTCCTGCTCCTGCTGTTCGCGGATCTGGTTTTTGAACTCCTCGGCCATCCAGGGGTTATCCGCCAGTTGTTTGGCAAACTGCCACGTCAGCTCCCGCTCGCGATTGAACTGCTCATCTACCTCGTCATCGGTGGGCGCGACGCCCTGCGCATGCGCCTCCTGGTCGATCATCAAGCGCCGGACCATCATCGCCTTGAAGGAGGGACCATACTGCTGCTCCAGGTAGCCGTACATCGTGGCCTTGGTGACGCTCTGTCCGTTGACGCTGAGGATGGTGCGCGCCGCGCGGTATTTCAGGAACAGGATCATGTTCATGATGCCCGACAGCACCAGAAGGCAGATGATTACCGGAGTGACATAACGCATTACTTCTTCCTTTCTGCCGTCGCAGCGCTTGCGGTACAACGGGCGCGAGGGTCCGGTAGGGTGTGCATCACGGAGACGATCCGCTCGACCCAGTGGTCCAGCGTATAGTTCTCGACCAGTTCCCGGCGGGCCTGCGCGCCGAGGCAGGCGGCCTCTTCCGGGTTTGCCAGCATGCGCAGGATGGCCTGCCGGAGCGCCGGCGCATCGCCCGGCGGGACCGTCAAGCCATTGACCCCATCACACACGGTGTCGCCCTGCCCGGTGGTACGCGTGGCGATCACGGGCTTGCCCATCGCCATCCCCTCCAGAATGGTGGTGATGCCGGCCTGGAAGTCGGTCTCGTACAGAGGCACGACCACGGCGCGGGCATCGGCATAGAGCCGGCGCAGCGCTCCATACGGATAGCGTTGCGCGGTAACGTTGGGCGGGAGCGGACGGTTCTGCATCTCATTACGGCAGCGGCTCCAGGGACTGGCAGCGCCGATCCGAACCTTCACGTCCAGGCCGCGCACGGCCTCGACGAGGGTGGGATAGTCACGCCATTCCAGCCCGGCGCTACAGATCAGGCGCTCGGGAGCCTCCGGCACGGGGGGCAGGGGTCGAAAAAAGCGATGATCGGCATGGAACGGGATCCGATGCAACTTTGCTTCGGGGATCCCCAGTTCCTGTCGGGCATAGTTCCACTGGGGCGCCGCATAGAGGAAGAGCGCATCCATTTGGGGATGGAGGGCGCGGAGAAAGAGCCGTTTTTTCCTTGCCGAGAGCCGGTGCCCGATCAGAGCATGGGCAGGACGGCTGCGATCCCGTTTGAGTAACAGCGCCAGTGGAATGCCGACGTTTTCGCCGTTTGAGAATATTATATCATAATTGTGGCGTTGGGAGTAGCCCATTGCGGCCAGGGCGACATCGCGCCCGGCGCGGCAGGCCAGACGCGCCAGGGCAGGCATGGACGCGGCCTCCAATGCGGAGTAGTCGAGAATATCGGCGTGGAGGGCGGACTGGAGCGCAAAATAGTCGCGTTGTGGGCCGCTATCGTCCGTGCCATCCACGTTGTCTTCCCGGACAACGCTTGGAATCAGCAGTAACACTCTCGGATTGGAATGGGGACTGTTCACCTTCTATACTTCTGTCTATCGGTTGTACGCCAATGCTTTCATCTTTGCAAGAATCGTGCCATAGTTGCTTTGCGCATCAAACCGCGCTTCCGCATGTCGGCGGGCGGCCTGGGCAAACGCCCGGCGTCGCGACGCATCCGTCGTCAGGGCATAGATCGCCTGCTGGAGCGCCGGCACGTCGCCCGGCGGCACAAGCAGGCCGTTCTCGCCTGTGAGGACCGCCTCGCTCAGCGCCCCCACCTCCGTCGCCACTACGGGCAGCCCCGATGCCAGCGCCTCCAGCAGCGCTAAAGGTAAGCAGTCGCCCAGGGTCGGCAGCACAAAAAGGTCGGCCTGCGCATAGAGCCTTCGCATGCCTTCGCTGTTGGCGTCCAGATCGCAGTGGACGCGGACCCCCTCCACGGCCTGTAGCTCCTGCTCCACCTCCCGATCTCGGGTAACAATATCGAGCGTGCAGGTCTCCGCCAACCCACTGCGAAACGCCTCCAGCAGCAGCGGCCCTCCCTTGCGCTGGAAGTCGCCTCCCACAAAGAGCAGGCGGACCGACCCCCCCTCTCTGTCCGGATCGCGCTTGCCGTCCCAGAGCCGGAGGTCTATGCCCGGCGGAACGACCGCTATTTTCTCGGCAGGGACGCCATACTCCTGCACGAGCGACGTTTTCGCCCAGGCGCTCCACGCAATAAACTCTGTCGCCGCCGCGAAGGTGCGGCAGTGCCAGGCGAACTTCCGCCGCTCCAGCCAGCTATTCTCATCGGTGCGGTGCCCATAGGCCGCGCCGATCCGGTCGAAGTTGCGCGGAGTGGCGTCCAGCGAGAGCAGTGTGGGAATGCGTCGCATAAACGAGAGAGCGAACAGCGCCACCGTCTGCGTATGCACAAACAGCGCATCCAACTTCTGCTCCTGCATCGTCCTTATCAGCGCATCCCTTGCCCTCAAACTGCCTTTGAGCGACCAGTTGCCGCGCACGCCGGGCAGGCGCTCCCAGAGGTCCTGTCGATGCGGCGCAATCGGCATCCATACCGGACAGACATCGGGTTCTGCCTCCACACGCCGGGCCAGGTTCTGCCCGTGCGTCACATGCCCCAGCGTCTGCTCCAGCACAAATCCAAAATGCGGCCTTGCGCTCACTCCTTCGCCCCCGCCCCTCGCAGCAGGCGGAAGACTGCGATCTCGGCGGGGCAGTTGTAGCGGAAGGGCTTTCCGGTAACGCCGATTCCGCGGTTGACATAGATATGCGAGCGTCCGTAGTGGTACCATCCGGCGACCTGGTTGCAATGGAGGTGGAGCTTGACGATCAGACGCGCGCTGAGCAGGGGCAGGACGATCTGGCCGCCGTGGGTGTGGCCGGAGAGCATGAAGAGGTCGCGGTCGATTTTCTCGATGAAGGTAGGATTGTGGGAGAGGACGATGGGGGTCACGTCTTCCGGGATGCCGGCGAGGGTGCGAGGCAGGTCGGGTTTGCCCTCATAGTAGTCGTCCACCCCAGCCAGCCAGAGGCCGTCGGCGATACAAACGTTTTCATTATGGAGGACGCGGACGCCGCCCCGTTCGACCGCACGGCGGGTGGCAACGATGCCGCGCCGGTGGTCGTGGTTGCCGAAGGAGCCATACGCGCCGAGCCGCGCCTCGAAGCGCCCCAGGATCTCATGGATGGGAAAGTCGTTGCGGTTGGTATCGTTGATATAGTCGCCGGTGAAGAGAATCAGGTCGGGCTTCAGGGCGTTGACGCGGGCAATGGCCTCTTCGAAGACCGGCTCAGTATTGCCGAACCCGCCGTGAAAGTCGGTGATATGAACGAGGGTCGCCCCATGGAGAGCGGTGGGCAATCGGGTGATACACGCGTCGTGCCGGGTGATTTCCAGCATGTAAGGGCTTTTGCGCCCGGTGTGGATGGGAATGAGTGTCTGGGTCACGGACGTTCGATCTTCTCCCTTTGGGCGGCTCGGGCCTGGCTTTCGTGAACGAGTTCGAGGGCGGCGACGATGGTGCGGCGGATGAGCTCTCGGGCGAATGGGACCTCGGTGACAGGCCGCTCGGAGGCGAGCTGAATGGCGTGGTAGAGGGCTTGCTTCGCTTCCGTGGTCTTCTCGCGCCGGCGCAGCACGTCGGCGCTCTCTTCGAGCCGGGAAACATAGTGAGCCCGCAGTTCCGGCGTCAACAGTGTGCCGACCGCGTCCGTGAGGATGCGCTCCCGCCTCTCCTGTTTGACGTCCTCGGTGACGATCAGGGTTCCCGAATCCACGCCCTCCCAGGGTTCGAGCCAGGGCACGGCATCGCGGGCGTCCAGGAACCAGGCGTCGAACCAGGCGAGCGCGAAGAGGTCTTCCGGGGCGCGGGCGAGGGTCAGGTCGTTGGCGACGGTCTCGGCGGGGAACTGGGCGTAGATGGGCGATTGATCGAAGCGCGCATGGGGTTCGCCGATGCGGGGCAGCAGGTCGAGGAAACCGCCTGGGGTGGTGCGCGAGAGGCGCTGATTGATGGCCCGCGCCTGCGCCAGCAGCCACCGGCCATACTCCGGTTCGATTTCGGCGAGGGCGAGGCCCTGCTCCAACTGGTCGAGGAAGCGGGTGACGCGCGTATCCACCTCCCGGCGCGGCATGCGGTTGACGCCGACATCCTGGATGCCCTGCTCATCGTTAAAGAGGATCTGAACCAGGGTGGGGGAGCCGCCATCGGGATCGGACAGCAGGAAGAGCAGCAGGCGATTGCCCGCGCCATCGATGGCGCTGGCGAAGACGCGCAGCATATCGGGCTTCTGGGCGGCGGGGGTGGGTGCGGCGGCACGCTTCGTCGGCGCGATCCCGCTCTGGCTCAAACGAAAGAGGGCGCGGCGGGCCTCTTTGCGGGTCTCTTTATCGGGTGTGGTCTCGGCCAGGTCGCGGAGCGCATCGGCGGCTTCCGGCGTGGCCTGGGCCAGCAAGTCGGCGATGGACGCCGGGGACTTCGTGGTCTGGGGCTTGGGCATCGGTCTCTCCTCGCTACTATTATGCCATTGACCTGTAGGAGAAAGCAAGATATCCCGAAGTATGGTATACTGAGTGTGGCTGTTTAGCAAGGCCCGTTTGTACGACGACAAAGCCACGAACGCCCACAGGAATCGCCTGTCAGTCTTCCAGCGTTCGTTCCGGGAAGGAGAACCGATCAACCGAAATTCCAATGCCGTCCTCAATCCGTTCGGTTTGTGCGACTCCTGCGCCCCGGTAGGCTTGATGAAGCCGGCCCCGGAGGCGTTTTGCGTTTCAGGGCCTGGCGTGAAGAGCGCCGACACTTGCCACCGAGTCATGAGGAGAACCGAACCATCGCAAAAAATGTTTCCTTTGTTTCCGGTCGAGACGTGGAGAGGCTCGATACCGAGCCGAATGCGGAGGGCGCGTTTGAAGGCATCGTCCTGAAGATCACCAGCGGACAGTACCACGTTCAGGCCGATACCGACAAAGACAGCCATCCGCGCATGCTCCTCTGTACCCTGCGGGGGAACCTGAAGAAGCGATTTACCTACTCCACCAGCGGCAGCCAACCCCGGCGTGTCACACACGCCAAGCAGCCGCACAACGTGGATGTCGCCGCCGTGGGCGACCGCGTCCGCTTTCTGCCGATCGATGCGCAGACCGGCATTATCGAAGCTGTCCTGCCCCGCCGCACCCGCTTCGTTCGTTCCGGCTTCCGGGGCCGCGAACAGACCCTCATCACCAACCTCGACCAACTCGTCATCGTCTTTGCCTGCGCCGAACCGAACCCCGACCTCTGGCGCATCGATCGCTGGATCGCCGCTGCTGAATCCAACGGCCTGCAGCCCCTTATCCTCGCCAATAAGCGGGACCGGGTGGGGGAAGCGGCGTTTCAGGAGGCGTTCAGGGAGTTTGCGCGGATCGGCTATCGGGTCATTGCCACCAGCGCGAAAGCGAACCTGGGCATCGAGGAGCTACGCACAGCGCTGCGCGGGCGCATCTCCGCCTTTACCGGGCCGTCGGGCGTGGGCAAGTCCAGCCTGCTCAATGCCGTCCAGCCCGGCCTGGCGCTGGGAACCGGCGTGGTCGGCGAGGTCACCTTCAAAGGGCGCCATACGACTACGGTGCGGGAATTGATCCCTCTGGAGAGCGGCGGCTGGGTTGCGGACACCCCCGGCCTACGCCAGTTGGAGCTGCTCCGTATGGCCCGCGAGGAGCTGATCGAATGCTTTATCGAGTTTGTTCCCTTCCTGGAGACGCCCTGCCGTTTTCGCGATTGTCGCCATGAGAACGAACCGGGCTGCAACCTCAAGAACGCAGTCGCTGCGGGCCTGGTCTCCACACGGCGCTATGAGAGCTTCCTGGCGCTCGCCCGTGAGGGCGAGACCGCGCGTTAACCTTGCCTGGCGGACCACCCCTTCGCTTCAAAAGTAAGAGTATAGGGTGAGGTTTTTGCCCGCTAAGAAACGATTCGATCCCGACTTCCCGTATACGGTACGAAGGGCTTTCACGCGCCTGTCCGGCGTCCCGGTGAAAGCGGCGAAATCGCGACGCATGTTCCGGTATGCACGCGGTAGGAGAACGGAGTGCCTGCGCGGCATTTCAATGATTATCAAGAGGGTAGCGGGCAGAGAAGCCGTAAGCCGCTCCGCCCTCTGGAGGAGATGCATTGTCCAATCGTCCTTTTTTACTGATCATTGTGTTCTTGGCGGTGGCGATCGGGGTGGCCTGGTTCGCTTCATCGGTGCATCCCGGTGGAGATCCGCCGCCTGCAGAGAAAGAAGCCGAAGATGAGCAACAGAAGGCGGACGCCGAGAAGGCGGCTCACGATAAGCGCCAGGCCCAGGTGGATCATAGCCCGCAGGCGTTCGATAAGGTGAAGGAGGGCGCGGTCCGCGCCACGATGGAGATCGAGGGGCGTGGGACCCTCGTGCTGGAGTTCTATCCCAAGGCGGCGCCGAAATCCGTTGCGCACATCACCGACCTGATCAAGCAGCACTTCTATGACGGCATCAAAGTCCATCGCATCGTGCCGTCGAAACCCGCCGTGATCCAGATGGGTGATCCGTACTCCAAGGGCGTGGATCCGGGAAATTTCACGGCGGCGCATATCGGGGAGCATGGTTCCGGCAAGACGGTCCCGCTGGAGGTCCTCCTGCCTCATAAAAAGTACAGCATCGGCATGGCGCGCTCCCAGGACCTGGATTCCGCGGACAGCCAGTTCTATATCAACACCGACGACAATTCCGGCCTGGACGGCGAATACTGCGTGTTCGGACAGGTGATCCAGGGGATGGACGTGCTGCCCAGTATCAAATTGGGCGACAAGATCAAGAGCCTGAAACTCAACTGAGGGTCAGGCGTGGGGATACTCGACGGTAGGGAAGGAGCCTCCGACTTCATGGGGTTTTTAGGTTTTTCCGGCGCAATGCGGATGCGTTCCCCGCTCCGTGGCGTCGGTTTGCTGCTGGTTTCGGCGGCGGTGGCCCTGGTGACGCAGGCGACCGTCGCCGGGCCGCCCGCCAAGGCGGCGGCCCCTCCTCGCCTCAGCATCGTGATCGAAGGGCGCGGGACGCTCATCGTCGAACTGGATACCAAGACCGCACCTAAGACCTGCGCCCACATTGTGGCCCTGGCGACCAGCAAGTTCTACGACCATCTCCTGTTTCATCGGGTCATCAAAGGGTATGTCGCCCAGATGGGCGATCCCAAGTCCCGGAATGTGGACGGCGCGAAGATCCGGGATCTCTCCGATCAGGAGGTCACCAACCGTTTTGGGTTGGGCAACGGCGGCTCCAATAACCCCGTCGTTCTGGAGCCGGGCGGCATCCATGAGCGCGGAACCGTGGGAATGGCGCGCGGCGCGAAGGTAGATAGCAACGACAGCCAGTTCTTCTTCAACCTGGATACCAACCACTCCCTCGATTACGCCTATACGGAGTTCGGCAAAGTCGTTTCCGGGATCGAGGAGCTTCCGAAGCCGAAGCCCGGCGAAAAGCAGGATCGGACCATGACGCTGGAGCGCGGCCTGAAAGTGATGGACGCCATCAAGCAGGGGGATCGCATTGCGACCGTGCGCGTGCTCGCTCCGGTGAGCCCCGCCTCTAAGAAGTGATTTCGGGGCGATTTTTTAGAGGGGCTTCACGGCGACATAGTGGGGCGGGGTGCGGTCGATGTGGACCGGATTGCGCAGCGGCCTGCCGTAGGGCGTCCAGGCGACCTCCATGATATCCCCCTCCTCCAGAGCGATCCCCGCCCCGAAGCTGAACGCGTCCGCACCGAAGAAGTGGAGGTGGACGTCGCCGGGCCGACGGTGCGCCGGGTACTTGAAGTGGTGGTACTCCAGGTTCGCCAGGGTATGTACCATGTAGTCCTCCCCGGTCGTGATGTCATGGGACCAGACGGTCTGCCCCGCACGCTCCACACGGACGGTTCCCGATACGTGGTCGAAGGGAGCATCTACCAGCAGTTCCGGCCCCATCGCGCAGACGCGCAGCTTGGAGGGAGCCAGGTAGAGATAGCTCTTCCGCTCCAGAATGTGGTCGGAGAACTCATTGCCGATGGCGAAGCCGACGCGATAGGGCTGTGCATTCTTCCCTACCAGATAGACGCCGACCACCTCCGGCTCCTCGCCGCCATCCTCCGCGAAATCCGGCACGTCCAGCATCTCTCCGCAGGCCCTCACGATCAGCCCGTTGCCCTTATAGAACCATTCTGGCTGCGCGCCGATCTCTCCCGGTTGTGGCCGCCCTCCCTCCGCGCCCCACTGGTACATCCGCATGCTCTCGGTGATCTCCTCATGCGCCCTGGTCTGGTGCATCGCAGCCCGGTTGGCGGCGCTTTTGCGGTGCGTCAACCCGGTCCCGCTGACGAGGCAGCGGGCCGGCTCCTCGGGGTGGTCGAAGGGGGGCAGGAGCCGCCAGTCCGAACTCCCGGAATAGATCGAGTCGTAGTCCAGCGTCGCCTCGGAGAGGTCGGAGGCGACGAAGGTGGAGAGGCGCTCTCCCTGCTCCAGTACGGTGTTCGCGCAGGCATAGAGGGTCGTATAGGTACACAGCAGGCGCAGGCGTGGTTCCTCGACCACGGCGACGCGGCGACCCTCGGAGGGGTGGATAATCTGTACCAGGCGCAGCATGGTGTGTGTTGCTCCTTACAACTTTGCCCCCCACCCCCTTCCCCTCCCCCATTCTGGGAGAGGGGAGACTGTTGGCGGAGGATTTACGAGGTCATTCAGGGCAGAGTAATTTCCGGCGGGGCCTTG
>Ga0070734_10002062_pt1 | contig 26187 bp, 18 predicted proteins | sample Coa_R1_8_FD_66444 | JGI IMG/M metagenome (GOLD analysis project Ga0070734, IMG submission 66444) | Surface soil microbial communities from Centralia Pennsylvania, which are recovering from an underground coalmine fire - Coalmine... | ecosystem: Environmental > Terrestrial > Soil > Unclassified ...
GTGTCGCACTGAACGGGGTGAGTAGTAGTTCCATCAAGCTCACCGCCGGCAGCAACGCCTTGCTTAGCGTCCTCGATACCACCAGCGCCAGTGATCTCAGCATCACGCTGGGGGACAATGCACAAGGAGTGACGGTGAAGGCAAGCAGTGTCGCCAGCCTGAACCTCTTGCAGACGGGGAGCACCGGCAATCCTTCCTTCGACCTGGAAGACGATAGCATCCGCACCAACCTCACCCTCACCGCTGGAGCGGGAAATAATACCATCGTGCTTTCCCATCTCCAGATTGGGGTCCAGCTCCTGGTCTATCTCGGAGCCGGCAAGAATACCGTCACCGCTGACCATGTCACGGCGCTATACGGCATCATCGACGGCGGTCCGGGCGGAAATAATGATTACTTCGACGGCGGCGGGAACGCGGGATATGTCGTGTTCCACTTCGTGATTCACTGAGAACTGTTTCAAGAATCCTTGTGATGCTTACGTTTTGGGCTCAAAGCCGATGGCCGAACTCTAAACGCAAGCTCGTGAGAGAAAAGCAAACGGGCAAGGGGAACACCCAGTGCATCCCCTTGCCCGCTCACACCTCTTCACCTTCCAGCGTGATCACTTCTTCACTTCAAACTCGGCGTCAATGACGTCTTCCTTGCCCTCCGCTTTTGTCCGGCCGTCGCTGGTCGGTTCCGCGCCAGGAGTCGGCCCGCCGCCCGGCCCTTGCTGACGGGAGTACAGATGTTGCGCCATGGCATGCGAGGCTTGCTGAAGCTCGTCGATCGCCTGCCGGATGGCGTTCACATCGTCTTTGCTCGCCGCTTGCTTGACACGTTCAATCGCGGATTGAATGGGAGCCGAGTCGGCGGCCGAAACTTTGTCCTTGTTATCGCGGAGCAGCTTTTCCATCTGGTAGATCATTTGATCCGCCTGATTGCGGGCGTCGATCAGCTCGCGTTTCTTACGATCCTCCTCGGCATGGGAATCGGCCTCGCGCCGCATCCGATCGACGTCCCCGGAGCTAAGCCCGCTGGAGCTTTCGATGCGGATCTTTTTCTCCTTGCCAGTGCCCAAATCCTTGGCCGAAACGTGCAGAATACCGTTGTGATCGATATCGAAAGAGACCTCGATCTTCGGGATCCCGCGCGGAGCCGGAGGAATATCCTCGAGGTTGAACTGTCCGAGCAGGCGATTGCTCGCGCTTTCGGCGATGGGACTCTCCCCCTGGAAGACACGGATCGTCACCGCCGTCTGATTGTCCTCGGCCGTCGAAAACGTCTCCTTCTTGGTGGTTGGAATGGTGGTGTTCCGCTCGATGAGCTTGGTCAACACCCCCCCCAGAGTCTCGATGCCCAGGGAGAGCGGCGTCACATCCAAGAGCAACACTTCAGCCTTGCTCCCCAGCATCAGCTGAGCACCCTGGATCGCGGCTCCAACGGCCACGACTTCATCAGGGTTGACGCCCTTGTGGCCTTCCTTGCCGAAGACTTCCTTGACCAAAGCTTGTACCTTGGGAACGCGGGTCATTCCGCCGACCAAGACCACCTCGTCGATATCACTGGTCTTGTAGCCGGCGTCTTGCAAGGCGCGCAGTACCGGACCACGGCAGCGCTCGATCAAATGGTCCACCAGCTGCTCAAACTTGGCCCGAGTAAGGGACATTTGGAGATGCTTCGGGCCCGAGGCATCGGCCGTGATGAACGGCAGGTTGACGTCCGTGGTCGTGGACTGCGACAGGTCTTTCTTGGCCCGCTCCGCGGCCTCCTTCAGTCGCTGGAGAGCCATCTGATCCTTGCGCAGATCGATGCTGTTTTCCTTCTTGAACTCGTCGGCAATGTAGTCGATCAAGACCTGATCAAAGTCGTCACCACCCAGATGGGTATCGCCATTGGTCGCCTTGACCTCGAACACACCGTCGCCAACATCCAGAATCGAGATATCGAACGTGCCGCCGCCAAGGTCGAAGACCGCGATCTTTTCGTTCTTCTTCTTGTCCAGCCCATAAGCCAGCGAGGCGGCGGTCGGCTCGTTGATGATGCGCATTCGCTGACGCGACTTCTTGCCGGTCTTGGGATCCTCAATTTCCCATTCGGTATCAAAGCCGGCAATCTGGGCGGCGTCCATCGTCGCCTGCCGTTGGGCATCGTTGAAATATGCCGGCACGGTGACGATCGCCTTGCGGACGGTATGGCCCAGGTATGCTTCGGCTGCCTCCTTGAGCTTGCGCAGGATCATCGCGGAGATCTCGGGCGGCGTATACTGCTTGCCGTCGATATCCACCTTGACCAGTTCATTGGCGCCGCCCACGATCTTGTACGGCACGAGCTTTTCCTCGCTCATGACCTCATTATGGCGCCGGCCCATGAAACGCTTGATCGAATAGACAGTACGCCGGGCGTTGGTGATCGCTTGCCGCTTGGCAGGATCTCCTACGAGGCGGTCTCCCTTGTCCGTGAACGCCACCACACTGGGTGTGAGACGGTTCCCTTCCTGGTTGGGAATCACCTTGACTTCGCCCCCTTCCATGACGGCCACAACAGAATTCGTGGTACCGAGATCGATACCGATAACTTTTTCACCTTCAGCCACCGGTGTGCTCCTTTCTGGGTATGAGATCCAGCGCTCGGCCCCATTCTTCGGAATCCGCCCGTGCACGGTCCCAACGCTGCCAGAAACCGGCCCGAACGGTCTGGGAACCCATCATCAAGTAATTCGTAAATCTCGAGCTGCTCACTCACCAGATCCGTGCGCTGGCCCCCAAGTCGTATTCCTACCTGTGAGTCATGGAGCAACTGGCATGCCACGGTCCTGGCGCGGTGAACCAAACGTTCTAATCTCTAGTAGGTTAGATACTTACAGGGCGAAATCGGTGCAAGCAAATGGAAGAGTCTTAGCTTGCAGGTAAAGTCCTCGGCCAAAATGGCAGCCTGTGGTCGCACCGCGTGCCAAAGGGCGATTGCAGCTTCCGCTCAAGCCGGGGCATTCTGCGAAAAAGCGGCGAAGAGCGATATTTCCATAAGTTGTTATGTCGGTTTATCTTATGCGAATGCACTCCCTTGCCGGTGCCGTTGCTGAAGCGCCTTACCATGTCCTTGTTCGCGCAAGTCTTTTCTCGGCAGCGAGTTGGGCACATTTCTGACTTACTCCCGGTGGGTCGGGGTTCTATCGGATGCTCAGAGCGGACTTTTCCCTATGCGTAATGTCTTGTGAGTTGACTCCCGTCTATCGCCTGATTAGATTACGAGAGAACCGCGCAGAGATCTCCCAGGTACCACGCCATGACGCGCAAAACCGACGGCAGCACTGCAGCTACAGCCAACCGGGCGACCGGCTCCCTGCGTAACCTTCGGGTGCAGATTGACAAATTGGATCTCCAGATTCTGAAACTGGTTAACGAGCGTGCGGCGGTGGCTGCGGAGATCGGGAAAGTCAAGAACGATCACGGCAGTGACGTGTTTTCGCCGGCCCGTGAAGAGGAGGTTCTTCAGAACGTCCTTCAGGCAAACAAAGGGCCCCTCGATACCAGCACGGTGCGCGCCATTTTCCGCGAGATCATGAGCGGCTCGCGGGCCTTGCAGAAGGTCATCAAGGTTGCCTATCTCGGTCCGGAGGACAGCTTCAGCCACCTGGCTGCAGTGGAGCGCTTCGGCCGAACCGTAGAATTCATGCAGGTCGGAAGTATTGCCGCGGTCTTCGAAGAGGTCAACCGTAGCCATGCCGACTTCGGTGTGGTTCCGCTCGAGAACTCAACCGATGGCCGCATTGCTGACACGCTCGACATGTTCATGCGCTTGCCGCAACTGAAAATCGTTTCGGAAGTTCGGCTACCAATCCACCACAACCTTCTCTCCAATTGCGAGCAGCAGAAGATCGGCCGGGTCTACAGCAAGGAGCAAGCGCTGTCCCAGTGTCGGACCTGGTTGAGCAAGAACATGCCGCAGGCCCGGTTGATCCCCGTGTCCAGTACCTCTGTGGCCGCGGAGACTGCTCTGCGGGAGGAAGGCGCTGCTGCGGTTGCCAGTCGAGAGGCGGCGGTGCGTTATGGGCTGCGCATCCTGTTCGGCAACATCGAAGATTCGCCGTTCAACGAGACGCGCTTTGCGGTCATTGGCCCGGAAGAAATGTCCAAGAGCGGCCACGATAAGACGGCCGTCATGTTCAAAGTGCCGCATCGTCCCGGCTCCTTGGTGGATGCTTTGAACATTTTCAAACAGGCCAAGCTCAACCTTACTTGGATCGAGTCTTTCCCGGCCAAGGGGCCCGGATCGGAATACGTCTTCTTTGTCGATTTTGAAGGGCATCAGGATGATCCCAAGGTCAAACGGACGGTGGCGAGTCTGAGAGAACACTGCGAGCAACTCTCGATTCTCGGCTCGTACCCGATGGCTTCACCGAGTACTTAACCATAAGAAAGTCCGTAGTCCGTGGTCCGTAATCCGTGGTTTTTTGCTACGGACTACGGACCACGGACTACGGACCATTGACCATGATTATCGTTGTCCGTCCCAATTCTAGCCCTGAGCAAATTGACCACATCCTGAAACGTATCCAGGAATTGGGATACCGACCGCACATCAGCGAGGGAAAGCTGCGGACGATTATTGGGGTCATCGGCGAAGAGAGCAAGCTCCAGGTGGAGCCCTTGGCCGCCATTCCCGGCGTGGAACAGGTGCTTCCCATTCTCAAACCGTTCAAGTTGGCCAGCCGCGAATTCCATGGCCAGGACTCCGTCGTCGAAGTCGGAGGTCCGGCCACAGGTAGCGTTCGGATTGGAGGCGGGTTCCTGGCCATGATCGCTGGGCCGTGCGCCATCGAGAGCGCCGAAATTCTCGATGAAATCGCCGGCCAGGTGAAAGCATGCGGGGCAAATCTCTTGCGCGGCGGGGCGTTCAAACCGCGTACCAGCCCCTACAGCTTTCAGGGGCTGGGAGAAGCGGGCTTGGAAATCCTGCGGGCGATCGGCAACAAACACCGCCTTCCGGTGGTGACCGAAGTGATGGACCCGCGGCAAGTGGATATGGTCAACCGTTACGCCGATATGTTTCAGATCGGCGCCCGCAACATGCAGAATTTTGATCTGCTCCGCGAGGTCGGACAGACTCGGCGGCCGGTGTTGCTCAAACGCGGCATGAGTGCCACGGTCAAAGACTTCCTCATGTCCGCCGAGTACATTTTGTCGGAAGGCAACCATCAAGTCGTGCTGTGCGAACGGGGTGTCCGCTCCTTTGAGGATTCCACCCGAAATATGCTCGATCTGAGCGCCATCCCGAACGTCAAGGGGCAGAGCCATCTCCCCATTATCGCCGATCCAAGCCATGCTACGGGCCGGCCGGACCTCATCCCAGCAATGGCTCGTGCAGCGGTGGCTGCTGGTGCGGACGGCGTCCATGTGGAAGTGCATAGCTGTCCGGAGAAGGCCCTTTCCGATGGACCGCAGGCCCTCTTGCCGAAACAATACGCCGCCCTGATGGATGACCTGCGTCGCTTGGCCCAAGTCCTGGGCAAAACCATACCGACGGACTCCGCATGATGGACCAGCGCAAAAAATTCGTTGCCGGCAACTGGAAGATGCACACAACGGCTGCCAGCGGGAAACGGTTGGCTTCCGACATCGTCGCCGGGCTTGGAGCCGAAGACCGGGTCGCCGTCGCGGTTTGCCCTCCCTTTCCTTATCTGAGTCTGGTTGCGGAGATTGTCCGTGGCAGCAAGATCGCACTCGGGGCACAAAATGCGTATTCGGAGGATAAAGGGGCGTTCACCGGTGAAGTGAGCCCGACCATGCTTCGGGACGTGGGCTGTCACCTGGTGATTCTTGGGCACAGCGAACGCCGCCGCAAACTGGGCGAGAGCAACGCATTCATCAATCGTAAGGTCCATGCAGCCCTGGGGGCAGGGCTGCAAGTCATTCTCTGCGTTGGAGAAAGCAAAGAGGAGCGCCAGGCGAACCAGACGGAAGCAGTCCTCCATGAGCAGCTCAGCGGCAGCCTGGCGGAAATCCCTAGCGAAAGCCTGAGCCGGCTCGTCCTTGCCTATGAGCCCGTCTGGGCCATCGGTACGGGACAAAACGCCACGCCCGACCAAGCCCAGCAAGCGCATTCCTATATTCGTGGACAAATTCGCGAGCGGTTCGGCGAGGAATGGGCCCGAGCGCTTCCTATTCAGTACGGGGGAAGCGTCACGCCGGACAACGCCGCCTCGCTGATGCACGCGCCGGACGTGGACGGGGCCCTGGTGGGAGGCGCCAGCCTGAACGCGGAGCAGTTCCTGGCCATCGTGCGGGCAGCCACGGCCTGAAGGGCCTCGCGCGCACCAGTTTGTCTTCCCGCCGGCGACCGGAGTACCTACAATACCCATTCGCCCTTACCAGTCTCCGCAGAAAGGAACCATCGTGCTGTTTGCGGTTTCTTGGTTCTCGACGATCTTGAACTGGCTCGTGTTGATCGTTGGCATCCTGCTGATTTTCCTCGTGTTGATCCAGCGTGGAAAGGGCGGGGGTCTGGCGGGAGCGTTTGGAGGCACCGGTGGATCCAGTGCCTTCGGCTCTCGGGCCGGGGACCTGTTCACGCGCATTACGTTGGTCTTGGCGGGCATCTGGGTCGCGCTCATCATGGTTCACATCCGGGTCGTTCAATCCGACAACGCGACGACCGCACCGACGTCGGTCCTGGACACCAGCAGCAGGTGATCGGTGCGCGCGGCGGATGCAGTGAACTTCCTTGACGTGCCGGGTGATCGGCGAAAAGCGAGGTAGGCGTGCTGCTCAGCATGACCGGCTACGGCGAAGCCCATTACCAGAGCGAGCGCCTGAGCTTAGCCATCGAATTGCGAGCCCTCAACAACCGGTACTTGAAAGTTTCGGTGCGTGCCCCGGAGCCGTACAATCTGCTCGAATCGGAATTCGAGAAGGTCGTTCGCCGGACGGTGCGGCGCGGAACGATCCAGGTCAATCTCCGTTGCGAACGGCAACAGACGCTTCAGGATTTTCGGATTAACACAACGGCCCTACGGAGCTATTGGGAACAGTTGCGGGGATTGGCAAAGGACCTGGGCCAGGCCAAGAGCGAAAGCGACTCGCTGCTGGGTCCGCTCTTGGCGTTGCCGGGCGTGGTTCCCGAACCGGGCAATAGTGGGTTTCGCTCGGAAGAGGAATGGCCGCTTCTGGAGCGGGTCCTGGAGGACGCGCTGGCTCGGCTGCAGGGTATGCGCCAGGAAGAAGGCCGGGCCATGGCCCAGGAATTCTTGCAGTACCGCGATCACATCGCCGCCCAGCTGGGGCAAATCCGGTCGCGCATGCCAGGGGTCGTCGTGGCCTACCGGGACCGGCTGCACGAGCGGGTGCGCAACCTGCTGACCGAACTGGACATCGAGATCGACCGTAGTGAGCTTATCAAGGAGGTTTCCGTCTTCGCCGAGCGCAGCGACATTGCTGAGGAGGTTGTCCGCCTGGCCAGCCACCTCGATCAGTTCCACGAAATCATGAACGAGCCGGAGAGTCCGGGCCGAAAGCTGGAGTTCCTCACCCAGGAAATGTTCCGCGAGGCCAATACCATCGGCTCCAAGGCCAGCGATGTGGAGATTTCGCGACACGTAGTGGAGATCAAAGGAACGCTGGAGAAAATCCGCGAATTGGTGCAAAACGTGGAATGATTGGGGATTGTTGATTTGCCCAGACCGAGTGCCGGGGTGGTTTATGAGCGCTCGCGAACCCAACAGCGTGCAATCCAAAATCAACACTCCCAAATCAACCGCGGCTCCACTGATCATCCTCTCGGGTCCCAGCGGCACGGGGAAATCGACGCTTCTGGAGCGGTTGCTGACCAAGACGGATTTGCGCTTGCACGTATCCGTGTCGGCGACGACGCGCTTGCCGCGCAGCGGGGAGGTCGACGGGAAGCACTATTATTTTTGGACTCCGGAGCGTTTCGAGCAGGCCAAGCGTGCCGGGGAGTTCCTGGAGTCGGCTCAAGTTCACGGCTGCCAATACGGGACGCTCCGAAGCGAAGTGGATCCGTACCGGAAGCAGGGGATCGGGGTGATTCTCGATATCGACGTGCAGGGAGCGGCGCAGATTCGGCGGCTATATCCGGACAGTGTGTCGATCTTTCTCCGCGCCGGATCCTTGGAAACGTATGCGCATCGCTTGCAGCAGCGGGGGACGGAAAAGGAAGCAGCGATTCGGCGACGTGTGGCCGCAGCGGCGCAAGAACTCGAACATGCCGGCGAATACGACTACCAGGTCATCAATGAAGATCTGTCCCAGGCCGTCGCCGAGGTGGAAGCGATTGTGCGGCGTCAATCTGAAAGGGGTAACCATGCTGGATGAATTGAAAGAGGAAGCCATCGTCAACAAAGTCGGCGGGCGATTTAAGCTGTCCACGCTCATTCAGAAACGAATGGTGGCCTTGAACACGGGTGCCCGGCCGCTGGTCGATGTGCGCGGCGGCGATAAGATGGCTATTGTCATCCAGGAAATTCTCCAGGATAAAATCTATTTGGACATGTCCGGCCAGTTGCAGACCCGGGATGCCAGTGCCGGAGATGCGGCGCGGCGGGCCATGTTAACCGATATTTCGGATGTCGGCAGCGGCGAGGATTAGATCGCCAACCCAGCTTGCGTTCGGCCATCGCTACTCCTGGCCCAGCGTCAAACGCCAGCCGAGCAACCCGCGAACCCGGCGAGAGAGACTTCCATGGCGGATCCAACCACCTTCCCTGAAGAACACGTAACCGAACCGTTGGTGTATCGGCGTATCTCGGGCTTCGCCATTGCGGCGATCATCGTGGCGGGCTTTTATGCCTTGCTGGTCCTGATCGCCGGGGTGTCTGGTCTATCGCGCGGTGCGCCAGTGCTGCTCTCACCCTGGCTCCAGTTCATCGCGGTGGTCGCCACCGGCCTATCCGTGGCGGGGCTGGTGCACGTCCGTCATTCGGAAGATACGGTCGCGGGAAGAAGGTTGGCTCTCTGGAGTCTGCTGCTCAGCCTGTTCTTTGGCTTGGGTTACGGTGCTTATTACGCCGCCACCTATTTCGCGATCCGCCAACAGGCCGAGACGTTCACGCAGCGCTGGTTCAAAAAACTCGAGGAGGGCAAGATTAACCATGCCTTCCTGGATACGCAGGATCCCGCCGTCCGCCAGCACATCAATCCGGAAGACGAAAACGCCCTCAACAATCGCTTCCAAGTTCCCTCCGCGCGCGGCATGCAGCAAAAGACCCCCTTGGAATCGTTCCGCGAGCACAAGCTGGTTCGCCGGCTCGCCCAGGGAGGAACTCAGTCCCAGATTATCCCCTTGGGGGTCAAAGATTGGGAGTACTCCGGTGGTGGTTACAAGGTCCGCCGCAGCTACCGAATCGAAACCGTGGAAGGGACGTTCGAAGCCGTGGTGATGGCCATGGGCAGCGAGAGCAAGACACGCGAATACGAAGGCCGGGAATGGCATATCATCCTCGGCGGAACCGGATTGATGGACCAGGGAACCGTTCTCTCGGAACGGGGCCAAGAGATCGAACACTTGCAGATCCTGTCCAGCCAATTCATTGTGGAGTGGGGCAACAAACTAGCCTCGGGCCGACTGGCGGAGGCCTATCTGGATACGCTGGAGCCGGATCAGCGCAGTAAACACGCCGATGAATTCAATCGCCGTCAGGGTACGCTGCCGGTGATCATTCCCCAGACCGATAAATTTGTCACTGCGGATGTGGAAACCAAGGATCACATCTTGAGCGCGATGAAGGTGATCTTCGGCCCCACCCGGACCGAGGACCCACGTCTTTTGGGAATGAAGCCCGGCGTTACCAGTGGCTTCCAAACCTGGAAAATTGTGGATGGCCGGCTCCGTCTGCCGCACGACTGCAAACTGTCGATCGCCGTGGGCGGCCGGTTCCGTTATGCGGTCGATGTCACCATCACGGCCGAAAGCGATCCGGGCCCCATCACCGCCAGCCGAAAGCCTGCCTGGCGGATCCTCAGCGTGGAACTCACGCATGGTGAAGATGTGAGCCGAAGTCCGCGCCTGTCCGGACAAGCGGCGTCGTAGATCGTTTCCCGGCTTGCGTTGCGCGGAGCGAATGCGTGGCAAAGAAGACCTGCGCACGCAAAACGCAAGCGGCGACAATCGTCTTGAGATAATTCTCAAATATGGATCGCCCGCTTGTCCACCGCCAGGGCGGCTTCGTGCACTGCTTCGGACAACGTCGGATGGGCATGGCAGGTGCGGGCAATGTCTTCCGCGCTACCGGCGAATTCCATAGCCAGGACTGCCTCGGCAATTAATTCCGAGGCCCGTGGGCCGAGGATATGGACCCCGAGCAAGCGATCGGTCTTGGCATCGGCGATCACCTTCACGAACCCCTCGGCTTCATCCAGGCTGCGCGCCCGGCCGTTGGCCTGGAACGGAAATTTACCGACCCGGTAATCACGACCCGAATGCTTGACTTGCTCCTCGGTTTGCCCCACGCTGGCCAACTCCGGCCAGGTGTAGATGACGCTGGGAATGGCGGCATAATTCACGTGTGCCGGTCTGCCAGCCAGATGCTCCACGACCGCCACGCCCTCTTCCTGGGCCTTGTGTGCTAACATGGGGCCGGCAATCAGATCGCCGATGGCATAGACGCCGGCCAAACTCGTTTCGAATCGCTCATTGACGAGCACCCGGCCACTATGCTCATCCAAGGCCACGTGGACCTCCTCGAGCCCGAGTCCCGCAGTGAGAGGCCGGCGGCCGACGGCTACCAATACTTTGTCTCCCTGGAAGAGAACGCTTTCGCCCTTTGCCTGGGCATTCACAATCACTTGGCCTCCCTGAACGGAAGCGCTCACGACCTTGGTCTCGACGTGGAACTTGAGGCCCTGCTTGGTGAGCGCCTTGTGCAATTGGCTCGCTAGTTCGGCATCACCCTGGGCCAGGATGCGCGGCAAGAATTCCACAACCGTCACTTTGGCGCCCAAGCGGGACCAGACCGAACCGAGCTCCAGCCCGATGTAGCCGCCCCCCACAACGATCAGATGCGTCGGAACCTTGTCCAGGGCGATTGCTTCCGTAGAGCTGATCACAGCCGTCCCATCAAACGGCAACGCCGGCAGGGCCGCCGGCTCGCTCCCCGTCGCCAGCAGAATCGACTTGGCCTCCACCATGTCCCCCGCACCCTGCGCGGTTTTGACCGCCACCTTGCCGCTCCCAGCCACGCGAGCCGTCCCTTGCACGAATTGCACATGGTGCTTCTTGAACAGGAACGCCACGCCATCGGTCAGTCCCTTGACGACGCGATCCTTCCGGGCCATCATGGTTTTGAGATCGAGGGTGATGTCCCCAACCTGGATGCCGTGCTGCGCCAGACAGGACTTGGCGACGGCATACAGCTCGGTGGAATCAAGCAAGGCTTTGCTCGGAATGCAGCCGATGTTCAAACAGGTCCCACCCAGCGCGGGGCGTTTGTCGATGCAAGCGACCTTCATGCCCAACTGGGCCGCACGGATCGCCGCCACATAGCCGCCGGGGCCGGCACCAATCACGGCAAGATCGAAACGATCGGCCATCGCTGTTTCCTTATCCGGACCTGTGAGCTTGCTCCGCTCGATCCCCCGTCAATCTAACCTTCTGCACATCGTTCTTCCAGGCATTCTGCGTGGCGAATTTCGCGAGAGCCCCGGATTTCAAGACGAATAGGCCGGCACGGAAATCAAGATAACCGTGCAGAATCTTGTAGCGTATAAGCCGGACGCACCAGCGAAGGGTGCCGTGGTCCTTCGCTGGTGCGTCCGGCTCATACGCTACGGAATCGTCTTACAGCGTCCCATCCATCATCCCCGAATCGAGGACGGCGTCCACCAAATCACCATCCACACTCCGACTCGCGGCCTGCTCCAGATGGGAAGGCACAGCATCAGATACGTGGTTCGGTGTTACCTCGTTGGTCGAGACCGGCGTCATCGGGACCAGGTCGAGTTTGGGCGCCGTGACCACCGGAGCGTCCAGGCCGGCGAAAACGGCATCGACGACCGGCTTGATTTCCTGGATGGATGCGACGGGCTTGGACGCCAGCAAGGCACCAGCATCATTGGGCAAAGCGGTAAACGTTGGGCTCTGGGGCGCGGCTCCCGGAGGCGGAGAATCAAATCCCGAAACGGCCAGATCATACACGACCGCCGGAGCATACGGGCTCCCTAGCCCCGTGACCAAGTCATAGCCCGGCCCGGCGAAGTAGCCGTTGTAGCCAAACGTGACGTCGTTAAAATCGCCGCTCATTTGTGGATTGTAGATGGCCGGCAAGGTCTGCGTGGCTCCATCGAGAGAACCGGCGCCGGTGAGAATAGCCCGGCCTTCGTCGGCAAGCGCCATCAGAGCGGCCCACTGAGGCGCGCCGGCGCTGGTGCCCCCTTCCACAACCCAACCGCCAGAGCCGAAGCTGCTGAGGATATAGACCCCGGTGTTCGGGTCGGCGTTGTACGCCACATCCGGAATAGTCCGCGCTCCGGTATTCTGGACGCTGTACTGGTAGGCCGGTTCTGGCTCCACCTGGCTGATGCCGCCGCCGCCATTGCTCCAGCCCGTTTCAAATAGGTAATTCCCTTGGCTGTCCGCATACAGCGATGTGCCGCCCACGGCCAGGACATTCGGAGAATAGGCCGGGTAACCTCCCGGTGCACCCTGATCCCCGGTGGAAGCCACGAAAGTGATTCCTCCCGGCAACCCGAAGCCGCCGATGTGCCCCGCCGGCGTGGTGAACAGATTATCCTCGAACGTCTCGGAACTGCTTTCGCCTCCACCAAAGCTCATCGATACGGTGACGACGCCCGGTTGATTGCGGGCGAAATCGACTGCTTGGGCCAGGTCGTTGTTGTTGTTGGTCGTGGCTTCGACCAGGAGGATATTAGCGCCGGGGGCAATCGCATGGGCCCATTCCACGTCCAGGGAAATCTCGCCGGACCAGCCGGCATCCGGCCGCGGCAGAATCTTACCGCCGAATTCGTTCACTTTGGCAAAGTTCTGTGGATCGGCGATGCCGAAGGTCTGATCAAACGTATGGAGGTCGCTGCCGATGGTCGGATCATCATAGGCATCGACAATGGCGATCGTTTGGCCGGTGCCATCGATCCCCAGCTGATCGAAGCCATACGCATGGCGAATTTGAGCCGGCGTATAGGCAACCGACAGAAGTTCACGGGCCTCGAGGTGTTCGACGTTCAGGCGTGTACGATGCGTTCTCATGGGAAACCCCTTTCTCGGTAAGTGCTTTGTCACCACAGTTTTGAGTTGGGAGGCCGCCGCTCCTTACGGTGCCTTCTCTGCAAACAAATACGGCGGGACGCGGCAACTGTGACAAACCGAAGTTAAAGGTTTCGCTCGTGCCGTCGAGCAACGCGGAAGAGGAGTTCGGTGGACGGAGATCGATAGGCTACGGCAGAGGTTAACGAAGATGGGCAGTGCGGCCCCTGTTGGCCGGCCCGGCAAGGGCAATGGCCGTATGCGGAGCGTTCAGATGGGATTCGAGCTCCCCGTCGAGCACTTCACGGACGACGTATTGCGGGGTCTGGTTGCTGCTCAGGAAAAGCCGGCCCAGGTATTCGCCCAACAGGCCGAGCATGACCAGCTGAACCCCGGAGAAGAGAACAATGGCTACGATCACCGACGGCCAGCCGACCGGCACGTCCGGGAAGGTCATCTTCTCAACGAAGACCCAGGCGCCCATCAAAAAGCCGGCGGCGCCAAAAGCGAGCCCCATCAAGGTGCTGAGGCGCAGTGGCATGACGGAGAAATTCACGAACATGTTGAGCCACAGCCGTACCAGCCGGCGGAATGTGTAATTGGATCGGCCTTCTCTCCTGGGCTGATGGCAGACTTCGAGCTTGCCGATGTTTCGGGTGCAGCGCAAGGCCAAGCCGTCGAGATAGGGGAAGGGGCCCCGGTATTTGAGGATCTCATCCACAGTGAAACGGCTCAGGCACTTGAAGCTCGACAGGTAGAGATCGCGCGGCTTATCCAGCATGAAGTTCGCCACCCGGTCGTTGAGAAGGCTGCCGAGGTTCCGGAACCAATGATGCCGTTTGTGCCGGTAAAAGGTGTAGACAATGTCGTAATTGTGCCCACAGGCATGTTCAATGAGTCGCACGACTTCGTCCGGCGGATTCTGGAAATCATCATCCATGATCACGACGTAGTCGCCGCGGGCATGCTGTAAACCAGCCATGACGGCGTTGTGTTCGCCGAAATTCTTGGCCAGTTTCACGTACGTGATCGTTTCGGAGAAGCGGCGGTAGAGGGAACGGCAAATCTCGTCGCTCTTATCGGGGCTGCCGTCGTTCACCAGCACAATCTGAAGCGCGTTAGTGCCCAGAACATCAATGAGCCGGGTTACCAGAGCGTCGATCGAGGCAGCACCGTTGTACACGGGGATCACGATGGAGATCTGCATGGGCCGAGTTCTCCGCTTTGTTATCAACGCCTGCGCCCCTGACTGGCCAAATTCTGTACCGTACGGTTCCAGCCTAATGGCTGGGTGATTAAGGCGCGATGAGAACTTGGATGGCCCGGGCGCGCAAGCGAAGTACGGCCGCAGTCCTGCTCAGCCAAAAACTCCTCAATACCCCTTCTGTTTATCCACGACACACAGCAGAGGCTCGCCCGCGGCAAAGCGGCGCACATTTTCGCGGAGCAGTCGCCATTGCCGGTCCCGCGCCCCTTGCGATTGTCCGCCGACGTGCGGGCTGATGACAACGTTTGAAAGTTTCCGCAGGGCATGTGCCGCCGGGAGCGGCTCGGGATCGGCCACGTCGAGGCCGGCACCGGCGATCCGCTTTTGCTCCAGCGCCTGCACCAGGGCCGGCGTCTGCACAATGCCGCCCCGGGCAATGTTGATCAGGATGGCCGAGGGTTTCATCACCTTCAACTGTGCCTCGCCGATCAAGCCGCGCGTTTCGTCCGTCAAGGGACAGGCCAGCACCAACACGTCCGCTTTGGGCAACAGCGCCGTGAGTTTTTCGGGCTTGTCCAGGCTAAAAACAACAGCAGGCCGCGGCATCTCCTTGGGATCGATGGCCGACACGCGCATTCCAAAGGCAGCAGCCCGCCGGCTAATTTCCGTACCGATGCCGCCCAGGCCAATGACCAGCATGGTCTTGCCGCGCAACTCCTGCCGCGGCTGGCCCCCGTCCAATAGCCCGGACGGATGAAGATCGCGGGTCAGCGTCAGCAACAGGGCAAAGGCTTGGTCCGCCACGTTGGGCCCGTGGACCCGCTGGGCATTCGTCATCACCACCTTGCTGCCGACGACCTCGGCCGACAGAGCCTTCTCCACACCCGCATGATCCACATGGACCCAGCGCAGGTTTCGGCCAGCCTTGACGATCTCGGACGTGCAGTAGCCGATGACGGCATCGGCGTCCGCGACAACCTTGGCGGCTTCTTCGTCGTCCTTGGCGGGAATGAATTCGACCGTGGGCGCGACCCGCTTCAGCTCCGCCAGACGGGCCGGCATCAGGTTCGGTATCACGATCCGGCGCGGTTTCGCCCACCCCGGGCTGGCTTTGGTCGGCGACGGTCCCTCGTAAATGCCGAAGTCTTCCGCCAAGTCCCAGGGCGCGATGCGGCCCGTCAGCTCCGCGTAGACGTGGCGGATGTTGTCGGGGCTAGGGGTGACGCCCGTCCATTCCTTGTACCAGGGGAATTGGATGCTTGCGACGATGTCCTCGATCGTCTTGTCGGCTCCGATGCCTTGCTGGACGTGCTGCCGCAGCTCGACAAAGTACCGTTTCTGCTTTTCGAGCAGATCCTTGCCGGCGATCGGACCGTGGCCGGGCAGAACCATTCGGATGTCGAGCTGTTGGGCGTTCTCCAGGGTACGGATCCAGGATGCAGAATCGGAGTGGCCCATGAAGTTGAACGCCCCGTTGACGCAGGCATCGCCCGTGCAGAGCAGCTTCTGACGGGGCAAATAGGCGAAGGCGTCCCCCGGTGTGTGGGCATGGCCCAGGAACAGAAACTCCACGCGCTGCTTGCCGTCATCCAGAACCAATTTGTCATCAAAGACCACTTCCGGAACCTTGAGCGTGCTTTGAGCAACATCCTTACGGCCGGTGGGTCCTCGGCCAGCGTCGGCGAATTCTTGCGTTCCTTTCTCCCGTAGCCAGCGGGCACAGTTTACCTGCGAAACGATGCTGGCTCCTGCCTTGGCAAAGACCGCGTTGCCATAGGCGTGGTCGCCGTGGTGGTGTGTATCGAGGACGTAGCGGATGGGCTTGGATGTGGTTTTCTTGATTGCTTCAATCACGTCGCCGGCTTCCTTGGGGAAATTGGCGTCGATGACCACGACATAGTCGTCAAAAACGACCCAGATGTTATTGCTGCCCCCAAAGGCAACATTCTTGTCGGTGGCACTGATGGCGGAATAGCGGAAGAACACGCCCGGCGCAACCTCTTTGACTTCGTTGAATTTCATCTGCGCCAGCTCTTCCGCGGCCCCGACGAGGGGGCTGCCGGCCGCGATGCCGATGAAGCAAAGGATCCCCGTCCACGCCGTGCGTCGCATGATCAACTCTCCCGCGGTGTCTTGGAAATGCTCCCGTGATTACCGTTGAGTCACACTGTATGCGGTCCAGAGCCGAAGTGCAATGGGATCGCGGGATCATCCGGGTCGTTGGGCGGGACCGGCAAATCAGGTAAGATGATAGCTCTGCTCGGCCCAAGGCTTCCCGAACCCGAAAGCCAGGGCCGTGTCAATCGATCCGTGAGCCCAATACGAAAACGATGGACGCACACAGCCTCGAGTTACTGGAATTCCACAAAGTTCGTGAACTCTTGGCCGGCTATGCCGCTTGCTCGCTGGGCAAGGAGCTGTGCCGGCAAGTTGAGCCAGGCACGGATCCGGATAGGATCCGTACTGACCTGGCTTTGGTGACGGAAATGACCGAGGCCATTGGGCTGGGCCAATCGCCTCCCTTCGGCGGCGTTCACGATGTCCGCCTGCTGGCCCGCCGGGCTTCTATCGGAGCCATGCTCACCGCCGAGCAGCTCCTGGAGGTGGCCGACACGCTTGCCGCCACCGGCCATCTGTTCCGCTACCGGATGCGGCTCAGCGAGCGCTTTCAGCGTCTGTCGGCCTTGTTGGCCCCAGTGGAAGATTTGGGTGTGGTGGCCAAGAGCATCACCGGGTGCATTGATAGTCGAGGCCATGTCCTCGATATGGCGAGTCGGGAGCTGGCCCAGGTTCGCCAGCAGTTGGCGGAAGTGGATGAACGCGTTCAGAACCAGATCAAGCGACTCCTCCGAGATCCCGAGCTGCGGAAGATCCTCCGCTATCCCAACGCCACGGTCAGCGGCGACCACTATGTGCTGCCGGTGGCGGTCAACCATCGCCACAAGCTGCAAGGCGTCGTACACCGCACGAGCGGAACCGGAGAAACGGTCTTCATCGAGCCGGCCGGCGTGGCCAGCCTGAGCGCCGAACGGGCGGTCTTGAAAGCTGCCGAGGAGCGCGAAATTCACCGCATCTTGCGGCGACTGACCGGCGAGGTGGGGCGAGTCGCCCGCCCGCTGGGCCAAGCGATCGACATCATGGCCCAGCTCGACCTCATCACCGCCAAGGCACGCTTCAGCCGCGACTATCACATGTACGAGCCGGAGATCAATACCGACGGCAAGCTGTGGCTACGGCAAGCGCGGCATCCGTTGCTGGAATATCTGTTTCGTAGCGAGAATCGAGGGTCGGGCTTCCCGGAATCCGATGCGGCCATCAGTCCGGAGAACTCCGAGCCGCGCACCGCCGTACCGATCGATGTTCGTCTTGGCCATGCGTTCCAGCTCCTTATCATCACCGGGCCGAACACCGGAGGCAAAACGGTTTCCTTGAAGACGACCGGGTTGCTGTGCCTGATGGCTCAGTCCGGGATGCACATTCCGGCCGGGGAAGGAAGTGCCGTGCCCGTCTACCATCAGATCCTCGCCGACATCGGCGACGAGCAGAGCCTGGAACAATCGCTCAGTACGTTTAGCTCGCACATGTCGCGCATCGCTATCATCCTGCGCTTGGCGGATGCGCAGAGTCTGGTGCTCCTGGACGAACTGGGGGCCGGCACGGATCCGACAGAGGGGGCTGCTCTGGGGCGGGCCATTTTGGACCAGCTCGACCGCCTGGGTTGCCGCGCCATGGTCACGACGCATCTGGGAGATCTCAAGACCTATGCGTTCTCCAATAATCGTGCCGAGAACGGGGCGGTGGAATTCGATGTGGAAACCTTGCGCCCTACGTATCGGCTGCAAATCGGCCAATTCGGCATGAGCAATGCCCTGCGAATTGCCCGCCGGCTGAAGTTGCCGCGCGAGCTCCTCCGCCGGGCTCATCATTATCTGCGCCGCCGGCAACGCCGCGCGCCGGAGATGGCTCGCTTGCAGCAGCTGCGTGAGGATGCCGAAAAGGCCCGGGAGGAAGCCTTGCTGGCCCAGCACGAAGCGGACCGCCAACGGGAGGAGTACCGGCAAAAGGTGGAATCGATGGCCCGCGAAGCGGAAGAGGCGGCCGCGCTGCGCGAAGCCCGCGCCCGCCTGCAGGTCAATGACGCGGTTCGCGTCCAGCGGTTCGACAAGCCGGGGCGAATCGTGCGCGTTGACCACAAGCGAAATATTGCCCTGGTGAGCCTGGGATTGGGACAGTGGGAAGTGCCGTTGGAGGACGTTTTTCCGCTGGAGGGATGAATGAGCGCCACTGATTCTCCAATTGCTCGTCGGCCTGCCAAGGCGTACCATCCACGCGGGTCAACATCACGGATACGACCGGGCGAGTGCTGGCATCCTCACACCAAATCCATTTGCAACGATGACCATAGATTCGTGGCCCTCCTGGCGGGAAGACGTACTGAGACAATAGTCCTTCGCCATCTGAGTGAGCAGCTCGGGCGCGGGCTACAGCTTCATGCCTCGTGCCTATAACAGGCTCAGTAGGTCAATTCCGCCTATTGGTAGTGAACGGCTGCCTGGGGGAGATCGCCATGGTCTTTCGAATTGTTCCCGAAAATCTTGTTCGGCTACGACGCCTGGTGAGGGTGCTTGCTTGGCTCAGTGTTGCCGCCGTTCTGCTCTGTTCGGAATCGGCCCGGTCTGCGGATCCCTCCTACGATCTTCTCATCCGAAACGGTAAGATCGTTGACGGCACCGGCAATCCCTGGTTCCGCGGCGACGTGGCCGTCCTCAATGGCAAGATCGTCGCCGTTGGCCGGGTGCCGCCTGGATCAGCCAAGCGCGAAATCGATGCGACCGGCCTGGTAGTCGCTCCCGGTTTCATCGACATGCATTCGCATTCCGACTTTCTCCTCCTGGAGGACGGAAATGCCCAGAGCAAAATCCGCCAAGGCGTGACCACGGAAGTACTCGGCGAAGGGACCTCCGCCGGACCCTACCAGGGCAAACTCATGCCGCGTGGCTTGAGTGCAGGCGGAACCGTGCAGTGGACCACGCTGGGCGGCTATTTGGAGACCATCGAACGAGCTGGCGCTGCCGTCAATGTTGCTACCTATGTTGGGCTGGACAATATCTGGCAGTGCGTGATGGGAACTTCGTTCGCCCGCCCTTCTGCGGCAGAACTCGAGCAGATGAAATCGCGGGTGGAATCGGCCATGAAGGAGGGAGCCTTTGGCTTGTCGAGCATGTTGGCCATGCCGCCTGGCTCCTTGGCCACCACCGATGACATCGTCGAGCTTGCGAAGGTGGTGGCCCGGTACGGCGGGATCTATTCCTCGCACATCCGCAACGAGGGGCTCGGAGTGATCGAGGCGGTCAAGGAAGCCATCGCCGTCGGCGAGCGTGCCGGCCTACCGGTGGACATCATCCACCTGAAGATTGCCGACCAGGAATTGTGGGGACACATGAGCGACCTCGTGGCTCTGATCGAGGCAGCCCGCAAGCGGGGTGTCAACGTGCAGGCCAATGTTTATCCCTACACCCGCGGCAGCAACAATCTTGCCAGCATTATTCCACCGTGGGCCCACGAAGGCGGCAACCGCGAAATGCTGGCCCGCCTTCGGGATCCCATGCAGCGGCCGCGCTTGAAGAAGGACATCCGCGACGGGCTCCCCGGCTGGTACAACCATTACACCGCGGTCGGTGGCGACTGGAGCCGGATGTTGATCAGTGGCCGCAGCGGTTATGAGGGACTGACCATGGATCGAATCATCGCGGACAAGAGCCGAGGCAAGGACCCGGTCCCGGATCCGCTTGATATTCTGTTCGACTTGCTGATCGAGCAGGGGGGATCGGTGCCGACGGTGTACGCACACCACACCGAAAAGGATATGAACCAGGCACTCGTGCAGCCGTGGTGCTCAATCGGCTCGGACGGCTCGGCCTATGCTACCGAGGGGCCGCTGCGCCGCGGCAACCCGCATCCCCGCAATTTCGGTACGTTTCCACGTGTGCTGGGTGTGTATGTCCGCCAGCTCGGCCTCCTCCGTCTGGAGGATGCGGTCCGCAAAATGACTTCCCTGAACGCGGCCAAGCTGGGCATCGTCGACCGCGGCCTGCTCCGGCCGGGGTTTTGCGCAGATTTAACCCTGTTTGATCCCGAGCACATCATCGATCGGGCAACATACGAGAAGCCGTTTGCCTACAACGAGGGAATCGAGTATGTGATCGTCAATGGGCAGATGGTGCTGGAGCGCGGACAGCACACTGGAGCACGCCCCGGTCGAGCGCTCCGCCGGAACTTCTAAATGGTCATACAGGACCCTTAACGAACAAGCCTGGCGCGCCAGGCTCGTGTACTGCCGGATCCCGAGCGGCGACACAATCGAGCAACTACGCCATGATTTCCCTGGCCACCTTGCCATGCACGTCTGTCAGGCGGAAATCGCGGCCACTGTATCGGAACGTGAGCCGCTCGTGGTCGAGGCCCATCAAGTACAGCACCGTGGCGTGCAGGTCGTGGACATGCATCCGATTCTCGACCGCCTGGAAGCCGAATTCGTCGGTGGCACCGTACACGGTTCCGCCCTTGACCCCGCCGCCGGCCAGCCACATGCTGAAACCGAGACTGTGATGGTCGCGCCCCGTGGCACCTTGTGACGTGGGAGTTCGGCCAAACTCTCCGCCCCAGATCACGAGCGTGTCCTGGAGCAGTCCGCGCGCTTTCAAATCCTTCAGGAGCGCGGCAATCGGCCGATCGCTCTTCTGAGCATGATTGCGATGGTTGCCGATGTCCTTGTGATCGTCCCAGGGCTGGCCGTTGCCGTAGTAAATCTGTGTCACGCGCACGCCGCGTTCGGCCAAGCGGCGGGCAATCAGACAGGCGTTGGCAAATTCCCCGTCCCCGTACAGAGAGCGGACGGCGGCCGATTCTTTGGTGATGTCGAAGGCTTCCTGGGCCTCCGACTGCATGCGGAATGCAATCTCCAGGGACGCAATGCGTGCTTCGAGCTGTTCATCGTGTGCGCGCTGCTCCAGATGGACCTGGTTCATTTGCTGGAGCAAGTCGAGCTGGGCCCGCTGGGTCTCAGGCGAGAGGTAACGATTCCGTACATCGCGGATGATGGCCTTTGGATCTACCGTGTGGTTGTTGATGTGCGTTCCCTGATAGATGCCCGGCAGAAAGCTGTTGCTCCAGAGCTGCGGGCCGACGACCGGTTTGCCCGGACAGAGAACAATGAAGCCGGGCAGGTTTTGATTGTCCGATCCGAGGGCATAGGTCAGCCAGGAACCCATGCTAGGTCGGATCGGCTGCATGTTGCCCGAGTTCATCATCAACAGGCCTGGCTCGTGGTTGGGGTTATCGGTGTAGAGGGAGCGGAGCACGCAGATGTCGTCGATGCAGCTACCGACTTCCGGATACAGATCCGTTACCGCTATGCCACTTTCGCCGTAGGGTTTGGCCTTGAACGGCGACGGTAAGAGATTTCCGCTGGTCTTGCGCCCGGTCTTGACCATGGTCGGAGGGAGCGGTTTGCCCTGATATTTCTCGAGACCCGGCTTGGGGTCAAACGTGTCCACATGGGACGGGCCACCGTTCATGAACAGGAAGATGACGCGCTTGGCCCGCGGCGGGAAATGGGGTGGCTTGGGGGCCAACGGATTCTTTACCCGCGTGGGAGCCGAGGGCGCTTCCGCAGCCAACAGACCGGTATCGGCGAGAATGCTCGCCAGGCCGAGCATGCCGAACCCGCCTCCGATCCTGCAAATCACCTGGCGGCGCGATAGACGAGAAAAAGGCGTCATCTTCACCTCGGCGGTTTCCCGGTTTTCTCAATCCACGTAGAGGAACTCACTGGCACTGAGCAACACTTGAGCATATTGCTCCCATCGGTTCAAGCCGTTTCCGCTGTCGCTTTCAGCTTCGGCTGCATCCTCGGCCAGAAAAGCCAATCCTAATTGCAGCTCCCGTTCGGAGGCCGGCCGACCGTACAGAATCAGGAAGGCCCGGCGAATCCGAGCGGCGTCGTCTTCCCCGGCCAAGCCGCCCGTTTTCCCCGCGGCAAGGGCGGAGGGTTGGGTCAAGCGTGCAGCCAGGGCTTTGGCATTGCGAACCATGAACTCGCTATTCAATACGAATAATTGTTGCAGCGGCACGGTGGTGACGGTCCGCTCCGCGTTGGTGATATTGGGATCGGGGAAATCGAAGAGGCGGAGCAAGGAGTCGAGTTCGTGCCGGCTAATGACGGCATAGAGGGTCCGGCGGCGGTTGTCTGGAGCAGTCAGTTCCAGCGACGGCCCACCAATCGTGGGGTTCAAGTGATTGGCCACCGCTAGCATGGCATCGCGCCAGGCTTCGACCTCCAGCCGGCGCCGGTTCATGCGCCACAGGAGCTTGTTGTCCGGATCGCGCTCGTAGTTGTGCGGCTCAAAGCGGCTGCTTTGTTGATACGTGGCCGACAGCATGATTTCGCGGTGCAGGGTCTTGAGAGACCAGCCCGCAGCGATGAACCGCCGCGCCAGAAAATCGAGCAGCTCCGGATGCGTCGGCCGTTCGCCCTGGGCGCCGAAGTTGCTAGGCGTCGCAACCAGCCCCTTTCCGAAGTGATGTTGCCACACCCGATTGACCATCACCCGTGCGGTTAACGGATTGTTCGCGCTCGCAATCGCTTCGGCGAGCTCGAGCCGGCCGCTTCCTTTACGGAAGCGCGTTCCCGCGCTGCTGAGGATGCTGAGGAAGTGCCGGGGGGCCTCGTCGCCGAGTGTTTCCGGGTTGCCACGGATGTGCACTTTCATCGTGACGGGAGTGCTCGCGTCCTTGAGTGCGTGCACGAAGGGGTAGGAAGGGGGCAGGTTCTTCTTCTTGTCGGCGTCCGTTAATTTGCGCTTGGCTTCGTCCACGACCGCCTGGGGAACAAGTGGGACTTCAGCGTATTCGGTGCTGGCGAAGATGCCGGCCAGGCCATAATAGTCCTTGGTTGGGATCGGATCGAATTTGTGATCATGACATCGGGCACACGCCACCGTCAATCCAAGGAAGCCTCGGGTGAGCGTATCGATGCGGTCGTCCAGCTGATCGAGCTTCTTCGGGTCGCCATAATAGACCGGTCCCAGAGCGAAGAATCCCAGCGCAGCCAGGCGATCCTGAAGAGCCGGCTCGTCGAGCAGGTCGGCGGCAATCTGTTCTTTGATGAACCGGTCGTAGGGGAGATCCGCGTTGAAGGCACGGATGAGCCAGTCGCGATAACGGTATCCGTTGGGATACTTGCGAGCCTGAAAGGTGTGTGCCTGGTCTTCGCCGTAGCGAGCCACATCGAGCCAGTGCCGGGCCCAGCGCTCCCCAAAATGCGGCGATGCCAGTAGCCGATCCACGACCTTGGCAAAAGCATCAGGAGAAGAATCATTCAGGAACGCCTCGACTTCCGCAAGGGTCGGCGGCAATCCGATCAGGTCAAACGTTGCTCGCCGAATCAGAGTCCGTTTATCCGCGGGTTCGGCTGGGGTCAGGCCGTTCGCTTCCAGCTTGGCCAAGATGAACTCGTCCAGCGGTTCCTTGGGCCAGGCGATAGCGACGACCGGCGGTGGAAGCGGATTGGCGATGGATTGGAAGGACCAGAATGCCCGATCCTTGGCCGTGATCTGAAATTCTCGGGATGGGGTCACAGGGCGGACCTCCGTCTCGGTATTCGGCCAGGGGGCCCCCTGTTTGATCCAGGCCGTCAGCGCAGCGACGGCGTCCGCGGAGAGTTTCCCCTTGGGTGGCATGCGGGGCTCGTCGGTGTAATGGATCGCCTTTACCAGCAGGCTCTCCTCCGGGTGGCCGGGGACGATGGCCGGCCCGGAATCGCCCCCCGTGAGCATTCCCGCCCGCGAGTCGAGGCGGAGGCCTGCCTTCTGTTTTTCGGGACCGTGACACGCGAAACAGTTGGCCGCCAACACTGGACGGACCGATCGTTCAAAGGATTCCGCTGCGGAACGCGACAATAGGCTTTCTTCTGCGCGGATTCCTGTCGTCGCCAGGACGGGAACTACGCACACGGTCAACACGGCGCGAAGGAAGCAGCGGGGCATCAGAAAACCCTCGGGGCGACTGGCAGGCAGGACAGCAGTTCGCTGCAGGTGGTCGGCAAGTGGCAGCCAAACTCTATCCTACAACCTGAATGGGGCGATGCAAAGGATTTCGAGCGCGAACTGCCTGATTCCTGAGTCCCTGTGTGCATGCCCTTGCGGGGCAAGAATGGGTCCTTTATCCTGATGTACCGCGGCCTGCCGATTCGGCCGTGCGTTCGGGTTGCTCTTGAGACGGAGGGGAGCTATGCGAAATGGGCTTCTGATGCTCTCGTGTTGGCTGATCCTCAGTGCGTCCCGTGGCTCAGCCGCGGTGCAGATCTTTGCCACGGGGGCCACCCTGAAAGTTGAGGCGGAAGGGGGCGTCGGCGGCGAAGGTCCGGCCTGGCACCCGCAGCTGGGAGTCTTAACCTCCGGCAATGGGAACATCTGCCAGCTTGACCCGGCTGGCCATGTGAAGATCTACCGGGCCGATGCCGGAACGAACGGGCTCCTGTTCGACGCCGCTGGCCGGTTGCTTGCGTGCGAGCCCAAGCTCCGGCGGGTCACGCGCACCGATCCCGATGGAATGATCACCGTCCTTGCCGATCGGTACGAGGGCAAGAGGTTTAATGAGCCCAATGACCTGACCGTTGATTCCCAGGGTCGGATTTATTTCTCGGATCCATGTTATGGCCCGCGGGACCGCCTGGAAATCCGTGATGCACAAGGCCGAACGGTGGAAGGCGTCTACCGCATCGACCCGGACGGCAAGATGACGCGGGTAATTGAGCATGAAGTGGAGCGGGCCAATGGCGTACTCGTCTCCGCGGAGGATCGCTATCTTTACGTTGCCGACAACAATAACAACAACGTCGGCGGGGCCCGTAAACTGTGGCGCTTCGACCTACGTAAAGACGGAACTGTCGATCCCGCCAGCCGAAAACTGATCTACGATTGGGGAACAGGCCGGGGTCCGGATGGAGTCAAGCAGGATCAGCTTGGCCGGCTCTTCGTTGCCGCTGGGCTGAACAAGCCGAATCCGCCGTGTGAGCCCGATCCCGAAAAGAAGGGCGGCATTTACGTCCTGAATCCAGACGGGAAGCTGCTCACGTTCTTGCCCGTTCCGCGGGACGAGGTCACGAATTGTGCCTTCGGTGGCGACGATCGGAGAACCCTCTACATCACGGCCGGTGGTACGCTCTACAGCATTCGCATGATGATCCCGGGCCGGGTTATTTGGCCCAAAGGGAAGTGAGCGTGATAATCAGCAGCCGGCGGTTAGTCGAAACAAGTGGGCCGGTCCGGGTTCTCGTGGGGTTATGAATCTGGAGCGCCTGGCATTCGGGGCGCGTACACTTCCTGGCACAGTCATTCGTAAGTGATTGAAGAACGGGATGATTTACCAGCCGTTTTGGGTGCCAATCGCAAGCCAGCGGGCGGGTGGAACATGTCTCGGTAGTCTCATAATCCTTTAATACCACTCCTGTTATCTTAACCGCAGAACAGCGGGCGGTCGTTTGTCCGAACGGTTCGGTTGGGAAAGCGGAAACTCAACCCCGAGTCGCATTAATTGAGAGCCGGCGGGTGGTAAGCGAGTTTGGTACCCCCCTTACGCCCGCGGCTCTCATTACGCTAGATTAGGTTTGTGGCCCCTGGCAGGCGGCTAGGCATGGAGGGGAACAGCAACGCTGGCCGACAGCGGATTCGGAGCTGGAGGGGACAAGCACTGATCATCGAAAAGGTGGACGTTCGTGCGGGTG
>Ga0070734_10002064_pt1 | contig 26165 bp, 20 predicted proteins | sample Coa_R1_8_FD_66444 | JGI IMG/M metagenome (GOLD analysis project Ga0070734, IMG submission 66444) | Surface soil microbial communities from Centralia Pennsylvania, which are recovering from an underground coalmine fire - Coalmine... | ecosystem: Environmental > Terrestrial > Soil > Unclassified ...
AAGGGCCGCTACGCTCTCTTCAGCGCTTTCAATAATGACAAATGAACACGGCTTGCGCGCAAGTTCGTTGGCGACGCTATGGCCGACGCGTCCCGCGCCGCAGATGATGTAATGGTCCCGAAGACTGGCGATGTCGCGTTCCATGCGTCGTTTACCAAAAACCTTGAACAACTCGAATTCTAGCAAAGCCTGCGTGAGCGACCCGATCATCAGAAAAACCAGCGACACGCCGGCAGTAATAATGACGACGTTGAAGACGCGTCCGGCGTGGGAAAGAGGATGGACTTCCTGGTATCCGATGGTGCTCAGGGTGATCACCATCATGTAAAAGCTGTCAAACCAACTCCAGCCCTCGATGAAATGAAAACCCACCGTGCCCGCGACGCTAAGCAGCAGCAGGGCCGTGGTAAAGATTTTCAGCAGGCGAAAGCGTTGGAGGTTCAGAGGAGACTCCTTCGCCGTTAATTCTAGATCAAAAGCAAAGTCTAACCACGGAGACACGGAGGCACGGAGAGAAACTGGGAAGAAGGAATGACGTAAGTTGTATCCGCACAACTGAATCTTCGAGGGCCGTACATGGATCCATTCACCTTGAGACGAGAGAATACGGTGATCTCAAGCAGTTCAGAGACAGATTTTCTCCGTGTCTCCGTGCCTCCATGGTGGATGCTCCGGTGTCGCCGACTTATGAAGCTCCACGCTGCACGCGGCTGTGGCTGCGTCCGTAACCAAAATAAATGGCCATGCCGATCACCAGCCACACGACCAGGCGTACCCATGTTTCCCAGGGAAGGTTAGCCATGAGGTAGCCGGAGATCAAGATTCCCATGATCGGAACAAATGGGACCATTGGAGTCCTGAACGGGCGCTCAAGGTTGGGATTGCGGCGACGGACAATCCACACGCCGGCGCAGACGATCACGAAGGCCAGCAGCGTGCCAATGTTCACCATGTCGCCCAGCAAATTGATCGGCAGTGACGCGGCCAAGAAAGCGACGCAGGTGCCAACCATAAGAGTTGAAATCCATGGTGTGCGGAATTTCGGGTGAACGGTGCTGAAGACTGAGGGCAAGAGCCCGTCGCGCGACATGGAGAAGAAGACGCGGGATTGCCCCAGCAACATAACGACAATCGTGGAGCTCAAGCCCATGAGCGCGCCGATCTTCACCATCAAACTTCCCCAGCCGACGCCTGTCTTGTCGATGCCCACGGCAAGCGCGTCGCGCACGTTGAGAAACTTGTAATTGACCAGGCCGCACAGAACGCCAACGACAAGGATATAGAGAATCGTGCAGATCACCAGCGAGCCGAGAATGCCGATTGGCATGTCGCGGGATGGATTCTTAGCTTCCTGGGCAGCGGTGGAGACGGCGTCAAAGCCGATATAGGCAAAGAAGATTACCGCTGCGCCGCGGCTCACTCCGGACCATCCATACTGGCCAGAGACGCCGGTATTCGGCGGCATAAACGGATGCCAGTTGACGGCCATCAGCTCCGGATGTTTCAGCAGGTAATATCCGCCGACAGCCACGAACACAATCAGGACGCAGACCTTTATATAGACGATCGCGGTATTGAAGTTGGCTGACTCTTTGATGCCGACGACGAGAATGAGCGTGGCAATCATGATGGCCAGAAAACCGAACAGGTTGAAAGCGCCAAACTGGTGCGGCAAGCCCGTAATGTCAATCTCGCCCGATTGGACCTTGGGCATCAGCAGGTTGGCCGGTTCCCAGTGCTTGTTATAGAAGATGAATTCGTCCCAGCGCGTGCCCGCAAGCGATGCAGGAAGTTTGATGCCAAAGTCGCCCAGCAGGCTGAGCAGATAACCGCTCCATCCGGAAGCCACGGTGGCTGCGCCAAAAGCATATTCCAGCACCAGGTCCCAGCCGATGATCCAGGCAAATATCTCACCCAGCGATGCGTAGCCGTATGTATAAGCAGAGCCAGCAACGGGAATGGCAGACGCAAATTCCGCGTAGCAGAGCCCGGCAAATACGCAGCCTGTGGCGGCCAGAACAAACGAAAGAATAATTGCCGGACCGGCAAAATTCGCCGTCGCGGTTCCGGCAAGAACAAAAATTCCCGTACCGATAATCGCGCCAATGCCAAGCGCAATGAGGTTATTCGGGCCCAGCGCGCGCTTCAGGCTGTGCTCACCGGTTTCATGGGCTTCGTCCAGGATAAGCTTCATCGGTTTGGTGGCTAGCAAATTGGCCATGCGGCAGAAACCTCGCAATTAATAGACGCGATCACGCAAAAAAAGGACTTGCCATTCTAAAACAAAACCCTCCGCCGCAGCGGAGGGTTCGGAAGAACGATGCGTCAATTTATTTCGATTGTAATGCTGTTGCCGGTCCTGCCTGCACCCTGCTGTGCTTGATTCCGTAGGTAAAGTAAATCACCATTCCGATCACAAGCCAGATAATGAGCCGCAGCCAGGTATCACCCGGAAGGGATCGCATCAGCCAGAACGCCGCCAGCATTCCAGCAATGGGTGTAAAAGGAACCCACGGGGTCTTGAACGGCCGCGGCATGTCAGGGCGCTTGCGCCTGAGAACCCACACACCCGCACAGACAATCACAAAAGCCAGCAGTGTGCCGATACTCACCAGTTCGCCAAGAACGCCAATTGGAATCAGCGCGGCAAAGAATGCAACAAAGATGCCGACAATGATCGTGGATTTCCATGGCGTACGGAATCTTGGATGAATTTCACCGGCCCACTTCCACAGTAAGCCGTCACGCGACATGGAATAAAACACGCGTGACTGTCCCAGCAACATGACCAGCATTACCGTACTTAAACCGGCAATAGCGCCAATGTTCACCAGCAGGCTTCCCCACCAGACGCCGGTCAGGGACATGGCGAGTGAAACCGGAGCCGCCACATTGAGCTGTGAGTAGTGAACAACACCCGTCAGCAGCAACGACACAACGATATAGAGCACGGTGCAGACTGCCAGAGAGCCCAGGATCCCAATCGGCATGTCTTTCTGCGGATTTTTTGCTTCCTGCGCCGCGGTAGAAACCGCGTCAAAGCCGATATAGGCGAAAAAGACGACCGCGGCTCCTCGAGCAATGCCAGACCATCCGTAGATTCCGTAAGTGCCGGTGTTGGGAGGGATGAACGGCGTCCAATTGGCCTTGGCTTCAGCCATGTGATGCATCACGTAATTGCCGGCGACGGCGATAAAGATCAGAACAGCCGCCAGTTTCACAAAGACGATTGCGGAGTTGAAATTTGCCGACTCCTTGATGCCGATCACCAGCACCGTTGTAACCAACAGGATGCCGAGAAATGCCACAAGATTGAAAACGGCGGTGACATGCGGCAGCGTGTGCCAATCAATGCCGGAGTCTGTCAGTGTTTTCTGGACAGTGGCCAGCGGCATCCAGTTGTTCTTGTACAGGACCATCTGCGTGCCCGGCACGTTAATCAATGTAGGAGGCAGATTGATGCCGAAACCCTGCAGGAATGCGACAATCGTGCCGGCCCATCCGGAAGCGACAGTGGCCGCGCCGAAGGCATATTCCAGGATCAGGTCCCAGCCGATGATCCAGGCGAAAATCTCACCCAGCGTGGCGTAGCCATAGGTATAGGCGGAGCCGGCGATGGGAATAAGAGCGGCAAATTCTGCATAGCACAAACCGGCAAACACGCAGCCTGTCCCCGCAAAGATATATGAGAGAACAATGCCCGGACCGCCAAATTGGGCCGCTGCCGCTCCGGTCAGAACAAAAATTCCTGCGCCGATAATCGCGCCGATGCCAAGTGTGATCAGATTGATCGGCCCCAGCGCCCGCTTCAGGCTGTGCTCGTTTTCCTCCTTGGATTCGGCCAGCAACACGTCCATCGGCTTCGTAGCCAGAATATTGGCCATGCAGAGTTTCTCCTTTGTAGGTTTAGGCTTGTGCAACCGCGCTACGGCGCGACCACACGAAATAGACCGGAATTCCCAGCAACACGATGATCAAGCCCGGCCATGTGTATTGCGGTTTGTAGCGCAATAATACGACATCAATGAACAAAGCCATCACAATATAAATGGCCGGCAGCACCGGATAGCCAATGGCGCGGTACGGCCTTTCGGCGTCTGGCCTGGTGCGCCGCAAAACGAACAGGCCCGCAATCGTCAATATATAGAAGACCAGGACGGCAAAAATCACGTAGTTCAGCAGATCGTTATACGTGCCGGAAAGACACAACACGCAAGTCCATATTCCTTGTACGATGAGCGCGTTCTTGGGTGTCAGATATTTGGGATGGACTTTCCCTGTCGACTTGAAGAACAGCCCGTCTTTGGCCATGGCGTAATAAACGCGAGCACCGCTCAGGATCAGCCCATTGCAGCAGCCAAACGTCGATATCAAAATGGCGATGGCCATCAGCCCCGCGCCGCTGCTGCCAAACATCTGCTGCAGCACAGAGGTGCCAACGCGGTCTGAAGCCGCGTACTTGATACCGCGAGAAACCACGTCTGTACCCGCCGGGTTTCCATCAAAGGGCAGATGCCCCAGATAGATAAAGTTGGCTGCGATGTAAAGCAAGATCACCACGCCGGTGCCGATCGCCAAAGAGAGAGGCAAATTGCGCTTGGGATCTTTCACTTCGCCGGCGGTAAATGTCACGTTGTTCCATGCGTCGGCGGAAAACAATGAGCCAACCTGCGCGACCGCCAGAATCGTGAGCACGCCGACAAACGGTCCCAGGAGATTGCCAGCGGCGTCTGCGCCTCCTGCGGAATGCGGCAGGTTCAACCGCCAGAAGTTGCCATAATTGGCCGCCGCGGCCTGCGCATTGCGGGCAACAAAGATTCCCGCCAGCACCAGCGCCGCCAACGCAGAAACTTTAGCAATGGTAAAAACGTTCTGCACCGCAGCTCCGGTCTTGATGCCAAAAACATTCAGCCAGGTAAGAAAAACAACAATGATGATTCCGGCCAAGTTCTGCGTGTTCAGACCCATATCCATGCCGCCCAGCGCAATACCAAACGGCTGCGCTACGCCAACATGAAACGGCCCAACCAGCCAGTGTGTCGCAGATACCGAGGGGAAAAAGTGCCCCAGAAATTTGCCGAACGCCACACCCACGGCGGCGACCGTCCCGGTCTGGATGACGAGAAACAAAGTCCATCCATACAAGAAGCCCCAGAGCGAGCCCAGCGATTCACGCAGGTAAACGTACTGTCCGCCGGCGCGAGGCATCATGGCGGCAAGCTCGCCGTATGAGAGCGCGCCAACAATCGTCATAAAGCCGGTGACCAGCCATGCGCCAATCAGCAGCGCGGGAGAGTTGACCTCGCGGGCAATCTCCGCCGACACAATAAAGATGCCGGAGCCAATCATGGACCCCATGACCAGGGTGGTGGCGCTGGTGAGGCCCAGCCCTTTTACTAATTCAGGCGCGCCAGATGCGCCCTGAGGCGGCGTGGTGCGAACTTCCACGGATGAAGGCATAGTGTTCTGTATGTTTTACCCCAAAACGCGCAGAAAATCCGCAACTGCTTTTGCCGGGGACTCAAGAAGGTCAGAAATCACGGCCACCGCGTCCGCGCCTGCGGCTTTTACCTGAGAACAATTCTGGCGGGTAATCCCTCCAATGGCGACTAAGGGTTTCCGCGTAGCCTGCCGCGCCTGCCTCACTCCGTCCAGTCCGATCACCGGATCAGGATTCGCTTTTGACCCTGTGGCAAACACCGGCCCAATGGCAATGTAGTCGATAGGGAGAGCGTCGGCTTCGCGAACTTGCGCGAGGTTGTGAGTGGAAAAACCGATGAGGAAAGGATTTGGGTGCCCCATCCTTTGCAATCCAGATTGTCGCTGATCTCGGTAAGCCTCCATTGATCGCAAAGGGTGGGATACGGAATCGAAAATCCTCCGCGCCGACTCAGGCGAGAGATCTTCCTGTCCCAGGTGAACTCCGTCAGCATCGGCGGCAAGGCAGATATCAACGCGATCATTGATGATCAGCGTCGCTCTGTCCAGCATCACCCGCCGCAGCTCCCGCGCACAGCTCAGAAATTTTTGCGGCCGGTCAGGCTGGGATTTATCGCGAAGCTGAATCAGCGTCGCGCCCGCCGTGATCAACTCTTCCGCATACGCGATGATGGCCATCATTGGGTCAGGCTTCGTCGCGAAGCAGGCGAAATCGATGATCGGGTAGAGCGGGGGAAGCTTCACAATAGGGCTCATGGTTTAGCTATCAAGTCTACAGAGTGACCTTGACCACCGTGGATAGGGCCGATGCTCTTGCTCCGATCACCCGATCACGCGCGATCACCGGATCACCCGATCTCAAAGGGGTACCCTCCCCCCTGCCTTCAACTAGGATTCTAAACGTGTTACAAGATGTGATCCCAGACCATCCCACTCCGATCAGTGTTATCAGCGTTAATCAGCGGTGAGATCCTCGGCTTTCCCAAGTTCGGCAATCTCTGTGTACCCTCCCCCTCCCATACCCATCCCAGATTGGCGTAGGGTTCAGCGGGATCAACCCAGATCATCCCAGATTGGCGTAGACTTCAGCGACTTGCCTCAATTTGGCGTAGGGTTCAGAAAGAATCTTGGAGCCCAGCCGCCCTCGGCTGTGGCAGTTGGGTTTGGTTTTGCTGAACGCTGAGTGCTTATTACTGACTGCTAAGTTATCAAAGATCTGTCTTGCGCTTCCCAGCCCTGAGGCGGTGTTAGAGGGTAGGACATTTCGCGTTCAAAATCAATCGCGAAATAGTACATCTTGAGCTGTTCTGGCGGCGTCCGAGCCGCCAAGCGAAATCCTGAGCGGAAGCGAAGGATCTGCCTTGCCAAAGCCACGTTCCAGAAACCATGCAATTTTTCATCTACGATTTTCGACTCGGTTTGTTTTGGCTGACTGCTGAAGGTCGAGTGCTGAAGGCCCATGGCTGACCGCTGACCCCTTGTTGCTTCTCATCGACGATTCCTCGGTGCTGACTGCTCGTCGACGATTCCTCATTGCTGACCGCTCATCGCTGACTGGTCCCAGAACACAAGTGTCAGGGCATGAGTTTACTCATGCCGCCCCGGACTAACAGACGGGGCTTTAGCCCCCGCTCAACTTTTCACTCTCACCCTGTAATGACTATCATTCCGATAGGCCTAAAACTTTTCTTCCAGGCAGTGATTTATGTCGCCCAAAAAACCACATGTATCCTGGTTGTCATGATTCAATGAGTTGTGGCTAGCACTTTCTCGATCGTCTGTCGATATTGCTGTATGTCCGCAAGGTACTGTCTGAGGTAAACCGGGTTAGACTCAATCAGCACTTTGCGCAGGTCCTCGATGACTTTTCTTGTTTTCTGCGTTGTCTCAACGATAGTGGAAGACAGCTCTGCGGCCTTCGTGAATGTCTCGCCCTTCACAATTCCTGACACGATTTGCGGTTTGTGAGGACTATCATTTTGGTTGAATACTTTCTTCCGGAGTGATTTATGTCGCACAAAAATAAATTCAAATTCTCAGCCGGAGCGGTAGGTGCAGTCGCCATTGGATCATTTGCGATAGGTGCATTAGCGATCGGTGCTCTCGCGATCGGTAGGCTTGCCATCGGTCGACTGAAGTTAGGCAAGGGTTCACTCGCTTCACTCGAAATCGGCGAGTTGACCGTCAGACGACTCAAGGTGAAAGAGCTTCAAGTAGAAGAAAATCTTCACCTGCCTGCCGGACAAGGCCGGGAGTTGCGCGAGCCCGCGTGATCATTCTTTCGCGTTGGGAAAAAATGCCGTGAAATCAAAACGTTCTAAAAAGAAAACCCTATCTGCGGACGCCCCGCTCAAGGGCTGGACCGCCATAGCACGTTTTCTAGGGATTCCAGTGGCGACGGCGCATCGCTGGGCCAGTGAAGGGATGCCGGTGCGTCGCGAAGGCCGCTTCACGGTGGCCGATCGCGACGAGGTAAGCGCATGGCTGGGACGCGAGTCGCACATGCCAAAGCCCGCGCACGTGATGACCGCAGATGCTGACATGGCCGCGGCGCTCACAGAGTCAATTGCGGCGGCGAGGAAGCGGAAGCGATAATTTCGACACCCGGCGCTTCGCCGGGTGTCCACTGCTACTCCCTGTACATCCACCCTAGGGCCGTTTGACAGTTTTTTTCACGGTTTCCGGACCTAATCCGCGCACCACGACTTCGGCGGTCGTGCCCAGGATGCCGCAGATGCGCAGCAACGTCCGCAACGTGATGGGCTTGCCGGCCTCGATCCGCTGCCAGTAGCGGACGGTATAGCCGAAAGAAATCATGTCTTCCTGGCTGTAGCCGCGCCGTTTGCGCAGCGTCTGGATACGCCGGCCCAGGCCGGCAAAGAATTCGTGCTCGAGTTCGGTCTCTTTGGCCAACAGTTTTCTTGTACGGCTTTCGCCCTGAATTGGCCACGGTGTATTTAGGCCGTGGTATAATCAGTGCTAATCCGCACATGAACGCCCTGCAAGAGCACGTCAGTCCTTATCCTCCGTTTGAATCTGTGCCGATGCCGGCGAATGCGAAAGAAGCCCATTTTCTTCTTGGGCTCGTGATTGTCACCTGGATGGTGGGATTTCTGCTCCTCTTACGGATGGGCAAAAACAACAAGTAAGCAAGCGCGTGATACGCCCCTGCAGGGATGACGCGCAGCACAAGTAGTTTGGACAGCAGGCCCATCCGCCGGCAAGAGTGCCGGTATTCACAAAGACAAAAGCCAAGAGCTAAAAGCCAAGAACCAACAGCCAGAGGCGAGGAACTAGCAGCTATCTGTCCAACGCAGCCATGGCTCGATCCGGATAACGCGCTCCGGCAGCCACGCCTTTGGGAGCCCATAAAACTTACCAATGATGAGCACTGATGACACTGATCTGAAAAACAAAATGCATACCACCGGTCAACACGGATTGTAGCGGATCAGAAAATTGAATGTTGAATTATCTATGAAACTAGATCGGGCAAGGCCGACTCAATGATTCAATACCACAAGACAAACATCATTCTGTTTTTGATCCGTGAAAATCAGTCTTATCAGTGTTATCAGTGGTAAAGTTTTTAGATTTTCTCAGCAGCCACCTGCCGGGCAAGGATGCACACTACGTCCGAGGCTCGCCGCAACAGGCGCCAGTTTGCGGGAATCATTGCATGTCAGCTTCTTCACCGTCGCCCGACCGTGCACAAACTCGGCCCACTTGAGGTCGTGTTTGACGAAGTCGTTATAAGCTGTTGCTGCAATTTCAATGTGTGTGCCGTCTGCGAACCTGATCGTCATTCCCGCCTCCCGAGGGTTGTGAATTTTTACATCTGTTGAATAGATGATCTTGGATTAAGGTAAGGTGCAGAATTTCGCGCAGATTGGTGAAAAAGTTTTCTGTTCGCGCAAAGAAAATTAATTTAGCGCCACAGAATTATTTTTTGCCGGGAAATTTGGTCGCTGTTAGGTGAGCGCGACCACTTCACTGCGCTCTTCCTGCATGCGCGCCAGCAGCCGCTCAACGTATTTGGTGTCAATATTGCCTGCGCGGAATTCTGCATCCGCAAGAATGCGGCGATGCAGAGGAATCGTCGTGTGAATGCCTTCAACAATAAACATTTCCAGCGCGCGCTGCATGCGCATGATGGCTTCAGGGCGGTCCTTGCCAAACGTAATCAGCTTGGCAATGAGTGAATCATAATAAGGCGGAATCACGCCCTCAGCGTAAGCGGCCGTGTCCACGCGCACGCCCAGCCCGCCGGGAATGTGGAACGTCTTGATCTTGCCCGCGGACGGCGTGAACTTTTCCGGATGCTCGGCGTTGATGCGGCACTCAATGGCGTGCCCGCGCTGGCCTTTGCGGTCAATCTTGGGAATGATGTCCGTAATTTTGGCGCCCGTGGCCAGCAGGATCTGCGATTTCACCAGATCAAGGCTCGTCACCATCTCCGTAACGGGATGCTCCACCTGAATGCGCGTGTTCATCTCAATAAAGTGGAGGCTGCCATCTTCGTCCATCAGAAATTCGACCGTGCCGGCATTGACGTAACCAATTTCAGACAGAGACTTTTCCAGTCCTTTGCCAATTTCGCTGCGCATCTCTTCCGTCACGCGCGTGGAAGGTGATTCTTCCAGCAGCTTCTGGTGCCTGCGCTGGATGCTGCATTCGCGCTCTCCCAGGCTGATCACGCGGCCATGCGAATCGCCCAGCACCTGGAACTCAATGTGCCGCGGCCGCTCGATAAACTTTTCCATGTAGAGATTGCCGTTGCCAAAAGCCGCTGCGGCCTCAGATTGCGCGGAGTTAAAAGAGCCCTCAAGCTCGGATTCATTGCGGATCACGCGCATGCCGCGTCCGCCTCCACCGGCGGAAGCCTTTACAATCACGGGATAGCCGACTTGCGTCGCCCATTCGCGCGCTTCTTCTGCCGTGGCAATCACGCCGTCCGATCCCGGCAGGATCGGGACCTTGGCTTTCTTCATCGCCTGCCGCGCTTTTTCTTTCTCACCCATCAGCCGGATAACTTCCGGCGGCGGCCCAATAAATTTAATATGCGAGCTTTCGCAGACTTCGGCGAAGTTGGCGTTTTCGCTCAGCAGCCCGTAGCCAGGATGAATAGCGTCAACGTTGGTAATTTCAGCCGCGCTGATCACTGCAGGAATGTTGAGATAGCTTTCAGAAGAGCGCGGCGGCCCAATGCAAATGGCTTCGTCGGCAAATCGTACGTGCAGCGAATTGCGGTCAGCGTCACTGTAAACGGCAACAGTCTTCACGCCCAGTTCTTTACAGGCGCAGATCACGCGCAGGGCAATTTCTCCACGATTTGCAATCAGTATCTTCTTAAACATTATTTTCTTGGCCGTATTGCAAACAGCGGTTGTCCGTATTCAACCGGCTGCCCATTGTTAACCAGCACCTTCACCACTTCGCCGGAAGCATCGGCTTCAATTTCATTCATGAGCTTCATGGCCTCAATAATGCAGAGCACCTGGCCCGCGGCCACCTGATCGCCTGGTTTCACAAAGGGCAATGCCCCTGGTCCCGGGGCTTCATAGAATGTTCCAACAATCGGAGATTTCACAGTGTGCAGCTCTTCTTCCGCGGCTGCCTTGGGGGTCGGTGGAGCGCTTGCAGGCGGAGCCACCGAGGCTGAGGCGTTACCAGCCTGCGCCAGAGGAGCCGTCATCGGCATGGCCGCCATCGGCACGGCATGTGCTATCACCGGGGCCGCTGTCTCGCCGCCTCGCTTAATGCGGACTTTTACGTCCCCGCGCTCAAGCTCAAACTCTGAGATATCTTTTTCTATCAGGAAATCGATAAGCTCTTTCAGCTCTTTCTGATTCATGAATGTATTTGGCTCTTCTCCGCCGTCATCGCTCGCAACTGCGGCGAAAGCGGCTCCCCCTTATGAAGTTAAAGCGTGATCAGGTCCTTTGCGGTAGGCGTCAGGACTTCGTGTCCGGTTTCGGTGACAAGAACCATATCTTCGATGCGGACTCCACCCTCTTCAGGAATGTAGATGCCCGGCTCAATTGTTACGACCATCCCTGGCGCAAGTTTTTGAGTTTGGCCCTTGGCCAGCCTGGGCTGCTCATGGACCTCAATTCCCACTCCGTGCCCCGTGGAATGGGTAAAGAACGCGTCAAAGCCCGCTTTCTTGAGTACGTCACGCCCTGCACGGTCCACTTCACCGGTTTCTACCCCAGGCCTGACGGCAGCAATCGAAGCCAGTTGGGCTTCCCTCACGGCCTCATACATGCGCCTGTGCGACCGGGAAACCGGTCCGGCATGCACAGTACGAGTCATGTCGGAACAGTAACTTGCGAGTATAACACCGTAATCCAGGATAATAAATCCTTGCGGGGGAATGGGTTGCACCGATGCGCGCCCATGCGGCAATGCCGACCGCGGCCCCGCCGCCACAATCGTGTCAAACGACATTTTTTCTGCGCCGGCGCGCCTCGCCTGCAATTCCAGTTCACCCGCTACCTGCGTTTCCGCTACGCCCGGTTTGATCACTGAAAGCGCCGTCTGGAACAGGCTGGCGGCCAGCAGCACCGATGCGCGAATCTGGCCAATTTCGTCCGCATCTTTAATCAGCCGCAACTGTTCCACCAGTCCGGCCGCTGGCTTGAGTCTGGTTTTGCCGCGCACAGTCATCCCGATTTGCTTGTATGCGCTGTAGCTAAGGTGGTCTGCTTCAAAGCCCAGCGTGCGAACTTTGGCTTTCTGCGCGCCTTCACAAGCGTCGGCAAATGCGGCCTTTTTGCCCACCACTACCTTGGCGCTTTTCACCTCTGCATGGGCCTGCTGGTCATAGCGGCCATCGGTGTAAAAGGTGGCTTTGTGCGCGCGATCGCTCACCTGAAAAAGCAGGACGCCCGCCGTCCCGGTGAATCCGCAAAGATAAAGAACATTCGGCAGGTGAGTGACCAGCAGCGCGTCAAATCCGCCTCTGCGCAGCAACGTTGCAAGTTGTTTCTGCCGGGAAATGTAGTTCATCAGACTTTCTTTTCTTAACGCGTATGCTTCATCTCGATAGTAACGTAAAGTCCTGCCGGCCGCATGGATGTCCCTGGTTCCATATACCACTTAGGAAATTCGGGAACTTCACGCAAAAAAACCCCGGGGGTATAAATCCCCGGGGTATGCGAATGCGCGGTACTAGGTTTGAATGATTTTTGGAGTGATAAAGAAAATCAGCTCCGCGGTTGAGGTATTCACGTTGGTGTGCTTGAACAGATTGCCAAGGAGCGGAATGCTGCCAAGCAACGGCACCTGCGCAATAGCGACGCTGTTCTGCGTTTGAATTACGCCGCCAATCACGACCGTACCGCCGTCAGAGACGAGCACCTGCGTAGTGGCCTGTTGCGTGTTGAGTGTCGGATTCAATTGTGAACCGCTCACTCGGCTGAAGTCAGGCACTGTGTTCTCGACGTCCACGTTCAGGAAGATCGTGTTGTCCGCCGTAATCTGCGGCACCACTGTCAGGCGCAGGAAAGCTTCCACGTAGGTGACCGTCGGCGGGCCTCCCAACTGTGCCTGCGTCACCACAGGAATGCGTGAACCCTGTTTGATCAGCGCGGAAATGTTGTTCTGCGTAACGATGTGCGGACGCGACAGAATCTTCAACAGTCCGCGGCTTTCGGCCATGGTAAGGATGAAGTCGAGGCGGAAGCCGTTCGTCGCGGTCGTGAACTGGATACCGCTGGTCGGCCCAGTGGCCGGCAGGTTGGAGAACAGCGGAATCGATTTTGAATCGCCCGGCGCAGTGATGAATCGCGGAACCAGTCCGGTAATATCAATCGGGCTTGCACCGGTTGCGCCACCCACCGCGCTGTTGCCGCTGCCAAAGCTGGCTCCCAGCTGGGTGCCAATGTCGCGGGCGAACGTACGCGTGGAGGCGACCACGCGCGCTTCAATCTCCACCTCAGGAGTTTTGCGGTCCAGCATCTTGATAAGTTCCTCAACCTTTGGGAGCACTGAGGGAATGTCTTCAATGATCAGCGCGTTGCTGCGATCATCGGCTACAACGTCACCGCGGGCCGAAAGAAACTTCTTTACCACCGTCGCCGCGTCCTTGGCGTGACCATAGCTCAGGTAGCGCGTGATGGTTTGTTTGGGAACGGCCAGAGCTTGTGCATCCTGCTGGGCGCGACGCGACTCCGCTTCTGTCTTCATCGTTTCCAGAGTGGCAATTCTCAACACGTTGCCCTGCAGGGTGCAGGCCAGTCCGTTGTTATCCAGCACAATCGCCAGAGCCTGGTCCCACGGCACATCGTCCAGAACGATTGTGACGGAGCCTTTCACTGACGGATCCAGAACAACGTTCAATCCGCTGATCTCGTGGATCAGGCGGAAAAAATCTTTCAGGTCAAGGTCTTTAAAATTCATGCCAAACGGCTCGCCGGTATAGCGGCCGGTTGTGCAATTAGTGCTGGTCGGTCCGGAAACTGAAACCGTGGTTCCTGCCGGCGTGGTCTGTGGTTGCTGTTGCTGTTGCTGCAATGCCGCATTGATGGCTGCTGGTTCGGCAGCCAGGCTGGCGTGCGTGGCGAATGGAGGCTGGTTGATGCTGGGCAGCGCCGGCGCGGGACCGGCAAAATGTGAAGCCGCCACTTCAGACCTGGAGCGCGTGGCTTCCACCACTTTTTCTTCAGTTTTTGCCACTGCTTTGGCGGGGGCCGATTCCGGCGCAGCGGTCCGCGGCGTGGCGTCTGCAGTGACAACAGCTTGTTTCATCGCGGGAATCGGCACAGGCTTGGAAGTCGAGCTGTCACGCATGCTCACAACCAGCTTGTTTCCTTCCGGAGCAATCTGGAAATCGCGCATTTGCGCCATGTCCACGACAATGCGGGTCGTCCCTTCCTGGTAGCGCCCCACGCGCACCGATTTCACGTCGCCGCTGTTGACTGGGATCTCGCGCGCACGTCCCTGGAGCACTGAATTCGGGATGTCCACGACAACGCGGTCGGGGTGCGTCAGCTTCATGGTCTTGGCCGTCATCGGGCCGCTGCCGCTGATCTCGATGTTCAAGCCGTCGCCGCCGCGGGCGACAGAAATCTTGCCAATACGCGTTGTCGCTCCGGGTTTTTGTGCAGCAGCGCCGTTCTGGTCCTTCACCTGAACGTCGCTCGGTTGCGAAACGGTGTCCGCGGCCAAGGCGCTCACGCTGGCCAACAGAACGATTCCTAGCAGTTGCTTAAGCCTCATCACTTTGTCTCCCCGTCCCGGCGGCACTTCACCGCCGGTCATGCGCAGCGTTTTTTAACGCGTGTCCTGACAAGCTTTCCAGCCGCTACAACCTATATTTCCCAAGCTACGGCTGGTGTTCCTTTGGTTCGGCCCTTACTGCTTTCAACTTCTCGATTTCAACTTCTTTCTATTTCCAGGCAACTTCATTACGAAGGCGGTACAAGTTTCTTCACTACTTCACGCGCCGTCTCGCGTCCTAAAGCGTCTTTCACGTATTCGCGAAAGATGATGGAATCGCTGGTGATCTTTTCCACGCTTCCCTGGAACACCTGATCGTTTTCCCTGAGGAAGTACGTCTTCTTAATACTGTTGGCCACCACTGCCATCATCTTGCCCGACGTATCTTTTACCGTGCCTTGCAGTACCAGTTCCGGGATCACCAGGCACCGTTTGCCGCTGGTGCAATTCGGCGCCGGTCGGCTGATTCCATCCTTGGAAACAATGGGGCTCACGAATGGATCTCGGCGTCCGTGCGCTCCGAATGCTCTGGTTGAAGGCTTCGGCTTTTCTGCTGTCTGTGCCGGAGGATTTTTCTGTGCAGTCCCAGGAGCCGGCGCTTTGGCTGGCACTTGCACACTTGGCTTCGCAGCCGCTTTGGTTTGCTTTGCCGGGACTTTCTTGACCGGCGCGATAGGTTTTACGGCAACTACGGCCGGCGCTTTTGCGGGGGGCGCTTTCTTGGTCTCTGCCTTTTTTGTTTCGGTCTTTTTAGCAGCGGTATTATTGCCGCCGTCCTTGGCTGCCACCACCGGTGTGGGCGCGCCTTTTGATTGAGTTCCAGCAGCCTTGGTTTTTACCGGTTCGGTGGTCGTCTTTACCGCGGGCTTGCCTGTTGCGGCAGCGGAAGCTCCGCTCTTTGGCGGCGCGTCAGCCTTGGGACTGGCAGCGTTGTTGCTCGACGTCTTCGCTGGAGTGCCAGGCGATTTCTTGGCGCCCGTCTTCTGGTCGCCGCTGGCTGCTTTCTTCGCTGCCGGCTTCTTTGTAGCGGCTGTTTTGCCGGCCGCCGCCGGAGTTGGAGATGGTGTGGGCTGGCTATTGGCGCCGGAATTCTGCGCCGTGGCCACCGTCGCCATGGCTGTTGCAAGCGCGAGAATTTGTATCAGCTTCATCTCAATTCCCTTTTGTGCACTCTTCATTCTGAAACTCTTTTACGGCTTCGCCGTTGGCGACGGAGCTGGTTGACCCGGCTTCGGCGGCCCCGGGGCCGGTTGCTCTTCCGGTTCATGACTAAAGAAAGTTGTTGCCGTGCAGCTGGCCAGCACAGTTTCGCCCGGAGCATAGGTGTAAGAACCCTTCACCTTGGCGGCGCTGCCGCTCTTTGTATTGCCCATCTGCATATTGCCCACGTTGACGATTCTCTCCAGCTCAGCCACACGCTGGAAAAAATTCAGCACTGAGTAATATGGTCCGTCAATATCGATGGCAAACGGCACTTCGCTGTAAAACTCCTTGTTGCTCACCGGCATCGCCGTATACCGCCGTATCTCAATGCCGGAGGTCGCGGCCGTGTCATGCAACAACTTGATGAACTGGTCCGCGTCCTTGTCTTCCGGAACGATCCGCTTCTGGATTTCCAGCTGCTGCTGCAGGATCGCCATGTTGCGGTTCACTTCAGCCAGCTTGGGCTCGAACATCTTCAGCGTCTCGTTCTCCGCCTTCTTTTCCTTGATCTTGGCGTCAAGCTGCTGGTTCGCCTGATACATGGGATTGAAATAGATGTAGTAGTAGGCTGCGCCCACCATGGCCGCGGCAAGGAACAGGATTCCTGCCCGCGCTCCTAACGACATTTCTCCGAATTTAGCCATATACAAACCGTCCCCGGTGGATAACTACTGCGTTACGACTGCTGCTTCTGGGATCTCTTGAACCCAGGGTTCATTTCACAAATCAGTTCAAACTTGAATGCCTGGACTTCCTTCACTGCGCTGTCCTGGGCTGTTTCTTTGATCTCAACCGTTCTGAATGCGCCGGTCTTCCTCAGGTTCGCCATCAGGTCGGCCACTGAATTCGGGCTTAACGCCATTCCAGTAAAATTCAGCGTCTTGCCGTCATTGGTCATCGTGTCAAGCCAGACCGCGTCTGTGCTGTTGATGGTATCGGCCACCAGATTCAGCAGGTCCACCGGACCAGATTGGGCCGATTTCAGTTCGTCGATGACCTTGACGCGGCGCTCATACATGTCGGCTTTTTTCTTGCTCGCCTCATATTTAGCTTTCACGTCCGCCAGACGCATGTTCTCCTGTTGCGCTTTTTGCAGGTTCTTTTCCAGCACGTCGTGTTCACGCTGCACCCACACATGGGCCAGACCGATCAGCACCGCCAGAGCGCCCGCAAAAATCAGGCCCAGGATGAGGGTGCTGGATCCTTCGCCGCCTCCGCCAGTGGCTGCCACCGTACTGGCACGGCGCCCGCCGCGCGTCGTTTTCTTCGGAACTCCAAGCAGGTTGATGCGAATCATAGGTCTTCAAAGCTCCTCAGGGCCAAACCCACCGCAACCGCGAGCTGTCCCGGGTTCTGTTCCAATATGTCGTGCTCCAGAGAATCAACCGGCGGAACAATGCGTTGGAACGGGTTCAGCACTTCCACCGGCAAGGAGAATTCCTGCCGCAGCGCTTCCACCAGGCCCGGAACGCGTGACGATCCGCCCGCCAGGTAAATGCGTTCAATGTGCTCGCCGGACGCCGTGGCCCGGAAGAAGTCAAACGTCTTCTGGATTTCGAGCACGATAATTTCCGTTACTTGTTGCAGGATTGGCAGCTTGGCGTCCTCGCTGACCGTTCCAACTTTTCGTCCGAGCTTGAGTGACTCAGCGTCGTCAAAACTCAAGTCCAGTTCTTTCTGGAGCGAGTCTGTGTACTGGTTGCCGCCGACGCTCACGTCGCGGGTAAACAGCGGCGTGGTGCCTTTTACGATGTTAATGTTCATCACGCTGGCGCCCAGGTTCAGCAGGGCCACCGTCGTGTCATGATGCGGTTGATAGTTGTATTCGTAGCAGTTCTGCAGCGCGAACGCGTCAATATCCACCACCGCAGGCGATTTCCCAGCCAGTGAAAGCACGTTCGTATAGTTCAGGATTTTGTCTTTCTTGACCGCCACCAGTAGCACGTCCATCTGGGGGCCCGTATCGTCAGGATTCAGGATGTCAAAGTCCACGTTCACGTCAGCGATATCGAAAGGGATGTGCTGCGCGGCTTCCGTAGTGATGCTTTCCGCGAGTTCGCCTTCGCTCATGGGCTGCACGCTGATTTTTTTCACAATCACCGAGTGCCCGCTGACGGAAGTCGCCACCGATTTGGTCTTGATTGCGTGCTCGCCGAAGATTTTGCTGATCGCGCTGGAGACGCTGCCCGAATCGACGATCATGGAGTCCACCACAATGTCGCTGGCCAGCGGCTCTACGCCCAGGTGAGAAACCACGATCTCGCCCTTTGAGCGCTTCAGTTCGATCGCCTTAATGCAACTGGAACCGATGTCCAGTCCCACAATCGATTTTCCTGATCCTATTCCAAACATGCCGTCCCACCTTGTTTACTGATTTCTGTTCGTTTCCCCGGTGTCCCGGACTTACCGCACCGCTGCCTTGGCCGCTTTCGGCTTCTTCTTCGCTCCGCTCATGTTCATCGTGCTCTTCTGTTCCATCCATTGGTCCAGAATCGTCTTCTTGAACTTCCAGCGATTCCCGAGCTTGAAGGCAGGGATTTTTTCTTCGGTCACATATTTGTACAGCGTGTCCGGGCTGACCCCCAGGTATTGCGAAGCCTGCCGGATGTTCATTACCTCACGCGAATCTGCCGCCATAATGTGTAGCCTTTCCACAGTGAGTTGATGGCCTTCGTTGAGGCCTGTGGAGAAATCCTTGGTCTTCTCGGGGGGGAAAACTTCAGGTCGATGCGAGTTATATCCGGCTTAAAACGCTAGGTCAATAGGTAACTTCCGGTTTCTTCCGGTGTTTGGGGGGTATCTTTGGGGCTAGTACCAGATTTTATCCGGTCATACATCTAAATCCTGCGACACGTTCGGCATAGCACCACAAGTTATTGTGGTATTGATGCACACGGTTCGCGATTTCACCTCAAATGTTACTAAGGGAGCAGTGCAGGACTCGGGGATTACCCCGAAAGTAATATGAACTTGTGGGGCTGAAATCCGGCAAAAGACTGATTTTTTCGAGTGTTGATAAAAGACAGGTATTACGTAAAGCCCAATGTGATTCAAGAAAGCTTTGAAACACAGAGGAAAAGGAGTAATCGGAGAACCACTAAAGTGGAAATCTGCGGAAAAATTGCCGGAATACCGGGCGCAAAAATCGCCCAATTTGAAACCTGAAAACCTCTGTTTACTACGTTCCTCTACGTTTCAAAGATTTTCCAATTTCGGCGATCTTTGGAACTTTTTGGCGCATTTCTGACAATTGCGTTATCTGCGTTCATCCGCGTCAAATCGGCGGTAAAGGTTTTTCCCGATGGCGGTGATTTCCTCACTCGGTCCTAAGCGCCTGCGTCGGCTGAATCCTGCACGCGCGCAACGCGGGTAGTGCGCCGGCAATCGCGGCGGTCACAATCAGGCTGCCGATCATCCCGGCAAAAACAATAGGATCCAGCGGACGAGTGCCATAAAGGATCGATTTGATCAGTGTGCCGGCCACAGCGCCTCCCAGTAATCCCAAAGCCAGCCCGAACAATACTGGCCGCATGCCGTCCAGCAGTACCAGGCGCAATATTTCACTGCGCTGCGCTCCCAGCGCCATGCGGATTCCGATCTCCGCAATTCGCTGTGTCACCAGATAAGACAGGACGCCATAGAGACCGATTGCAGCCAGCATCAATGAAAGCAGAGCAAACGCCAGGACCAGCGATGCGCTGAAGCTCCGGCTCGCCGTCGCCCTTCCGATAATCTGCTGCATGGTCAGCACACGAACCGCAATCTGCGGATCTAGCGATGCAAGCTGCTTTTGCACCGGCAGGGCCACGGCCAGCGGATCGTGGGCGGTCCGCACCACCAGGGTCACCAATGTGGTCTGCATCGGAGCGCCCGACAAAAGTGGAAAATAGATTGTCGCCTTGATTGGCTCGCCAAGGTCATGGATTGTATCGCCTACGACTCCAATAATTTCCAGCGGCTCCTTCTTCTGGTTCCAGTCAATTTTTACGTGTTTTCCCAGGGGACTCTCGCTGGGAAAAAACTGGTCGGCAAATCTCTTGCTGATGACCACATAGTTTGACCGGTCCAGCCTGTCCTGCTGGGTAAAGACACGCCCTTGCAGCAACGGTATCTGCATTGCGTTGAAATAGCCGGGATCGGCCTTGCGCGTCATCGCATCCAGGTCCATGATTTTGCCGGACGGGGGATGTTCGGGAATGGTAAAGATGCTGTCGCCCTCGTAACCCGCTCCGGGCGCGGTAGAAACCAGGCCGGCGGCGAGTACATCAGGCAGATTACGGACCTTCTCCAGCAAGGCCTCATGAAACGCGACGATTTTCTCCGGCTTGTCATACTGGCGATCGGGAATCCCAAATCTCATCGTCAATACACGATCTGTGGCACACCCTAGATCTGTGGCGCGCAAGTGCATAAAGCTCTTGAATAACAGGCCCGCGGAGATCAGCAGCACGACCGTAAGCGTGACCTCGGCGCCCAGCAGCGTCTTGCGTAGCGCGGCCCGCGAAGAGCTTCCACCAAGCGAGCGCGATGACTCCTGCAACGATGACAGCAGGTTTCTTCCGGTGGAGGAAATTGCCGGGACCAGACCTGCCAGCAGAGCGGAGAGAAAAACGATTCCTCCCGCGAAAATCAGGATTGTACCGTCCATCTGAATTGCATCAGCTCGCGGCAGGTCTTTCCAATGCGTGGCGAGCCAATGCGTGGCTGAGAACGACAACGCTACTCCAAGAGTGCCGCCGGCAATCGAGATCAGAAAGCTCTCTGTGATCTGTTCCCTGATCAGCTTAAGCCGGCTGCCGCCCAGAGCTCCTCGAATCGCCACTTCCCTGCGCCTGGCCGCTCCCCGGGCTACCAACAGATTGGAGACGTTCAGGCAGGCGATTAACAACATGCATCCAACCGAGGCCATCAATACGAGCAGCGGCGTCTTTACGTCCTGGACCACGTCCTCAATCATGGACCTCATCACTGCGTCTTCCGCTACCGGCTTGCCCAGGTTTGCCATGTGCAGTTGATATTGAAGTGCGCTGACTTCCTGTACTGCGGTCGCCTGCGACACACCTTTTTTCAGACGACCCACCACAAAGCTCTGATGATGATCGTGGGCCGCCAACTGATTGGGCATGAAAGTGGATGCATAAGGGACCCACAGCTTCACACCCGGGTCAGGATAGGTGAACCAATTCGGAAGCACTCCCACCACCGTGTACAGTTCGGAATCAATGCGCACTGGCTTGCCGACGATGGAGCGATCGCCGGCAAATCGGCTCTGGAAAAGGGTCCATGTCAGCATCACAACATTGTTTGCGCCCACGCGGTCTTCGTCTGGGGTAAAAGTTCTCCCCACCGCCGGTTCAACCCCGAGGACGGAGAACAAATTCCAGGAGCCTGCTGCCGCTCCCAAAGATTCCGGCAATTCGCCCGAGGTGCTGGTGATAGTGCAGCCCCACCAATGCCAGGCTGCCATGTCCTGAAAGCCGTGCGTTTTTTCTCGCCAATCATAAAAATCCGCCGGCGCTACCACGTTGTATAGAACTTGATTGTCCTGGCGAAAATGCTCATAGAGCATCACAAGCTTGTCCGGCTCGCGAAAAGGAAGCGGCTTCAGCAGGACTGAACGCACAATGGTAAAGAGTGAGGTAGATGCGCCAATGCCAATGGCCATTACCAGGATGGCGGTTGCAGAAAAACTCGGTGACCGCCAAAGCGTGCGCAAGCCATACCGAGCATCGCGCCACAAATCCTCCAGCCAGTTCCAACTCCAGGATGAGCGGGCTTCTTCGCGCAGCAGAGTTGGATTCCCGAAAAGCCGCAACGCAGCTAGACGCGCTTCCTCGGGCTCCATTCCGTTTTCTATGTTCTCCGCGATCTGCTGTTCAAGGTGGAACTCCAGCTCCTGGTTCAACCGCTCCGTCTCGCTCTTGCGGCGAAACAGTATCAACATCGCCATGCGAAATCGTTCCACCCAGCGCATACTTCCTCCCAATTACAGGCTGTCGATCACCACGTCAATCGCCGTGGAAAGACGCTTCCAGCTTTTCTTTTCTTTTTCTAATTGGGCGCGGCCTGCCGCCGTCAGCGAATAAAATTTGGCCTGCCTGCCGGTTTCGCTTTCATCCCATTTGGCGCGAATCCAGCCCTGCTGCTCCAGCCGGTGCAGCGCGGGATAAAGAGACCCTTGTTGCACCTGCAGCACTTCATTCGAAATCTGCTGGATTCGCTTGGCGATGGCCCATCCGTGTTTGGGCTCAAGAGAGAGCGTTTTGAGGATTAGAAGGTCCAGCGTTCCCTGGACCAGATCACTTGGTTTTCCCATACTATGATTATCAACAACTCCATTGTAGATCGTCAAGGTATTGCACTTTTGGATAGACGGCCAAAACTAAAAGTGGTTAGCTAGGCGTTTCCTGAGTTGCTGTATCCCCCCTTACACACGTCGCGGTTGGCGATCCATCTCACCCCGCGATACGCCATCCTGAGGGCGAGCCATGCGAACTGCACAGTGTTTCGACACAGTGTTCGCGAAGCCGGGGCCCCCAACACGCGGGTTTTTGCGTGTTGGGGTGGGAAGCCGAAGGATCGGCTCCGCTGCACCTTAGGTCTATTCAAGACTGTCTGGATGATCGGCTGCCCTGAAAATCGGCAGAGCAGATCCTTCGACTCGTCCTCGGGCGCAAGCTTCCTTCGGACTCGCTCAGGATGGCGCATGCATGAGGATAGAGATTGGAGATTCGGGATACAGCAATCCTACAACCGCTATAGGCAGGGTCGATATTGCAAAAGAGAAGCCGCGAACCTGAGACGCACACGAACCATTTTCCGATTCGTGTCCATTCGCGAAATTCGCGGCTGATTTTGCTTTGGCTAGCGGCTAGAAGCTAGTAGCTCTAATTTACGCCAAATCAAACAGCAGCACCTCACTGCCATCCGCAGTCCCGTTGATTTCCAGCTTCGTTTCCTTTGACACCGCTGCTCCGTCGCCGGCCTTGAGTTCCTGACCATTCACGGTGACCGCTCCTCGCGCCACCTGGACCCAGGCATAGCGCCCGTCGCGCAGCTCATGCTTCACCGATTCCAATTTGCCCAAAGCGACGGTATACAGCTCGGCATCCTGATAAAGCTTTACCGCGCTGCTTCCGTTTCCCCCGCTCGGAGACGCCACCAGCCGTAGCTTGCCCTGCTTGTCTTCAGCAGGAATCGCCTTCTGCTCATAATTCGGCTTAATGCCTTCTCTCTCCGGCAGGATCCATATCTGGTAAAGATGGACCGGTTCAGTCTTTGAGTGATTGAACTCGCTATGGCGAACTCCGGTCCCGGCGCTCATCTTCTGTACTTCACCCGGACGGATCACCGAGCCAGTACCCATGCTGTCTTTGTGCTCCAGCGATCCTTCCAGCACCAACGTAATGATCTCCATATCGCGATGCGGGTGCGTGGGAAAACCGTATCCAGGCTGGACCCAGTCCTCATTGATTACCCGCAGGCTGCGGAACCCCATGTGCCTTGGATCGTAATAATCGCTGAATGAAAATGTGTGGTATGTATTCAGCCAGCCATGGTCGGCATGACCGCGTTCTTTAGCTTTTCTTACCTGAATCATATTTGTCCCCCAATTGCTTTGTTTTTAGGCCCTGGCTTCGGCTTTATCCGGGCTGGCATAGGCCAGCACCAAAAGCCCGCCCATGATGGCCACATTCTTCAGAAAATTGACCGTCTGTTCCTGCTGCTGCTCCGCCGGAATTCCCCAGAAATGATGGAAAACCAGCGTCACAGGGATCAGCCACAGCGCGATCACCAGGGCTGCGTACTTCGCTTTATAACCAGTGAGCACCAGCAGGCCTCCCCCGATCTCAATAAACAACGTGATAACCAGCGCCACCGTAGCCAGTGGTATGCCCTTTGCGGCCATCATGCCCGCGACATCATGAAAGTGCGGCAGTTTGCCCAATCCGCTTAGAATAAAAATCACGCTCAACAGCATGCGTCCCAACATCAATTGCCATTTCGAATTCATCCCTTTTCTCCTCAACGCGATGGCTTTTTGAAGGCCCTTGTGTTTCCTGCGTTTAGATGCTTTGATATCAAAATAGTTTCAAAAAGAAAGGAATAGCAAAAAGATTCAGGCTTGCCTGCCGGGACCGTGGCCGGCCCTCATTTATCCGGTTCGTTTGGGTCCTTCTTGGGGGCAGCGCGTAGGTTCAAGATGGGCAACAGGCTGCTGTAATCGTCAGTCCAAAGCCGCAGGCCCGGTTTTAGCTGGATCTTTGCGCTGGCATCGGCAATCTCCGGCAGCGCCAGGAATTTTTCATTCGCCGTCACCAGCACCCAGTCTGAACTGAAGGCGCCCGTGTCATCGTTGTCTTCAGTCGTCACTAAAACGGCATGCAGCCCGGCATGGTCTGCCTGCGCCTGTACCACAGGAGCCAGACTTAGATACGTGTTTGAGATGTGGAATGCAATGATCCCGCCCGGCGCCAGATGCCGCTGATAAAGCTTGATCGCTTCCGCCGTAAGCAGATGCACAGGTATGGCGTCGCCGGAAAATGCATCCACCGCAATAACGTCATAATTCTCCGGCGGCTCCTCTTCCATGGACAGCCGGGCATCTCCATGCACGATCTCTATCTTTGCCCGCGACTCCCGCAGATATGTGAATACGTTCTTCGCAATGACTTCCACGCGCGGGTCAATCTCATAGAACCGAAACACATCTCCCGGCTCTCCGTAGGCCGCCAGAGTGCCGGTTCCCAGGCCGATATCGGCCACACGGCGCGCCCGGCCCTTGCAGCAATTGTCCAACGCCAGGCCAACTCCCGAATCCCGTGAGTAATAAGTAGTTGGCAGCCGCCGCAATTCATCACTCGACATGAACTGCGTCCCGTGCTGGATGGTTCCATGAATCAGCGTACGAAACCGTCCCGCGTCTTCCGTCTCTTCATCGGTTACGCGTAGGGTGCCATAAAAACTTCTTACCTGCACGATTGCGTTTTCCCGGTCGGCGCGCTCCTGCAAGACAACAACTACCAGCAGGCCAATTGCGGCCGCGGGCCAGAACAGACGCCAGAACCAGTGTTGCCGCCACATCAAGGCCGCCGCCAGTGCAGCCGTATAGACCAGGCTCCACGCCATCTCATAGCTTCCGCTGAAGACCATTGGGGCCAACACACCTACAAACATTGACCCCAGTGCGCCGCCCGCTGCAATGAGCAGATAATACTGCGTGAGATAACGCGCGGACGGCCGGCGCAGGTAGAGCTCTCCATGACAAAACAGGCAACTGATAAACAAAACTAGACAGAAAAAGGGGATCGAGATAGCGATCGGCAAGTCTTCGCTGGGCTTGGCAATGAAGTAGCCCAACGCGCCTAGCGCCACTGCGAGCAGCCGCACCATCAACCATCTCCAATAAAGCTTTCCGTTGAATGCCAGCACAAACGTAAGCAGGTAAATCGTCAGCGGAAGGATCCATAGCAGCGGAATCGCTGCTATGTTTTGGCTCAAATGGCTGGTTACGGCTGAAAGCAGCAGCGATCCGCATGCCGCCATGAGCAGCCACAGCGTTTTCTCACCTGGGCTTGGAACAGCTTCAGGAGCCAAGGACGGCGCTGCGGCAGTTCCTATCGAAGATGTGATTGCTGCTCCGCTCGCAACCGGCTGTGATGGCGCGGGCTCAGTCTCTCGAATCTCTGAGGCCTCTCTTCTGCCGGCGATGATGACGCCGCAAACGACAACAAACACCAGAAATCCCACAGACCATGCCAGCGTCTGCGTTCGCAGGCTGAAGTTTGGTTCGATCAGGACTGGGTAGGCCAGCAATGCCAGCAATGATCCAAAATTGGAGAGCGCAAATAAACGATAAGGCGGCGCAGTCGACTTGTCAGCGCTCACACCGCCGTGAGCGTACCATGACTGCAAGAGCGGATTCGTGGCTGAGAGCGCCAGAAACGGCAGCCCGATCAGTATGGTCAACACCCACAGCACGCTGAAGATCGGACGAACAGTAGAAGCCTGTGGATGAGGATTCAGTTTGGTAAAAACTTGTATTAGGCTCAATGCCAGCAGGAATCCATACGCTACTAATTGCGCCCGACGCGACAGTCGCGTAGCAATAGCGTGAGCGCAGAGATATCCCAGCAACAACGTTGTCTGGAAGAACACCAGGCAGGTAATCCAAACTGCTGATGAGCCACCCAGCAGCGGCAGCAGTCGCTTGCCAGCCATGGGCTCCACCAGGAAAAGAAGACTGCTACTTAAAAAAATGGCGGAAACATAGAGAATGACGCGTGGACGCATGAGCGAAC
>Ga0070734_10002066_pt1 | contig 26164 bp, 18 predicted proteins | sample Coa_R1_8_FD_66444 | JGI IMG/M metagenome (GOLD analysis project Ga0070734, IMG submission 66444) | Surface soil microbial communities from Centralia Pennsylvania, which are recovering from an underground coalmine fire - Coalmine... | ecosystem: Environmental > Terrestrial > Soil > Unclassified ...
ACGGCGGAGGCTTCAATGGAAACGGCTGCGTCGGCCAAGCTTGTTCGCCGGGCACATCGCTGGGAGGAACCGGGCGTTCCTCCACTCCCCACACCGGCTTGCCGGTGAGCCGGTCGAGCACGTAAAGCAGCCCGTTTTTGGAAAACTCCGCCACAGCGGGAACCCGCGTCCCGTTTGCGGTCGCTTCAACTAACGACGGCGGCGCAGCCATATCGTAATCGAAAAGGTCGTGGTGAACGGTTTGAAAATACCAGCGCAGCTTGCCGGTTGCGGCATCCAGCGCCACGATGCTGTTGGCGTAAAGGTTCATTCCCGGGCGGTCCGCTCCGTAAAAACTGTCGGCCGGATTGCCGAGCGGGATGAAGACCAGGCCGCGCTCGTTATCGATCGTCATCGCGCCCCAGGCGCTGGGACCGGCACGATTTTTCCATCCGTCGGGGCCCCAGGTGTCGTTGCCGGGCTCGCCGGGTTGCGGCACCGCATGGAACCGCCATACCAGTTTGCCGGTTCGCGCATCAAACGCCCGCGGATCGCCGCTCGGGCCTTGGCTCGGTCCTTCCTGTGTCGAGGGTCCCAGAATGATAAGCCCTTTGTAGATCGCCGGCGGCGAGGTGATGGCATAATGCGCATTCGGATAATCGTCCGCTACCCCGGTGCGCAGGTTGACTTGGCCGTTGTCGCCGAAATCCGCCGCCGGCTTTCCGGTTTTCGCATCCAACTCTATCAGGCGGGCCTCGGTGGCCAGGACGATCCGCGGCCTCGTCTTCGAATCGCCGGGCCAATAGGAGACGCCGCGATGCTCCGAAACGCGCGTGCTCTTCGGATCGTAGACCCAGACTTGCCTGCCGCTCTCCGGCTCCAGCGCCACCACGCGATTTTTCTGCGTCGCGAAATACATTACGCCACCCACTACGATGGGCGTATTCTCCCAAGTGCCCCCTGGTTCGCCGGTGTGATAGCTCCAGGCGCGCACCAGAGTCCTGACATTGCTGGTGTTAATCTGCCCGAGTGGAGAATACTTAGTCCCGCCCGGATCCCTCCCATAGGCGGGCCATTCCCCGGGATCCTGCGCAAATAGCGGCGCTGCGCAGAACAGGCACCCAAGCAGCGCTGAGCGAAAAAGGTGGAGCATATGCATCTGCTAATTTACAGCAATGTTCCGCCGCGCGGTCACAGAGCCGTCAATGCGTCCCCGTCGCTGACTAAATTCCCGGTTATTGAATGACGGCGCTGACCGGGTCGGAAGTCCCTTGTGCGTTGGTAGCGGTCGCCGAAACGGACTTGAGATTCGCAGTAGAAAGTGAGGTGGTACTGGGATTCGGTATCGAGAACGGGACGGCTACCGAGAACTGGCCTCCAAACGGCTGAGAGCCGGCACTGGTGTACCAGAGCCCGGCGGCGGCGGCTACGTCGATCGCATACGTGCTCGGTTTGCCGCCGCCGGTCGGGGTGAACGTAAACTTCAAGGTTTGCAGCGAGTGCGTCGTCGCCAGTCCTGCCACACTCACGACAAATCCAGCCTGATTCACACTGGTGACCTGGATCCGGACCAATCGGGGAGCAGCGGGCGGAACAGTCAGGCTCACGGTGGGTAATGGTACCGGTGTCAGATCGAGGCCCGACGAAGTGGCGAAGGTCGGGGTAATCGTGATGGTACCCGCGGTGGATCCGGCCTGCAGCCCGATTTGCGTTGCGCCGTTGGGAAAGACGGCGTCCGTAGTATTGGCCGGAATCGTGAAGTTGACCGTCTTTCCGCCGGTCACAAACTGCGCCGTCGGGTCGGGCGCCAGCGCACCGGAATTTATGGAAATGGTCAGGGCTCCCGTAAGATTCAAGGGGTACGCATTTGCCAGCGAGAGACCAACCAGCGGCTGCTGAAGGGGCGCCACGTTGCCATTGGTGCCGGTGAACTGAAAACTGGGCAGGTTCGGGGGCGCCGTGCCGGAACCCGACAAGGTGAAAGAGTTCGTATCGATTTGCAGAGTGGTCGTGGAGAATCCGGTTACCGCGGGCGCAAACGCGATTCCAAACGTGAGCGAGTCGTTGGGATTCAAGGTTACGGGGACAAGCGGTTGCGGATCGACCAGCGTGAAAATACCCTTGGTATCGGCTACTGCAATGCTGGCGATCGTAATCGCGCTGGTCCCGTTGTTTTTGACAGTGAAAGATTGTTGGGATTTCTGGCCGACCTGAACGGGGCTGAACACGACGAGTCCCGTGCCGCTCCCGCTGCTGGGCGCAACCTTGACGTTGGCGGGGCCATAGGTGAACGTCAATTGAGGCCCGAGGCCGGTGCCAACCAGCGTGAATACGTCGCTGCCGACCGTCAACCGGCCGGTGATCTTCCCAGGCGCGGTGGGTGTGAAAGTCAAGGTAAACGTGATCTGGTCATTCGGATTCATGACCACGGGAAACATCGGTGGTCCGTCGCTAACCGCGAAAGCACCGGTGGCGCTGATGAGCGGGATGGAACCGGTCGCACCGCCGGTGTTGCGAACTTTGATGAAGAAACTGTTCATCATGCCAACCGCGGTGTCCGGAAACGTGACCGGATTTGTGGTCTGGTTCGGAGTGATGGGTGTGTCCGGCACGCCCGGCGTGTCGCTCGCGATGGCATAGCTGTAGGAGGACGTAACACCAGAACCAGCGAGGCTGAAATTCAGATCCGTTCCGTTGATGGTGACAGTCATCGACCCTGTGTCGGTGGTGGCCTGAGTCGGAGTGTATTTCACGCCGTAGACAAAGCTGAAGCCCGGGTTCACCGTGGCAGGCAGCGGACCGACGCCGAATAGCTGGAATGCGCCGCCGGGCGGAATCGAAATCTTGTTTACTGTTCCCGGCCCCTGGCCGGTATTCGCGATAGACACGGTAGCAGTAATGCTGGAATTCAACTGAGTGGGCGGAAACTGAATTGTGCCCCCGGCCGGAAGCGCTACGGCGTTCTGATTGGTCGGCAGCGTATAGCTCAGGGTCATTACCGAAGAGGCGCCCAATAACTGCAATTGAATCGAGCCGCTAGTAGCGCCTTGTGAGTACGGGATGGTGAGCAGCGCGGATTCGGTCCCCGTGATCGTGGGAGTAAATCCGAGGGAAATCGTGAAAGTGTCGCCCGGATTCAGGTTCAGGGGCGCGTTCGGGGTGAGACTTGCGGAGAAATCCGAACCAGCCTGCGTCAGACTAGGCGCTGCCTGAATGATCGCCGGTCCCGGCCCTTGGTAGGTGGCGGAGACCGTGGCTCCGGCGGTTTTGCCCAAGCCGGGAGCAGCCAACGTGACCGTGGCGCCATTGTTGATCGGCGCCACGGTGGCGCCCTCTTGGAGGCGCATCACAAACGGAATTCCCTGGGCGGAGATAGGAGGTGCCCAAAAAATGGATGCGGCAATCCACAGTAAACTCCCGAATCGATAGACCGCTGGACGCGAAGGATGCAGAGAAGTCATTGTCAATTATGGAGCGCCGAAGGTGGGTGTGCCGGGAATCAGAGTGGGTGAAGAACCGCTGCCGCCGCGGGTAACCAGGATAGCCACCGTCGCGCCGATACCCGCCAGCACAGCTACCTTCCACCACGCGAATTTAAAGAGCCCGCTTTTCGGTTCAGCGACGCCCGCACGCCGGGCATTGGTTTGCATGATAACCGCGTGTCCGGTGCGATTGCCGAATTTAGCGGTAACTTGAATCGTGAACCGCCCGGTCAGCGCATTGGGCTGAAAGGTCGCGGAGACCTGACCTTGCGAGTTGGTCTTGCCCGTGTAGCTGGACGCCTGGCCTGCAAATGCTCCACCCGGCCCGGTACGGGGCAATTCAAACGTCACGTCCGCCCCTTCGATTGGGATACCGTTTTCATCCCGGACTTCGACGACCGTCATCGCGGTGATCGGGGCACGGATATCGTGAATCTCGTTCTGGCCCTCGAGGACATAAATGGCTAAGGATTCGACAGGCAGCGGAGCCGGCGTTTGAGGAGCCAAAGTGGGCGTTTGGGGCGGAGCGGCCACCGGCACCTGTCCGACAACTCGAGGCGGAAGCGCCAGCAGCGATGCAACCAGCAACCCCGTTAGTTTCTGGACGGTCCAAGCCCTGCTTCTCAACACGGCCCAGAGCCCCTACCAAGCAAACGCACCATAACGTTCAAGCATATCCTCTTGTGCTGGAATTGCCAATACGCACCAAGCGTTTGGACGTCGTGAGCAGCAGTATTGCGTATGAATCCAAACAATTTGGCGAAGCCGCTCGCTGCGTCGACAACAGCGGTCAACCAAAACTCAATAGTAAGACAAAGTCTCGATACCCGTGCCGCCTGCAAAGCTCGTAACGACCCGCGATTTCTGCAGATCGATTACCGACACAGTTCCGTCGCCATGATTGGCGATGAGCGCCGTCTTGCCATCCGGAGTAAAGGCGAACCCCATCGGCGCCTTGCCGACCGGGAGGACGTGCTGGTCGCCGTGCAGATTCGCGGCGCTTAAGACGTTGATCAAGCTCTCGCTCGAGTTCATGGCCAGCACCTTGGAGCCATCCGGCGTGTAGCGCACCTTGTACAGACCCTTGGAATTGCCTTTCATGGCGATCTTGTCGATTACGGTATCAGTGGCGCTGTCGATGACGAGGATCACGGGCTCGGCGTGGTCGGCTACGAGCACCCGCTTGCCGTCGGGGGAGGCGCCGATCCCTTCGGTCCCGTTCGGCGCCGGGATGCGGCCGATCATTTTGCGCGCCTTCAGATCAATCACACTGACAAACGGCCGGTCGTTCTTGTTCGTAACGTAAGCTTTGCTGCCGTCGGGGAGCACGGCGAGCCAGTGGCCGGTGCCTTCGGTGTCAATTGCGGCCTCCAAGGCACGCTTCTGCGGATCGATCACCAGCAGTCTACGGCTCAGGTCGCAAGTGACATATAGCGTGCCGGCATCGTCGATCTGGATGCCGTGCGGAGCTTGATAGGGCGATACGTCGATCATGCCGGTGACTTTGCGGGTGGCGAGATCGATGATTGCGACGTGATGTTCGGGGTGCGGGTTGCGGCCATAGATGCCATCGCCATAGACCGGCGTATATACGGTCTTGTGGTCGGGTGAGATGGCCAAATCGTGAGGAGTCACGCCTACCTCGACGCTGGAGATCTCTTTGAACGTCGCCGGATCGAAGAAACGAACGTAGTGGCCCAGTTTGTCGATCAGGACCAGCCCCGCGTTGCCGGTCGGATTGTTCGGGTCGAGGCTGGCGGCGGACAGGACGCCAGCCGCACCCGACAGCAGCGCCAGCACGAGACCGATTCGACAATCAAGCATACGAGACCATTTCTTCATTGATTCGTTCCCCGGTAGGCGATTATATCGAAGAAGGGCGGTGCTGCGTGGCAAAAGAAAAGGTAGGCGTTCTGCATCCGGGTGAGATGGGCGTGGTGGTGGCCCGAACCATTCAGAACAGCGGGCATGATGTCTGTTGGGCTTCGGACGGGCGCGGCCGCGCGAGCGCGCAGCGTGCGGCGGACGCCGGGCTGGCGGACGCCGGCTCGATCGGCCGGATGGTGGATACCTGTGGCGCGATCCTCAGCGTGTGCCCACCGGAATTCTCCGAAGCACTGGCGCGGCAGGTCGCTGGATACGGCTTCCGAGGCCTGTATGTGGACGTGAACGCGATTTCGCCCGAGCGGGTGTTGCGCATCGAACGGCTGATCCGCGATGGAGGCGGAAGTTTTCTGGATGGATGCATCATCGGCATGCCGGCCCAGGTGCGGGGCCAGACGTGGCTATACGTTTCTGGCGAGGATGCAGCCGCGGCGGCAGCTTATTTTGCCGGCGGTCCGCTGGAATTCGAAGTGTTGGGAGATCTGGCCGGGCAGGCTTCCGCGCTGAAGATGTGCTTTGCGGCGTACAGTAAAGGCGCCGCGGCCCTGCTCGCGGCGGTGCTGGGGGCAGCCGAAGCTCTGGGTGTGCAAGGTGCGCTCGAGCGGCAATGGGCGCGATCGGGGCCGAACTTCGAAAAGGCGGTGGCCTCGGTTCGGCAATCGGCGCCCAAGGCATGGCGCTTTACGGCTGAAATGAGGGAGATTGCGGACACGTTTAAATCGGCGGGAATTCCCCAGGGATTTCCGGCGGCCGCAGAGGAGATCTACAAGAAACTCGAGGACTTCAAGGGCTCGGCGCAGCCCGATCTTGCCGGGATTGTGACGAAGCTGAGAGAGTGACCCGCGGCGTTCAACAAGGCGCCGCGGGCCGATCCGATTCAGAACGTGTACTTGAGGGCGAGCTGGATCACCCGGGGGTTGACCGCCGTGCTGGTGATTTGCCCGAAAGTCGGGGCAGTCAGGCTGTTCGAATTCACGTTGACCTGGCCGAAAGCATTGGGAAAACCGCCAGGGTTGTCGAACTGCGCGTGGTTGAACAGGTTAAAGAACTCCGCCCGGAACTGAACGCTCTGGCGTTCGCCGATCGGAGTGTTCTTCATAATGGTGAAGTCCCAGTTGAACTGGCTCGGCCCTCCGACAATCCCGACTCCGGAGTTGCCGAACAGTGTTGCGCAGGTGGGGCAAGCGGCCAGAGTCGTCGGTGTCCCGTCCGGGTTGATGGCAGGCGGCGCGCAGAATGCGGAGTTATTGAAGAAGCCATTCAAACGCGCTTCCACGCTGCCGGAACTGGCGATGCTGTCGTAGGTTGCGCCGGGACAGAGTTGGGCCCGGCTGTATCCGCCTTGCGTCGTAGTCGAAGTGGTGCCGAATGCGGTTCCGCCCCGGCTGTCGATGATGGTCAGTGGCAGACCGGACTGCACCGTGGTCACGCCGGAAATGTTCCAGCCGCCGGCGATCTTCCCGAGCGCTCCCTTTTTCATGCCGAAAGGCAGATCGTACCCATAGTTCACGACCAGGCGGTTGGGACGGCTGAATTCCGAAGGTCCGTACTGCTGCGCCGTGTCGGTGGACAGGTTACTGTTGGCGGTGTTGATGAAGGAATTTGTCAAAGACTTACTGTAGGTATAAGCGCCCTGCACGAGGAAACCGCGGGAGAGCTGCTTGCGAACGGTGACCTGCAGGCTGTTGTAACTCTCGATCAGATCGTAAGCGGTGCCCTGCAAGCCGGCAGCCTGATATCCGAGGTATGGGACCCGCTCCAGTACGTTCGCGGTGGTGGTCAGTCTCTGCCCGTTGATCGGATTCGACGGCGTGGCAATGCCCGCAACGTTGTAGTTGTGATTATAGTCGGTCAGGTTGATGCCGCTGGAGCCTACGTATCCGGCTTCCAGCACCCACGACGGAGCGAAGTTGTATTGGAACGTCAGGTTGTACTGACGCACGGTAGGGGTGTGCATGACCTCGTTAATGAAGGGGACGTTGAGGTACGAGCTATTCTTGGCGCAGCCCCCGGGCAAGGTGTCGCAATTGGGCGCAATCCAGCGCTGGGCAAATTCGCCGACTACCGGTGACGGCGGGAACGGAACGGCCAAAGTGTTCGGATTGCCGGCGATGTAATCGACCGTAACCGCGTAGGGATTACCTTGCTCGACTGAATGCACGAAACGATCGGCGCCAACCCGGTCATAGAAAATCCCGGCGCCGCCGCGGACCACGAGTTTGCTGCTAACCTCATACGCGAAACCGACGCGAGGGCCGAAGTTGCTCAATGGCGGATGGTCCCGAATTGGAACCGACCGATCGCTAATCAGCACGCCAGGAGGCGGCGCTGGATAGTGCTGAGTATAGTTGTTGGGCACAACCCAACCGGCGAAGTTGGCTGCATTGTAAGCGCCCGGCAGACTCGGCCCGGCGGGAACCTGCGAATTGGGTATTGTGCGCAGCTGGCTGAGCCAGGTAGTGGTCAGGTTGCCATACTTATCGCTGAGCGTTCCGTCGTACTCCCACCGAGTCCCGATATTCAGGGTCAATTTAGTAGTGACCCTCCAGTCATCCTGGAAAAAGGCGTTCATGTTGGGAAGCCCATACCCATGGATGATTCCATCCGGTCCGCTGCGTGTGCAAAACAGACATTGCAAGATGCTGCCCGGTCCGCCGACCAGCAGGTCGTTAAAGCTGCCGAAGAACAGGAACCCGCGCTCCAGGCCGGCAAATGTAATAGGCCAGGTGGTCCATTCTTTTTCGAAGCCGGCGCGAATGGTGTGCTTGCCGTGAGTCCAGGAAATCTGGTCGGCCACCTGTCGCTGATTGGTTGGACTGAAAACCGGGTTCAAGCCGCCGAACAGATTGAAGCCATTAAGGATTAATACCGTGTTGGGCGGTTCGGTCGCATTGGGCCCGGTGGCGACACCGCCCGCCCTCAGGGCCGGAATCAGCGGAGTAATTCCAAGATTCTGATCGGTAGCGCCCGGCGGCATGGAGTCGCTGGCGGTGGAGAGATTGCGTTGAAATGAGCCGCGGATTTCGTTGATAAAGGTATCTTTGATTATCGAAGTCAGCTTCAGGACCGCGGCGGTATTGGAGTAAAGCTGGGTGGTCGGCGTGCCTGGCACGTAGCCATTAAGGGTTTGCGTGCGCGGATCTTCCGACTTGAAGAAGCGCATGGCAATCGTGTTCTTGCTGTTGACCAGGTAATCGCCGTTCACAATCTCTTGATTTTCCCTGTAGATCGCGGGCTGGCTGAAGAGGCCCGCCCCGGGGCCGAACTGCTGGGAACTGGGGATGTAATAGCTGCCGTCCGCATTTTTCAACTGCAAAATTTTGAGGCCGACCGGGCCCATGTTGGACCCATCGCACGCCAGCGGAGGTCCGAACCCGGGACCGTGGCAATTGGCCGCCGCCACCGCCGTCGCAAAAGACGAACCGGGTCCACCACTCCGGTCGCCGAGGGGAATGTTGGGAAGGAACGTATAATTCGTACGTCCTTGCGCCGCCACCCCGTTCTTCTGGCGCGTGCCTTGATAGCTTCCGAAGAAGAAGAGTTTGTCCTTTTTGATAGGGCCGCCGACAACGCCGCCAAACTGGTTTTGGTTCAGCACTTGCTTTTTACCTACGTTGGCCGGCGACCGGTTAAAGAAGAAGTCGTTGGCGTTGAGGTCCGAATTGCGAAAGAACTCGAACGCGCTGCCGTGAAACTGATTCGTGCCGGACTTGGTCACGACGTTGACGTTGGCGCCGGGATTGCGCCCGTAGCTGGCATCGTACGTGGAGGTCTGAATCTTGAACTCCTGGATGGCGTCCGGATTGGGGATGCCGATGCCGGCGTAGATACCGGAATCGTTGGAACTGCCGCTGTTGGCGATGTTGTCGATCGCCACGCCGTCCATCTGGAAATTGTTCTGAGCCGGATCGTTGCCGTTCGTGCTCATGTCCTGGGTAGCCTTGCCGAAGGAGGAAGCATTGTTGACCGGGGCGGCTACACCCGCCGACAGGTTCACGATCTGGGTGTAGTTCCGGTTGGACAGAGGCAACCCCACTACGGTGCGGGTGCCCACCACGGTGCCCAGCGTGGAGGTGGTGGTCTGGATGATGGCTGCGTCTGCTTGCACCTCGACTTGCTCGGCCTGCGTGCCCACCTCGAGCGCGTAATTCAAGGTAGGCGTCTCGGTAACATTGACCTTGACGGATGGGACTTCGGCCGTCTTGAAACCGGTCGCCATGAACCTAACCCGGTAGGTGTCGGGGGGCAGCAGGCTGAACCGGTAAGAACCATCGGAGCCGGTGCTGACGGTTCGGCTCTGGCCGGTCTCGGTGCTCGTAGCCGTGACCACGACGTTTGTGATTACCGCGCCGCTAGGATCGGTCACGGTACCGGTCAGAGCGCCTGTGCCGGCCGATTGGGCGAGCAGCAATGGAGCCCACAGGAGGGATAGAAGAGTAAGACGAAACCGCGCTCGTGGCGACTTGGTGAATTTCACAACGCCCCCTTTGCAACATTAAACTGTGGCCCCGCGGCGCCTGACGCTCACCCTGACACTTCTACTGGAGGGCCCGCACGGCCAGTGCTTCACGGGCGATTGTATGATATACTCCGCACACCAGTAATCAAAACCGCGTCAAATTTGGGGATTATAGAGTGGGTTCGGGAGTCTCGCTAGGGCAGGTGGCATTCGGGCCATTTTGCTTGGACATGGGCAGCGCACGTCTGTTCCGCGATGGCGGCGAAGTGGAGTTGCGGCCGCAGGCCTTTCAAGCGCTATGCGTGCTGCTGCAGAACGGCGGCCGGCCGGTCGACTATCAGCAGATGATTCGCGAGGCGTGGAACGGCGTCGTGGTGTCGCGCCATACCGTGGCTGTGACTGTGGGTGAGGTTAAAAAGGCGCTGCGCGAATATGGCTCCTGGATCACGTGCCGCCCGGGTCTGGGTTACCGGCTGGAAGTTCCCAAGTGCGATGCGCTGATCCGCAAGGGCTGGCACTTCATGAGTCACCGCACGCGGGAAAGCCTGGAACGCGCCGTCGCCTGTTTTCAGGAGGCCGCGCACGGCGACGCCGCGGACTTCCGCGCCTTCGAAGGTCTGTCCCGTTCCCACCTGATCATGGGCACGACCGGAATGAGGCAGCCGCACCAGGCATATTCTGCATTTATGGACGCGCATCGGCAAGCCGTGGCAATGACGGGACTGACGGCGGAACTGCGGTCCGACCGCGGATATGGGCTGCACATGTTCGAGCGGCGCCTGGCCGAGGCCGAATCGGAGCTATTGCGAGCGCGCAGCGAAGAACCCGCGCTGGCATCGGTTTGTGTGCGCCTGAGCATGCTGTACGTGGCACTGGGGCGGTTTGACGACGCTCTGGATGCGGTCCGCGACGGCTATGCGGCCGACCCGCTCTGGCCTGTGCTGCCCTCGGCCGAACTCATGGTTCGGTTTTGCCGGCGGGAATTCGACCAGGCTGTCGCGTGCGGTCAGAAGGCACAGGAGTTGCACCCGCATGTTCAACTTTCCCACGTCTTTTACGCGGAAGCGTTGCAGTACGCAGGACGCGTCGACGAAGCGCTGTCGCAATACCGCATTGCCTGCGTGATCTGTCCGGACCTTCCCTGGCTGCGGGCTCTCGAGGCAACCTGTCTGGCCCGAAGCGGGCGCCGCCGTTCGGCCCTGGCCCTCGCGGCGCAATTGGAACAGAGCCGCCCGGTGGCGTATGTAGATGCCTACTATATGGCGTTGCTCCGCGAAGCGCTGGGAGATCGGGACACCGCTTTCCAGGAGCTGGACCGGGCGTGCCAGGAGGGCTCGGTGGCGCTATCGATTCTGGACGTCGATCCCAAAATGGATGCGCTACGCGGCGACGCCCGCTTCGGGCGCTTCCGTGAGTTTGCCGCGCCGCAGATCGGCCGAGGCTCGGGCCAGGCTGCTTGAACCCGCGAAAAGTCAAGATTCTGCTCACAGAGAAGGATTTCTGAAAGCCCCGCGCCGGGGCCGTCCGGTAGCGTAAAATGAACTGGCGTAACGAATGACTTGATGCGGGGCCACCATGCACCACGTTTCCAAAATCGACGAATCCCAGGCGCGTACACCCAAGCTATATGAAGGCCGCAGCAGCGGTTTCCGCCGAGCCACTTATGTGGAACACGGAATGGGTTCGGTGCACATGGGCGTGGGCGTTTGTTTTCTCGATCCCGGCGGCGTCATCCAACCGCACCTCCATTCGTTCGAAGAGAGCTTCTACGTGCTGGAGGGGAGCCTGACGGCTCAGATCGGCGATAAGACCCACGCCCTGAAGCCCGGCCACTACGGGCTGATCAGCACCGGCGTGCGCCACGCTGTATGCAACACGGGCACGCAACCGGTGCGCTGGCTGGAGATGCAGGCGCCGCAGCCGCGCCCGCTCAATTACGGGCGAGACACGTTTTTCGTGGGCGGCGACGGCCCCGCGGGCGGCTCCGCTCCCACCGGGGATGACAAGCTGATCGGGCACTTCGATGAATCGCAATTGCCGCGACCGGGCGGACCTTCGCAAATGGAAGGCTTCAACCCAACAACCGGCGTGGCCATCAAAATGTTCGTCGACCGCTCCTTCGGTGCGATCCATCAGTCCTTGTTCCTCATTCAGTATCTACCCGGAGCGAAAATTGATACCCACGACCATACCTTTGAAGAGTCGTATCTGATCGTGGGCGGCCGCGTGCGCGCCACCGCCGACGGCAAGTCTTACGATCTCGGCCCCGGCGACGTGATCTGGACCAGCGTCGGATGCATCCATAGTTTTGCCAATATCGGAACCGAGCCGGTGCGCTGGATCGAAACGCAAGCGCCGCTGCCGCCGGCCAAGGAAGTGTTCCGGTTCGAACGCGATTGGGCGCAGTATGATACGGTTTCCGTTTGAGTAAGCCCCAGGGGAGGATAGCGTGGTAAGCAACGACAAAACCCAGACCGTCGAGCCGGCCGCCGCCGCGCGAACGAAGCCGTTCACAGGCAAGGAATATATGGAAAGCCTGCGCGACGGGCGCGAGATTTGGATCTACGGCGAGCGCGTTAAGGACGTTACGACGCACCCGGCCTTCCGCAACACGGTGCGCATGCTGGCCCGCCTGTACGATGCCTTGCACGACGAACGCAAGAGCGTTCTGTGCTGCGAGACCGATACCGGTAACGGCGGCTACACGCAAAAGTTCTACCGGGCTACGCGAAATGCCGAAGAACTGGTGGGCGCGCGGGACGCGATCGCCGAATGGGCGCGGGTGACCTATGGATGGATGGGCCGCAGTCCTGATTACAAAGCCGCTTTCCTGGCCACGCTGGGCGCGAACGCGGATTACTACAAACCCTTCGACGAAAACGCCCGGCGCTGGTATAAGAAGGTTCAGGAAGAAGTCACCTTCGTCAACCACGCGATCGTAAATCCGCCGGTTGACCGTAACAAGCAACTGGAAGAAGTGCGCGATGTCTACATGCATGTGGAGAAGGAAACCGACGGCGGGCTGATCGTGAGCGGCGCAAAGGTGGTGGCGACCACCTCGACGCTCACGCACTACAACTTCATCGCCAACAACGGGGCGCTTCCCATCAAAACGAAGGATTTTGCGTTCGTGTGCATCGTTCCCACCGACGCTCCCGGCATGAAGCTGTTCTGCCGGCCATCGTACGAAATGCAGGCGGCGGCCACCGGCAGCCCCTTCGACTACCCGCTCTCCAGCCGGCTGGACGAAAACGATTCCATCATCGTTTTCGACAAGGTTTTCGTTCCGTGGGAAAACGTATTCGCATATGGCGACATTGACAAAGTGAACAATTTTTTCCCGCGCTCCGGTTTCCTGCCACGGTTCATGTTTCATGGATGCGTGCGCCTGGCGGTGAAGCTCGATTTCATTGCAGGACTGCTGCTGAAGGGCGTGGATGCCACCGGATCGAAGGAATTCCGCGGCGTGCAGGCACAGGTAGGCGAAGTGCTGGCGTGGCGTAATATGTTTTGGGCGCTCACCGATGCCATGGCGCGCACAACTACGCCGTGGACTCCGGGTTACGTGCTGCCCAACCTCGATTACGGGCTGGCTTACCGCGTGGCCTCCAATTTCGTCTATCCGCGGCTGAAGGAAATCGTGGAAAACGTGCTGGCCAGCGCCCTGATTTACCTGCCGTCGCATTCGAGTGATTTTAAGGTTCCGGAGATTCGCAAATACCTGGATACCTTCGTGCGCGGCTCGAACAACTACACGGCCGTCGACCGTGTCAAGCTCATGAAGCTGATGTGGGATGCGATGGGGACCGAATTCGGCGGCCGGCACGAGCTTTACGAGCGCAACTATTTCGGCAACCACGAGAGCATCCGGTTCGAGACCCTGATGGTTGCCGACCTGATGGGGCAGTCCGCCAAATACAAGGGATTTGCAGAGCAGTGCATGGCGGAATACGATCTCGATGGCTGGACGGTGCCGGACCTGATTAATCCCGACGATGTCAGCGTGGTCATGAAGAACGGCCGGAAGACTTAGACTAGTGGCAGTGAACGGTCAACCTTTCGACCCGCGGCAGTTCCGGAATGCGCTGGGCCGGTTTGCCAGCGGGGTTACGGTGGTCACGACACAGTACGAGGACCGGCCCCATGGGATGACTGCCAATGCCTTCGTCTCAGTTTCGCTGAACCCGCCGCTGGTGCTCGTATCGGTGGACAACCGCGCCACCATGCACCGGGTCCTTCCGCTGACCGGCCGGTACGGCGTGAGCGTGCTCGCGGAAAACCAGGAGATTCTGAGCAATCACTTCGCGGGCCGTAGCGTGGAAGGTCTGCATATTCGATTTACCGAGCGCCTGGGCATGCCGTTGTTGGAAGGGGCGGTTGCCTACTTCGTCGTGCGGATTATGGACACTCACCCGGCCGGCGATCACACGCTGTTTATCGGGGAAGTGGAACACTTCGAAGCCCGCGACGACCGGCCCCTGCTCTTCTATTCCGGCAAATATCAGCAGCTGCGCGTGGAAAAGGCAAAGCCCACGCCGTGGCCGCAAGACGAGCTTTCGCTCTTCTCCATCGGCAGCTTCGACCCCCCGATCACGTAGTACAACTCGACGGCCGTGAAGGCGTATAATACGAGCACGTTTCCTCGCGAGGGTGGCTATGTTTGCCTCAGATGTCCCTATTTTTTCGGTCGGTGAGACGCACGGGCGCGTCCTGCGTCCGGGAAACCGCTTAATTGCCCACAGCCCCGATGTCGGATGGCGCTCCTTGTACGCCGCCATCATGGAAGAAGCGCCCTTCCAGGCCACTGAGCAGGCCATTCATCATCCCTTCCTCATTTATCACCTGACTCGTCCGACCGAAGTCGCGCGCAAGATTGCCGGTGCGGCGCTGGAGAAGACGCTCATCGGCCCCCGGCGCATGTGTTTAACTCCGGGCAATGCCATCACTCAATGGGGGCATAACGGGAATCCCGAGATTCTGCAGATCTATTTGCGGCAATCCATTTACGACTCGGTGGTCGCTGAGATGTAAGGGTGCGATGCCGCGGCGGCTGAAATCGTGCCGCGCTTCGCCATGACCGATCCGCTTCTGGAACAACTCGCGGTGGCTATTCACACGGCGCTGCGGGACGGGACTGCCGAAGACGGACTCTACATCGACACGCTGGCCCAGATGATTGCCGCCCACCTGGCGCGCTTTCACTCGACGCGCTCGCGGCCGGTGCGCGTCGCCTCTCCGGACGGCATTCCAGGGTGGCGGATGCGCCGGCTGATCGCGTATATCGAAGAACACCTGGAAGGCAATCTGAGTCTGGAGGCGATGGCCGCGCAGGTAGATGTGAGCCCACTGTATCTGGCGCGGGCTTTCAAAGCCGCGATCGGCCAGTCGCCCCATCAATATGTTCTCTCGCGCCGGCTCGAGCGGGCCAAGGACTTGTTGCGGAACACCGATACTCCGATTGTGGACGTGGCTCTGGCGTCCGGGTTCTCTTCGCAAAGCCACCTATCGAATTGGTTCGTGCGGCTGGTCGGTGTTTCACCGGCGCTCTACCGGCGCCGGGCCGCGAAGTGACAGTCAGCGGAGCCATCGTTTTAGCGCGAGCGCATTTTCCACGGCATACGCCGCCTGGTCATTGTCGAAGTAGACGTAGATCGCTCGCAAGGTCTTCTGCCAATGCGTGATACGCGCGGCCCACTGGCGCAGGGTTGCCGCCGGATAGCTGCCTTGGTACGCAGCGCCGGGCCCGTGCAATCGCACGTACGTAAAATCGGCCGTGATCTCGAATCCCGATTGAAAGCCCGCGATCTCGAAAATGCAGAACGCCGCGTTATGCCTCCGCAGCACGGCGTAGATCTCGGGCGTGTGCCAGGTTGGGTTGCGCAGCTCGAACGCGTACCGCCGCCGGCGCGGTAAAGCGCTCAGGAACCCATCCAGGCGCTCGGCGTTGGACTTCCAGAAGGGCGGAAGCTGAAACACGATCGGTCCCAGTTTTCTGCCGAGATGATTCACCCGCTCGAAAAAGTTGTCGACGCCGGATCCGGTATCCTTCAACTTCTTCATGTGCGTCAGAAAGCGGCTGCCCTTGGCCGCGAACACAAAATCTTTGGGTGTCGAGCGACGCCAGGTTTCCAGGCCTGTAACCACGGGCAAACGGTAAAACGTGTTGTTCAGCTCGACCGTATCGAAATGCCTGATATAGAACTCGAGCATCTTTGAGGCCGGCAGCTTGTCGGGATAGAACGGGCCGCGCCAATGCGGATAATGCCAGCCCGAGGTGCCGATGTATGTAGTGCCGGAAGCCGCCCTCACAATCAAATGATACGGTCGGCCTTTTCTCCGGTGGTAGCCGCAAGCGGGACTGGCAACTGGTAATGATATCCTGGACGTTTGACCCCTGCTGCCTTACCTCGTTTTGCGCTGCTGCTCGCGGCAGCAACTGCTGCCTCCGCCCAGCATGCTTCGCCCTTGCTGGACGCCATGTCTCAGGAGCTGAACCGGAATTTCACTGTTCTCAAAGAGAAAGCGGACCCGCCCCCTTATTTCATCAGCTATGAGGTAACCGAACAGGACTACCGCGGCATTTCGGGAACGCTGGGAACCATTTCGTCGACTGGCGGCGGCAAAGAGCGCGCGATGGACGTTTCGGTGCGCGTCGGCACCACCAAACTCGACAATTATCATAACGTCCGCGGCGACCGGGGCCAGTTTACCGAGGGAGCGTTGCTCTCCGTCGAAGACAATGCCAATGCCATTAAACGTCGCTTGTGGCAGGAGACCGACCGCGCCTATCGCAGCGCCGCCGAGCGGCTGATCCGCATTAAAACGAATACGCAGGTGAAGGTGGCGGCGGAGGATGATTCCGACGATTTCTCCAGCGAACCGCCGGTCAGGGCCGAAGAGGCGCTGCCCACTCTAAAATTTGACGAGACCGGCTGGACGGAGCGCATCCGCAAGCTCTCTTCCCATTTTCAGAATTATCCGGATGTGCTGACTTCTCACGTCTCCGTCACTGCACAGACTGACATCCGCTATTTCGTGAACTCCGATGGAACCCGTATTCAGCACGGCCGCGGATTTGCTCGCGTCGTGATCACCGCCTCCGCCAAGGCCGCCGACGGTACCGACCTGAGCACCAGCGAGACCTTCGAAGCGGTCGAAGCCTCAGGCTTGCCCAAGGATGACGTGCTGATGGCCGGCATCGATCGCGTTTCGCAGGACCTGACCAACCTGTTGCGCGCACGGGAAGCCGAGCCCTTCGTCGGTCCCGCGATTTTCTCGGGCCGCGCCGCGGGCGTATTCTTCCATGAAATATTCGGTCACCGGGTGGAGGGGCATCGGCAGAAGGACGAATCCGAAGGGCAGACCTTTACCAAGAGCGTAGGCACCAAAGTTCTGCCGGATTTCCTCTCCGTGATGTTTGACCCCACGCGGAAGAAGGTTGGGAACATCGATTTAAACGGCTGGTACGATTACGACGACGAAGGGGTGAAGGGCCGGCCGGTGCTGGCTGTCGATAAGGGTGTGCTGAACACGTTCCTTATGTCGCGCGCTCCCATCAAAGGCTTCGATCACTCCAACGGACACGGTAGGCGGCAACCGGGCGCCGAGGTGGTCTCGCGGCAGTCGAACTTGATCGTCGAATCGTCCAACTCCGTGCCCGAAACCCGTCTCCGCCAAATGCTGATCGACGAAGTTAAGCGCCAGAACAAGCCGTACGGATTATACTTCCGCGATATCACCGGCGGCTTCACCACCACCAGCCGTGCCGGTTTGCAGGCGTTCAAGGTCATCCCGGTGATCGTGTATCGCGTGTACGCGGACGGCCGCCCGGACGAATTGGTGCGCGGCGCCGACATTGTGGGCACACCTCTGGCGAGCTTTGCCAAAATCCTGGCGACGTCGGACAAGCTGGAAGTCTTCAACGGCTACTGCGGCGCGGAGTCCGGCAGCGTTCCGGTATCGGCGGTAGCGCCGGCCATCCTCGTCTCGGAGATCGAAATCGAGAAAAAAGCGAAGTCGCAGGACCGGCCGCCCCTGCTGCCGTCTCCGGTTCCGCCCGAATCCAGCCGGAGCAGCGCGCAATGAAATTCGCTCTGTCGCTGGGCGGCATTGCCATTACCGCGGGCCTGGTCGTGAGCGCGCAGGCTCCATCCGCGGATCCTGTCCTGCAATCCATGCACGACGAGATGGAGCGCTCGCGCAAACTGATGGTCTCCAATCTCGAGAGCCCGTACTTCGTTGAATATTTGCTCGACGAGTCCGACACGTTTGACGTCGGCGCCACCCTGGGCGGGATCGTGACCGAGCGTCGCGATCAGTTTCGCAATTTGACCGTTCACGTGCGCGTGGGCGACTACAAGTTCGACAACACCGATTACGTCGGCAGCGGCTTTCCCTTCGGCACGCGTTACGACCTCGAGCGTTTTCCGCTGGACAACGATTATATGGTTCTGCGGCGCTATCTGTGGCTGGCTACCGATTCGGCCTACAAGTCGGCTGTTGAGGCGATTTCCCGAAAGCGCGCCGCTCTCCGCAACCTCTCGGTGAACGAACAGATCAACGATTTCGCGCATACCGAGCCGGTTCACCTCGTGCGGCCGTTCCACAAGCTGACGATCGACCAAAAGGCGTGGGCCGGCCGCGTCCGCGCGCTGTCGGCTTTGTTTGCGCAATATCCCGGGCTGCGTACTTCGAGCGTCGAACTGAACGCAGGCGATGGCGGCTACTACCTCGTCAATTCCGAAGGCACCGAGATCAAGGTGCCCGACCGGCTGAGTTACGTGCGGGCACGCGCCTCCGCGCAGGCGCCGGACGGCATGACGGTGCGCGATTACGCGATTTTTCAGTCGATCGACGTCTCCGGAATTCCGGGCGATGCCGAAATGACGAAGGCTTTCAAGACCACGGCCGAGAATGTCGTCGCGCTCTCGAAGGCGCCCATGGGCGAGGATTACAGCGGACCCGTGCTGTTCGAGGGAATCGCGGGGCCGCAAATTCTCGCGGAAGTGCTGGGCAAGAGCTTCTCGCTGCCGCGGCGGCCGGTCCTCGAACCGGGGCGGAATGCGGCTTTCAACAGCAGCGAACTCGAAGGGCGCATCGGCTCGCGCGTGCTGCCCGACAGCTTCGACATTGTCGACGATCCCACACAGAAGGAGTGGCACGGCCGGCCGTTATTTGGCTCCTACGAAGTCGACCGCGAAGGCGTCGTGCCCAAGCCGCTGCGCCTCGTCGAAAAAGGCCTGCTCAAAGGCTATCTGCTGTCCCGCCAGCCGGTGCGCGGGTTTGAAGGTTCCAACGGCCACGGGCGCATGCCGGGCAGCTACGGCGCCAGCGCCACCGGCGTTAGTAATCTGCTGGTGACATCTTCGGGCGCGGTGCCGGTTGCGGAGCTGAAGAGGAAATTGCTCGAAATGATCGCGGCGCGCGGCAAGCCGTATGGGATCATCGTCCGCAAGATGGATTTTCCGTCTTCGGCATCGGTGGAAGAGGCGCGGCGGCTGCTCGCTGGAGCGCAATCGGGCGGCTCACGGCCGGTCAGCCTGCCACTGCTGGCGTATCGCGTCTATCCGGATGGTCGCGAAGAGCTGGTCCGTGGGCTGCGTTTTCGCGGTTTGAATACGAGGTCGTTCCGGGATGTGGTGGCTGCCGGCGATGACACGGTCGCCTTCGACTTCCTGGACAGCCAGGCGCCGTTCGATCTGATGGGCGCTTCGGGCTATGTCGCGAATGCCACTGTGGTCGCTCCTTCGCTGCTGATTGACGATCTGGAACTCCATCCGCTGGAAGACGAGTTGCCCAAGCTTCCGGTGGTGCCGCCGCCGGAGTTATCCTCGCGGTAGGAGGGCTGTGTTTCGCCTGCTCAGCCGTTACGTCTTTCGCGAAATCCTCTCCAGCTCGCTGCTGGCCACGTTTCTTGCCAGCGCCGTCATTTTTCTCCAGGGTGTGGACAAGATTTTCGAGATGCTGGTCTCCAGCAACGGCACCGCCGCTACCATCTGGAAGCTCTTCGCGCTGGCGGTTCCTCCGGTCCTGCCATTGACGATTCCCTTCGGTGTCTTAGTCGGCATCCTGATCGGGCTCGGCCGCATGTCGAGCGACGGCGAAATCACGGCCATGCGCGCCGCCGGTGTTTCCAGCCGCCGCGTGATCGCTCCCGTGCTGTTGTTCGCCACCCTGGCGGCGGGCCTCGCGGCATACTCGTCGATTCGCTTGACGCCCCTCGCGTTTCGAGAAACCATTCGCCTCGAGAACCAGCTGATCGCCAACCAGCTCTCCGCGCAGATTCAGCCGCGCGTGTTTGTGGAAGGCTTCCCGAATACCATCTTGTACGTGCGCGACGTGCGCCCGGGTGAGACGGTGCTCTGGCGCCCGGTTTTTATCGCCGATGTCACGCCACCCGAGCAGCGCTCCACCGGGATGCGCGAGAAGGCCCAGGGACCCATGATCACGGTGGCGCGCGAAGCCATTGCCGTTTCCGACCCGGGGCACAACCGCATCCAGCTTTCGTTGCGCGATGCATGGAATTACGAAATGGGCAAAGACGGTGTGGCTCGCGATTCCTCCGCCGCTCGCAGCGAGAGGCTCCTGGAGGCGGCGCCGCCGAGCTTGAAAAGTCTCTCGTTTCCCCAGATGAACACGCGCGAGCTCTGGAATTATTCCGGCCCAGACCCGATTGAGGCGCGCGAAGAACTGCACAAGCGCTTCACGCTTCCTGTGGCGTGCCTGACGCTGGCCTTGGTCGGGATTCCACTAGGCATCACAACGCGCAAAGGAGGCAAGTCGGCCGGCTACGTCATCGGCGTATTCCTCGCCTTCTTCTGCTATAACCTCTCTTACATAACGCTGATCAAGCTGGCGACCCAGCGCACGCTTCCCGTCCCCGTCGCCGCCTGGCTGCCCAACATCGCGTTTGCGGTAATGGGTCTCTTTTTTCTGACCCGCATGGAGCGGCCGAGCGAGCGCGATCTGCTGGGCAGCATTCAAGGCTTCTTTGGATCGGGGCTGAAGGTCCTGAAGAGCGACCGCCCGCACCCTGCCCGCCGCCGCTGGGCTCTGCTGCCTCAGGTGCTCGATACCTATATCCTTTCCGGATTCCTCTTCTATGTCTGGCTGGCTCTCAGCAGCTTTGTATCGATGACCCTGGTCTACAACTTCTTCGAGCTGATGCCGGATATGATCCACAATCATATTCCGCTCACGAAAATGTTCGAGTACCTGTTCTTCCTCACGCCCATGCTGGTGTACCAGATCCTGCCCATCAGCGTGCTGGTGGCTATCCTGGTCGCCTTCAGCGTGCTCAGCCGGCAGAACGAAATTACAGCGTTCAAGGCTTGCGGGGTAAGCGTACACCGGCTCGCGCTGCCTGTGTTTCTGGCGAGCATCGTGTTCAGCGGAGCGCTGTTTGCCTTCGACTACTCCTACGTACCCGGCGCCAACCGTATGCAGGACGCACTGCGCGATGAAATCAAAGGCCGCGCGACCCAAACCTATCTGAACCCGGATCGCAAGTGGATCTGGGGCTCCGGCTCGCGCATTTTCTATTACAAATATTTCGACCCGGCCGAGAGAACCATGGCCGGCGTTTACGTGTTTGAACTGGACCCGGCCAGCTTCCGACTGACGCGCGAAGTCTGGGCTGAGCGCGCGCATTGGGAGCGCTCGCTCAAAGCATGGGTCTTCGAGAACGGCTGGACCAGCGATTTTGCCGGCAAGGAAGGCCGCACCTACCGGCCCTACCCGGTGGCCACCTTCCCCGAACTCACGGAGGCGCCAGACTACTTCCTCAAAGAGGCTCTGCAGGACAAGCAGATGAACTTCACCCAGCTGCAGAGCTACATTGACGACTTACAGCAGAGCGGATTCGACACGCTCAAGCTTCAGGTGCAATATCACCGCAAGTTCTCGATGCCCTTGTTCGCCGTCATCATGTCGTTCATTGCCGTGCCGTTCGGCTTTTTGATCGGCAAGCGCGGCGCCATGACCGGGATCGGCGTAAGTATCGGCATCGCCCTCGCCTACTGGGGCATCGGCATCCTGTTCGAAAAGCTCGGCGACGTGAATCAGCTTCCCCCCGCGATGGCCGCCTGGTCTCCCGACGCCCTGTTTTCGCTCGCGGGGTTGTACCTGCTGATGCGCATGCGAAGCTAAAACGGGCCGGGCGGTTTTATTTCTTGGCCGGTTTGGCCGCCCCCTTACCCGCAGCCGGCGCCCCCTCCTTCAGCAGTTCTTCGATTTCGCTCCGCAAATTCTTGTCCGCCTGAGCCTCGTCCAGGAACGGCGCGTCCCCGGCGTATTGCGCGCGGATCATGCCGTGCCGGTCGATGAACACCAGTTGCGGCATGAGCAGGCGGTCCGCCATCGGATGCTGGAGGAAATCCAGCACCGGAGGACGCGCGTTAGAACCTGCCGGAAACGGCGGACTGAATTTCTTAATAAAGCCCGGCACGGCGCCGGCCGCTCCGTCCTCAATCGCCGAGGCCAGCACCTGGAACCCGCGCGAGCCGTATTCGTTTTGATCCTGCGAGAGAAAGCTCACGATCTTCTGGCAATGCGGGCAATACGTCAGAATGAAAATTAGCGCGACCGTCTTGCCCTTATATTGGCTGAGCGAAGTCGTCTTACCGCCGGGGAGGTTGATCGTAAACTCGGGCGCAGGCCGCGGAATTGCCGCTGCATATCCGACGGCGGCGAATACGCTTACACAAAGCAGCCCGCCGATTCCGGTTCGGAGCTTGGACATGGACTTTAGTTTACCGGCAAACCCTCAACGCTCGTCACCAGCGGCCCTTTTAAGTGAAGTTCGAAACGGCCGTCATCGCCGGTGCCCGTTACCGAGTCGTTGGTCTCTCCGCTAATATTCATCTTTTTCCACTTTTTCGCCAATACCTGCCGGTATGCCGCGAAATAGCGGCGCGCCATCTCCGGACTGTCCCATTGCGCCGCGTACAACAGCACTACCTGCCCTGCCTTTTTGTTTTCCCGCAGCTCGAACGTGGCGCCGCTCCAATGGGGGCCGATGTCATTCGCGGCGGCCTTACCGGCAAATTGTTCAAGCAGCACCTCGTGATCCAGTTCTCCCAGGCTTCCGCCCACCACGGTCTTGAAGCCATGCGGAATTTTTGCGTCCGGCAGATCGGGAGTCGCCGGTGGCGCCGGCTGAAAGTATTTTTCCGGGTGCAGGATCTGCTGGGTCGACACCGGCGGGCGGCGAAACACCTCCGCAAATCCCGCGTCGCCGTCGTGTTCGATGACGGCCTGCTGAAAAAGCATGCCCTTGGTGTATGGAAAAATCAGCGTCTGCCGCAGATAGAGCGGAGCGTTATCATAAACCGGATACTGCCCGGAACTGTCGCCGAGCGCGCTCATCATCTGTACCAGCGCGGGCGAATTCTTCAGCGACTGCCCCAGTTTGTGCGCCAGGTATTCCGACATCAGCCAGGTGGCTTGCCCTTCCATAATGGCCAGGCGCGCTGTCGCCCCGTCATCGCTCTTTCGGCCTTGCCGGATGAATTTGCCTAAGTTGAAGTTCTGATCCGCGATCGCGTGGGAAAGCTCATGGGCCAGCACCGGAGCTTGAGTTTCCGGGGTCGTGGTTTCGGTCACGAACAGCTTCTTTTTGTCGTAATCGTAGAAAGCGGCGGCCTGTTCGGTCAGCAGGTCGATCGTGGTTTTCTCCAGGTTGAAATCCGCCGGCACAAACCCGAATTTCTTCAGTGTCATCTCTTCGGCGCGGATTTCATCGGGCGTGGTGGCTTCTTTGACGCGCTTCTTCAGGAATTCGTTGACCTTCTCCTTGGAAATCAGGTCGCACGGAACCGGGTGATGCAGCTTCATACCCGAGATGGAGGCCAGGACGGACGCGATGCCTCCCGCCTGGCTGCAGAGTTCGCTCGCCGCTGATTCCGCCCGTCCCGGGCCCGGCCCCACCACCAGAGCTAACGCCAGCGCGGCGCAGGCCCTTAATCTAAACCGCAACAGGCTTCCTCCGGATCGCCCAGGCAAATACCGCGGACGAGACGACCGCCAGCAGGCCGCCCAGCAGCGTGGTGGCGCGCGCGCCGAACCGGCCCGCCAGCGCGCCGGACGCCAGGCTGCCGAATGGACCGAGCCCCACGATGGTCATCCCATACATCGACATGATGCGGCCGCGGTATTCATCGAGAATCAGTGTCTGGATGGTCGTGTTCGCCGAAACCATCTGCCGGAACACACTGTAGCCGATCAGCGGCATAATCACTAGCGAAAGCTTGTACCAGGGCGAGAACGCGAACGCAATAGTCGCGAGTCCCATGGCGATCCCGCTGAACGCGATGATCGGCTGCAGGTTTGCCGCCTCGGTCCGGCGGGCCATGCCGAGCGTGCCGATCACCGCGCCGACTCCCATTGCCGCCATCAGAAATCCGAGCCCTTGCGAGCCGCGGTGGAAGATCTCGTCGGCGAAGACCGGCGCCAGCACCAGCACCGGTGTATTGGCAAACGTCGCTGCCGCCATGACCGTCAGCACACGCCGGACCTCCGTATGCTGCTTGGCGTAGCGGAACCCGTCCACCAGGTGGCCCCAGGGCGAGTTCTCCTGCTTGCGCTCGAACGGTTCCAGCCGCATCGCCAACAGGCTGCCGATCACTGCCAGGAAGCTGACTCCGTTCAGGAAAAAGCAGACACCTTCTCCCAGCCACGCCACCAGCAGCCCGGCAACCCCCGGCCCTACGCTGCGCGCCGCGTTGAACACCGCCGAGTTGATCGAAATGGCGCTCAGCAGGTCGTCTTTGCTGGTCATGTGGATGAGCAGGGACTGCCGCCCGGGCATGTCAAATGCGTTAATCGCGCCCAGCAGGGTGGCCAGCACCAGGATGTGCCACACCTGAACACGCCCCGTTAGGGTGAGAGCCGCCAGCGCGAATGCCTGCAGCATGGAGAAAGTCTGGGTGAGGACGACGACTTTATGCCGCGAAAATCGATCCGCCGCCACACCGCCCAGAGGCCCGAGCGCAAACACGGCAATCTGCGAGCAGAACCAGGCCGTTCCAAGCAAAAGTTCCGAATGCGTCAAACGGTAGACCAGCCAGCTTTGCGCCACGTTCTGCATCCACGTGCCGACCAGCGAGACCAGTTGGCCGCTCACGAATAGCCGAAAATTGCGATGCCGCAGGGCTCCGAACGCCGGAGCGCCGCTCGCGCGCGGGGGCACCGTCAGAAGTTCCGCGGCGGGCATGGGGGTGACGTCCGGTTCCGGCTGAGTCCCTGAAGGTGGCATCCGCTCTTTCCAGAATACGGCGCGGTACAATGAGAGATCAAATTCGGGTTGAAGAGGAGATTTCCCTGTGGCGGATGAAAAACTTTACAAGGCCGAGTATTTAGGGAGTGGAACTTTTGTCATCACTAAGCCCAAACGGAAGCGGGCCAAACTGCGTCAGACCAAGCTGCGCAACCCGCAGCGCGGTTCACGCAAATGAACCGGCCGGTTAATGGCGAACCCGGCGTTCGCTCTTGAGGATGCGGAATAAACCCTCCAACGCCGCCTTTTGAATCACAAACGCGCCGAAAAAGGTTCCCAGCAGCGTTCCCCCAATAACTAACGTATCCATTGCATCCCTCTGCCCCTTTTTCGAGCAATTTAGATGCCAGCGCTTCTCCCTGGATTCAGGCGCTTACAAGGAACTCAAGCCGGTGCACTCTCGGCAACTGTGCAGCCGACACGCGGTTCAGGCGATGGACCGCCATCAAGTCGATTCTCCACACGCTGTAACTCCAGTTCTGTCAATGAGTCGTGTGACACGAAGCCGCTGAAAGTGGAATTGAAATCGCTGCGAATCGAATCTCGCTCTTGCTATAATCGGGGATTCTAAACCACTCAGATTTATGCCATTAAAGCCTTTCGTCCGGAACGATGGTGCGGAAAGAAAAATTTTTCTCCTCAAACCGCGCGGCTTCTGTGCGGGCGTAGTCCGGGCGATCGACGTGGTCAAGATCGCCTTGGATCTTTATGGACCGCCGGTTTACGTGCGCAAGGAAATCGTTCACAACAAGCACGTGGTTGACGAGCTTCGTAACGCGGGGGCCATTTTCGTCGAGGAACTGGCCGAAGTGCCGGAAGGCGCGCGCGCCATTTTCAGCGCGCACGGGGTCGCGCCGACCGTCCGCCGCGAGGCGAAGGAGCGCCACCTGGAAATCATCGACGCCACCTGCCCGCTTGTCACCAAAGTGCATTTGGAGGCGGTCAAATTTGCGCGCGAAGGCTACAGCATTGTGCTGATCGGTCATAAAGATCACGACGAGGTGATCGGCACGCTGGGCGAGGTTCCTGACCGCAGCTACCTGGTCGAAACCGTCGATGATGTGGATCATCTCGAGTTCCCCGATC
>Ga0070734_10002068_pt1 | contig 26146 bp, 19 predicted proteins | sample Coa_R1_8_FD_66444 | JGI IMG/M metagenome (GOLD analysis project Ga0070734, IMG submission 66444) | Surface soil microbial communities from Centralia Pennsylvania, which are recovering from an underground coalmine fire - Coalmine... | ecosystem: Environmental > Terrestrial > Soil > Unclassified ...
TATCAACTCCCACCCTGCTCCTTCATTTTGAAAGGCCAAGCCCGACTGCTTCATGTCGACGCCGGGCACATCGCCTTGGCAGATCTGACTCCGGAAGACGGCCAAGTGGTGCTCAGCATGCACTTTCAATCCGGGTTGCGTGCATCCCCCAGCCGCGTGCAGTTGGAGCGAGAACCGGACCCGTGCGATCCCATTCCCTTCATCCGGCTCCGCATGTCTGGGCCGGTTGCGCGTCTCACGTTGACTTGGCGGGAACCGTGAGGGAGGCCGGAGCTGCGCGGCCTGTATCGAGTGCCTGGTTGTCCAGTCATGTTTTCTTGAACAGCCGCCCGGAATCGACTTTCTGGAAGCCGAGCCCTTGGCAAAATGAGAGGGCCACCGAATTCGCCTCGTTGACTTGGATTTCCACGAGGGCGAAGAACTGCTCTTGCAGGTATCGGAGCAATTGGGCAATGAGGAACTTCGCCAGGCCCTGACGGCGGAGATCCTCGCGCACCACGAGGGAAACGATGCCGACGGTCGGCTGGTTCCACCGCCAGCTGAAGCCATCCATCTCCCATACCGAGGTCCGGGCCACGATGTCGCCTGTGGTCTTGTCCGCCAGGAGAAATTCCACCATTTCCACCGGCCCCTGGACGCATTCCTGCCACCAGCTGGCGGCCCCGCTCTTGGGGGCCATGCGGAGCTCGAATCGCCGCCGCAACGCCGCAAATCTCCCATCGGCTACATTCACTGCCTCGCCAAGGGAGCGGTGCAAGACCAGGGTGGTACCGTGAATCTCGTATCCGTGATGGCGCAAGAACGGCTCGGCTGCCTGATCGCTCACCAAGAATCCTGGCAAATCGCTCCCCCCATAGAGGCCGAAATAGAACGGGTGGAAGGGCGGCATCGGCCCCGCAAGAACGGCCTGGGATCCCTGCGCTCTCAGATAATTTTCACAGCGCTGCAACAGCTCCGAGCCGACGCCCCGGCGGCGGTACGAGGGTCGGACGGCGATCGCACAGGTAACTCCATTGCTCTTGTCCAGTGCTGTCTGGGCTTCGTTCGGGCCAAATCCAGCGTGGGCAAAGCCAACATAGACCTTGTCCTCGACCGCAACGATCAGCCCGGCTGGATCGAAGTAAGGCTTGGAGAAAACGTAATTCTCCAAGGGAGAGCTGTGCCGCAACCGCACCTCGCCGCGCTCGCTGAGGGCCTCGTTCCAGACGACGGCCAGGCCTGGCGGATCGTCGTTGCGGAAGTGACGGTACTCGATCACGAGGAAACCTTTCCACGAACTGAGATTGGAAGGGAGAAGGGGATCCGCGGCACGCCGGCAGGATCCACCTCAGCCTGAGCCATTATACATCGGGACCCGGCAGCCGGCTTGTGCGATCCCGCGTTGGTGCGCAGCCGGCCGGCGCCTAAACTCCCATAATCATAGATGTTGGCCGCCGAATCAAGCGAGGCTACAGATTTCCGTTGCCGTGGGAGACCGCCGATGAAGCTTCGTTGGGTGCAACCTCAAGATGTCCTTGGCACGCTTGGAGGCGTTCGATTCGTTCTTCTGACTGCTTGGATCCTTCCTGGCCTGCTGCTGGCGGCCGATTGGCCGCAGTTCCTTGGGCCCCATCGGGACAGCCGCTCTTCCGAAACTGGCCTGCTGGCGACGTGGCCAAAGAATGGGCCGCCGCTCGTCTGGCAGCGGCCGATCGGCGCAGGATTCAGTGGGGCGGCCGTGGCCGGCAACCGACTCGTGGTATTTCACCGAGTCGGCGACAAGGAGGTGGTCGCTTGCCTCGATGCGGCCACCGGTCAAGAGCAGTGGCAGTTTGCCTATTCCACCGCTTACCACGACGATTTCGGCAAGGGTGAAGGACCGCGGGCTACTCCGCTAATCGCCGGCGATCGTGTCTACACGCTGGGCGCCGAGGGCCGTTTGCTTGGGTTGGAACTCGCCAGCGGCAAGAAAATCTGGGAGCGTGCGCTCAATACCGACTACCAGGCCCCGAAAGGATTCTTCGGCGTGGCCACCTCTCCGGTCCTGGAGGGAAATGTGCTCTTGGTGAACGTCGGCGGCCGGCACGCGGGCATCGTCGCCCTGGACAAGGACACGGGCAAGGAAGCTTGGCGGGCTACCGAGCACGAGGCAAGTTATGCGTCGCCCGTGGTGGCCACGATCCACGGCAAGCGACGAGCCATTTTTTTCACCCGCGAAGGGATTGTGCTGCTCGATCCGCGCACCGGCCAAGTGGTTTATAGCAAACATTGGCGTGCCCGAATGCATGCCTCGGTCAACGCCGCCAGCCCGGTCGTTACGGATGATCTCGTCTTTTTCTCTGCTTGCTATGGAACCGGAGCGTTGCTGCTCCAGGTTGGGACCGATGGAATCCATGAGGTTTGGACAAGCGGCAGCGCGATGTCCAATCACTACGATACGTGCATCCAGAACAACGGTTACCTTTACGGCTTCGATGGCCGGCAAGAGGAAGGAGCCAAGCTGCGTTGCATCGAGCTGAAGACCGGCAAGGTACGTTGGACGGACGACCACCCTGGCTGCGGTTCGATGATCTTGGCAGAGGGAAACCTGATCATTCTCACCGAAAACGGTGAGTTGCTGCTGGTCGAGGCCAATCCGGTCGCGTACAAGGAGAAGGCGCGCGCACAGGTCTTGACAGCGCCCTGCCGAAGCCCGATCGCCCTGGCCGACGGCCGGCTCTACGGACGCGATACCACAAAACTGGCGTGCTGGAATTTGAAGAGGCAATGAGTGAGCCCGTCCGAATCAGCTGCCATCCATTGGGAGATCCGCATCATGCGCTCCTTTTTCCTCGCCCCGCTCTCTGTCTTGATTGCATTGGTTCCCCTCTTTGGCCAAAGCTCTCTGCAGCACCAGGCCACGGTGGCTTACCTCCAGGCCTGCCAGCAGCCCGATGGTGGCTTCCTACCGGCCAAGCTGAGCGGTACCGCCAACGCCCAAGCGCGGTCGAGCCTCCGGGCGACGACGGCGGCCCTGCGGGCGCTGAAGTACTTTGGCGGCGAGGCGCATGACCGGACTGCTTGCAGTCGCTTTGTGCAGCGCTGTTTTGACAAGGCCAGCGGCGGTTTCGGTGATTATCCGGGCGCCCCGCCGGACGTCGTCTCCACCGCCGTCGGAATCATGGCTCTCGTGGAGTTAAAGTTGCCGGTCGAGAATTACCGGGAGGCGACCGTTCGCTACTTGGCAGAGCGTGTCCGATCCTTTGAGGACATCCGCATCGCGGCCGCTGCCCTGGAGGCCATCGGTGCACGGCCGCCGGTCGCCAACGCTTGGCTAGAAGAAATCGGGAAACTGCGTCACGCCAACGGCACTTATGGCACTGGTACCGAGTTTGCCCGCGCCACCGGCGGCGCCGTCGTGGCTGTCCTCCGACTCGGTGGCACAGTTGAGCACCGAGAGACTGTCCTCCAAGCGCTGAAAGTTGGTCAGCACGCGGACGGCGGCTACGGCAAGCAAGACGCGAAATCGTCCGACCTCGAATCCTGCTACCGTGTGATGCGGGCTTTCGCCATGCTGAAGGACAAACCCGACTCCCAGGGCATGCGAAGTTTTGTGGTCCGGTGTCGTAACATGGACGGCGGCTATGGGGTCACGCCGGGAGAACCCTCTTCGGTGGGCGCGACCTATTACGCTTCGATCATCCTCCATTGGCTGCAATAGGTTGGTCGGTGCGGCCGGGGTCCGTGAAAGGATCCGACCACCCTCATGGCAGCGGTAGCAAATGAGGCACTCGTTCTGCATACGGCGGTAATTCCGGTCCCTCCCCTTCTGGTCGATCCAGGTAGTAGTACGCCACCGTCGAATAATGATTGCGCAGCGGCTTCCGGTCATCGTCGGGGCCGTTCCGACCATGCTCGATGGTGAACCGCAGCGACTCCTTGAAGGGCACCGGATCGAGGATGTGCCAGCGGTAGCAGGTGTTGAGGATGCTGCGCTGTTCTCCTCCCTTCTGTGCATTGTCGTAGTATGGCACGCCGTTGAACGGATTCCAAAATGGGTGCTGGAAATCCCAGGCGCCGCAGAAATAATCCTCGCTTCCGGTTCCCTCGATCGTTGGCTTGGCCGCACCGTCGACGTAAAACTTGTCGTTGCCTTCTCCCCACCAACCGTTGCTGTTGGCCATGATGCTCAGGAAGCAGCCGACCATGTGCCCGCTTCCCTTGGTGTCGAGGATAAGGTAGTCCTTACCCTGGGGAGCGGGATAGGCCTGACGGTACTGTGTGTGAAAATAGCGGATGTTCTGGCCGGGTTGCTCATCGAGGCGGTAGTCGATGTTGAAATAACAGCTCCGGACCATCTGGGTGCCTTCATTGGTCAGCGTGAACCGCGCCCCTTTGGCAAACGGCATCGGCCAGTAGCAGTTGAGCGCCTTGATACCGCCGATGGCGACGGGAGCGCTCTTGTACTCTACATACTTGCCGAATCCCAAACCAAAAAAATCGCCCAGGGGACAGGCTACTGCCGGCTTCTGGGCACCGTCCCAATAAATGCGGAACACCAGCTCCCGAAGGTGATCGGGCGAATCGGCGGCAATCGTGAACCAGATATGCGTAACCCGACCATGGCCATCGATCTTGCCCAGCTCCAGCGTCTGCCCCGGCGTAATCCGGCGGTAGTCGGCGTTCTTGTAATTCGGGTCTGTGCTGGCCAGGCGCAAGGCGCGGAAATCCTTCTTGTCGGCCAGATCCAGTGGTACTTGGGCCCATAGGGTGGCCGATATCGCCAACAGCGACCCGAGGCACGCGCCAAAACGAACGTGGACAGTCATGGGGTTCTCCTAGCCGGGGGATCAATTCCCTGCCTGCTCTTGCCGGCAGACGCAAGTGGTGATAACAGACCGTAAGGAGGATGGCAATCGAAAACACTGAGAGACGATCATGGCACCGATCCTGGTCCTGGGCACGCGCAATTCCAAAAAGTGCGAAGAACTCTTCGAAATCTTGGGCGATCTGAGCGTGGAGCTGACCGATCTGAGCCGTTGGCCGGAAGCGCCAGAAGTCATTGAAGATGGCAAAACGTTTGAAGCCAACGCCCGCAAAAAGGCCAGCGAATTGGCGATCGCGCTGGGCCAGTGGACCCTGGGCGAAGACAGCGGCCTGGTGGTTCCTGGGCTCAATGGCCGGCCCGGCGTGTACTCGGCCCGGTACGCGGGCAGGCATGGGGATGACGCAGCCAACAATGCCCGACTACTGGCGGAATTGGCGCCCTTGCCGGCCGATCGCCGGGCTGCCTATTACGTTTGTGTTGCTGCCTTGGCGGATCCTCAAGGCCAGGTCCAAGCCTGCGTTGAAGGTCGTTGCCATGGAATCATCGTGTCTGAGCTGCGTGGCCACGGCGGTTTCGGCTACGATCCTCTTTTCCTGATTCCTGAATATCACCACACGTTGGGCGAATTGAGCGCCCGTGTCAAGCACGCCATCAGTCACCGGGCTCGGGCACTGGAACAGTTGCGGCCTATCTTGCGCCAGCTGCTGCTCGCCCCACCACCTACCAAGGACGGTGCCAATCCTTAGCAGCAGGGCAACGCCGAAACCGTGCAGGTGCCAAGCGCGAAAAATCAAGCAAGCCAGGTCGGGCGAACGGCCGATCTAAACGGACAGCATGAAGCCCAAACCATCCGAAGCCGCCTCCCGCTTTGCGGCCCTGGCCGACGACATCGCTGCGTTTCGGCACTACCTCAAGGCGGAGCGCGGCATGGCTGCCAACACCGTCTTGGCGTATGGCCGGGATCTCGACCGCTTTGCGCTGTGGGTCGCCGAAGGTGGCCTGCCAGACTATTTACAACCAAGCATACGGGCGATCAGCCACTACCTAAGCCATCTGCGCGAGCATGGGTTGGCCCCGGCGAGCATGGCCCGGCACCTGGTTGCTCTGAAAATGTTCTACCGCTTCCTCCGGATGGAAGAGCGCGCCCCATTCAGTACCGTTGAACTACTCAGCTCTCCCACGTTGTGGGAACGGATTCCGCAAGTGCTGAGTCCGGAAAGTGTGGAAAGCCTCCTACGCGCGCCCCAGCCGAGCGACCGTTTCTATTTGCGTGACCGCGCCTTGCTCGAAACCCTCTACGCTACCGGCAGCCGGGCCTCGGAAGTTGTCGGTCTGAAGCTGGCCGACCTTTTCCTGGAATCGGGCTTTTGTAAGTGCTGGGGGAAAGGTGGAAAGCAGCGCGTGGTCCCGCTCGGCCGGCCAGCTTTGGCAGCGATCACCGCTTATCTCAGCGATTCGCGTCCGGAGCTCGTGCGCGCCGCGACCGAAGCGCCGTCGGTGTTTGTGAGCCGGGGCGGCCGCATCCTTACGCGCGAAATGCTCTGGACGATCGTCAAGAAATACGTTCGCCGGGCCGGCCTCAATACCAAGGTGAGTCCGCACACCCTACGGCATAGTTTTGCCACCCACCTCCTGGCAGGGGGCGCGGACTTGCGCATCGTCCAGGAACTCCTGGGCCATGCCAATATCCGAACCACGCAGCACTACACCCACGTGGACCGCGACCGGCTGCGCGCGATCCATCACCAATTCCATCCGCGCGGTTGATTCCTTCAGCGAAGGTAACCCTCGATTGGCACGCGCACCAGGAGCGTGCGCTCGACATCGCGCTTGATCCACGGGTTGGACCCCCGCTCTTCGAGCACTTTGGAGACGTACGTCATGATCAGCTCCTCCGCATTGAGCGAGGGTTTCCCCAGTAGTTCGCGGCCTGCCAATTTCGTATCCTTGATGGGTACCTTGACCGTAAGCTTCAGCTTCTTGTCCTTGGCGGCGTGCAGAATATTGTCGTAAACGTGCAGGGCGTAGGTCTTGGCCTTGGAATCGTGCTCACCGTAGAGAAAGCACATGGGCACCTTGTGCTCGCGACCAGCGACCGCCAGCCAACTGTCGGGATGCAACGTAATCTTCGTTCGATCCACGGCGATATGCGGACTGAAACTGAGCCAAATAGCGCAGGCAATGTCCTGCCCTTCCGGCAGGTTGCGATTCGCGGCCACAGGCGGGAACGTGTTGCTTCGGCGGGTGTGATTCCACTCCCATGCAATCCACATTGCGCCCAATGCGGCACTCGACTCCGCTCCAACCAACACCACATTGGCCGAATTGCACTCTCCGCTATCGTTCTTTCGATCCAAGAATCGCTTGGCGGCTTCGATGTCGTTGACTAGGGAAAGCCAATTCTGAGGCGTCGTGAAATCTTTGTAACTGATCTGATCTTTTGGCTTGCCCGGGCGGTACCCCCGCAACGTCTGGTTGCTGCGATCCAGCAGCCAGAAATTCGTGCCAACTGCCGTGCTCTCTCCGTGGCCCCGGAAATCGAAGAGCAGGACCGCGAAATGCTTTTTTTGCAGTTCTTTGGCAAGGCTGTCCCAGCCTTCTTCCCGACTCGAGCCACCCAACGGATGCAATAGCAGGGCACAGGGGGATTTGTTTCCCAGGTCGCCTGCAAAATAGGTTCCGTGAATCTCGACTTGATCAAACGTGTCAAATTTGACCCGCTCTGGCTCCGCCGCATGGCCACTCGCGATTCCGCAGAGCAGAAGCGATCCGGCCGCCCAGCTGCACGCCAGCCACCTAAGGGCCAACCCGCGCATGTCCGATTCCTCCAAGGCAAAATGGGACGCACCAACCAGCTACTTGATCTTAAGGTAGATAGGTGAACCAATCAATGACGCGCCTGAAGCGCGGCTCGCCCGGAGTCGACGAAGGGCGTAACCGCAGCGGGAATGCCTTCGGAGTCGGCAGCAATGCACGCAGACTACGCAATCCAGGAAGGACAAGCAATGGGACATGGCGATCCACCGTCCGCCTATATGCCGAGGTGCCAAGCGTTTCCAGCGCGGGCGCAGTGAACGGCAGAATTGGCATTCTGTTTGCCTCTCTGGCGTCGGCCGAATTTGCCCACGGTGGTCCACGAACATCGTCCGCATGGAGAAACGGGAACCGAATCAAGCTTTCGTTGGATAAACTCGGTCGAAGCTTGCCAATCCTCTCCCTTCTGCCCGCCTCTCCCTGGGCATGGCAAGCTGACTGGGGCCCTTGGTCTGGTAATTGGCGCATGGCTCAGCAGTTGATGCTGCGCGCTCGCGGTCGCGATTGAGACCGTCGGCCGCGGTCGGGGTGCGCGCGGCAAGGACGAACAGACACGTATCCAACCTTTGCGACTACTTTCGAGGATTCATCATGTATACCGACGCCATCAAGGCGCTGGCGGATCAAGCGGCAAGCAAGCTCGCCGGGCAGCGCCGCTCTCTGACGAGTCACGTAGTGCGTTCGATGCTGGCCGGGATGTACGTCGGCGCGGCGATCGTGCTCATCTTCACGATAGGCGGCACACTCTCAGGTACGTCTCCCGGGGCGGTCCGTCTGTTGATGGGGGTTTGCTTTGGCGGGGCACTGACGATCGTCATCTTCGCCGGCTCCGAGCTGTTCACCGGGAGCAACCTCGTATTGACGCTGGGTGTGTTGACGAAAAAAGCGAGCCTGCGGGACCTCGCCAGCAATTGGATTTGGACCTGGATTGGCAACCTTCTCGGCAGTGTCCTGCTGGCATGGATGGTCGTCCAGTCCGGGCTCCTCGACGCCGACCCGATCAAAGGTTTCGTACTCAACCTGGTCGACAAGAAGATGAATCTGCCGCCCGACCAGCTCATTCTTCGCGCCATCCTGGCGAACTGGCTCGTCTGCCTGGGCGTGTGGATGGCCGTGCGCATCAAAAGCGAGACGGCACGGATCCTCATGATCTGGTGGTGCATGTTTACGTTCATCACGAGCGGCTACGAGCACAGCATCGCTAACATGTGCGGCCTGATGCTGGGGCTGCTGCTGCCCCACAGCGAAGCGATCACGCTAACGGGATACGGATACAACCTTGCGCTCTCGACGTTCGGCAACATTATCGGCGGGGCGTTCTTCGTGGCCGGGATGTACTGGCTCGGGAGTCCGGCAGCCCGAGCAGAAAGCCTGGTCGAGCCAGCGGCAGTGGAAATCAATGGCAGGGGACCGAGCCCTGCGCTGCTGGAGGCCAGCCGATGATGGGCGGAGGAACTCGACAATGATCCAATCGCGGCGCCCGGTCTTGGTGGTCGCGGGGACCGGCTTGGCCGGGGCAAAAGTGGTCGAAGAAGTGCTCGCGCGCGCGCCGGATCGGTATGCGATCCGCATGTTTGGGGCCGAGCCGCACGGCACCTACAACCGCATCCTTCTGTCGAGCGTCTTGGGCGGCTTTGTCGAGCCAAACCGGCTCTGGCTCAATCCCCTGGAATGGTACGAGAGCCAGCAAGTTTTCGTTCATTGCGGCGTCAAAGCCGAAGTGATTGATCGCGAGCGGCGGGTTGTCATCGGCGGCGGCGGCAAAGTCGAGGAACCGTATGACGTCCTGGTCCTGGCGACCGGCTCACGTCCGTTTGTCCCGCCCATGGAGGGATCGAATCGGGGCGGGGTATTCGTTTTCCGGACGCTGGACGATTGCAAGAAGATTTCGGCTTATGCCCACGATTGCCACCGGGCCGTGGTGATCGGCGGCGGCCTGTTGGGATTGGAAGCGGCCCGCGGCCTGCTCAGCCACGGCCTGGAAGTTACCGTGGTTGAAGTCGCCCCTCATCTCATGATCCAGCAGCTCGATGCCACGGGAGGAACGCTGCTCAAACGGAAGCTGGAAGCGATGGGAGTCCGTGTCCTGCTGGAGTTGGCCACGACACATTTGCTGGGCGAGGATCGCGTAACCGGCCTCCGCTTCAAGGACGGAACGACCATCGAAACCGACATGGTGGTTATCAGTTGTGGAATCCGGCCCAATGTCGAGGAGGCGCGGTCGGCGGGTCTGAAAGTGGACAAGGCGATTGTGGTAGACGATCAGCTCCGGACCAGCGATCCCGCAATCTTCGCGGTCGGTGAGTGTGCCCAACACCGTGGACGGCTTTATGGGCTGGTCGATCCCGTCTATGAGCAGGCTCGAGTGGTGGCCGGAGTGCTCACGGACGCCAAGGAATTACCGGCTTATGAGGGTTCGCGCCTATCGACCACCCTCAAAGTCATGGGAGTCGACCTGGTTTCGATGGGCGAAACGCAGGCGTCGGATCCGAACTGCGAAGTGCTAAGCCATCTTGACCCGGCAGAAGGCGTGTACCGAAAGGTGATCATGCGCAACAATCAGCTGGCCGGGGCGATTCTGTTGGGCACGACCGACCCAAGCGGCCGGCTCCAGCGGCTGTTCAAATCGGGCGAAACACTCAGCGGACCGGCGATCGAGCTCTTGGTCAGAGGGAATGCACGCGATGCGCTGCTGGGGGAAGGGGCCGCGGCCGACTTGCGCGGCCTGGCCGACGACACACAGATTTGCAACTGCCACGCGGTTTCCAAGGGGACCATCGTGGCGGCCATCCGTGAACGGAAATGCACGATACAAGCCATCGGCGAATGCACAAAGGCGGGCACGGGCTGCGGAACGTGCCAACCGCTACTGAGCGAGCTTGTCAAGACGTACGGTCCGGCCGGCGCCAATGAGGCGACGGAAAAGAACAAGATCGAGATCATCAAAGAGGAAAAGAACGGTCTCGATGCTCTTCCGGACATCCTCCGTCTAGCTCCCAACAACAACTGGGAGGAGATGACGGAAGCAGACAAACAGCGAGCCAAGTGGCATGGCTTGTTCTTCCGCACGCCGACGCCGGGCAACTTCATGATGCGGCTGCGCCTGGAAGCCGGGCGGACGAATGCCCGCCAATTCCGTGTGATCGCGGACTTGTCCGATCGGTACGGCAGGGGTTTTTGCGATCTGACGACCCGGCAGCAAGTCCAGCTGCGGTGGTTTACCCTAGCCGACGTTCCCGAAATCTGGCGTCAGCTCGAAGCCGTCGGGCTGCACAGCAAGCAGACAGGCATGGACAATATCCGTGGCGTCTGTGGCTGCGCGGTCGCAGGGCTGACGGCTCACGAGCTGCTCGACGCCACCGGCGTAATTCGCGAACTCAATGAGATCATCCTTGGCAACCGCGAGTTCACGAACCTCCCGCGAAAATTCAACATCACCATCACGGGCTGCCTGGAAAACTGCTGCCATCCGGAGACGCAAGACATCGCGCTCATCCCGGCGTACCGCGAGCTGGACGGACAACAGGTCAATGGCTTCAACGTGCTTGTCGGCGGCAAGCAGGGCTCGGGCGGATACCGACCGGCCTCGTCGCTGGACGCGTTCGTCCGACCCGAACATGCAGCCCGGCTGTGTGCCGAAATCACGCTCATCTTCCGCGATCATGGCAGCCGAGCCTCGCGGACCCGGGCACGGCTGGCGTTCCTGGTGGATGATCGGGGCACGACCTGGTTCCGCCATGAGCTGGAGCGGCGGCTGGGAAAGCCGCTCTTGAGGTCCGGTACGGACATGCGGAAGAACTACCATGTGGATCACCTGGGGATCCATCCGCAAAGGCAAATGGGAAACCGTGCCGAAGGGCCTCCCCTTCACTATGTCGGTGTGCTGGTGCCCGTGGGGCGGATCACGACTGCACAGATGCGTGGCGTCGCCGACTTGGCCGAGCGCTATGGGAATGGGGACATTCGCGTCACCACGGGGCAGAACCTGATCATTCCCAACATTCCCGAACCCCGCCTCGGAGCCTTGACCGACGAGCCCCTGTTCGGAGAACTTTCCTACGATCCGTCGCCGATCATGCGCGGGTTAGTTGCTTGCACTGGGAACGATTATTGTGGCATGGCCCTGATCGAGACCAAAGGCTATGCCATCCAGGTGGCGCGCGCGCTGGAACAGCGGACAGCTGGCCAAAAAGTGCTACCGCTGACCATCCACTGGTCGGGCTGCCCGGCCGGCTGTGGGTTGCATCAGGTGGCAACGATCGGCCTGCAAGGCTGCCGCTCCCGGATCAACGGCGAAATCGTCGATTCGGCCCATGTCTGCGTCAAAGGGAAAACCGGGCCCAACCCGGTCATCGCGACCGACCTCATGTACGATGTCCCCATCGAACGCTTGGCCGATGCGCTGGAACCGCTGGTAACGTATTTGCCGCGGACTTGAGGCCAGGCGAAAGCGTCTGTCTTCCACTGGTCCCCCCACATCGAGTTCCTCCTGGCCGGTAGTACGCTGGGTCCGCGGTCCTTGCCCTGTTCACCGGGCGGCAAACCGTGTAAGACCACAAGGTATCCTTTGTCGATGGCGCTTCGCCACGGAGATCCCATGCGCTACCTCCCGAGCTTCACAAAATTTGCTGAGCTCGCCCAGCAGGCAAGCTTGGTACCGGTGTATCGGCAACTGGTCGGCGATACCCTGACGCCGGTCAGCGCCTTTTGCAAAATCCAGGAAGGCGACTGGGCATTCCTATTCGAAAGCGTCGTCGGCGGGGAGCGTGTCGGCCGTTACAGCTTCGTGGGCTCCGGCCCGCTGTTGTGTTTCCAGTCCTTCGGGCACCGTGTTCAGATTGTCGAACCAGCCCCCGATCCGGACAGCGGGATGTCCCGCCGCACCGCTTCGATCCGGGAGCTGGAGCACCCTGACCCACTGCGGCTGCTCGAAGAGAAGCTATTGGCCTACCGGGCGCACCATGTCCCCGGCTTGCCGCGTTTTTCCGGCGGGGCCGTCGGCTATGCCGGCTATGACTCCGTCCGTTACGTTGAGCATCTGCCTAAGCCGCCTCCTGATGATCGCCAACTCCCCGATCTTTGCTTCGCGTTCTACGACCGGATGGTCATCTTCGATCACATCAACAAGACAATCGCCGCGGTGGCCCACGCTCATGTCGAACCGAACAATCTGGAACGCAGTTACCGCAGAGCCTGTGCCCGCGTGGACCGGCTGGTCGAGCGGCTGCAACAGGGTGTCGCCGACTTGCAGCTCACCGACATTGCCCCCGGCGGTGACGTGCACCTCCCCTATCGCTCCAACTTCGAGCCGGGGGCGTTCGAGGATGCGGTGCGGAAGTGCAAGGAGTACATCCAGGCCGGCGATATCTTCCAGGTAGTCCTGAGTCAACGACTGCAGACTGAGACCAAGGCCCGGCCTTTCGACATTTACCGGACGCTGCGGGTGGTCAACCCGAGTCCGTTCATGTTCTATCTCAAAGCTGGCCCGGTGGCGCTCGTGGGGAGCTCGCCGGAGATCATGGTGCGCGTCGAAGGGGATCGTGTGCTCATTCGTCCACTGGCCGGCACGCGCCGCCGGGGAAAGACAGAAGAAGAAGACGAGGCCCTGGCCGCCGAACTGTTGGCCGATCCGAAAGAGCGCGCCGAACACAACATGCTTGTCGACCTGGGCCGAAACGACGTCGGCAGGGTTGCCCGTTATGGCACCGTTCAGTTGACCGATGTCATGACCATCGAGCGCTACAGCCATGTCATGCACCTGTGTAGCACGGTCAGCGGCCGGCTGTCGGAAGGACGTACGGCATTCGATGCCCTGCGCGCCTGTTTGCCGGCGGGCACCTTAAGCGGCGCACCCAAGGTCCGGGCCATGCAAATCATCGACGAGCTGGAACCGCAACGCCGTGGACCCTATGGAGGCGCCGTCGGATATGTCGATTTCAGCGGCAACATGGACACGTGTATCGCATTACGAACCCTGGTACTCAAGGGTCAGACCGCGTATTTGCAAGCCGGTGCCGGAATCGTCGCCGACAGTGTGCCTGAGCTGGAGCGCGAAGAGACCCTGAACAAAGCAATGGGCTTGCTACGGGCACTGGAAATTGCCGAGACGCAGCTCTAAGCGCCAGGGGGACACGAGCCTGAAGCGCAGGCGGAGGGCCAGCAGAACCCCTTCCTGCGCTCGCGCGTCAGGCTGGTATCCCGGAGTTACGACAAGGTCTGTCCGCTAGCACCAGAGTCCAGCGCAGGAATGGCTGGGCATTTCGCGCCGGTGCGTAAAAGTGGTGGGCTGGATTTCGTTCCTTGCGATCCAACGGCTCGATACAAACGTGCACCGACTCTCCCGTAGAAAGTCGGCCTGTTGCCTGTCAGAATTGAAGCAGTAGCTCGGTGCAGCCCGGTCCCTTCGAACGGGGCTGCAATCCGGCTCCCCGCTTCGATCGTCTATTTCACAGATGGCATGAGCAAAGCGCCAGCCTCTATCCCGATGCGGTCGGTTACTCCGGAGGGTCCATGCCCAACGGGAGAAGAGTTGGTGTGCGCCTTCAACGAAATCCGGGTCGACCTGGTGAGTACGCTGTTCTATGTCCTGGGCAATTATGAGGATGCGCAGGACGCGGCCCAGGATGCGTTTCTCAAGTGCTGGCGCAATCGGGAAGGGCTCGGCGAGGTTCGGAATATGCGCGCCTGGATTTTTCGGATTGGCCTCAACGCTGCCAAGGATTTGCAGCGCAACGCCTGGAGACGACGCGCCCGGCCTTTGATCGGACCGAGCACGCTGGTCGAGTCCCCCGACGCCTCCCCCGTGGCGAACGCCGAAGAACGGGAGGCGAAAGAGCGGCTGCACCAGGCCATCCTGAATTTGCGGCCGGAAGAACGCGAAGTTTTTCTGCTTCGCCAAAATGGCGCGCTGACGTACGAGGAAATTGCCAAGCTCCGGTGCAGTCCTGTGGGGACCGTCAAAACGCAAATGCGCGCTGCTGCTGCCAAGCTCCGTCAGGTGCTGCGCGAGAAATGAGCGACCGATGTATACCTGCGATCACTTTCGCGAACGAATCTGGGACGACCTGTTTGGCTTACTCGAAGCGGACGACCGTGGCAACTTGCAACTTCATCTAGCGACTTGCAGCACGTGCCAGGCCGAGTTGGCGACTGCGCGGGCTCAGCACCAACTGGTCGCGGAAGCGGCCCGGCTCGATGTGGAGATACCGCCGTTTGTGGCACCAGAGAGGGAGCGCGCTCAGCCAATATCGCGGCCGGCTCGCCCACAAAGCGGATGGGCGAAATCACGAAGCCAGATGATGCCGTGGCTGGCGACCGCAGCCGCGGTTCTTCTCCTCATTGGCCTGCCTGTCGGGCTCTACGTGGATGGCCGGTGGAACCGCACGGAGGCATGGCATGCGGCCGAAGCAGCGGTCGCTCGAATTGTGGTGCAGCGGCAAGCTCTCCAGACGCAGGCCCAGTTGGAGCGCGACAATCTCATTTCCACGACGCGCGCCAAACATTTGCGCTTGCAGGTGCTTGGGCCGGCAGCTTACCAACTCGCGGCGGCGAATCCATACCGCGTCTGGATTACCGATGTGGCCGGCCAGCCGGTCGATGTTCCGGTAGCGGCGCGTTTGCTGGAGTCCGATAAATCGGAAGTCCTTCAGACCAAAAAGGCGGCCGGGAAGGGCGAATGGATCGTGGAATTGCCCGCATACCTGCCGTTGATGCCGGAACAGACGCCCCGTTTAGAACTGGCCGTCCGTGATCAGACCGATCCGGCGCCCGTTCGGACTTATTTGCGTGTATTGGAGCCCGCTTACCGAACGCATCTGGCCACAGATCAATCGGTCTACCAGGGAGGCGACACGATCTATTTCCGTTCCGTGACGCTCGAACGATTCGGCCAAAAAATCGCGGAGCGCGAATTCACGGCGACCTTCACGCTGACCGATGCCCAAGGCAACGTGGTCCAGACGCTGGGTGGTTTAACCAACCACGGTGCCGGCAGTGGCGCCTTCGAAATTTCGCCGAATTGGTCAGCAGGAGCATATTCGCTCACCGTCGCCGAGGCCAACAAACGCTTTCCGCCCGTAACCCGCCGGCTATGGATCGGCCCCGTCTCTGCCGGCGGCCAGGTCAACACCCATCTGTCCGGATCTGCGACGCCGGCCACCGCGAACACCTTGGCCGTGGAATTCTTCCCAGAAGGGGGAGACCTTCTGGCTGGGGTGGAGAATCGAGTTTATTTCCGTGTGCGGACGCTATCGGGACAGCAGGCGGATCTACAAGCCGTTCTTCTGGACAGCCACGATCGTGAAGTTGCGCAGCTGCAAACGACGGACCTCAAGAACTCGGCACCCATCCGTGGCCTTGGAGTATTCACGCTGCGGCCCCAAGCTGCCGAGTCTTACCACGTGCGGGCTCGCTCTCCGCGGGGAGTTACGGTCCGTGCCAAGCTGCCAGCCATTCAGACAACCGGACTGGCCCTGAGTCTTCCCAAGGCTGTCCTTGCGCCCGAGGAATCGCTGCGGGTCGTCCTCCACGCGACCGGACCGCAGCGGCAAGTCATCCTGGGCCTGTTTTGCCAAGGCCGACTGATTGCCCAGGATCTCGTCGTCGCCAAACCCGGGACTTCAGAGGTCCGGCTCACTCCCACTGTCCCCTGCTCAGGAATCTTGCGGGTCACGGTGTTCGAAGAGCGCGACGGGCAACTCGCGCCGCTGGCCGAACGGCTTGCCTTTGCCCGGCCTCAGCAGCGACTGGCTCTCTCGGTCCAGGCAGACAAGGCAAGCTACGCACCCGGCGAAAAAGCTCAGTTGCAGCTCCGCAGTCTGGATGAAAAGGGACGTCCCCAGTCTTCCTGGCTCCTGGTGTCCGTGGTGGAGCAGACAGCATTGTCCCACAACGAATTGCCGCACCCAACCCTTTCGGCTTACTTTACGCTGACCTCAGAGCTGCAGCGACCGGAAGATCTCGAAGAGGCAGAAGTCCTCCTCGGCGATACTCCGGAAGCAGCGCGGGGGCTCGATCTGTTTCTCGGGACACAGGGCTGGCGCCGGTTTGTGGAACCTGAAGACCAAGCGGTCCTGGTCCAGCGCAATGCCGCAACGAAGAGGATCGCTTCGGACCCGCTTGTGCCAGCTATTATCAAACTGGATAACGGCGAGCAGGTCGAGCACAGTTACACTGCAGAGCTGAGCCAGGCATTGGCCACGGTGGAAGCAGGGATCGCCAAACGAGACCAGGAGCTGATCCGGGAAGGGAACGAACGCCTTCAAACAGCTCAGGCCGCGGCCCAGGACCTCGAAGCCTATACCACGAGGGCCAAGGAGCTGTTTCACCAGAGCATCGGGCTGGGCGCGTTGGTGCTCCTTGCGGTGGGATCGCTCTTGCTGCTCATCTCACTGCTGCGCCTGGCGCGGGGGCTTTCCTACAGCCGGCCGTACCTCGCTTCTGCTTTCGTGGCATTGTTGCTTTGCGTCGTCATGCTTTGGGGACCGACCAACGGCTGGGCACCGAGCGCAGCTTCAACCGATTCGCCGCGCATGAAAGGGTATGCCCAGAGTCTGGCCAAGGAGGTCGAGTTCCCAGCGTTTGCCACGCAAACGAATCTGCAGGGTCCACCAAGCCGTTTGGCCTCTAAAGGGTGGTCGCCGACCCCAGAGAGTTCCGAAAAAGCTCTGGGCGCATTTCCTTTGGGTCAGGCGGCGGGCGCTCTGGACCGCACAGGGACGACAGGGACTGGGGCTCCTCGGGGACCAGGCATTATGATGATTCGGCCCATCTCTCCCTCGCTGCCGATTCCGTCGGGTCCAAAAAAAGCTGGTTCGGAAACGCCGTTGCGCGTTCGGGCTTACGCCTATGAAGCATCCACGGGAGCGGTATCGGGGAGGCCGATTCCTGAGACGATCCTCTGGCAGCCGATTCTCTTTGCCGAGGGCGGCAAGGCCGAGGTCCGCTTTGCACTTCCGCCGAAAGCGGCAACCTATCGGATTCAGGTGCAAGCCCATGACGCCAATGGGAGACTGGGAGCTAGCCAGCAAATGCTCGAATGCCGGTAGCGTTCGCTCGATGCAGTTACGTGACGAATGGCGGCGCTAACTGGGAGTCCGTAGTTTGTCCCACAGCAAGATCGCGATCAGTGTCTTGGCATCGTGGATGGTACCATCCAGGGCCCAGGCGAGCGCTTGCTGCCAGGGCACAATCTGCGGCTGCAAATTCTCGTCCTTTTCGAGGCTCATTGCTCCCGGCGTCAGCTGCTGGGCCAAAAACAGATGGGTGCGTTCGCTCAGCACACCGGGCGACGGGATGAACTCGGCCAGCTTCCGCCACTGCTCCCCATGGTAGCCGGTTTCCTCCGCTAATTCCCGGACAGCGGCTGCGGGAGGCTGCTCGCCCGGCTCCAAGGTCCCGGCGGGAATCTCCCAAAGTGTCTCGCCGACGATGGGCCGCTGATTGCGAACCAAGCAGAGATGTTCGGCGTCCAACAGGGGGAGGATCGCCACGGCTCCTGGGTGGAGTACGACGTCGCGCTGGATGGTCTCACCACTGGGGAGGAGGCTCGTATCCAGGGCGACCTGGATCTTGCGGCCACGGTGAATAATCTGTCGAGGCACCCTAGACTCCCGTTGTCGGTCGAGGAAAATGGACACCCAAACGACGGCTGGCCAACTGGTCGGAAGGCAACATGATTGCTTGCCTTTCAGCCGAATGATAGAATTTCCGTGCTGGCGATTCAACGCTTTTATCGATGGGCTGAGTTGTTGCCATGCGTGATCCGCTAACCTGGTCCATGCCGCTGGTGCGGTTGTTCGGCGTCACCGTCCGGGTTCATGTGCTCTTTCCCCTTATCGCGTTGGGGATCATCCTGCGCGTGGCCTTCAAGGAGGGGACGCCGAGCGGGCTTTGGATCCAGGCGGCCATCATGATGGGTCTCCTGTTTGTTGCCGTACTGCTGCACGAGTTCGGCCACTGTTTCGGCGCTCGCCTGGTGGACGGCGATGCCCATGAAATCCTCCTGTGGCCGTTGGGAGGACTAGCAGCCGTCGATTTGCCGCATACGGCGAGGGCCCACTTCCTCACAGCCGCGGCCGGGCCGTTTGTCAATGTGCTGCTCTGTCTGATCATGGCTTCGGCGTTGAGCGTGGTTGCAATCCGGCCTCCCCTCAATCCATTCTGGGAGCCCATCGCCGTGGACGCACACGGGATCGCTGATCCAGATCTTTATGGCTGGAACGGGCCCTTGGATTTCAAACCTTCTCCCTGGATGGTGTTGCTGGCCCGCTTCTTCTGGGTCAACTGGATCCTGTTCTTGCTAAATGTGTGCTTGCCCGGCTTCCCGCTGGACGGCGGCCGGCTCGTGCAATGCGCTCTATGGCCCCGTCTGGGATTTCGCGAAGCGACTCGCCTGGCCATTGGCGTCGGCTTTGTGACGATGCTGATCATCGGTGTCTACGCCATTGCCAAGGAAGAGACGTTGTGGTTGCTCCTGGCCCTTTTCATTTACGTGACGTGCCGGCAGCAGTTCATCCTCCTGGAGACGGGAGGAGAGGAATCGCTGTTTGGCTATGATTTCTCTCAGGGCTACACCAGCCTGGAACGCGACCAGCCGCAAAGGCGCCGGCCCGGCCTCATCAAGCGCTGGCTGCAAAAGCGCGCCGCGCTCCGGCTTCAGCGCGAGCAGGAGACACGGGAGAGCGAAGAACGCCGGATGGATGTGCTCCTGGAAAAGGTGCAGCGCGAGGGGCTGCAAGCATTGAGCGACGAAGAACGGCGCTTCCTGACCCGCGTCAGCGCCCGCTACCGGAACCGACAGTGATATGGCCATTCTCATCCAGCCAAGGACGCTGCGCGGCTTTCGGGACTATCCCCCCGAGCTCATGATGCCGCGCGAAGAGCTGCTGGAGCGGGCCCGCCGGGTGTATCGATCCTACGGCTATGCTCCCATCGACACGCCGGCCCTCGAATATACCGAAATCCTTCTGGGCAAGGGCGGCGAAGAATCCGACAAGCTCATTTACCGCTTCACCGACCACGGCGGCCGAGACGTCGCTTTGCGCTTCGATTTGACGGTGCCGTTCGCGCGGTTTGCAGCCGAGCACGTCGCCCGCCTGGGAACGCCGTTCAAGCGGTACCACATGGGCCCCGTGTGGCGCGGCGAGAACACCGCCCACGGCCGCTATCGCGAATTCTGGCAATGTGATTTCGATACCATCGGCACCACCGCCAACGCCGCCGACGCCGAAATTGTCCTGGTCATTTTCGACCTGATGCGGGCGCTGGGAATCGAACGCTTCCGGATCCAGGTGAATAATCGCCTCGTGCTGAGCGGGCTGTTGGAAGAACTCGGTCTGGCGGACCAGGCGGCTCCGCTCCTGCGCGTCCTCGACAAGCTGGCCAAGGTCGGTCGGGAGGCCGTCATCGCCGAAATGGTGCAAAAAACGGGTGTGGCCGCCGCTTCGGCCGAGCGCGTTCTTGATTTGGCGCAGATGGCCGGCACCAACGCGGACGTCCTGAGCCGGCTGGAGCGCGATTTCGGAGGTAACGGCAAAGCAGCGGAGGGGATCCGTCGCCTCCACCACCTTCTCGACGTGGTCGGCACGGCAGGCGTCCCCGAAGAGCATGTCCAGCTTGATCTGTCCATCGCCCGCGGCCTCGACTACTACACCGGCACGGTGTATGAGACGGTCCTGACCGATTTGCCCCAGATCGGCAGCGTCTGCTCCGGCGGACGGTACGATAATTTAGCCGGCCTATACACCAAGCAAGCGCTGCCCGGCGTGGGTGCCTCGCTCGGGCTGGATCGGTTGGTTGCTGCCATGGAGGAGCTGCATCTGCTGAAAAAAACGGCGACGCCGGCTCCTGTGCTGCTGGTGCAGTTTAGTGCCGAGCGTTTAGGGGATTATCAGCGAATGGCGCGGAGCCTGCGGGCCGAGGGGATCGGCGTCGAAGTCTATCCCGAGGCCAAGAAGGTGGGTCCGCAATTGCAATATGCGGAACGGCGCGGCTTCCGCGTGGCTCTCATCGCCGGCCCCGATGAATTCGCCCAGGGCATGTGGAAGATCAAGGACCTGGCTCGGCGCGAGGAAACCGCCGTCGCTGCAGCTGCGGTGGCAGCGGGGATCCGGAGCGTACTCGAAAGGACGTGAGCCATGGACCGCAGCAACCATTACGAGGCTGCCTTCGAAGCGTACTTGCAATCGCATCGGCTCGGCTACGTGGGTGTGGATGAAACGCGCCGGTCGATGCTGGGCGACGATCGCATCAAGAGCCTCGATTTCATCGTGCATGGGGAAAAGGGCGCCCGACTCTTGGTGGACGTGAAGGGGCGGCGGTTCCCGAGCGGACCCAGCCATCGCCAACGACGCGTGTGGGAGTGCTGGTCGACGCTCGAAGACTTGAGCGGACTGGAACGCTGGACGGAGGTCTTTGGACCTGGTTATCAGGGACTACTGGTGTTCGCCTATCACATCCAATCCAGCGTCATTGTGCCCATTGAAACGGAAGACTTGTGGAGCTGGCGTGGCCGGCGTTATCTGCTGCGTGCCGTGCCGGTGGAGGAGTACCGCCGGCACATGCGCATCCGTAGTCCGAAATGGGGGACCGTCTCGCTCCCCGGCGCCGTCTTCCGCGCGCTCGCCCAACCGTTTCAGGATTTCACTCACGGCCGTCAACCCGTTGCCGCGGAGTGTCCGTTTTGATCATGAAACGATTGCAAATCGGGATCCGCCTCGAATCGTTGGGCGTGTCCTTGCGGCGTGGCCTACTCGAGATTGAACGCTTGGCCGTCATTGGTGTGCAGGTCGATGCCGCGGGCGACCTGTCGCCGAGAGCGCTCTCGCAAACGGGCCGCCGCGAATTTCGCCACATGTTGCGCGCTCACAATTTGGAGCTGACGGCCCTTGGCTGCCCATTGCGGCACGGCCTGGACACGCCCATCGGGCTGGACCAACGGATCGACCACATCCGGCAGGTATTGAGCCTGAGCGCGGATCTGGGACCGCGCGTCGTCTTGGTCCAGGCTGGCCGGATTCCGGAAAAGGACGACGATCCGCGACTCCGATTTCTGACCGAGTCGCTCCTGGCATTGGGACACCACGGCGACCGCACCGGGACCGTGCTCGCCCTCGAGACTGGCCTCGAATCAGGGCAAATTCTTCGCTCATTCCTCAATCGCTTCGACACGGGCGGCCTGGGAGTCAATCTAGATCCAGCCAACCTGATGCTGTGCGGCTTCGATCCATACGACAGTACCCGAGCGTTGCAGAGCAAGGTGGTGCACGCCCAGGCGCAGGATGCACGGCAGGCCGGTCCCAATCGCGCGGGCCAGTTCGTTCCGCTAGGGCATGGCGATATCGAATGGATGCATTACCTGAGCGTGCTGGAGGAAATCGAATACCGCGGCTGGCTCGTCGTCAAACAGGACAGCGGCACCAACCGTCTTGCCGATGTGGCGGCCAGCGTACAATTTCTGAGGAGGTTTATTGCCCAGGAAAGTCCGTAGTCCGTAGTCCGCCGTCCGCAGCAATCTGGCTACGGACTCTTCCCTGGAACAGTACATCGGCGCCGACTTTCTGGATCTGCCAATCATCCAAAGGTAGGGCATCGGCGACTCGATCGGCCCCGTGGCCGCCCATCGGCGTCAGCGCTGCTTCGCCGCCGATTAATCGCGGTGCGAGAAAGACGTGCACTTCATCGATGGCGTTCGCATCTCGAAAACTGCCGAGAATCTTGGAGCCGCCTTCGACCAAAATGTTCGTCAGCCGGCGTCGCCCCAGTTCGTCTAGCAGGGACAGCACAGCCGGCACCGGTCCCGTGGTCGGAAGGGAGAGGATTTCGCAGCCCAACGCCCGCAGGTGTCGTACAGCTGGGCTTTCCGGTGGAAGCGGTGTGGCAAGCCACACCGGCGCCTCCGCCACGGTTTTCACGAGCCGGCTTTGGGGCGAGATCTCTCCTGTCGTGCTCAGAACAATTCGAGCCGGCGTGCGTGGCCCCGGCGGGCGGACGGTCAGGAGCGGATCGTCGGCGCGAGCCGTCCCACTACCGATGACAATCGCATCCATTCGGCCACGCAGTTCGTGGACCCATCGGCGGGAATCCTCGCCGCTGATCCACTTGGAATCGCCGGTGAAGGTAGCAATCTTGCCATCGAGGCTCATGGCCCATTTGGCGTGAACAAAGGGCTGCCCGGTCGCCAACAGCTTCAAATAGGGGGAGTTTTGGCGGCGGGCTTCGGCCTCGCCCGGTCCAAAGTCGACGATGACACCGGCGGCACGGAGCAGCGCAGCTCCCCGGCCGGCCACCTGCGGGAAGGGGTCGGGCATGGCGGCCACGACCCGGTGAATCCCGGCGCGGAGCACGGCATCGGTACAGGGAGGGGTTTTGCCCTGATGGCAGCACGGCTCGAGGGTCACGTAGAGCGTTGCCCCGCGGGCGGCCTCGCCGGCTGCGGCCAAGGCATGGACTTCGGCGTGGGCCTCGCCAAAGCGCTGGTGCCACCCTTCGCCGACGAGGTGGCCCGCGCGAACGACCACTGCCCCGACCAAGGGGTTCGGTTCCACCCAGCCGCGGCCACGCTCGGCCAGCTCCGAGGCGTGGCGCATCCATTCCCAATCCGATGCAGCCATGTAGCCATTTTAGCCGGTCCGCCGGTCCCAGCAGGATTGGATCTGCAGACTTCCGGGCTCTCTACTTTTACTTTCCCGCCAAAATGACGTAAGATTAACCAGATGCCTCAACCACCTCGGTTTTCCCAAGGAAGCGGCCTGGGTGGTTTAAGCGCACGGAACAATCGAGGAGAGCTGGGCAAGTGAACTTGTCTGGGAATGGGCTTAGGGTTATAGTCGTTGGTTGAAACGCACAGTGCTTGCCGACCTGAATCGTTCACTCTCCTGCCTCGCATAGCCCGTGAGCCCTTTCCACCGATCAGGTCGTTGGTTAGCGCACAGAGCCCCTGCGAAGCCGTGCCGCGCTTCGTGGACAATGTCCGTGCGGTTTTCTGCTGCCGCGGGCTCGGACCCTCTTCCCGCCTTTTTTGGAGGCGTGGCCATGAATGCCACTTTCCGATCGATCTTTCTTGCCGCTACCGCCCTACTCCTTCCTACATTCGCTATTCTCCTCCAACCCATTTCCACGGTCCGGGCTGGTCCCAAACCGCAAACCTACTGGAACGTTGACGATGTGCGTGCCGGCATGAAGGGCCAGGGCCGCACCGTTATGCATGGCACGAAGATCGAGTCCTTCGATGCCGAGGTGCTGGGCGTGCTCAAGAATACGAGCCCTGGCCGGGACATGGTCCTGTGCCGGCTGTCTGGCTTAAATCTGGAGAAGACCGGCGTTATCGCCGGCATGAGCGGCAGCCCCGTTTACATTGAGAATCGACTGCTGGGAGCGGTGGCCTATGCTTGGCCCTTCGGCAAGGAGCCGATCGCGGGCATCACGCCTTTCAGCCAGATGCATGGTTTTGTGGAAGCGTATGAACGCCGCGATCTGGCCGAACAGAATCAGCCGGTCCGCGTCGGGCTCAATGCGCCGCTTCAGATTGAAGGTCGAGAATTTAACCACGTGACCGTCTCCCAATCGTACGACGAACCGGTGCCGGCCGCGGCCGACGGCTTGTGGATGATTCCGTTGCGAACGCCTTTGTGCGCGAGTGGCTTCACTGCACACAGTCTGAGTGTGCTCCGCGACCAATGCCACGCCGCTGGACTTTTGCCGATGCAAAGCGGGGCCGCCAGCGCATCCATCGCGGACCAGGAGCAGAACACGCCGCTCCAGCCCGGTGGCCCTTTAGCCGTCGCGCTTGTCCAGGGGGATTTTGACCTGTCCGGGATTGGCACCGTTACGCACATCGAGGGGAACCGGGTCTACGGGTGGGGTCATCCTTTTTATGGCATGGGGGCTTGTGAATTGCCGCTCATGACGGGCTACATCCATACGATTTATCCCCGCCAAAGTGTGAGCTTCAAGATGGGGTCTCCACTCCGAACAGTGGGCGTCATCAACGCCGACGTGAGCACGTGCATTGCCGGCTGGCTGGAGCGTAAACCAGACTTGATTCCCGCACGCCTGAGCGTCCAAGGATGCCCCGGGGAGACAAGCAAGACCTTCAACATCCAAATTGTCCGGCAGCGCTCCTTGTTGCCCGCCTTGGTCTTTGCCTCGCTGGTCAATTCCATCGACATGCAGGGGGAATTGCCGGACGAATTGACGGCCGATCTGACGGCCCGTGTGGAAGTGGAAGGGCATGCGCCCCTCGTGATTCAAGACACTTACTCTGGTGCACTCTACACTGGCGGCCGGGCTCCGCCGGCGCTGTATGCCCCCGTGGCCAATCTGATCAATCTGCTGCTGTACAACTCGTACAAGCCGATTCGCATCAACCGCATCGAATGCGAAACACGCATCCGCGCCGAGCGCCGCACTGCGGACATTGAGGCGGTCGAACTCGATTCCGAAACGTATGAACCGGGGGATACGATCAAGGCCACCGTTTTTCTGCGACCCTTCAAGGGTCTTCGCCAGCGTTTGCCGGTGAGTCTGAAACTCCCCGTGGATCTCCCCGAAGGGAACTACACGGCGACGGTTTGCGATGATCTCAGCAATGCCCGGTTCGAGCTCCGCGACAACCCGACACTCAGTACGCCCCACACCTTGAGTCAGCTCTTTGAATCGTTGCAGGTGCAGACGGCCGCGAAACGAACCAATTTGGTGGTGCGCATCCCCATTAACGCCGTGGGCGTGGCAGTGGGCGGGACCGCGTTGCCAAACTTGCCCCCCAGCATGGTCCAGATCCTGGGCGCCAGCCGCCGGACCGGAGCCCAGCCGGTGGCCGGCTCCCTGGTGGCTCGCCAAAGTACGACGTGGGTCGTGCAGGGAACCGAGTCCGTGCGGTTTATCGTGACCAAGAACAAGAAAGCGGATCGGGGAATTGAAAATTAGAAATTGAAAATGAGAAATTGAAAATGGGAGAAGCCTTGCCCTCGCGGAGACCACGCTTCCGAAGAGCATCGGCCGTTTCAATTCTCAAGTTCGAGTTTTCAATTTTTAATTGTGAATGATTCTTCGAAACGAGGGAACTTCATTATGCGTCGCTACATCGTGCCCGTACTGACCGCTGTTTTCTTCGCACTTCCTGGCCCCGGCCGCGCAGCCAAGGTCAAGGTCTGGCATCACAGCTCTCCTGCTCCGTTCGAAAAGGCGCGCCTCAAACATGCCGTGATCAGCAGCGAAGGGGCCCTCCGTCTCTCCCGGCAATTGAAGCCACTGGCTTCGCTGGAGGCCACCCACGTATGGGATGTCGTAGAAGATAAAGCCGGCAACCTGTTCGCGGCCACGGGCGATGAGGGCAAGATTTACAAAATCTCCCCCGAGGGCAAAGTCAGTGTTGCGTTTGCCAGCGAGGACAGCCAAATCCTTTGCCTGGCGTTGACCGGTGATGGCACCTTGTATGCAGGAACGGGACCAGTCGGGCTCGTGCTACGAGTCGGCCCGGACGGTGCTGGCAAGGTTCTTTACAAGAGTCCCGAGAGCTACATCTGGTGCCTGGCGGTCGCTCCGGAC
>Ga0070734_10002069_pt1 | contig 26137 bp, 21 predicted proteins | sample Coa_R1_8_FD_66444 | JGI IMG/M metagenome (GOLD analysis project Ga0070734, IMG submission 66444) | Surface soil microbial communities from Centralia Pennsylvania, which are recovering from an underground coalmine fire - Coalmine... | ecosystem: Environmental > Terrestrial > Soil > Unclassified ...
GTGGATGAGGCCTTTCCGGAGATTGAAGGCCTGGCAACGATCTGCGCCTTTCGCGATTGTACCCACACTGCGGAACCTGGGTGTGCCGTGCAGGAAGCTCTTGCGTCGGGTGAAATAGAGGAAGCGCGTTGGCGCAGCTATCTAAAGCTGCAGCGTGAATTGCGTCATGCTGCGGCGCAGGTGGACCCAAATCTGCGTCGCGCGGAAAAAGAGCGATGGAAAAAGCTGTGCAGCGGAGTGAAGCGTAACCAGAAGCGGAGATAGCGCTTCGTTTTTTGTCGGCGCATGTTATTTGCTGGCCGGTGGCACAATTCCGTTCATTCGCAGGTAAATCACGAGCTGTCCGTAATGATCGGAGATGTGCCAGACGGTGGCAGTCAATGAAGAAAGACGGTTTGCGCCCCAGTATGGTCCGGGAGTGCCCTGCATAAGATTTTTGTCATTCGTTTCCGCAATCACCTTGTCAATGGTTTTGAATGATTCCTTTAGGTAGGCCAGAATCTCTGCTTTGGACTTGGCCGGGTTTGGGCCGCCAAGGTCGCAGCGGGCCGGAGGCTTTTCACCCAGGATCTTTTTGGCCCAGGCTTCATTGCCGCAGGCCACGTGCTTCACCTGCTCGCCAAACGTGCGGACATCCTTGAACTCGCCCTGTGTTGGCTTGAAGTTCCATTTATCTTCCGGCATGGCTTCAGCCAGCGCGGTAAAGTCGTGTTCAACATCGTGCCAGATGTAATTGATGGAATCGCCAACGGTCTTGGGCTCCGGCGGATCTTTTTGCGCGACTGCGGGAACTGAGCCGGCCAGCAGAATGCCGGCGGCCATTGCAAGAATCAGGGAATGCAAGCGGTATGACATAAAAATCCTCCGATCATTGCGACTTTCAAATCACAGAACGTCAGACAAGGAAAACATTGCAGCGCATTTTATTCCGGCAGAAAAATGGAAAACACTGTCCCGCTGTGGCCGGGAGCAACGCTGCTGCGTAGAGTAATGTTGCCACCGTGTTTCTGCACAATTTCGCGTGACACCCAAAGTCCCAGCCCTGTGCCCACGTCTTGCTTGGTGGTATAGAACGGTTCAAAAAGTTTTTTGCGATGTTCCGGCGTGATTCCGCTGCCGGTATCGGCAATAACAATTCTTCCGCCAGCACGATGTGAGTTGTGCAACTCTCTGGCATGGTGCACGCGGATACGCAACGCGCCGGCTGCCGGCAGCGCATCAATCGCATTGGCTACTAGATTGGAAACCACCTGGCGGATTTCTCCGGGTAGTCCCATGACTTTTACCGCCTCATCGTACTCGCGGGAAAGCCGGATATTTTTTGTCTGAATGCGCGGCAGGTACAAAGACAGCGCTTCTTCCACAATTTTCGGCAAGTCCATTACGTGCGGCGAAGTAGTGTCGCGATAGAAACCCAGAGTTTGCCGCGTCACATGCGCAATGCGCGCCAGTTCATGCTCGGCCTGGGCCAGGTAGCCGCGGGAGTTGTTGTCCCACTTGTCGTTCACGCGCAGGATGTAGAGCAGGTTGGTCACGGCTTCCAGCGGATTGTTGATTTCATGCGCAATGGTTGCGGCCAGCCGTCCCGCGGCAGCCAGTTTTTCTGATTTGCGCAACGCATTTTCCGCCAGTTTGTTGCTGGTAATGTCCATGGCCACGCCAATCATCCGTTCAGGCTTGCCGGTTTTATCAAAGATGACTCGACCGCGCGCGCCAATCCAGTGCACGCTGCCATCAGGAAACGTGGTGCGATACTCGGTTTCATATTCACCTTTACCCGCCAGGGCCTCCTGGATCGCAAGCTGCACTCGATCAAGATCGTCCCGATGAATAAACGCCATTCCATGTTCAAAGCTGGGAGCCATGAGACCGATAGGCTGGCCGTGTACCAGCCACATGCCGTCAGCCCACCACAGTTCGTTGGTCTTTACGTTCCACTCCCACGAGCCCAGGCGGGCGGAAACCTGCGCAACCTGCAGCCGCCGCTCCGTAGTGCGCAGGGCCTCGCGCGTTTGCCGGGCCTCTGAGATGTCCTGAAAAATCACCGTAAGGCCAAGCGATCCGGGATAGCCGGAAATCGTGTACCAGCGGTTGAGCCGCGGATAAAACGACTCAAAGTGTACGGGCTCGCGCTCGCGCATCGCCTTCTTGAAATTGGCTTCCAGCTCGGTACCTACACTGTCTGGGAAGAGTTCCCACAGTTTGCGCCCGGTCATTTCCGCCACGGTTGAGCCGCACAACCGCGCCCCGGCGGGATTTACGTAGTTAATGGTCCAGTCAGGGCTGTAGGAAATAAAACCTTCCGTGATGGTCCTGAGCGTTTCCGCCAACTGGCTCTGGCTCTTGAACGCAACCATTTCCGCCGCCGATTTCTGCAGGGCAACGCTGGTGATCAACAGCGAAACCATTACAAAAAGAACAACCTGGATGAGTGCATTTGGTCCAAAGCCAAATGAAAAGTAAGGCGGCAAAAAAAAGAAATTCGCCAGCAAGCCGGAAAGCGCAGTCGCCATAACAGCCGGGCCAAAGCCGCACAGCCGCGCCGTGAGTGCCACGGCGGCAAAAAAGAAGAAGAAAGGGAGCCGCTGCCCAACAATGGGCATAAAATTTGCCGCCAGCGCCGCCAGCACAAAAAACAACGCCAGACCATACCGCAACACAGGGTTCTCGCGATATAAGTCGATACCTGCAAGCCGATGGAGCAGCCCATCCATGTGCGATCATTCTAGCTGAATCAGAGCAGGGCTGGAGTCGCGTAATCCGCGTTCGTCCAAAGCTTTAATGCGGGTTAAATGCGAATCAGGATTGGGAGCGGAATTTTCGTTCATGGTAAGCAATCCGGTGTGGTTAAGTCAGATGCCGAACTGAATCGTGCTCATCCGCGTTTATCCGCTGTAAAGTCTAGTTTTCCTGGTCGCTCTGCCATATCCATGAGTGGTAAGGTCCTTCTCCGTGTCTTCTTTATTTCCCCATGTCTAAGGTAATTTTCTTTTGAAACATTTTCTTCTTATGAATCACTCCTCTTATAGCCGGAAAAACTGCCGGCTCCTCGGACGGTGCGTTCTCGGCTGCCTATCATCGCGATTCTTGTCCAATGGCCGATTCACCACGACATCGTCGGAGGAAAGATCGGAGGATAGGCAGCCCACAAGATTGATGATCAAAAAGTAAAGGAGTATATATGCCAGGCGTACAGCCGAATGAATACACTCTTCAAGGCGGTAACCTCACCTTCACGTACCTGAAACAAAACTTTCTGGGCCAGCCGTTTGTTTCCTATACTGAAAACGGCCAGACCAAGACGTTTTCCGGCAGCGCCGTTCGCGTTCTGGAAACCGGCATAGGCACATTGGTCACCGTTACAACTCACATGAGCATCGATACGGGCGGAAACGATTTCAGCGTTCTCCTTCCCGTCATTGAACTTCCGGCCATCGGAAAGTCGCAGGCTTTCTCCACGGACGGCATTAACACGCATTTCAAAGGACCGGACTCGTTTCCTGCTACTGGAGTCCGTGAAACATACAATTTCATCCCGATGAATGGCACGGCGCGTTTCATCGTGACATTGTTTCAGCCCATCGCGGTTCCGGCCAAGGCCAGCTAAGACCTCTCACGGCTAACTCTCCAAACGGGCCCTGCATTCTTTCGCAAGTCAGGCAGAAGGATGAGCGGGCCCGTTTTCGCAATTAGCGTGGCCCAAATCAAATTCTTCTCCCTACGTTTCTCACTGCCCCACTGTAAAAGTTGCCAGTTTGCAGAGGCCGCGAATCCATCTACGCTGGTTTGCAAGAGCTTAAAGTCGATAAAAGATTTGCAGGAACCAGCGGTAGGCTTGCAGTTGCCTGTCGCGGTCAGGAAGGCGGGAAAAAATGGCCCGTACGTTCATTAGTCCAATTGATCATCCATCAGAAGAATTTGAGTGCTTGGATTGCTCTATTGTGACTAGGCTCAACGAACATGGCAGATGTCCCAGATGCGGATCGAACGCGGTGATGCAGTTCATGGTGCTGGAGAAAGTTGGCCGCTGGATCAACATCAGGGACGTACGGTTCTGGGTTCCTAATGATCTGCCATACGAAGATGGCGGGCCGAGCGCAGTTCTGGTTCCAGAAAGGCCGCAGCGGTCGCGGACCAGCGTAAGACGCAACGCGCCGGTCCTAGCGCTTGCCGTCGAGAAAAGATGCGCCTGATCCGCGATTGAAGCAGTTCCCGTCCGCCGACGAGACTGTATTGCCGCATTGTGGCATTATTGTTGATCGTGCCAGACAACACTACGAGCGAACAGGCAGGTTTACGCAAGGAACTTGGTCTTGGCGATCTTGTCATGGCGCAGGTGCTGTGCGTAGTGGGCTCGACGTGGGTTGGCATCGCGGCAAAATTGGGGCGCGCGCATGTGGCTTTCTGGCTGGGCGCGATGGTGCTCTACTACGTCCCGCTGGCGGCAGTGGTGATCTACCTGAACCGGATGATGCCTCTGGAGGGCGGGCTCTACCAATGGGCAAAATCCGGCTTTGGCGAAATGGCCGGATTTCTCACGGCGTGGAACCTCTGGGTTTACGCGGTGATTGTCACGGGCGCCATCATTTTCGTCATCCCTACAGATTTGGGTTACATTCTGGGCGCGGCCGGAGCGTGGATTCCTGCAAGCAAACTCGCGACGCTTGTTTTGACCGGCGGAGTAATGGCCGGCATCACTCTGGTTGCCATCCGCGGCCTCGATATCGGGAAATGGCTGCACAACGTAGGCAGCATCGGAGTGATGGCCGCATACGTGATTCTGCTGGGCCTGCCGTTGTGGGCGCTGCTGCGCGGCACCATCACGCATTATGAGCCCATCCCGTGGCAGCCGCCCCGGCCATCATGGTTTGGTCTGGCGATTTTCGGCCAGATGACCGTGGGAGCGCTGAGCGGATTTGAATACGTGGCCATTCTGGCCGGAGAGTCCCGCAACGCGGCGCGCACTATTGGGCAGTCGGTGGTGATTTCAGCTCCTATCATCGCGCTGATGTTCATTCTGGGAACCAGTTCAGTGCTGACCTTTTTAGGATCGCAGCCCATCAACGTGATTGGCCCCATTCCTCAGACCATGCGCAGCGCCTTTGGCGACGCAGGCTGGGCCGCGCCGCTGGCAATCTCACTGCTGATGATGCGCGCCGTCGCCAGCGCCAGCCTGATCTTTACCGGCCTCACGCGCCTGCCGATGACCGCCGGATGGGACAATCTGGTGCCACGCTGGTTCGCGCGCCTTCATCCCAATCGGCGCACTCCGGTCAACTCGATTCTCTTTGTCGCCGCTCTGGTCATGCTGCTTATCTTCTTCAGCATGCTGGGCGTGCGCGAGCAGGAAGCAAGCCAGCTTCTGGCCGGCTCGTCCATTGCTCTTTACGCGATCGCCTACGTGGCGTTGTTCGCGTTGCCGCTGCTGGGCCGCCGCGCACTGCGAAGCGCCTTGCCCACATGGGTGAAAGTTTTGTCGCTTGTCGGATTGGTTTCCAGCCTGGTCTCGCTGGTAATCATGGTCTATCCGATCATCGACGTCGCTGACCCCGGAATGTACGCGGCAAAGATCTGCGCCGTGGTGGTGCTGAGTAATATGCTAGGCGTGGCGATTTACAAAGGCGGCAAGAAACGAAGCGGGAAACCTACCACGGAGCCACTGAGACACGGAGAAGAGCGGGAAAGAATCTGAGATGGAGATGGGGTGACCTGGAAAGGTTCTACCGCGGATTTGGGAAAAAGCAGAATTTTCACCGCGGAGACGCGGAGAACAGCGGGAATGGAGATCGGCTGATCTTTATCGGTTTCGACCACATAATCCTCAATGTGCGTTCCTTCAGGTGACACTGGGAGCTAGGCGTTTCATCTTTGAGTTTTCGATGGCGGGCGGCCGGCTTTTGAACGGCGCTATAAGGTCGGCACATCCTTCCTTCGAGGCAGTCTGGGGCCGATATCTCAGCGGCTAAAGCCGGTTTCTCTATCAGCTTTACCGCAGGCCTAAAGGCCTGCTCCACCCCGTGAGCCATTGAGTCCTACCCTGAAAAGCCACAGGCGATATTCTCCCGCATGCCGAACAAGACATGTGATTGCCAGCGCTTCCCAAAGTGGAATTTCAGCTCGCAAAAATTCAGTCCGGCCAGTCGCCGATACCCTAGCTGATTTTTAGACCCACCGAAGAACCGGGCGAAGCGCAAATTGTGGAGTCCACCCTTTCGCGAAGCTGAAGAAGCAAGGCACAGCTTCCGCGAAAGAGTGGGGCACCCACTTTTTGGTGAAGGACGCGAAAACCGTGAATTAAATCCACGTGAGTCATGCCGTTGTGCTCTTTGGGGTCAAGCTGACGTTCGGCTTTGTGTTCACCATGGCTGCTACCACAAATAAAACCAGCGTCACGATTCCGGTGACCGGCAGCAACGCCCGAATGTATGGCAGATAAACCAGCCCGGTCTTGAACCTGACTAGGAAAAGCGCGATATCCGAGCACATGGAAAACAGAAGCCCGAAGGAGAGCGCGCTGTAGCCTTTGGCATCATGCCACCAGATGGAGGGCCAGCACACGGCGATGGCAAGAACAATTGCGGACAACAGGTCCGAGATGATGATCATCCGCAGCATCACACGTGTCATTCCGGTGGGCAGTCCAAGAGCAAAAATCGCCATCAGGCAAAAGGCGAAGTACATGCTCCAAAGCAAAATCCGTATCCGGATCTCAAAAAGCGCGTCACTCAATATCTGAATTGCCAGGAGAGCGCGCAGCGCCGTTTCTCCCACCTGCGTCCACCAGTAAGAGTGCCAGTAAGCAAATGTGCCGGGAAAAAACTTGAGGGCGATGAAGCAGATAACGTCAGAGGCGAGAAGAAAAATGACGAATGCCGGAAATAAAACCGTGAGCCGGAAGCGTTTGCGGTTCCGCCACCAGATATAGATAATCCACAATTCAAGAACCGCATTCAGTGCCCATCCAAGAAAGGACCAGAGGGGGAAGTGTTCGCGCATCACCCGCCCCTCTGAATTATGGTTATTTTCCTGGGTTCATCGAGCAGGGATAGGGATCGGTGGGGCCGCAAGTTGGGATCGGCTTCCCGTCCGCCCGCAGAACGGGACTCACGTTCTCCGCCGTGAATACCCCGGTCTGCATCGCTGTGATGACGAGAGACACCACAACTCCTGCAGTCACAAATCGAATTGCTTTTAACATAGGGCTTCTTCTCCTTTGGCCCTATGCTAATCCGGAATCGCTGCATCGCGGTTAGCCTCTCCTGGATGTTCCTCTTTTTACAACATTTGGCTGAGAGACCAAGATTTTACTGCAACTGCTTCGAAACCACTAAAAACCAGACTTTGACTTGGCGAAGTCGAGCGAAGCGCAAGTGCTGCAACTTGTGTGGAAGAGTACGGTTTTCAGAATGGTGGTTAACGGTAAGAAATTGAAAAGCGCGTTTCGGGAAGTACAGACAGGTGTCCTTCTGGAAAGTTGCAAAGAATTTTGGCCAATGCAGTTTTCTCTCAGCATGCGAAATTGAACATGGCCAGTTTCGTGCTTTATTTGCCGGTATGTTTTGGCCTAAGATACACAATGGTCGAACTTCACCCAAAGCAAGAAAAATTGAATTCCCTGCGGGGATATCGAAAGGCAGGCAGCGTCCATGGACAGCCAAAACCAACACCAAAACCAAAGACCCTTTACCACCGAGGACACAGAGGTCACAGAAAGAGGTAAAACCACGACTCAGGATCATGTGCAGGCTCTGGCGCATAAGCTGGCGCAGACCTATGAAGAACTGTCGAGGCTGCTGGAGCGGAATCCGGGGATGAAGCGGCAGATGACGGAGGGTGATGCCAGGGAAGACAAGATTTACCAGAGGCTGAAGCAGAGACTGAAGATGGCGGACATGGCTCCGCGCTGCCAGTGGGTGAAGCAGGACGGAACGGCGTGCCGGTCTCCGCAGATGAAACAGCACATTTACTGTTTTGCCCACCGGCAGATGGCGCAGGCCAGGGAGCTGATGCTGATGATTCCGGTGGTGGAAGACGCCAACGCGATCCAGGTGGGGCTGATGCGAATACAGAAAGCGCTGATTGAGGACACGATATCAATGAAGAAGGCCGGTCTCCTGTTGTACTCCATGCAACTGGCGATGACGAACGTGGGCCAGACGACGTTTGGGCAGGCCAAGGATGAAGAGATGGTGCGGGAGACGGTGGATGAGGATGAAGCATTAAGGGAAGCATTCAGTGATCAGCAATCGGCAATCAGCGAAAGACAAAACCAACACCAAAACCAAAGGCCCTTTACCGCAAAGGACGTAGAGGACGCAGAGGAAAATCAAGGGTTACCGCGGATCAATGCGGATGTGAGTGGACTAGAGAATCCGAAGCCAATTTTCTGGAAGCCTACGCCGGACATGTACAGGATGGACACGCCGGAAGGAAGGGAGGCTTACGAGGCGAGCTTGCGGGTGAAGATCAAGCCGAGAGTAGCTTGCGAGCCAAGACCTCAGGAGGAACTCACAGGGGCGGCAGGCTAGTAATCGCCGACATCGCGCGTCATCCTACCCCAGAAAGCCAAAAGCGGGCTTTCCGGAGGCCCCGGTCATCGCCGGAATCGGAAAGGGCAAAGACTTAGCACTGATGACACTGATCAGGAAAACCGGAAATGATTCAACGCAAAAGGACCAAGGACGCAAAGGGAAAAACGGTTTCAGTGCGTTAAAGTCACGCCAATCTGGGATGCGGTGGGATGGATAGGGAGGGGGGTAGCGAAGGGATCTGGTGATCGGTACATCCGGTGATCTGGTTAGGAAAAAATGAAAAGCTTACCGCGGACCAACGCGGATAGTCGCGGATTTGGGAACAAGAGGCCGCTCAGGCGGCGGAAGAATCAGGTTCTTTGACAAATTGTTGCTGGAAAATCGAGCGCAGGCTTAGCCGCAGATTTGTGCTGATTGACGCAGATCAGGAAAGGCAAAACCTACCACAGAAAATCAGCCAGGGTATCGGCAAGGCCATTGGGAAGATGTGTAATCTTGAGTGGTCCATTTCCGCCGGGTACCTGCAGCAGTTCTTCATTATGATAGCGTTCTCGCCTCTCCTGCTCAGCACTCGATTATCTATATCGTTTGTCGCTGAAGGGCACGGCGATTCCTTGTAAGAGCAAAACGTTCCCCTTCTGGTCCTGATCCACGCTCATCGCGTTAGTCCGCGGTAATGTCAAGTTGCGACGGCTGCGAAAAACGTGCACGGAAACCGAACTCTTAGTAAGCTATTAGAGACATGGCAGCGGACAACTCATTCGACATCGTTAGCAAAGTGGATTTGCAGGAGGTCTCCAACGCGATTCAGAACGCGCTCAAGGAGATCCACACGCGGTTTGACCTGAAAGACTCAAAGTCTGACATTCAGCTTGAGGGCAAAGAAGCGCTGGTGCTTTCTTCCGCCGATGAGTACAAGCTGAAGGCCGTGACTGACATTTTGCAAAGCAAGCTGGTTAAGCGCGGCGTGCCCATCAAGGCGCTGAGTTACGGCACTGTGGAACCGGCGGCGGGTTCAAGCGTGCGGCAAAAGATCACCATGCAGCAGGGAATCCCGATTGAGAAGGCGCGCGAGATTGTGAAGCTGATCAAAGATTCAAAGAAGAAAGTGCAGGCTTCTATCCAGGGTGATACGGTGCGCGTGAGCGGCAAGGATCGTGATGCGCTGCAGGAAATTATTGCGCTGCTGCGCGGCCATGACTTTGGCATTGATATGCAGTTTACGAATTACAGGAACTAAATAAAGGACACTTTGAGTTCACCGGCCACAATCACTGCCAAAGAAGTTTTTGAGCTGTTGCGTGACGATCTTGCGGCCATTGAGCGCGAGTTTGGCCGCGATACGGTTTCAAGCGTGCGCGCCATCACCGATATCGGCGAGCACCTGCGCGCCGGTGGAGGCAAGCGGATACGTCCGGTATTGCTGTTGCTTTCCGCCAAGCTCTTTCCCCATGAGGAAACCAGCGCCATCAAGCTTGGAGCGGTGGTGGAGATGCTGCACACGGCCACTCTGGTGCATGACGACATTATTGATGAAGCCAAGACTCGGCGCGGCCGTCCGGCGGCCAACACCAAGTGGGGAAATTCAAAATGCGTCCTGGCCGGCGACTGGCTCTACATGCAGGCTTTCAAGATTGCCGTGCAGGAACGCAATTTCCGCGTGCTGGATGTGCTGATCGATTTGACGCAGCAGATGGTTGAAGGCGAGCTGCTGCAAATGGAAAAGCTGGGCAAGATCATTTCGCTCGAAGAGCATTTCGACCTTATCTTCCGCAAGACAGCATGTCTGTTTTCTGTGTCCACGCGCCTGGGAGCACTGATCGGCAAGGCGACGGAAGAGCAGGAAAGCGGCCTGGGCGAATACGGACGCAACCTTGGCCTGGCATTCCAGATCGTGGATGACGTGCTGGATTTAACAGCCTCAGAAGAAGTGCTGGGCAAGCCGGTGGCGAGTGATCTGCGTGAAGGCAAAGTTACGATGGCAGTGATCCATGCTTTGCAACATTGCACAATCGAAGAACGCAAGCTGGTGGAGACCGTGCTGGAAGAGCGCGCGTTTGTGAGCGTGAAGCATGAGCAGATCCTTGAGATGCTGAACCGCTATGGGTCCATCCCGTATGCGTATGACGCTGCGGCCAAACATGCTGAACTGGCGCGGAAAGCGATTTGCACCTTCCCTCTGTCTGACATCAAGAAGGCACTGCTATCGATTCCGGATTTTATTGTCGAGAGAAATAGCTAGCTGGCTAGCGCAGCAGCTCCGACGCAATGCTGTTATCGTTGAGCCAGCGGGCCGCAGCTTTTATACTTAAAGGTGGAGAAATAAACCTTGGCTCTTTCTGTTGTAATCGTTGATGACGAACAGCTCGCGCGGGAAGAGTTGAGCTATTTGCTTAAGTCCATTGACGACGTTACGGTGGTGGCGCAAGGCCACAACGGCATTGAAGCTGTGAACCTGGTCAAGGAGTTTTCTCCAGATTTACTTTTTCTCGACGTGCAAATGCCGGGGCTGGATGGATTCGGAGTCCTGAAAAAGTTAATCGACAAAAAAGTGGCTCTTCCGCAAATTGTCTTCGCCACGGCCTTTGATCAGTATGCCGTTAAGGCCTTTGAAGTCAATGCGGTTGACTATATTCTTAAACCTTTTGATAAGAAACGCGTCACTGCCGCGGTAGAGAAAGCCCGCAAGAAAGTTCAGGGCGTTCCGCCCGATCAGCAACGCCTGGACACGCTGGTCAAGCTTCTTGAATCGCAGCGTCCGCAAAATTCCAAAGTGCTTCTCCGCAGCGCCGGACGTCTCCTGTTGGTCGACCAGAAAGACCTTTGCTTTGCCTCCATTGAAGATGGCATCATCAGCGTGGTCGCCACCAACCTTGAAGGCCAGTCCAACTGCCGCACCCTTGAAGAATTACTTGAAGGCCTTGACCCCGATACGTTCTGGCGCGCGCATCGTTCTTTCGTGGTCAACATCAATCGGATCAAAGAAGTTGTGCCCTGGTTCAAGAGCTCATACCAGCTCCGCATGGACGATCGCAAGCAAACCGAAATTCCCGTAAGCCGCGCCCAGACCAAACGCCTCCGCGAACTTTTCGGTCTCTAGCTTAAACCCGCATTTCCAACTTGTGTGAGCCGCGCAGCACAATCGATCCATTCTTGTGGCGAATGCCGCATTCATGTCTTGACAATCCTTACTCAGTTTCTTCATGTGACGGCAGTCACAGCCATCTCCTGATAATTGGAATGTAATTAAAGATGCCTGCATGGTCATATGAGCATGCGGATGTGGCAAATGTTAAATGACACCATGACCGAGCTGGTTGCAAAGCGCTTTCGCGCGCTGGGAGAGCCGATGCGATTGCGGATTCTCCAGGCGCTGGAGGACGGAGAAAAACCGGTTGGAGAAATTGTCGATCTTCTGGAGGCAAGCCAGCCCAACATTTCCAAGCACCTCAAGGCGCTTTGTCAGGAAGGTCTGGTATACCGAAGGCGAGAGGGACTCAACGTCTGTTACAGCATTGCTGATCCCATGGTCTTCCAGATGTGCGCTTTGATCTGCCGCAGCGCGGTCCAGCAAAGTAGGGCGCAACTGGCGGAATTGGACGCCCCATCCCCTGATGGAAAGCCAAAAAGCGGTAGGGACGCAAGGCGAGGATAAGAGCAGTGCGAGAACTCTTTATTATCGGAATACTTGGGCTCGGGCTAACGGTAGCAGCCGTCGCTCAACAGGAAGAGCCTCTATCACTGCAGCAAGCAGTTGCCATCGCCCTGGAACGCAGTCCACAACACAAGGCAGCTCTGGCTGAGACCCACGCGGCCAAGGCTGACGTTAAAGAAGCGCAGTCCTTCTTTTTTCCGCGAATTACTTTCTCTGAAGCAGCCACACGCAGCAACGATCCCGTGTACGTATTCGGGACCCGGCTCCGCCAGTCAAGGTTTACCGCCGCTAACTTTGCGCTCAACCAGCTCAACAATCCCAAGCCGATTGGTAATTTCGCAACCCGTTTTGGGGGCCAATGGAACGTATTCGATTCCTTCTCCACCACCTTCAACGCGCGCAAAGCACGGGAGCTGAAAACTGCGTCCGCAGAGCGGCTGGCAAGGGCAGATCAGGTGATTTTGTATCGCGTGATCCAGTCATATTACGGCGTGCTTTTCGCGAAGCGGCAGGTGGAACTTGCTGAATACGCCGCCGGCACAGCACAAGCGGTTGCCGACCAAAGCCGTTCCCGCTTTGAAGCTGGCACAACGGTCGAATCGGATTACCTCGTAGCGCAGGTAGATGTTGCCTCTCGCCAGCAGGAACTTGTACGCGCGCGCAACTCATTGGCCTTGGCGGCCGCGGAGCTCGATCTGGCGATGGGAGTTGTTGCCGATCACAGTTATCGACTGACTTCCGAATTGGCCGAACGCGATCTGCCAACGGCATCGTTGCCCGAATCGGATGCCCTCGCGCTCAAACAGCGCTCTGATTTAAAAGAAGTCGCGGCAATCATGAGAGCGAACGATGCCGGGCTGCAGGCGGCGCGGAGCGCATACGGACCGCGCATCAATGTGTTCGCCACTTCAGAGTTAAACAACGTTTCTCCTTTCAGCAATGGCAGTAACAACTGGGCCGCTGGCGCGGAATTGCAGTTCGATATTTTCTCCGGCGGCCAAAAAGCGGCTTCGGTTGAGCGGGCGCGAGCCAACGTCGAGCGGATGCAGGCCCTGAAGCAGAGCGCAGAAGACGGGATACGCCTTGACGTTCGCCGCGCTTATTACGATTACGACAGCGCACAGCAGATGCTCTCTGTTACAAAAACAGCGACTACCCAGGCGGAGGAAGGCCTGCGAATCGTGACCAACCGTTACCGCGCTGGAATGAACACCATCACAGACGTGCTTCGTGCTGAAGATGCGACGCGCAATGCGCGGACCAACTATTGGCAAGCCGTCTACCACTACATTGTCAGCTATGCCTCACTGGAGTTGGCGACAGGCTCACTCAATTCTCAATCGCCGGTGGTGACGCCATGAAATCTGCAAAATTACTTCTAATCGCAATCGTGGCCGTTCCCCTGGGAATTGCCGGATGCAGCTCTGACCGCATGGTTGTAGCCAAAACGCCGGAGATCGCGCGCGGTATCAGCTTAACGCAGGTGCAGGAGAGGCCTACAGAGGACCTGTTTGAAGTTGTCGGTACAGTACGCGCCTTGCTAACCGCTCCGATTTCGGCAGAGATCATGGGACGCATAACCTCGGTCAAAGTCCAAGAAGGCGATAGCGTGAAGCAGGGCGAAACACTCCTCACGATCGAGGATGTACAGCCGAAGGCAGGGCTGGAGCAGGCGCAAGCGGGACTAACTGCTGCCGATCACGAAGTGGCAGCCGCGGAATCCGAGCTTACTTTGGCCCAGTCCACATTTGCACGTTTGAAGAAGTTGCACGAAGAGAAGTCGATCAGTCCGCAAGAGTTTGATGAGATTAAAACACGGGTGCAATCCGCGACGGCCCGCCGCGATTCCGCAGTCGCCGCCCGTGCTCAAGCAGCCGCAGGGTTGCAGCAAGCAACTATCCTGCTGGATCGCGCGCGCGTTCGAGCTCCATTCGGTGGTGTAGTTACAGAGCGGCATATCGATCCTGGTGTACTGGCATCGCCCGGGCTGCCGCTGCTGACCATTGAGTCAGCGGGGCGTTATCGCCTGGAGGTCAACGTCAACGAAAACGATCTTAAGTATCTGCGGCTAGGAGTGCCTGTTCCTGTTTTGCTGGATGCTTATCAGGGAACGCAGATGACCGGCAAAGTAGTCCAGATAGTTCCGGCCGCTGATCCCGCCAGCCGTAGCTTTGTCGCCAAACTGGAGTTGCCGGCAAACGCAAGTCTGCGTTCAGGACAATTTGGCCACGCCGAATTCACGCGCGGACTAAGGAAAGCCATCTTCATTCCGCATACCGCAGTTCTGGAACACGGCCAGCTTCAAAGCGTGTATGCCATTGATGACAACAATGTTGCTGCTCTTCGGTACGTAACTCTGGGCAAAGCACGGGCAGCAGATATAGAGATTCTGTCTGGACTCAACGCAGGAGAAAAAGTGGTCTCTGATCCAAGCGGACGCGATCTAGCAGGGAAGAGAATTGAGGCGCGGTGATGAATGGTCTTCGCATGGCCGGACGGATCGCGCTCACCTTCATTGAGTCGAAGTTGACGCCGCTTGCCATTACCGCCGCCCTGCTTCTGGGCGCGGCGGCCATCTGGCTCACGCCGCGTGAAGAAGAGCCCCAGATCGTTGTGCCTATGCTGGACGTTATGGTGCAGATGCCTGGGGCTTCACCGCAGGAGGTGGAGCAGCGCGTCAGCATCCCGATGGAGAAGCTGCTGCGTGAGATTCCGGGCGTTGAATACTTGTATTCGATTTCTCATCCCGGCATGAGCATCGTGATTGTTCGCTTCTATGTGGGCACCACGGAAGAAGACGCAATCGTCAAGACATACAACAAACTGTATTCGAACTTTGACAGTATCCCGCCAGGCGTTTCGCAACCCATCATTAAGGTTCGCTCCATCGACAACGTCCCCATCCTGGCCCTGACACTTTGGGGGGCGAGATCCGGCGCGAAGTACGATCCGTTTCAACTACGCCAGATCGCCGCTGAACTTCAGCACACCATCCAGCAGGTAAATGACGTTTCAGAAACCAACATTATCGGTGGGCAGAGGCGAACCGTACGCGTTGTCTTGGATACGAGCAAGCTCGCGGGATACGCCTTAACGCCAAGCCAGATCGTCAGCCAATTGCAGTCTGCGAACTCTCGTGGCAACGCCGGCAGCTTTGCGCACAATAATCGTGAATTTCAGGTAGAAGCAGGAAACTTCTTTGCTCGCGCGGAAGATTTGCAGCTGGTTGTTGTAGGCGTTCACAACGGTCGTCCTGTGTACCTGCGAGATGTGGTCCAGAGAATTGAGGATGGTCCAGCCGAGCCGGCAAACTATGTGCTGTTCGGCAATGGCGCAGGCACATCCCGCGCGACTCAGCAGGCGGTGAATGAGCAGACAGGCGGCGAATTTCCCGCTGTAACTATCACCGTGGCCAAGCGCAAAGGAACGAATGCCACCATTGTGGCGCAGGGCGTTCTCAAGCGTTTGGAAGAACTGCGCGGCAACACGGTTCCCGCAGACCTGAACCTTACCGTGACGCGCAACTACGGTGAGACGGCCAAAGACAAATCTGATGAGTTGCTGAAGCACTTGCTGCTGGCCACCTTGTCCGTCACGTTCCTGGTTGCACTTGCGCTGGGCTGGCGCGAGTCTGGAGTCGTTCTTGTCGCAATTCCGGTAACGCTGGCGCTGACGCTCGCCATCTTTTATTTATTTGGGTACACGCTTAACCGCGTTACGCTCTTTGCGCTGATCTTTAGCATTGGCATTCTGGTGGACGACGCCATTGTTGTAGTGGAAAACATTGTGCGTCATTTTCGGCTGCCGGAAAATCTTGGCAGGCCGCTGGCCCGGCTAGCGGTTGAGGCCGTGGACGAAGTCGGCAATCCCACTATTCTTGCCACGTTTGCCGTAATCGCCGCGATCTTGCCAATGGCCTTTGTGCGGGGGCTGATGGGGCCCTATATGCGGCCGATTCCCGTAGGAGCATCGGCGGCGATGCTTTTTTCGCTCGCCGTGGCTTTCATTGTGTCGCCGTGGGCTGCTCTGCGTTTGTTGCGCCACTATTCTCACCAAGGCTCTGCCCAGGCACATGGGACTGAAGGCTGGATGACGCGCCTCTATCGCCGCCTGATGGAGCCGCTGCTTGCCAGCACAAAACGCCGCATCATTGTTTTCGTCGGCGTAGCCGTGCTGTTGCTGGCCGCCTCCGCGCTTGTGCCGCTCAAACTTGTACATGTCAAGATGCTGCCTTTTGACAATAAAAGCGAGTTCCAGGTGATTGTGGACATGCCGGACGGCACTACGCTGGAACAAACCACGCGAGTGGCGCAGGATTTGGCGCGCTATCTGGGCAAGCAGCCCGAGGTAGAAAATTATCAGATCTACTCTGGAACCGCAGGTCCGTACAACTTCAACGGACTTGTGCGCCATTACTTTCTGCGCGGCCAGCCTAACCAGGCGGATATCCAGGTGAACCTGCTCTCGCGTCATGATCGCAACGCGCAGAGTCATGAGATCGCCCGACGGTTGCGTCCCGGGCTGCAACAAATCGCTCAACAGTTCGGCGCTCGCATTAAGGTGAGCGAGGTCCCACCCGGCCCGCCTGTTTTGCAGACGCTGGTGGCAGAGGTTTATGGGCCCGATCATAATGGCCAGGTAGCACTGGCAGCAAAGATCAAGGACATTTTTCAGCACACCGCCGGAGTAGTGGACGTTGACTGGTACGTGGAAGACGCGCAGCCAAAATACAACATACAGGTCGATCTGGATAAAGCGGCCCTGCATGGAGTTTCGGCAGCTGACGTGACGCGCGCTGTTCAGGTGGCCCTGCACGGCGCAGAAGCCGGTCTGCTTCACAGTTCAACCAGCCGGGAAGATATTCCGATTGAGGTTCGTCTTGGGCGCTCAGATCGGTCTGGGATTGATGAGCTATCAAATATCAAGCTAACCACCGCGGCTGGGGGACAAGTTTCGCTCGGGGAGGTAACCCGAGCCACTGAGACAACGATCGACCGCAGCACCTACCGCAAAAACATGCAGCCGGTGGTCTACGTCACAGGAGATTTGGCGGGTGAGGAAGAGAGTCCGGTGTATGCGATTTTCAAAATGAATGAAGCCATTGACCGTCTAAAACTCCCGGACGGATATTCCGTGCAGCGGTACAACGCAGTGCAACCGGGATCGACAGAGCACTATTCAATGAAATGGGATGGCGAGTGGCACATCACGATTGAAGTGTTTCGCGACCTTGGGCTCGCTTTTGCGGCGGTGCTGGTCCTTATATATGTGCTGGTGGTGGGCTGGTTCAAGTCCTTCCGTACTCCGCTTGTCATCATGGCGCCGATCCCTCTAACGCTGGTTGGCATTCTTCCGGCGCATGCCATGATGGGAGCTTTTTTTACCGCTACTTCCATGATCGGTTTCATTGCCGGAGCTGGAATCATTGTGCGCAATTCAATCATCCTGGTTGATTTTATTGAGTTGCGCCGCTCGCATGGTGTTCCGTTGGCCCAGGCCGTTGTTGATGCCGGCGCCATACGTTTCCGTCCCATGCTGCTGACGGCGGCGGCGGTTGTGGTGGGTGCGAGTGTGATTCTGTTTGATCCGATATTTCAAGGCCTGGCCATCTCGCTGATGGCCGGTGAAGTGGCTTCTACGTTTCTCTCTCGCATGGCGGTGCCGGTGCTCTACTACCTGAGCGAACGTCGGCACGAACATGCAATTCCGCCGCATGTTAATGCGCCGGAGAACGTGGTTGAAACAGTTGCATGACAATGGAGGTATAGCAATGACAGTTGAACGCACTCTCCGATTGATGGCTGGCGCATTTGTGTTGATCTCGCTCGGACTGGGCTACTGGGTATCCCCTTACTGGCTTCTGTTCACGGCGTTTGTGGGGTTAAATCTTTTCCAGTCCGGGATTACCAACTGGTGTCCGGCCATGGCAATTCTTCGTTCGCTGGGCATGCCTGACGCCGGAGAGCCGCCCAAACAGATAGGCGCCGGGTCACAAGTTGCCTGATGGTCATTTTCTCGACATGTTGAAGCACATGACGATCACGAAGCAAACTAAAAAATCGTCTGCCTGCGATTGGTGCCAAAGGGTCTCGATCCTCCACCGTTTTTCTCGCCAGATCTGAACACGGTTTAGAACCATCAAGAATACGCGGCGATATTCGCGTTACGGAACATCGCCGCAATGTATTGCGACTAAATTAGCTCTGGCGGTTTGCCGCCGTGATCATGGTGGTCGCCGCTGCCGCCGTCAGATCCAGAACCGCCATCAGAGCCGGAACCAGAGCCTGATCCGGACGAATGGTCGCCATCACCTGAGCCAGAAGAATGGCCGCCGCTGTCTGGATCGCCGCCGTGGTGATCGCCTGGATCGCGCTGATCAGCGATGCGCAAGCTCTTGATGGGATCGTCATCGTCGCTCAAGGTACTGCCATTGTCATGGCGGCTGGGCCGGTCAAGTTGCGGACGCAAATCCTGCGTGGGTCGCGGAGCTTCCGGCCCGCCTTCCATGCCTACTCGGCTGGAGAAGCCCGCGGTGATGAGCACGGACTGGCCGCGGCCAGTCACGGCTTCCATCTCCACCACGCCTTCATCCACGTCAACTTCAGTAAAGCCGCGACGATCAACTTCAACGTCAAACTTTGTTCCGCGCACGGAAATGACGGCGCTAGGCGTGCCGATCTGGAAAGCCGGCGATCCGCCCATGCGCTTTTGAATTTGTGTGCGTACGCGGCCCATCAGAAGCTGAAAATATTTCCATCCGCTGGCCTCTGGCTGCTTCAGCAAGAGCTTGGTGTGGGCGTGCACCAGCACGTCACTTCCGTCTGAGAGCTTCAGCAGCAGGCGGCCCTCGTCTGTGCTCACGGTCGTATCCGGCGGCAGGATTTCGCCGCGTACAGGCGCGGCAAACGCCTGTGCAGGAAGCTGAATGCTGACTTTACCCTTGAAATCGGAAATTGTGGCTCCGGCATAGGGCGCATTCGCGGTAGCCGCTGGCTGAGACTCCTGGGCTATGGCAGACGCGCAAAAAAGCACTAAGCCGATGAGCGTGAAAATCGATTTGTTTTTCATGGTGTCACCTCTGAAACTTCACAGGCGCCGCGCGGCAGTGTGAATGCAAACGTAGTGCCTGCAGATTGATTGCTTGTTACATGGACCCTTCCGCCATGTTGCTGCGAAATGCGGCGGACAAAACTCAACCCCAAACCCCACCCAGGAATCGATTCGCTGCGAGCAGGACGATAAAAGCGTTCAAATAATTGCTGCAATTCGGCTTCAGGTATCACCGGGCCGGAGTTCTGCACTTCAAACTGCACTTCCTCGCCGGATGAATGCACGCGCATCAGGACGTCGGTTCCGCTTGCGCCATACTTGATTGCATTGCTGACGAGGTTAAGCAACGCACCCGAGATAAGCGTTTCATCGCACTGCACAAATCCATCATCGCAGTCGATCTCTGCCCGGACTGTAACCTTGGCTGCCACAGCCAGCGGCTGCACCACTTTTTGCACATGATCGACCATGGTGCTGATGCTGGTGCGCGCCAGGCGCAGAGGCCGCGCTCCTGCGTCCAGCCGCAGGACTTCGAGATAGGTGTTGATCATTGCCACCAGGCGATTGGTTTCACGAAAGATGGTGGAAGGAGCTTCACGCGTTGCCGGTGAGTTGGGATAGCGCATCAGCAATTCAGAAAAGCCCTGAATGGAGATGAGCGGAGTGCGCAGCTCGTGCGTGACAAAGCTCAAGGCCTCGGATCGCGCCTGGTCACGCTGGCGGCGCGCCGTGATGTCTTCGGCAATCAGCAACAGCGCACCGGCTTCAGCAAATGACGTCCACGGCAGCCGGACGGCGTGGAAGAGCCACAACTCTTCTGCGAGCGAAACTTCGTTCTCTGCCCATGACGCTGGCTGCGACGACAGGTCTGCGAGTTCCTGCCAGCCGCCCGCAAGTTGCGTCACGCTTGTGAGCTTGTCCATCGCAAGTGAATGCCTGACGCTAAACGCTTTCCATGTTTCATTGCTGAAAAGCAGTGCGCCGTCAGCGCCATAAACGGCAAGGCCTTCATTCATGGTCTCAAGCAGTGTCTGGTTGAAGGAATAGAGCGACGACAGTTCCGCCTGAAGATCTTTGAGCGCAGCCAGCTTCCAGTGCAAGCGATCTGACGCAGGCCACTTGGAGAGGTCTGTGCCGGGCTGCGTGGGCTTGAGCTGTCCATAATGAGGGCTGATGGCATGGCGAAGCTGCTGCAAGCGTGAGGTGACTTCGCGATCGACGATCAGCAGGTTCTCAAGCTGCGCGATGGGCGCGGCAAGTACGCCCGCAACCAATAGCGGTCCATATGCAAGCAGGCGATGAAAATCTGCAAACAGAAAATATGCCGCCACATATACGCCCGCGAGCATACCGACAAGAATCAACAGGCCGCGCACGCCGGGATAGCGCACTACCACCCAGAGCGAAATGACGCTCATCAGGACCAAAAGCGTGAGCTGGCCAAAGTTGCCGATCTGTGACAGGATCCTTCCGCTCAGCGCCATGTCCGCCACGTTGGCGTTGATTTCCACGCCAGGCATTGGCAGCTGATTGCTGACTGGGGTGATCAGACGGTCACTGATGTCGATGCCGCCAAAGCCAATTAATACAGCTTTGCCGGCCAGTTGTGGCGCTGGCTTTCCGGACAGAAGATCGCCCGCAGAGACGACGACGAATGGCGGATTCGGCTCTCCCGGCTCAAACTGCGGACGATAATCAATGAGCATGGGCGGCAGCGTTGCCATGCGTTCAACGCCGGGCAAGTTTGCTTCGAGGACGATTTTTTTTGGGAGCACTCCCGGCTTGGCCAATTCAGCCAGCTTGAGCGCGAATGCCGGACGCAATCCGTCCGCGCTTGGTTCCTGCACGGGAATGCTGCGGCAGAGCCCGTCAAAGTCGATGATCGCCTGTACGTGCCCGACGCCTTTAGCTGCCTGCGCGAAGCGGGGAAGCGGGTCCATCCACAAATTGCCGGTGGGCGAGGTGGAAATTTTGGCGGCCAGCACAAGGTTGGGTGCGGCCTGTATGGCGCTGGCGAGAGCGGAATCATTCTGCTCATCCTCAAGCTCCGGCAACAAAACATCCACGCCAATGGCTTTTGGATTCTGCGCGCTCACGGCGCGAATCAGCTTGGCCAGCTCTGCGCGCGGCCACGGCCAGCGTCCATGCTGCTCCAAGGTGGCATCGTCAATTAGTACGAGCGCAACCTGGCTTGAAACCGGCAGCGGACGGCGCAAACGGAAGAAAAAGTCATTCAGCTTCTGGCTCAGCGTGGAAACAGGGAAACTCAGGCTCACCAGACACACCAGCGCCAGCAAAATGGCGTTGAGCCTGACCCAACGGCCCCACGGGATGGGCTTGGTGCCCGTCGAATTGGAGAAAAACTTCATCGCTGAACCCGAAGTATTTCCTAGCAACTAGCCAACCATCAAATCAATTCCCAGCCTGCGCGCCTTCTGATACAAAGTCTTCCGTTCAATGCCCAGGGCGCGCGCGGCCTTGGATTTATTGCCTGCATGCTCCTGCAGCACGCGCAGAATGTGTTGCCGCTCCATGTCTTCCAATGATGACGGAGGAGTCTTGTCGGGAAGTCCGTTGGTGCGAACCATCTGGCGCTCGCGCTCCACGTCCGCCACGCCAATCTCGCCGGAAGAGCAGAAGATTGCCAGCCGCTCCACTAGATTTTCCAGCTCGCGGACATTGCCCGGCCACGACGCATTGGTCAGCATCTTTACGGCGGAATCCGTGATGGTGATGTTGCGCTTGCTCTTGTTGTTGGAGCGCTTCAGGAAATGCTGCACCAGCAGTGGAATATCTTCGCGTCGCTCTTCCAGTCCGGGAAGATTGATCACCACCACGCTCAGGCGATAGTAGAGATCTTCACGGAAGCGGCCTTCGGTCATCATCTTGGTCAGGTCGCGATTGCTGGCCGCAAGAATTCTGACATTGATCTGCGTGTACTTATGCGAGCCCACGCGGCGGATTTGCTGCTCCTGGACCGCGCGCAGAAGATTTACCTGGAAGCCGGGTTTGGTTTCAGAAATTTCGTCGAGGAAAAGCGTGCCGCCGTGTGCCGCTTCAAACAGGCCGGGACGCGCGCTGTCCGCGCCGGTGTACGCGCCTTTCTCATGGCCAAAAAGCTCGCTTTCAAGAATGTTTTCCGGAAGAGCGCCGCAGTTTACCGGCACAAAGGGCTTGTCCGCGCGCGAACTATGATCATGCAGCGCGCGCGCGACCAACTCTTTGCCTGTGCCGCTTGCGCCCAGGATCAGCACGCTTGCTTCCGTCGGGGCGACGCGCGCAATGGCGCGATAGACTTCCAGCATTTTCGGCGTGCGCCCAATGATGGATGTTTCGGGGCCTTCATCGACAGTGGCGGTGGCCTCGCCCGATGCGCGTTTGCTGGCCTGCACTCTCCGCACCAGAGCCAAGAGATCATCGATGAGCAAAGGCTTGCCAAGGTACTCAATGGCTCCGGAACCCAGAGACTTGGTTACAGTCTCAACGCTGGTATGCGCCGTCATGATCACGCAGGCGCACTGCGGCTGCAGAACTTTGATCAGATCAAGCACGTTCAATCCGTTGGCCGTGCCGAGATAAAGATCAAGCAGCGCAAGCTGCACCGGCTCCTGGCGCAGGACTACGTCTGCCGTGGCCACGCTGTTGGCGGTGAGGCATTCATACCCCTCTGCAGCCAGCACGGAGCTGAGGAGGCTGCGGGTGGAATCATCGTCGTCGACCACCAGAATTCTGAAGTTACGATTTTTTTCGCTGCCGGACATCCGAAAGAGCCTTTCTACAGCCTGCTACAGACTGTGGCCACAACTTGCATCCATCGAAATTTGTTTCGTCAAAAACTTGTGTCTTTAAAACTTGTGTCTTTAAAATTTGTAACCCAAGGTCACGCTTACGGCATTCGTACGGAAAGCGCCGGTTGACTGTATGAGGTGGTAATAGGTGTAGTCCGCGGCAAGGTCCCACGGGCCAAATAGAAAGTCATTTTTTATTACGGCAACGCCGGCGGGTGAGTAACCGGCAAAGTCTTCCAGAATTTCACCGCCGCCATAACCCAGATATTCGCCGCGATAATGTTTGCCCAGACGCATGCGGAATCCGGCCGCCCCAAGGTGGCTGCGATACTGGTTAGGATTGAAGTAGCCGTGGTTGAGGTCTTTGGTGAAATGAATATGGCGGAAAGCATAGCCTCCGCCGATGGCAAACTGATTGTCATGCCATGGGAACCAGCGCAACGCTTCTCCCCATTCGCGTTCGCCGTGATTGCTGTCAGAGTAGTGAGTCAGGGAAAAGCTGCCCGCGACGGAAAAATTATGTCCGCGATAATCAACGTGGCCGTGCCAGCCCTGTGCCAGCAAGTCAAACGCGGTGGAATCAAACGTGGGTGATATCGGATAACGCGAGAAGCCGCCGGAAACAGAAAGGCCCTTCAGCGGATAGAGTTCCAGATCTCCGCCATAAAGAAGCTGGCTGCTGGTATCGGCAAAGCGAACGGCCCCCAGGCTGGTACGCACGGCAACATATTTGCCAAGCCGCAGGCGAGTATCGGCAGCGCCGGAAAGAACCGTCTCAGTGAAGGTGCCGGTTTTCCACAGCGACGTTTCTTCCACGCCCACGCGGCTGGTGATGTTCTTGTTGAACTGATAGACAACGCCCTGGCTGGAATAAACAGAACTGTTTCCTGAAGTATCGGTAAAGAACGATTCAGAGTTTTGTACACGATGGAATTTCCGTGCCTGGCCTTCAATAGGCTCGGATGCCAAGTAATCACTGTATTGCTGCAGTTGCAGGCTGGTGGGATGGCGTGAAAAAGCCTGCTGCAACTGAGCTCGCGCTTCTGCGCGCTTGCCTTCCAGCGCCAGATTGTGGACCAGTCCAAGGGCAGCGGTTTCGTCATCGGGATCGGCCGCGAGCAGTTCGCGATAGAGCCGGTCAGATTCGCGGTAGTTTTCTCGATAGCCAAAAATCTGCGCCAGCTCCAGTTTGGCGTTACGGCTCGCGCTGTTGGCCAATAGGATGGAGTTCAGCAAGCCGATTGCCTGGCGGTCTCGTTTCTGCTCCACATAAATGCGCGCCAATTGAATCTGCAGTTCTTCGCGATTAGGAAACTTGATCAGCCCTTGCTGAATGAGCGAAAGGGCCTTTTGCTCATTGTGCTCGCTTAAGGCCTCCTGGCTTTGGGCGACGATCTGCGCAATTTCCTGTTCGGGCGTCTGCTGGGAAAGCGTCTGCTGTGCAAAAAGATGCGTGCTCACCAGGGCGAGCATGGCCGTAATAATCCTGACGAAGATGGCTTGACGTTTCATGTGTTCGAGCCCGCGCGCTTGGTTATCCCTATTAGCAGGCAAGTGATCGGCCTAAACCTGTTTTTCAATGAGATAGACAGGCGGGGCCATCGCTGGGAGCCATAAAGTGTATCCAAACGACGTACTGGGTGTATCAGATTTCACCACATTTGAGGGGTTTATACAATCCAGAGCTGGAAAGCAAAGGTGCTAGTACCAGATCGGCAAAAATCCCGAAATTATCGGGCCTAAGGACGGTAATAAGGCCGAATTCGCCGATCAGGACGCAGGCGGCGCGCCGCAGTCAAAGTGCCCGGAGGCGGATTTGTCGTTCAATGTAAAGGTTCCAGAGTGCTTGTCCGCATTGATGACCACGGTGCCAAGTCCCATATAGCTATCTTCCAGCGCGGTCTTGCCCAGATAGACCGCAATGATTTCATTCTTGTAAGCCCCGGGGCCGGTGAAGTTGGCCTTATTTGCGTGTAGTGCGTCGGCCATGGCGGAACCAGGTCCAATCGTCAAGGCCAGCGTGGGCATTGAACTATTAGGGCCAAAGTTGCCGGAAAAAGTGTTGTTGCTCAGAATTCGGCAAAAGCCCCCGGTCACGGTGCGGGATTTTGGCTTGTCAATTGTTGCGGTAGGCTGGGGCGCTGCAGCGCTGGCGATAAGAAATGTGGTCGCAAATATCGTGAAGAAGAATTGTCCTGATCTTGTCCTGGTTCCCATGATGAGCCGAATAGTAAATTGGCGCGATTGCGGTTTTCAACCCAGGTCTTTGCACGTAAATGTCGAGAATCCAGAAGAAACCGCGTGAAGCTCACGCGGTCTGCAGGGGCGTTCGCTGCATTCAAATGAAAGTTTGATGGTGCGAAAGGGGGGACTCGAACCCCCACGCCTTGCGGCGCCAGATCCTAAGTCTGGTGCGTCTGCCAATTCCGCCACTTTCGCATGCGTGAGCAGTTTGTATTGTAAATCGTGAAGCTGCCTAAGTGCGAAGGAAGCCTGTTGGAGCTAGCCGCAATAAAAATGATTCCAAGGGATGTTTTATATGTTGTCTCTGAACAAAAAAGCAAAAGAAACCTTTGCCTTGGCCCATCAACAGGCAGCGTTTGAATCAATGCGGTACGCTGAGCGATACCTTCACCTGGTGATCAACAGTGGATGGACTCCAATCCTGGTAGGTGAGGTGATTAACCTGTCCTGGCACCAGGTGCGGAAACAGGAACATGGAATCCTGGAATTGCGAAACAAAGTGAACATTGGCAATGCCAGAACTTTGCGGCGCATTGCCCGACAAGGCCAGTTTTACAAAATAGATGTACTGCCCTGCAGACACACCGGAAAGATCTGCTGAAGCCTGTGCCGGCACACCTGCAGTCGCAGTCAAGGGGAATGCTGTAGACCACGAAGAACCATCGGTAGAAAAATAAGCGTTGACAGCGGCGTCTGGAGTATTCAGCTTCACCAAACCATTCACTTTCAGGCTGATCAGCGGGAATGGACTCGAGAACGCGTATATTGCAAATCCCGTATCCGGTCCGCTGTTGGTTAGAAATACTGAAGAACCGTCATTGACCGTTGTAACTGCCGTGTTCGCGCTGGTCAGGCGAGCCCAATTGGGT
>Ga0070734_10002070_pt1 | contig 26117 bp, 22 predicted proteins | sample Coa_R1_8_FD_66444 | JGI IMG/M metagenome (GOLD analysis project Ga0070734, IMG submission 66444) | Surface soil microbial communities from Centralia Pennsylvania, which are recovering from an underground coalmine fire - Coalmine... | ecosystem: Environmental > Terrestrial > Soil > Unclassified ...
CGGCCGATGATTCGACCGGCGGCACGCGTCTGATCGAACAGAACGCTCTTGAGCTTGCGCGGAACCCGGCGCCGATCCGCACAGACCCGCGCCTGCCTGCCGTTTCTTCCGTGCATTTTTCCTATTTCGGGCCCGAAGAATCCGGCGACGATCCCTCCTGGCACGACAGCTGGGCCGCAAAGCCCGCAATGCCTGAGCTCATCCGCCTTTCGATTGTCTTTGCCGATCACCGCTACGCCTGGCCCGATCTGGTCATCGCGCCCAAAATCACCGCCGACGTCTCGTGCAATTTCGATCTTCTGGCGCGCGCCTGCGTGGGGCACTGATGGGGATGGAACAGACAAGCACGTTCAAGAGCGCCGGCGCCGCGGCGGCGGCACTGGTGCGGGCCTGGGCCGACGAAATTGTCCAGCTCGCCCGCGAGCGATTTCCGGGTGCCTCCCGTGACGTTCCCGATCGCCTCGAAATTCTCGTCGAGGAGGAGGGCCTCGTCCTCAATCGCCAGGACCAGAAGGGGGCGATGCAGTTCGCTCAGATCCGCTACGGAACCGATGCGCACGCCGGTCTCTCGCGCGAAGCGGCAGAATTGGGAAATGGATCGCGCCGGGACGCAACGCTGCGGATCTCGGAATCGCTTGTGTTGACGCCCACGCTCTCCCTGCCTTGGTCTTCGAAGCGCACGCTCAAGGCCGCGCTGAGCTTTGAGCTCGAACGCCTCACGCCGATCGAGCCCAAAGATGTCTATTTCGACTTCCTTGTCCTTGGCCGCGAGCCCGAAACCAATCGGGCCAACCTCAGGCTGCGCATGGTCAGGCGCAGCGTCATCGACAACGCGCTGAAGCTTTGCCATGGGGCCAGCCTCAAGATCGCGCGGATCGTGTTCGAGGGCGAGACCAAGGAAGCCGACATACAATCGTTTCCCGTCGACAGGCCGGCATGGTTGCGCGCCCAATGGCGCCGCTTTGGAGAATTCTTCCTCGCGGGCCTCGTGGCGCTGCTCCTGATCGCGATCGCGATCGCCGGCTATGAACGGGGTGCCGCAGCCAACGACGCGCTTGCCGCTTCTGTCGATGAGGCGATGGTCCGCGCGGCCGCTGTCGAACGGATGGAACACCGGATGGAGACGGCCAATCGTGCCATTTCCCGCCTCGTCGCTCTGAGACAGGGACCTCTTCTCGTCGGCGATCTGGCAGCGCTCTCGCGCATCCTCCCCGATGGCACGTGGCTCAGCGAACTCCACCTCGAAGACGGAAAATTCCGCCTCGACGGCTATTCGAAAAACGCGTCCGCCCTCATCGCCGTGATCGACCGATCAGATGTCTTCACCAACGCCCAGTTCTCCGCTCCGCTCGTGCGAAATCCAAATGACGGCACGGACCGTTTCGAACTGACTTTCGAACGCGCCGGTGCGAGGCCACGATCATGACCCTCTCCCGGGAGCTCACCAGCCGCAGGGCCGCGATCTTCGCGCTTGCCGGCGTAACGATCTTCGCGAGCGCGCTGCTGATCGCGCTCCTGTTCCTCGTCTATGCCGGACAGCGCGCCGACGCAGCGGATAATCTGCGTCAGCTGACGGCTTACAACGCGGAGGTCATGAGCCGGCCAAGAGTGCAGGCGGCTTACGCGGAAATGAACGCGCGCATTTCGGACATGCAGGGCCTCGTCCATGCCGGAGCCGGCGCACCGGCTGCAGCGCAGGTCGAGACAGCCTTGAAACAGATCGTCGAGTCGAATGGCGGCGAACTTCGCAGCTCGCAGGCGCTGGCTTCAACCGAGGCCAATGGCTTCGAGCAAGTTCGGGTGGAATGCGACCTGACCGTGCCCGCGAGCCGCCTGAAGGATCTTTTTTATGCGGTAGAGACGCACCGGCCGTATCTCTTCGTAGACTCGGCCGATGTCACTGCGCCGATCAACTGGGATACGCGCAACAATATCGAACCGGCCTATGAGGTGCGCTTCGGTGTCAGCGCCTATCGATGGATCGCATCGCAATGACCGCGCCCGCCAATCCCCTGCAGATCGTGCTCTCGGGAATTTGCGGGGTGCTGCTGCTCGTCCTGATCTACCAGACGGTCGCGCCTGTCTCCCCTTACTCCATGTCTGCCAGTACGACCGGCGTGCGGCTTCCTGCGATCACCTTCTCGACCGACGCAGCACCGCCACCGGCGAGCGTTTTTTCGGACGTCGACGCCAGACCGTTGTTCAATCCCTCGCGCCAGCCGGTTGCCTCGGTCGCCGCCGTTGGCAATGCGGCTGGGACGGATGCCACGAATCTCACCCTGATCGGCGTCATTCTCGACGGCAATGATCGTCTCGCGCTGATCCGCTCTGCCGGCGCGGCCTTTGCCACCGGCGTGAGACAAGGCGCAAGCATCGAGGGCTGGACCGTTGCCGAGGTCGATCCCGACCGCGTGGTCCTGCAATCCGGTGTCCGCAAGCAGGAGCTACTGCTCGCCTCCAACAGAGACACCGCGCCAGCGGGCGCGAACAGCGGCGGACCGGGCGCAGCCGGACCGAACCTCATCCCGCCACCGCCCCCGCCTTCTGCACCATCCGGAAGCATTCCGCTTCCGCAGCCGGTTCAAACGCCGGATATAAGTCCGAAACCTCCGCTGACCACGCATTGAGAACGGAATGAGATGAAAAAGCTCCGCGCGACGCTCTGGCTTCTCTGCGCCGCAGCTCCGGCTGTTCTGACCGGCGGCCTCCACGCACAGCCCGCGCCGGCTGCGACCGAGATTTATCGCGGCGGTCCTGTCATTGCGCGGCGGCACGCCATCCCGACATCGAGCGAGCCCGCCGACATCACGCTCAATTTCGTCAACGCCGACATCAAGGACGTCGCCAAAACCATTCTCGGCGACTACCTGAAGCTCAACTACGAGATTGCGGGCGGCCTCACCGGAACGGTGACGATCCAGACCAGCCAGCCGCTCACGCGCTCCGAAGTGCTTCCGGTCCTCGAACAAGCGCTGCGGCTGAACGACATGGCGCTCGTGGTGACCGGCGGCGTCTATCGGATCGTTCCCCTGGCGTCGGCCGCAAAAGAAGCCGGTCCCGCTCACGCGCGCGGAGCGCCCGGTTTCGGCGTCGAGATCGTGCCCGTGCGCTACATCACGGCGGCCGAGATGGCGAAGCTCCTTGAATCTCTCGCGCCCACCCAGGCGGTCGTGCATGTCGATCCCGCGCGCAACCTCCTCATTGTCGAGGGGACGGCCGATGAACGGCAAACGGTGATCGACGACGTCGCACAATTCGATACCGACACCATGCAGGGCATGTCGTTCGAACTCTTGACGCCCACCTATACCGATGCCGAGGAGCTGACGCGCGAGCTCAATCAGGTGCTCGGCGGGCTCACCGGCTCCGCGTCAGGCGCCGTGCGGCTCGTGCCGATCGACCGCCTCAATGCCATCCTCGCGATCTCGCCACAGCCGCGCTATCTCGAACAGCTGCAGACCTGGATGCGGCGCCTCGACAAGCCGGGCCAGGGCAGCGACCGGCGCATTTTCGTCTATCACGTCCAGAACGGCCGCGCGTCCGATCTCGCCGCGACGCTCGGAAAGACGCTCCTCGGCTCGAACTCGCAAAGCCAAAGCTCGATGACCGAACAAGCCGCTGCGACACCGGCCGTCGCGGCACCGCAATCGGAAAACACGACGATCAATACTTCCAACGCGACTGCGCCGCCGCCGCCGCCGCCCTCCGCGCCTGTGGAGTCAGCGAGTTCTTCCGGCGGAAACAATGCAATGCCTGGCGTGAACATCACGGCGGACGCTGTCAACAATTCGCTCGTGATCCTCGCGACGCCGCAGCAATACGCGACCATCAAGCAGGCGCTTTCCGAACTCGACATCACGCCTCTGGAAGTCTTTCTCGAGGCCGCCGTCGCAGAAATCACGCTCACCGACGACATGAGCTATGGCGTGCAGTTCAAGGCCTCGGACGCGCACAACACGGTCGTGCTGACCGACAGCAGCAATACGCCTTCGATCGGGCCGGACCTCCCGGGCTTTTCCTACATCTACACCAATGGCGCGAGCATCCAGATCATCCTGAGCGCGATCGCCACCAAGACCCATGTGGAGGTGATCTCGTCGCCGAAGCTGCTCGTCCTCAACAACCAGCCGGCGACGTTGCAGGTCGGCGACCGCGTGCCCATCGTCACGCAATCCGCCGTCAGCACAATCGGCTCGGTCGGCACCAACCCGATCGTGAACAGCGTCGAATACGAGGACACCGGGGTGATCCTGAAGGTCACGCCGCGCGTCAATGCCGGCGGGCTCGTGCAGATGGACGTTGCGCAGGAGGTGAGCCAGGTCGAGACCACGACGTCCTCGACCATCGATTCGCCCACCATCCAGGAGCGCCGGATCAACAGCTCCGTCGCCGTTCAGGACGGCGAAACCGTCGCCCTTGGCGGACTGATCCAGGACAGCCGTACCAAAACGCGCAAGGGCATTCCGTTCCTGCAGGACATTCCGATCCTCGGGCATCTCTTCGGCGACACGATCAACAACAATTCGCGCACCGAGCTGATGGTCCTGATCACGCCGCATGTCGTCGACAGCATCGACAAGGCCCGCGCCATCACGGCCGAACTCCGGCGGAAGATGCCGACGGTGCAGCCGCTGTTCGAGCGCGGGCCTTGAGAGGCGCAGCGCATGAGCGGGGATGGGCCCTCGTCTCCGTTCTCTGTGTCGTCTCCATGCTCGCCCTTCTGGCCGCGGGCGCGCAGGAGCTGACTTTGAGCTCCGCACGGGCGGAGCGCGCAACCGTCGATCAGACAGAACTCGACGGCGACTTCGGTGCGGGCTTCACCCGCGCCGTGCTCGGCATCGGCGATCAGAGAGCCGAGGCGCGCTGGCGCGTCGAGGGCATCGCCCAAGCCTTCGCGTTCGACGGCGCCCGCATGCAAATTTCCGTGCAGGATGAAGCGGGCCGGTTCGATCTCAACACCGTGGATGGCCCCACGCTGACGCATCTCCTCCAATCCGCGGGCCTTTCCCATGAGGACGCGGCGGCGCTCAGCGACAAGATCCAGGATTGGCGCAGCGCGAACGCGGACGAGGCGTCTCGCCTTCACGGCGCGACCGATGCCGACTACGCGGCCCGCGGTTATCCCTGGCACCCGCGCCACGCGCCCTTCCAGTCTGTCGACGAACTTGAGCTCGTGATGGACATGACGCCCCAGCTGTTTGCGCGCATCAGGCCCGCGCTCACCGTCTACACCAAGCGCATGGGGATCAATCCCGACGTGGCGCCGCGGGAAGCGCTGCATGCGCTTTTCTATGAAGACCCGTCAAAGGCCGATGGCATTCTCGCCGCGCGGGAAGACGCGGCCCGGCGCGGCGCGCCGACCGATACGTTCAATCCCGATCTCGCCCAATATGGCGAGACCTACACGATCGCGATCGACCTGCAGAAATACGGCAGGCGCTATCATCGCGAATTCGTTGCCATGCTCACGGGCGACGAACACCGGCCGTACCTCATGATGGCGGAGCGGTAAGCGCGTTCACCGCGTAAACCCCGGCAGCAGCGGTCCGTAGAGCCAGGTGATCCAGCCGGCCGCCGCCAGGAATGGGCCGAACGGAATGCGCGCGTCGCGTGACCATCGACCTTCCAACAGCGCGCGGAGGATGAAAAACACCAGCCCGAACAGGGCGCTGAGGAGAAGCGTGACCGGGATCGCTTGCCAGCCGACGAACGCACCAATGGCGCCCGCAAGCTTGGCGTCACCGAAGCCCAGACCCTCGCGTCCGCGCAGGAGGCGGTAGAGAAGAGCGAGCCCCGTGAAGGCGAACAGAGCCGCAAGGGCGCCGATGGCATGGTCGAGCCAGCGTGCGGAGTCGAAGGCGGCCGCAAATGCGAGTCCCAGCCCGAGGAGCGGCAGCGTGAGCACGTCCGGCAGGCGGAAGCTTCGCCAGTCGATCCAGGAAAGAGCGATCAGCATCCAGCCATAGACGGCGCTCGCGATGATGATCGGGCCATGCTGGACCGGCGCGGCCCACGCGACAGGGACGACCGCTGCCAGCTCGATGGCCGGATAGAACAGCGAAATGCGCGCCTTGCAGACGCGGCAGCGCCCTCCAAGCGCCAGGAAGCTTGCGATCGGAATCAGGTCTCGCGCTGCAAGCGTCACGCCGCATGAATCGCAGCGCGAGCGGCCGCGCGCGATGGATGTGAAATCCGCTTCGCGCGTGACGACCACGCCGAGGAAGCTGCCGATGAAGGGAGCGGCAAGGAGAAGAGGTATCCAGATCGGCAAAATCAATTCTCCGCGCGACTCTCTGTCCGAACGATGCGATCGATTGCTGACCGCCCTCTAAAGGGCCGCACGCCGGAAGAAAAGCCGCTGCCTCCGATCCGCCATTCGATCCGACGCGGCGGCCGCGAAGCGGCGAGCCTGCGGGAGCCGCGCTGCGCATGGCGCCGCTGATTGCCACGCCCCAAACGCGCCCGAATGACCCAACGCTGTTGAGCAATCTGGCCCAATCGGCAATGGTTTGGGCCAGGAGAAAGAGACGCCGATGGACCAGTTGCTGAGCGCCAACGTCGAGACCCGGTTTGGCAGCGTTTCGGGTTTCATCAAGGACGGCATCTGCCGCTTCAACGGCATTCCCTTCGCGCGACCGCCGGTCGGCAAATTGCGCTGGCGTGCGCCCGAACCGCCGGAGCCCTGGGCCGGCGTTCGCGATTGCAGCCGCTTCGGAGCGATCGCGCCGCAGATCCAGGGCGCGGCCGAGGGTCTTCTCGGCGGCACCGCGGGCGAGAAGTCGGAGGACTGCCTTTATCTCAACATCTGGACGCCGGCCTGCGACAGCGCAAAGCGCCCGGTGATGGTGTGGATCCATGGCGGCGCCTTCGTTACCGGCGCGGGTTCGGTCGGCACCTACAATGGCAAGCACCTGGCGCGGCATGGCGATGTGGTCGTGGTCACGATCAACTACCGTCTGGGCGCACTCGGATTTCTCAATCTCAAGGATGCGAGCGACGGCGCACTGCCTGGAACGGGCACCGAAGGCCTCGCCGACCAGATCGCCGCACTCGCCTGGGTGAGGGACAACATCGAAAGCTTCGGCGGCGATCCGGGCAAGGTGACGATCTTCGGCGAATCCGCAGGCGGGATGAGTGTCGGCGCACTCCTTGCCGCTCCGTCCGCCCGCGGGCTCTTTCACAAGGCGATCGCCCAATCCGGCGCCTGCGATATTGGTCACGCGCGCGACAAGACCGCGGGCATCGCGCGGCTTCTGCTCGAGCGCATGGGATTGGACTCGAGCGATTGGGCAAAGCTCGCCGATGCGCCCTGGCAGCTCGTGCTCGAAGCGCAAAAGCAGCTTCTCGCCGAGCCGCGCGCGACCGGCAGCCTGCCCTTCGCGCCAACGATCGACGGCGCGCTTTTGCCAAGGCGCGCGATCGCCTGCGTCCGTGAGGGCTCCGCAAAAAACATCCCCGTGATGACCGGAACGACGCGGGACGAATGGAAGCTCTTCACCGCAACCGCCGCAAAACTCCGGCTGATGGATGAGGCGAAGCTTCGCCGCTACACCGCAAGGCTTGTCGGCGAGACGCAGGCCGAAGCGGTGCTCTCGGCCTATGCTGGCGGATCACCCTTCGATCGCTGGAATGCGGTGATGACCGATCACAGCTTCGCTATCCCCGCCATCCGGCTCGTCGAGGCGCAATCCGCCCACGCGCCGGCCTTCCTCTACCGCTTTGACTGGACCTCGACCTTCCTGCGCGGCGTGCTTGGGTCCTGTCACGCGCTCGAACTCGGCTTCGTGTTCGGGACGTATAACGAAAAGCTCGCGGCGGCTTTCTTTGGCGCGGGAGCGAAAGCGGCGAGCCTCAGCCTTGCGATGATGGATGCCTGGACGGCGTTCGCGCGCACCGGCCGTCCGGTTGTTTCCTCGGGGCCGGAGTGGCCGGCTTATAACGAGACTGCCCGCCCGGCGATGATCTTCAGCGCCGACGCACCGCGCGTTGAATCCGATCCCAACGCCGCGCGCCGGCGCGCGTGGAGCGACGTTCCGGAAAGCGCGATCGGGCCGTGATTTAATCGTGTCATACCGGCGAGGCGCGCGGAAGCGCGCCGAGGAAAGGCGACCCAGTTCAGCGCGCGTGCGCGCGCTGAAAATCGCGCTCCGATCCAGAGGCGGCAATCAGAAGGGCTATCACAGGCTTTCCTCAGCTTGCGGCAAGGGCGGGCGACGCGAAGTCCTGCTCCGAGGTGCGCCTGTTGGCGCGAACCTGGCGTTCGATCCAGGAATAGGTCTCGCGCAAGCCTGCCTCGAGGCTCGCCGACGGCACCCAGTCGAGCCGCTTGCGAATGAGCCGGTTGTCCGAGGTGCGGCCGCGCACGCCGACCGGGCCGGGCACGTGCCGCTTGCCGAGAGTCTTGCCGGCAACGCGACTGACCATGTCGGCAAGCGTGTCGATGGACACCATTTCCTCCGAACCGATGTTCAAGGCCTCGCAGACATTCGATCGCATCAGCCGCAACGTGCCTTCGAGACATTCGTCGATGAAAAGGAATGAGCGCGTCTGCTTGCCGTCGCCCCAGATTTCGATCGTTCCGCCGTCGGCCGCCTCGGCTACCTTGCGGCAGATCGCGGCCGGCGCCTTTTCGCGGCCGTCGTTCCACGATCCTTCCGGTCCGAAGATGTTGTGATAGCGCGCCACGCGGACGTCCATGCCGTGATTGCGCGCATAGGCGAAATAGAGCCGCTCGCTGAAGAGCTTTTCCCAGCCATATTCGCTGTCAGGCGCGGCTGGATAGGCGCTCTCCTCGTCGCAGCGCGGGTCGTCGGGATCGGTCTGGTTGTGCGCGGGGTACATGCACGCGGATGAGGAATAGAAAATCCGCTGGGTCGCGCGCCGCCGGCAGGCTTCCAGCACATTCAGATTGATGGTCGCCGAATTGTGCATCACCTCGGCATCGTGCTCGCCGGTGAAGATATAGCCGGCCCCGCCCATATCGGCGGCAAGCTGGTAGACTTCGTCGAAGCGCGTATCGATCACCGCGCGAACAAGGCTCTGCTCTCTCAAATCGCCGACGACGAAGTCATCCGCCTCGGACTCGCTGAAGCGCGGGAATTTGAGATCGACGCCGCGCACCCAGGCGCCCTCCCGCTTGAGCCGCTTTACAAGGTGATGCCCGATGAACCCGCCTGCGCCGCAGACCAAGACCTTCTTCAACGCCCACTCTCCTAAGGATCGCGCGCCCGCTGGCGCCCGGCTCGCCGAACGCGAAGTTCCGCGAAGTTCCCGACCGGCTAACGAGTCGGTGCAGGCGCTTGTTCCGCCCCATTTTGCCAAATTTCGCCACCCGCTTGGGCCGCGCCTGGACCATCAAATGTAAGTGTCGAATGTTTTGTTTGCTTCTTGTTATCGCGGAAGTTCCATCCTCGTGGCACCGTTATCTTGAGCGCGGTTTCCTGCCTCGCGGCGATCACTTTCGGGGACTCGAGCCTTGCGTACACGGTTCGTTGAACGGGTGATCCGCGAGACGTTCGCTCTCGATTCCAATGCCATGCACGCACAGTGGCTTGCCGTGTGCGCCGGCCAAGCCGAGCGCGATGCCTTTCTCGCTTGCGGTATCTCGGACGCGACCATCAGCAATCTTGACGAGCGCATGTCCGACAGCGACGTCGCGCCCTTTGCCTTCGCCTTCGAGGACGCGCAGCGCCTTTCCTTTGCCGATCGCGCTTTCGACTACGTCTTCGTCTCGGACGGACTTCATCATTGTTCGTCGCCCCACCGCGCGCTCCTGGAAATGTATCGCGTCTGCCGCCGCGGAATCGTTGTCATCGAATCCCGCGACAGCCTGCTGATGCGGCTTGCCGAGCGCACGGGGCTCACCGCGCGCTATGAGATCGACGCGGTCACCGGCAACGGGTTCACGTATGGCGGGGTCGACAACAGCCAGATTCCGAATTTCGTCTATCGCTGGACCGAGCGCGAATTCGAAAAGACGATCAAGTCTTTCGATCCTGCCTCTCGCCACCGCTTCCACTATTGCTATGGACTGAACCTCCCCGAGCGCCGCGGCATTGCCGGAACGCTGATCGGACTCGCCGCGCCGGCGCTATCGACGGTCACCACGATTTTCCCGCGCCAGCGCAACTCCTTTGCGATGGTCGCTCTGCGTCCCTCCGAGCCGGATGCCATGTGGCCGTGGCTGAAACGCGAGGGCGACTCGATCGTCTTCGAGCGCGCCTATGTCGATTGAGCCGGGTGCGCAGGTGCCGCTGGCCGTGATCGGCGCGTATCCGCCGCCGGTCAACGGCTACGCCGCCATCACCAGCGGGCTCGAACAACTCGTGAAGCCGCATCGCCGGACCATCCGGATCGATATCTCGCCGGGAACGGCGAAACGCGGCGTACGATATCACGCGACGCGCATCGCCCGCGTCGCGGCGGCATTTCTGCAGCTCGTTCGTTTACGACTGCGCGCCGGCCGGTTCGACACCTATATCGCGACCGAAAGCCGCCTGGGCCTGCTCTACACGCTTACGCTCGCGCTCGCAGCGCGCGTACTCGGCAGTTCGCTCTATCTCCATCACCACGTCTTTCGCTACATCGATGAGAAGAGCGCGCTCATGCGCGTGCTGGTATCGCTCACGCAGCAGAGCGCGACCCACATCTTCCTCTGCTCCTGCATGAAGCGGGACTTTGCGAGGGCCTACGCACGAACCCATCGTTCGGCCACCATTTCCAATCTCGCTTTCGTGCCTTTGCCGGCTTCCTCGGCGTCCCCGCGCGATCCCGGCGCGTCGCTCGTTGTCTCCCATCTGAGCAACCTCACGCGCGAAAAGGGCCTCTACACATTTCTGGCACTCGCGGAGGCCGCAGTAGAAGCGGGCCTTGATGCGCGTTTCCTGCTCGCGGGGCCTGTGATGGACGAGGCCGACCGCGGGGCCATCGAAGAGACTGCGCGGAGGCTTGGCGCCCGCTTCGAATATCGCGGCCCGCTCTTCGGTCCCGACAAGGAGGCGTTTTATCGCGAATGCGATATTTTCGCGTTCCCCACCATTTACGAGAACGAAGCGCAGCCCATGGTGCTGTTCGAGGCGCTGCTGCATGGCTGCCAGATCCTCAGCTATGACCGCGGCTGCATCGCCGAACAGGTGGGCGATTCCGGATGGGTCATCGGTCGCGACGAGGATTTTCTTCGTGCGGCTCTGCCCATTCTCAAGGGGGCTGCGGGAACGCGGCATGCGCTCGCGCGCCTGAAGGAGCGGACGTCGCGCGGTGCCAGGGCCGAGCACGCCGAGGCCCTGCAGAGCGTCTACACCACACTGCTAAGCGCCGCTCCGCGATCGGCGCCGCGGCTCACATTTCGGGAAATGTCATACGATGCGCTGCGCGCGCTCGGCAGCCGTGCGTTCGAGCGCGCATTTGGGACGATTTTCCTGTGCGATGCGCAAGCAAAAATGAGCAAGGCTCTCGTCGCGGCCGCACCCCGTCTTTCGCCGATTCTCCGCTATCAAATTCCCCGCGCCTATCGCGAACGCGGTGTGATTTTCATCCATATCCCGAAGAATGCCGGCACCGCCGTCAGCGACGCGCTTTATGGCCGCTCCTTCACTCATTTCTCCGCATCGTTCCTGAGGACGGCGGACCCGGCGTTCTTCTCCTCCGTTCCGAGCGTGGCGTTGCTCCGGGATCCCGTCGAGCGCGCGATTTCCGCGTATCGGCACATACGACAAGGCGGCGGCGCAGAGATTCGCCTGCACCCGCGCTCGCGGGCCGAGCTTGGACCGATCCAGAGCTTCGACGACTTTCTCGACTATCTTGCCGCGCAACGGCACGCCCTCGGCAAACGCGAATTCGTTTTGCGGCCGCAATGTTTCTTTGTTTGCGATCGCCACGGAAAGCCGATCGTGAGCGAACTCTTCGTCATGGGCCATCACGATGCGGCGTTCGCGCAATTTCTCGGGCAATACACAAGTCGGCCGCTGGAGCGGCGGAACGCGTCGGTCTTTCCGGCGCCGGCGCCGACGGTGAGCCAGTGCCGCGCGATCCTTGGGCTTTACGCCGATGATGTCGCGTTGATCGAAGAGGTGATTGCCGGGCGCGGCGACACATTGCGGAATCGTTCGACGGCACAAAGGCTGACGGCCTGAGCATGGAACAGACGGCGCAGGAGGCAATGACCGCGAAAGCGCTGATCGGACCACTTGAAGCCGATGCGACACGGCTGGGATCCTTCGGTACAGAATTCTGGAAGGGCATCGGTAGCGGGATTCTCGCGAAGTCTGTCGGACTGTTGAACCAGCTCCTGGCGATTCCCATGGTGGCGTATGCACTCGGGCAGTCCGGGCTGTCGGCGTTTCTGCTTTCGATTTCAATTGCGAGCTGGTTCAACCTTACAGCTCTCGGCTCGCAAAACGCGCTGACGGTCGAGCTGGTGCGGGCAAGAAGCTCGGAGAACGAAGCGCGGCGCTTTCTGGCGGCGGCAAGCCTTCTTTACGGTGCGGGCGCGCTATTTTGCCTGATCGCAGGCTTTGCGTTTTTGTTTGTTCATCGTTCAGGCGTCTTGGGTCAACTTCCGCCGGGCTCCGTCTTGTGCGCGGCCACGATGATGAATGCTCTCTACATCCTGACCTGGATGTCGGAGCCAGTCCTGGCGGCTCACAAGAAGACCCACTGGTTCAACTTCGCGAGTGCTGCCGGTTCTATCGCCAGTTTGGCAGGGACGTGCGCGGCCTATGTCCTTCATCTGCGCCCGGAGGCGTTCGTCATCGCCTATTATCTCAGTCTCGTCATTCCGACGGTCGGTATGTACGCCCTCACGGTGCACAGGGGAGCATTGCGGCCAAGGGACTATCTCGGCGCGGCAGGCGCGCTGCGCCAACTCATTGAGCGCGGCTGGCGAAATTTCGGTTTTCAGGCGTCGTGGGCGTTGAAGACACAGGTTACCCTGTTCCTCGTTGCGATCATCTCCAGTTCGGAGAATGTTGCCGATTGCGGGGGGGCAATCCGGTTCTGCTCCCTTTACGTCAGCGGATTCTCTGTTCTTTTCAACCCGCTGCTTGCGGAACTCAGCCACCTGAAACGCGAAGGAAAAACCTTAGATTTTCGCCGCCTCTGGCGCAGGGCCCTTGCAAGGGCCGCCGTGGCGGCGAGTCTGGTGACTTTGGTTCTTCTTGTTGTCGGCCCCGCCGGATATCGGACATGGCTCGGACACGTCGTGCCGATCAGCTCGACGACGGCGCTCCTCTGGAGTGTCATGGCCGCCATCGTCGCGCTGGAGTGGCTGATGATCGTGCTCTCCTCGCCAGTCGCCTCCACCCGGGCTCTCTCCGCACTGGTTTGGAGCGAAGGGATTTTGACCATCGCAATCGGTTATGTGCTGACGCGCGCGATTGGCGTGAACGGGATGTTCATTGCAATTTCATCGACGTCAGCCGTCGTGCTGTCTGCGCTTACGGTTTTCATGCTGAGGAATGATTCTCATGGATGGAACGGACAGGGCCCTTCAGAGCCCGCTTTCGAATAGTCTTGCAACGCAGGTCCCGGGAGGATCGCGCGTTTCGCCGCCTTCGGCGTCAGGTGCGCGGCTGCCTCGTCTTGCGAGAGCGCCCAGAGGCATTCGTTTCGCGGTGCAGCTATCCCTGCTGCCGCTTCCCTGGACGGTGCGGCGCGTCCTCCTGAACTGGGGCTTCGGTTTCGACATTCACCCAACCGCACGAATCGGGTTCAGCATCGTCGATACGAGAAGGCTCCAGATGGGACCGGGCAGTCGGATCGGTCATTTCAACCTGTTTCACAGCCTTGAAGAGTGCGCGTTCGGGGACTTGGCCGCCATCGGGAAGTTCAACTGGATTGCCGGCGCACATTCGGATGACCGGCGCGTCTACCCCAATTCGCCGCAGAGATACTCGAGATTTGTCGTGGGCCGCAGCGCCCAGATCGTAGACGGTCACCGGATCGACTGCGCGGATCGTGTCGAGATCGGACCATTCAGCGTGCTTGCCGGGGAGGGCTCGGCCATCTTCACGCACGGGATCGAAATCGAAGAATGCGAACAAACTTGTGCGCCTGTGAGGATCGGCGCCTATGCCCTCGTCAACGCGCGGTGCTTCTTCGTGAAGGGGACGGAGCTCGCAGACTTTTGCGTTGTCGCAGCCGGGGCCGTTTGTGCCTTCAAAAATAGCGAACCTTACGGACTTTACGCGGGAGTGCCTGCGCGACGCATCAAAGACCTGTCGAAAGATGCGGCCTATTTCTCGCGCGCGCGGGGCCCGGTGGACTAACGACTCCCACTGACTAGGTACATGCCGTGAACAACACAAATGTTCTTGCGACCCACCAGCGGTCATCGAGATCGTCAATTTATGAAGATGGAACATACCTCAAGAACATTCCCGACTGGCACTCGGGCGACGCGGCCTGGAAGGGTGCGCATATCGTACGAATGCTCGAGAAACATGCCCTCCATCCGCGCTCGGCCGTAGACGTTGGATGCGGTGCGGGCGGGATCATCGATGCCGTCGCCCGTGCATTCCCGGACTGCGCCTTCGAAGGATATGACATTTCTCCCCAGGCAATCGATTTGGGCCTGAAGCGCAATTTGCCGAACGCGTCGTTTCATCTTGGTCTGCCTTCCAGCACGGAACCGAAATACGACTTAGCGATGGCCATAGATGTCGCGGAGCATGTCGAGGACTGCTTCGGCTTTCTCCGAAACACGGCAGCGCTCGCGCCGTACCAGATCTACCACATCCCGCTTGATCTGAGTGTCCAGGTGATGCTTCGTCCTGAACGAATTCTGGAAGTCAGGCGGGTGATCGGCCATATCCACTCGTTCACGCTGGAGACAGCGCTCGAGATTCTGGACGATACTGGCCATCGCGTCATCGACTGGTTCTTCACGGCTGGCGCGGTAGAGCTTGAGATGCAGTCTCGAAAACAGCGCCTGGCAGCCATTCCGCGGAGGCTGCTCTTCAAGCTGAACCAACGAATGGCCGCAAGATGGCTCGGGGGCTACTCCATCCTCGTGCTTTGCGACGCGAAATGAACGATCCGGCCGAAATAACGCGGCCGCCTATTTCCACAGTCGGAAATTGACCCCTTGTCCTGCCAGCTTTTCTTGTATTGCGCGCTCGCGTCTCGCGTATCGCGACCGGGCGGGTTCGCAGATGTAGCGAGAATGGAATTCGACATAGAGCGCATCGATGCTCGGAGCGAGACCGCGTTCAATCAAGTCCTCGAGCACCGCGTATTCCGCTCCTTCGATATCGAGCTTGACGGCAACGGCACCATAGTCATCGCGCTTGCCCATGAGAAGATCAGAAAGTGAGAACGTTCTCACCTCGATTCCGGAAACCCGTTCTATGTGATCCGGATCGGGTGCAAGATAGGGCACGATGGTGGCCGCATCCGAGGTTTCGTTGCCGCCTCCGGAAGTACCGAAGAGGAGCGTCGACCCTTCATAGGTGCACGCGGCAGCCTCGATCAGCCGGACCTGTTTCTCATGACCACGCACGATACTGCGGAGTGCTGGCAGGCAGTGCGGATTAGGTTCGACCAGGACGAAGTCGAATTGCGCAAGCGGATATCTCCGAACGAAATATGAGTACCCCTGTCCGAGGTTGGAGCCGCAATCGATGAAAATGCCTCTTGCGCTCGGATGTCTGGCCGCCTTTTCCCTCAGCCGCTTTGCGTCCATTCGGACCGCGATGTCGATTTCCCGCTCGTCTCGCAGATAACGCAGCGCCTTGCGGCACAGATTTGGCACGCCGTCGTTCCACGCTGTTCGCATCGCGCGCTGAAAATGATTGGATCCCGTGAGTACCGCGACCATTGCCCTGCTATTTCTTTTTCAGGAACACCAGCAATACCTCGCCAAAGAGTGGCTGCTTCGCGAGATAGTACATGAGCAGTAACCAGAAGAGTGCCTTACTCGCGAAATAATAGGACGGCTCAGGCGTCCAGGTGTAGCTCGCGTTCGTCCACTTCTCTGCTGGAAACCATCTTCTGATGGCCCGATGGCTATTCAAAAGATAGGCGGTCGGAAAGACGTCCGCCTCCTCGCGCATCGGCTGAACCAATTTGAGCAGTCGAACATGTCTCGAATTGCCGGCGATCATGCTTCCTATCGCATGCAATGAAGCAATGTAGGGTGTCCGCGCGCAGATCCATCCGCCAGGCTTCAGAACGCGATGAATTTCTCTAGCGAAAATCGACGGATCGGAGATGTGTTCGAACGTGTGATCCGAGACGATGAGATCGACGGATTCGCTGTCCAGCGGAATCTTCTGCCCATCATAGACGACCGCGCAGTCGACAAGAGGATTCGAGGACACGGCAGGATCCACATCGATCCCGACCACCTGGCGTGCCTTGCCGCGAAGATTCACGAGACGCCGCAGAGCCGGTGCCGAGCACTCGGAGAGCACGCCGCGGCCCGCGCCGAGATCCAAAACGATCATGCGACCGTCGAGAAGCGCATTCACGCGCGCATAGAATTGCAGCGTGCCATCACGCCGCGAAAAGCCGCCAGCAGCGATCTCACGATAGAAATATCCGGGAATTGCGGCGGCCCGCCGTGCGCGCTCGCTCTGAGCAGGGTTGGAGAATGTATCGCTGATCATGGCGGCGCTGCCGTTCCAAAGTGCACCGTGGAAGGGTGCGCATTGGCCCGCCGTGGAAGTTGCGCCAGAACCTCTCTGAGGAACATGCTCGTGCAAACGAGGCCGTCAGCCAGCCAGATCCAACGCAGGCCGGTTCGCGCCGAATACGTATTGAGCGTCACAAAGCTTATGAACAGCAACAGATTCGCAATCAGATAAAGAATGTGATTCGACCGAATTTGGGAAAACACCAACCTCGTCGACGCGAGTACGATGACCAGCAATGCGACCGTGTATGGAACGCCGAAATCGAGCACTTCGACGATCCCCGAGAGAGGTGCGAAAACAGAAAGGCGATGCTCCAGTCCCGCTCTGTCGTCGGCGAAGCCGTCGATGAAAGAAGGCGTGGGCGCGAGGCTCAGCAGTTTATACTCGTCAGAATAAACGGCGGGGACCTGGAGCGACTCGGCCACGACCGACGAGCCTTCAAACACATTGGTGAGCAAGTTGTTGCCCGTCCGGCTCACGTCACTGATCGCCCGAACAAGAGTCGCAGGCGTTGTCGAAAGTCCGTGCTCGTATCCCGCGCGTCCCACAAGTGCCGTCGCGATGAACATGACGCAAGCGACGCCAGCGGCTATCTTCGCGCCGCGAAGCCGCCGTTTGGCCACGGCCGCGAGAGTTAGCCCGAACATCAGCGGGAACACGGCCGCCTGGCGGGAATGGGCTCCGAGTTCGTAGAGCAGCGGGAAAAGGGTCAAGGCTATGAATGCCCAACCCCACCTGAACTTCCCGGCCGCGAAGTACAGCGCAGCCGCCGTCGCGCTCACCGCGCCGCAGCCGAAAAAAACAGCAAGCATGAAGCCGAAACGCGGGTTGGAGAGCACCTCCGCGGCTTCCGTCATCGCGAGATATTGGCCATTGCGCCATGCGACGCCCCACTTCAGGAGCAAAGCGAAAACGAGCTGGGCTGACGCGACTGCGATCGCGAGGGGGAGATCCATTGCTTCGAGGACCCTCGGCGACACGCGCGCACCGCCGCGCAGGTGTGATTCGATTCTTGAAGCGAGCCCCAGATGCGCTAGCCAGTAGAAGAAGAAGATCGCGCCGTACAGGAACTCGGTCTGGTAGTAGGCCGTGTACACGCCGCCATGGCTGTACGTCGAAAGAAAATCGTTTTCGACAATCTGAGAGCTCAGAAGAAAAAGTGTCAGCTGTTCGAAGAGGATGGCGATCAAGATAAAGGTCGGCGAGGGAATGTATCCGAAGGTTCGGATCGTCTGCCGGAGAAGGACGAGCTCCGCTAGCAGCACGAGCACGAGCAGAAAGGACGTCACTGGATTGTCCTTCCTGCGTTGCGGGATGCCGCCATGGGCATCACGGAGGCGCCATCGGCCAAAATCCCCGTGAATCGATCGGCGATCTTTTGTATGTCGAAACGTTGATGCGCAAATTGCCGCGCAGAGACACCGCACCTCTGGCGCCGCTCCTTATTGTTAAGCAGCGAGATCACCGTTTGCGCAAATTGGGTTGGCTCCCCGCTCGGAACCACCTCGCCCGCTCCGGCTCTTCGAACGGTCCGTCCCGCAAGGTTTTCCGGGGGCGCACTCAGAACGATCGGGCGGCCGCTGCAGAGATAACTCAGGATCTTGGACGGCACCGAAAACGCGCCGGCGTCGTTTTCGAGAATCGCTACAAGGACATCGGCGCTGCCGAGAACATCGGGATAGTCGTCATAGGGCTGGAAGGGCAAGACGCGGAGCGAGGCGAGACCCCGCCCCTCGCGAGCAAGCCAGTCGGCTCCGGCGCCTTCGGAGGTCACGACGAGAATGGCACCTTCGCGCTGGGAGATCGCATGGGCGAGCGCGAGCAGAAGCGCCGGGTCATGCTTCATGCCAAGTGTGCCGCTGTAGAGAACGACCTCGCGGTTATCCAAGCCGTGTTTGCGCGACCACGGGTTGGATTTCGGCCGTGGTACGATCTCGTCGAGGGGAGCCCAGTTTTCTATTACGTCGATCTTCGACGACTCTACCCCGAATTCGCGAGTCAGCGTGCGCACGAAATCCGGAGAGATGACGATGACCTTTTGGCTCGAATCGAGTGCGATCTTTTCCAGCCGCCGGTAATGGCGGCCCGCGAGCACACCCGCAGGGCCGAACTTCTTCGAAAGGATCTTTTCGATGGCAACGGAATAGATGTCCTGCTGCCAGAAGAAGAGACGCCAGCCCTCGCGCTTGGCGCGCTGTACGACCTGATGTAGGGCATCGAGCGGCAGGTTGCACGCGATCACGGCGTCGGGATCGAAGTCCGCGAGGCTCGCGGCGATGCGCTGCCCGACGGCGATTTCCTCCGAGCGCCGTCGCACAAGGCTGTCCTTCGGAAAGGGACGCCCGAGAGAAACGCCTTCAATCGAGAGTGACGGCGGATCGGATGGGCGCAGCATCAGGCATCCATGCGGCGTCTGGAATTCGCGAAAATAGACATGGTTGACCTCGTGGCCGCGGAGCGCGAGTTCGCGGCTCAATTGCACCTGGAAGGGATGACCGGAGTAGTCGCAGACCGCGATGCGCAAGCGATGCGAGTCAAATCGGGGCGCGGCCAGGATATCCGGTGCGGGAGCGGAGGAGCGCAGGCTCATGCGTCCGCTCCATCCGGCATCGAGGTCGGTGCAGCCTGCGCCGATCCGGCGCCGAGCACCACGGCAAATAGCAACGCCACGGCTGGCATCTGCAGGCTGAAGTCGAAAAGCGAATGGACAGCGATCACGGCCGCCGCGCCAATCGCGGCGAGCGGGTAAAACTGCCGGCGCCGCCGCTTGAGTACCCCCACACCGCAGCGGATCACGAGCGCAGCAAGGGCGATGATCCAGAGAGCCGCCATCGGGATCCCGAGTCCAAGCGCGAATTCGAGGTAGTCGCTATGTACGCGGTCGACCTCATAGGGCACGAAGCGGTCTGCATAGAGCGGATAGACATCATGGAAGGTTCCGAGCCCACTTCCTGCGCCGGGGTTGGCTTCGATGGCATGGAGCGCAGCTCCCCACATGACCGGGCGCAATTCTTCGCTGCCCCGTGTCTCGACGAGCTGATCGAAGCGCGCAGCGATCGTATCGCCGCTCAGCAGGAAGATCAGGGAGAGGACAGAGAGCGCGCATAATCCCGCGACAATGCCGGCCCGCGCTAAGCCGCGACGGCGGCTGACGACAAGTGCCAGGCCGAACAGAAGCAACAGCCCTGCGAAACACGCGATCACCCCGGCGCGCGAATCCGACAAAAGCAGCGCCGCGAACATCACGGACGCCGCAACAATCAGAACGGCGCCGCCGCCGATCAGAAACGTCACGAGCGTTTGCAGAAAGCGCCGTAATCCACGCGAGATGGAGACGGTTCTTGCGCTGTTGTCTGCGATAAGGCTGGCACAAACAACGAGCGTCATACTGTCGAAGGTGGCGAAGCTGTTGCGCGAAACGAAGCCACCCGAAACGGCAGCGCCGTAAGGCGAAACGTTGCCCGTCAGCACATGGAGCTGGCTAGAACCGACCGCGACCAGATAGAGACCGTACGCGGCATAGAAAAAGCCGATCGCGACAATGGCGAGGTAGAATCGCCGTGCCCGTTCTTCACGGCGCGACAGGAAATAAGTGAGGGCGCCCGCGAGCACGAAGCTGGCAAGCTTCATCGCTTCCGTCGCGGACTCGTAGGGGTTGACGGAAATCGCGCCCTGCGAAGCTACGCTCCTGGGCAGGATCTGCCAGATTCCGTTGTGCAGCGATGCGGGAGACCACGGCACCGTCTGCAACGCTGCCCAGATCAGGACAAGCACGAGAATACCGGCAGGGACGAGAACCGGACGGGCATGTCGCCACAATTTCTGCGGGGCGGAAATTGCGCGTGGTAACCACAACAACCACGCTGCCGAGATGAGAAGGACGAGAAGGCTCCAGGACCAAGGCCGATTGGAGCCGAGCGGAAATTGCGCCCAGGCCAGCGTACCGATCAGAAGCCACGCCGACGCAGACTCCGAGATCTTCAGTGCGCTGGCGCCTTTCGATGCCGGGCTCGGTTCGACCGCCAGCGCCGGCGGCATGAACACGGCGTTCCCTTCAGCCGGCGCTTCCCTCGCCCGAAGAACGATGCGTGCCGAAGACTGGACGCCGACGTTCATGACGCTGTCCTGTCGGTCTGCGCGCGCGCCGCAGTGAGACCAGCTTCGAAATTCTTCATACCGACGGGATCATCGGCAAAAGCCGCGCTCACGAGTGCTGCGCCGTTCGGTTGGTTCGCGGCTTCATAGGCGACCCAGCGCAGACCCGGATCTTCCCAGACGAGCTTCAATCGCCGCGCGGCTGCCGCGCGTGTGTCTGCGTCGAGTTTCGGAAACAGCACCGCTGAAAGAACTGTCCTGCGCTGCGCGACATACCAATCGAACGGACCAACATAAAAGGCCGTGTTCATGCAGGCCGGCGCGTCGGCGCGCACGATCGAAAAGTCGATTTCGCAGAGAAGCGTCCAGCCACGCGTGCTCGCAGGAGCGTGCGAAAGACCATCAACCACCAGCGCCTGGGCGGTGCGCAATTCCGCTTTGTCATGCGAGCCGCGCACCGCGATGAGCTCCGCACGCCAAATCTCGCTGTCGCCGTCGGCAGGCAGCGCTCTGCTCAGCGACCGTTCGGCGATCTCCGAGCGCGCCGGCAAGATCTCGTAGCCCAGGCGGCGGTCCGAGATCACGTCTTCGATCTTCGCTTGCGCGAGGCCTGCGCCGAGGCGCGGCACGGCCATCGTTGCCAGAAGCACCGGCGGGATCAGAAGTACAATCGCAAGAAGAGCAACTATGAACGCGCTTCGCGGCTTCGCGTCTGCGCGATAAGCTTTGCCCGACGCCCCTTCGTCCACCTGGTCTACGACCACAGCCCCCACGGCACGTCACGCGCGATAATATTTTGCGTAGCTGTAGCGATAGTCTCCGTAGCCGAAGCTGTAATAGTGGAAGCGCTTCTCATCGGCCCGCGAGAGCACCACACCGGCGAGCGGCGCGCGCTGGTCGCGAAGCACCTTGATCGCGTCGGACGCGGCGTTCCGCGGTGTATTTTCCCAGCGGACGACGAACAGCACGGCGTCGGCAAGGCGCGCGAGCAGCTTGGTATCGTTCACCGGCAGGACCGGCGCGGAATCGACGAACACGAAGTCATAGGACGAAGCGAGCTGCGCCAGCGTCCGCTTGAGCGCCTGCGACTCGAGGAGGTCCGGCGCGTTCTTCACATGCTTGACCACAGTCAAGAGATCGAGTGGCGAGCGCGCATCACGAACGATGGCATCCTCGGTGGCACAAGTTCCCTGGAGCACATCGATCAGATCGAACTGCGACTCCTCGCCCAAAAGCGTTTTGTGCACGCCAGGGCGCCTGAGATCGCAATCGATGAGGATGGACCTGCGGCCCATCTGGGCCGCATGCCGTGCGAGGCTCACCGTGGTGGTGGTTTTGCCCTCGCCGGGCAAGGCCGAGGTGACGAGAATGATCTTCGGAATCCGGTCCACGTTGGAGAGCGAGAGGCCCATCTGAAGGCCGCGGATGGACTCGGCGTACGAAGAGAACGGATGATCGATCACCTCGCTCGCCGCGATCGGACGGGTGTCGTTGCCGCCAGGCAACCTCGTCTTCACACCGGTCTCGGGGAGCGTCGCAAGAACCGGAAGCCCCAGGCTCTCCTCCACCCGCGTTGCCGTCCGGAAGCCATTATCCAGACGCTCAAGCATCAGGCACACGAAAAACCCGAACAGGATCGAGAGCGGAACGGCGGCGCCAAGGACGATGCGCATCGGCGGAAAACTTGCCTGCTCCGGAATCGCGGCCGTCGAGATGATCCGGGAATCGGGAAGCTGAAGCGTCTGCTCCTGCTCTGTCTGCTTCATGCGATCCACGAAGGAGTCATAGAGAGCTCTGCTCGAGGTCGCGTTTGCCTCGAGTTCGCGCTCTTCGACGCGCGCCTGTCCCTGCACGCTCGATTGCCCTTCGAGCTGCTTGAGGCTCGCGCGCAACGCGCCCTCGCGCGCCGAAGCAACCGCAACATCATTGGCCGCCGTGCCGACGACGCGCTGGATCTCCTGGTTTATCTTGCCGTCGAGGTCGCGCTGCTCAGCCATGAGGTCGAGCATCTTCGGATGCTCCGAACCATAGCGCGCCGACAACTCCGCCTGCTTCTGGACAAGCTCGGCCTGCTGCTGGCGCAGCTGCGAGATCAAGGGCGAACTCACGACCTGGCTCACTTCCGCGGCATGACCGGAACTCACCATAGATTTCACGCGCGCATAAGTTGCTTCGGCCTGGGCGCGATCCATCTCGGCCTGCATCAGTTGCGTCGTAGCGGCGCCGATCTGCTGGTCGAGCACGGAGACCGTACCGGTGCCCGTCTGGGTCGCAACGTCGGTCAGATGATTCTCGGTCTTGTATTTCTGAAGCGCCGCTTCGGCGACACGCGCGTCCTGCGCGAGCTTTCCGAGCCGCGCCGAAATCCACTGCGTCGCCTGCTGCGTCGCCTCGAGCTTCGCATTCATCTGGTCTTCGACGTAGGCCTGCGCGATTTCATTGGCGATGCGCGCGGCTTTCACCGGGTCATGGGATGAAAAGTCGATCGAAATCGACGTCGAGAGCTGGACCTGCGAGACCGACAAGTCGTCCTCGAACCTGTCGATGACCTTTTCGCGCCGGAATGCCTCGCGCTGATCAGCCGGGAGCGTGTCGGATACACGCGGGGCGACCCAATTGAGCGGATTGAGCCAGGAAATGAGGCTCGGGCCCAGAGGCCGGAATTCGGGATCGTCAACGAGGTGGAGTTTGTCGACCACGCGCCCGGCCAGCTTGCGCGATTGCAGGATCTGCACCTGGTCGAGAATGGTGGCCTGATCGGTCGGCAGGCCTGCGAGCACTTGCTGCAGATTGGCAACGTTGTTCTGGCGCGGATCGACCATCACGCGCGCTGTCCCGGTGTAGTAACGGGGCGAAAGCAGCGCTGCGAGCGCGACGATGGCGAACAGCGTGACGGACGAGATCGCAAAGGTGCGGAATCGCAGCTTCAGGACGTTCCAGATATCGAAGAGAGACGCTTGCAGCGGAGCGGGAGATTCCAGCGGTTCAGTCCCCGCCAGGTCCTCGCGCAGACGGGTTTGCATGTTCATGAGGAAGACGCCTCCATCCTTCGACTTGTCCGACAACGTCTTTCAACGATGCCGCCGTCCAGCAATGAGACGTGAAATTCGCACGCAGGCAGTTAATCCTGCAGGTTCAGTCCCACTGTGAAGAAATTGTCGACGTAATGGCCGCTCGGGACACCAGCCCGCACGATCGACCATCGGTTCGTGTACTGATAATTGGCGCTCAGCCAGACATAATGGGACATAAGCCATTTCGCGCCGAGGCCGCCCATCAGGGCCTGGTCCTCGCGGCCGCCGCCGCGGTAGTTGACGTCGTCGTAGCCGACATTGCCGTTGAGGTGAAGGCGCCGCAGCAGCTCGTAGTCGAGCGTGAGCGTCGCGTTCTTGTCATCACCTGCGGAAGCCACGTGACCGGCCGCAACGAAGATCGTGTTCTCGATCTGGCGTGCGCCGGCGAGCTTCACGGTCAGGAGCTCGGTCGGATACCAGGTGACGTTCGCGCCGAAATCGATGCCCGAGATGTCGCGCAGGGGAACGGCCTGGTGCTTGTTGTAGAACTGATCGAGCCAGCCGGCATAGATCTCGCCCTGCGCGAGATCGCCGAGCAACAGGTTCAGGCCGCCATCGATGCTGTAGCCGTCGGACGAACGATTGATCGCAAACGGCGGATCACTGAACGTGTCGAGATGCGAATAGTGGTCGATGTTGTAAGTGCCGCGCACGAAGACCGAATAGCCCGGCGAGAAATCATAGGAGCCTTCGACCCATTCCTTGGCGATCTGCGCATTGCGGAAACCGAAATACTGGATCCCCGGCGGAATGTTCAGCGGCGTCGAGGTGAAGGCGTAGGAATCATAGCTGCCGCCGGCGGTGATCCCGAGCCGGTTCGGTTTGAAGCTGAACTTGCCCGAGAGGTCGACGAGATAATATTCGTTCGGGCGCCGCTCGGCCGGCAGCGTGTTCGCCGACTGATACATTTCGTAGAAAAGACCGTCGCTCGCGTTGAACGCGAACATCGCGTCGTGTGAGATCTCGTACTGGCCCTGCAGGCCCGCATTGTAGGTCTTGACGTCATACTGGTTGAGATCCTGGTAGCTGCCTTGCCCGTACGCGTCGAGGCGCAGCCGCTCGATGTCGTAATCGAGGATCAACGTCGGATCGATTTCCCAGACCGGGGAGGCGACCTTGGCCGGCCCGAAGCCGCGGTAGACATTGTCGTCGTAGCCGAGGCTCGAGAACAGATTCGGAAAGAGGCGGAACGGCCCGCCGAGCGGAATGCCCTTCGGTTCGAAATAGGGATCGGGCGCGCGCGCGCCGGTCAGCGCTGTCAGTTCGGTGTTTTCGCTCTGCGTTGTCGGCCCCGCCGACGTGTTCGAGCCGGGCGGCGGCAATTGCACCGTGCTGTCGGCGAAGGCGCGGCTGACCGCTCCGGAAAATGCCAGAACCGCTGCCGTCGAAATCAGAATGAAATTGAACCAGCGCATATATTCCCCGTATCGAACCAGAAGTCCCCTTCCTCCGGTCACTGCTCTTCAGGCATGCGCCGTCCCCGCGCCTGCCGGATTTCCATTACTGGCGTGTGAGACGACGCCTGAACCTCATGTACAGCTGGGATTGACGCAGACAGCGAGGCCCGCGCCGAATCCCGCACCGGCGCCGGAGACTCCGCCGCCGACGGTGACTCCGCCGATCAGTGGGGCTTTACGATGGTAAGAGGCATCATCCGCTTCGGCTTCGAGTGCGGCACCCCCAGGAGCGCCTGAGACCGAAGCGTCGAAGGCAGCCAGCAATTCCGTATTACCGCTGCCACCGACGGCGTCCGCGATGTCGTTCGAGGCCGGCGCGCCGCTCGCGAGCGCCGCCTGTCCCATCGCCTGTCCCACGCCTGTCGATGTGTCCCCGTCCGCGATCGCATCGGCGATGATCGCCGACGCGACAATCGAAGCATTCGCAGCGCCGTATTGATTGACGTCTGTCGTTGTCAGGCTGGCGAGTGCGCTGGCCATCGCCGCAGGGCCGCCTTGCGAAGACGAAGCCAGAGCGCTCGCGACCGCTGTCGCGATCGCACCGAGATCGGCTTGCGAGAGATCGCCCCAGGCCGGAACCGTGGCCGCCATCATGGTAAAGGCCGCGACCGAGGCCACGAGCCCAAGCCGGTGAACGCGCAACATCGAGCTCGCGCGATTCGCAAATGACATGGATTCCCACTCCCCGCTCAAATTCACACTGTCTTTTGACGCCGCCAGCTTGCGCTTCGAGCGGAGGGTTGCGTCCGCCCGAAGGAACCCAGTGGAACTTCCACACCACAACGTTGGCGCGCTGTGGCCGTTCCGGGGCACGGAACCAATTTTGTAATAACGTGAGTTAAGGGTAGCGGCGTGGTGTC
>Ga0070734_10002071_pt1 | contig 26094 bp, 20 predicted proteins | sample Coa_R1_8_FD_66444 | JGI IMG/M metagenome (GOLD analysis project Ga0070734, IMG submission 66444) | Surface soil microbial communities from Centralia Pennsylvania, which are recovering from an underground coalmine fire - Coalmine... | ecosystem: Environmental > Terrestrial > Soil > Unclassified ...
AGCTTCGATGCCCTAGTGCAGCGCTACAACGCCGATCTGGCCAACGATCTTGGCAACCTCGCCAGCCGGACACTGACCATGATTACCCGCTACTTCGGCGGGTCAATTCCCTATCCTTCCGCCACGGTCACCCGCAAGAGTGAAGATGACGAGATCCGCGATCAGGCCCAGGCCACGATTACCGAGTTTGAGCGGCACTTCGAGGACTACCAGTTTTCCAGAGCGCTGGAAGCGGCGTGGTCGTTGATCGGCGCGGTCAACAAGTACCTTGTGGAACAGGAGCCATGGATCGTTGCCGAGAAAGAAGGCGAGGAAAACAAGTCGCGTCTGGCCACCATTCTCTATACCGCCGCCGAAGCACTGCGGGTGGTGACGGCTTTGGCCTATCCCATCATCCCCGAATCCACCGGAAGAATCTGGAACCAGCTTGGCCTGGGTGAAATTACAAGGTTCGACCTGAATGGATTGAAGTGGGGACAACTGCCGCTTGGAGGCAAGTTGGGCAAGATTGAACCTGTATTTCCACGCGCCGACAAGAGCGCCATTGAAAGGATGCAGCAGATGGAACAAGAGCGCAACAATGCCGCTCTGGCAGACAAGACGCAAACTTCAACGCCGACGGCAGATTCCGCAGGCATTCAGGCTCCGGTGCCGGCGCCGGCCGCGCCTCCCGTTCCCGTAGCGGCGAATGGAAAGATCACGATTGACGATTTCCTAAAGGTCGAAATGCGCGTAGGGCAGGTTAAGGCCGCAGAAAAAGTCAAAGGCGCCGACAAACTGCTTCGTCTGGAAGTGGACATAGGCACCGAAGTGCGCCAGGTAGTTGCCGGAATCGCCATATCGTATGAACCGGAAGCACTGATCGGACGCAAGGTGGTGATTGTGGCCAACCTGCAGCCACGCAAGCTGCGCGGCCTGGAATCGAACGGCATGATCGTGGCCGCTTCCTTCGGAGAAGATGGCAAGCCGGTATTGGCAAGCTTCCTCGAAGAGATACCGATCGGTGCAAAACTGAAATAAAGGCTGAAATACAGAAGAAGGAGCGCCTTTTGTACATCGATTCGCACGCGCATCTCGACGGGCCAAAGTTCGACTCCGATCGCGCCGACGTGTTGACTCGCGCTCAGGAAATGGGCCTGGAGCGCATTCTGGCTATCGGCACCGGCACGGGGCCGGGCACGCTGGATTGCGCCGTCAAGATCGCGGAGCGCCACGACTGGATCTTCGCTACCGTCGGGATTCATCCGCATGAAGCCAAGATGGCCACCGAGAGCGACTACGCGGAGATGGAGCAGCTTGCGCGCAGCCCCAAGGTGATGGCGTGGGGAGAGATTGGGCTCGATTATTTCTACGATCACTCGCCCCGTGACGTGCAAAAAGAGGTCTTCCGCCGGCAAATGTCCCAGGCGAAGGAGGCGAATCTGCCGATTGTGATTCATTGCCGCCCCACACAGGACAGCGAAAATGCCTGGGACGATACGATTCAGATGCTCGGCGATCATTGGGCCTCTTCCGGTCTCGGTGGAATCCTGCACTGCTTTACCGGAGAGTGGAAGCACGCCAAGGCCGCGCTCGACATGGGATTTTATATTTCCTTTGCCGGAAACATCAGCTTCCCCAAGGCGGAGAATATCCGAGAATCGGCCAAGAAGGTGCCGCTGGATCGAGCGCTCATCGAAACCGACTCACCGTTTCTTGCTCCTATGCCTCATCGAGGCAAGCGGAATGAACCCTCCTTTGTGGTCAATACCGCCGATGTCGTAGGCCAACTCCACGGCCTGAGCAAAGAAGAGATCGGCCAGCGCACCGCTGAGAATTTCTATACGCTCTTTCCGCGAACCAGATAGGCCGGGACTACCTATCGCTTTTTCTGAGCACTAGATGGAATCCCAAACCAACATAACGGTATTGTTCCAGCTTGATGCCATTAAACTTGAATTCTGCTCTCGTGCGCCTAATGAATTGCGGGAAGCTAAAATGCAAAGGCGACCCAGGACAAATCAATGCTCTCTCCGGCGATTTGCCATCGTAGCCGGTCAAGTCAAACCCAAATGATTGAACTGGACTGAATCCATAGTCCGGAAAATCTGTGTCAGTTGCCCATTGCCATCCGTGGAGTTCGCCCTTTGACTGCCTCCCGCCTTCCGCGATGGGGCATGTGGACTCTGAAGGTTCGACGCGAACGAAAACGGAAACCGGCTGGAAGAACGGCGCAAGACACTTAATGCCGTCGCGATAACCAGAGTCGAGCCAACACATCCCAGTCCTGGGAACAGGAAATGTTTGATCGGTAGCCACAACCACTACTTCCTCATTCGAAGATTGAAAAATTTTCGTCGCAAACGAAATTTCGATTGCGGCAGGTGCGAAACGAATCTTCTCGAATATCTTGCGCTCAATGCTGAAGTTTAGACCCAAGTTGTTCGTGCCAGGCAAGAAAAATTGATAAACAGGTATCCATTTCGACCTCCAAAAACCCCCATCGGGCGTCCTGGCAGTAAGCATTACACCCTGGCCTTGCGCGAGAAAGCCTTTCGGCAGGCCCGAGATCGCCATGGGAATGACAACCTCAACTTTGTCCTTTTCATCGAGCGTTTCGTCTTGAGGGAGTGGCTGTGGCAATAATTCTGCCTGCAAAGACGGAAGCTCAGTCGTGCCAGAAAATGCTGGAATATCCATTCCTTCCGTTAGGGAGGGCACAAGTGTAGTGATCAAAACAATCATGCCCCCTCCTATCCCCAGGATGATTCGTGCAATCGACGTTTTGCGCCGCACATACTGCAACCCAATCGCCATGACACTAACAATCGCCAGAACAAGAGCCATTAACCAATCTGCTGAGTATGCAAAGGCCGGTTCTCCAACAGTGAGTGTAAAAGCTAAGAGTCCAGCCATCAGCAGAACGACTCCCAGTAGAGCCAAGAGCGATTGCGAAATATTTCGAGTGACTGTAGCCAACGCCATGATCGGCGAGAGTGGCACACAGAGCATGAGCAAATGCAGCCAGAGAAGCCAGAACCATTGGAGAGTCGGCGGGAAACCCGCCTTCAACAACAAAAATACTTGAGCAATCGCCAAGGGAACATTGACAAAAGCTAAAATGAACGACGCTTTAGCAGCCAGCAGACATTTCCATTCGCAGGGCCGGGTTGTCCAAAATTGCCGGTCTCCCGCAAGCGATTCCCCTTGGATTAGACGGACAATCAACACCCACCACGCAATAAAGAGAAGAAAAAAGACAGTTGCCGGCCAGAAACGAAGGGAATCAAACCGCTTCGGCTTCCAGCTATGAATCTCATGCCAGGTGTAGAGCGTCAATGCGGCCGTGCTGAACAAAATCTCGATCCAATGGCGACGGACATCTTTCTTGAAAATGTGGAAAATCTGCCTCATCTTAAAACTGCCTCTTTAGACTGCAGACCGCCTCGATTAGGCCTGCGCCCCTCTTTGGCAATCGCCAAAAAGATCGACCGCAAGGACATCGGGTTGAACGTCATGTTCCGGTGGTCCGCGAAGACCCAGCGGACTTCCATGGGAGAACGCTCCACATCAAACCGGCTCTCAATGAATCGAACCACCGATGCGGACGTGGAGGGCTGCATCCAGCTTTCCGGCAGATCGGGAGGTAGGTCTACCGGCGAATCGAACGTAAGCTCCACCTCTCGAAAGCGGCTCGCTAAAACGTTCATCTCATCGGAGAACAGCAGCGATCCATTTTCCAGATAGCCAACATGGCTGGCGAAGCTTTCGATTTCCCCGAGATCGTGAGAGGACACAAGCACCGTGGCTTCTTCCGTCCGGTCCAGCAGACCTTCGATCAACTCGTCGCGCACCAGGGGATCCAGGCCGCTGAAGGGCTCATCCATCACAATCAGCTTGGGGTGATAGGCAAGCGAACTTGCCAGAGCAGCCTTCATCCTCATTCCCCTGGAAAGGTGCCGCAAGCGGCGATCCAGCGGCAAATCGAACTTCTTGACAAGTTCCTCTTCGAGATCGCGATCCCACGACGGATAGAAGGGACGAAGGAATGAAAGAAACTCCCCCACCCGCATCCACAGGGGCAGTTCCTGATTCTCAGACACGTAGCCAATATCGGCAAAGGACCGTCCCGCCAATCGTCTTGAGTCGGTGCCCAGCACCTCGGCGCGGCCGCTGGTCGGCTCGATAATATTCATCAGAATCTTGATGGCCGTGGACTTTCCCGCACCGTTGGGTCCCACAAGCGCATAGATGGCCCCTAGAGGCACGTTCAGGTTCATGCCTTGCAAGGCTTCAACCTTGCGAAACTTCCTCACAAGATTCTCCGTGCGAATGGCGCTGCTCATCGCTTCGAATTTCCTCCTCGGTCCGGCCGCGTCAGCGTTGCGCTCTCTCCGCCCAGCCGTTTCCAGTGCCCTGAAATGGACTCAATCAAGTCTTGCAAACCGATCCCCAACTTTTTTGCTTCCACCACCAATTGCTCCGTCTCGTAGCCCAGAAGTTGTGCGCGCTCTACGCTGCTGGTTTCCGGAAGTTGCGCAACGACGGTGCCGATGCCGGGACGCGTCTCAATCAGCCTTGCAGCCACCAGATGGTTGACGACCTTGTGCGCGGTATTGGGATTGATCTTCAGCTCGCGGCTCAGCAGGCGCACCGAGGGAAAAAGGTCCCCTGGCCGCAACTGGCCGGAAATGATCGCCTTCTTGGCAGCGTAGACAACCTGCTCATAGAGCGACTCGCCAGAGCGAAACTGGACCCGAAAAGGGATCATAGGCTGAAAATCGTCTGTACTATAACACGTAGTACACCAAGATTATCGATTTTTCATAAGGAAAACGTGAAGCCCCGGTTTCGCCGTTTTTCAGGAATTGAAACGAAACATTTACCCAGGGTAGCTCGTATGAATTAAGAAGGAGGCGTCCGCCTCGGCGGCTCCTCTTCTTGGAGAAAGAATCCAGCAATGGCTCAATCCGACAAGTCCTTCACGCATTTTCTTTGGTTTTGCGCGGGCGCAAAGCCGGAGATTCTCGGCAAACCAGAATGTGCCACGGAAACGCTCAAGTACTCGGTGATCGGGACGACAATTCTCCTGACCGCGGCCTTCGCCGCAATTTCCGGAGCCTTTGCGTTCCATTTGGTTTTCGATTCGCTCACGGTATCCATTCTGCTCGGCGTGCTGTGGGGGTTCTTCATCCTGAACCTCGACCGCCTGATCGTTCTGACCATCAATAAAAACAGCCCGCCTCTCAGCCAGATAGGCTCGGCCCTTCTTCGTCTTACGATTGCCGCAGTTCTCTCGCTGACGATCTCCAAACCACTGGAACTCAGACTCTTTAAAAATGAGATTGACTACCAACTGGAACAGGAGCGGTTGGAGACCGCCAAGCAGGCGGAGGATACCTCCAACGGACGATTCCCGCGCATTGCGGAGCTGCAGCAGGAGAACCTTGCGCTTGAAAAAGGGATTGCCGAGAAAGAGGCCCGCCGGGATGAAGCCTTAAAAGCGGAGCGTGACGAAGCCGATGGCAGCGGCGGCAGCGGTCGCCGGGGCGCCCGCGAAATCTATCAAATCAAACACCAGCAGGCACAACAAATGGAAGAGGATCTTGCGCAGGTGAAAAAGCGCAACCTCGACCTGATCCAGGCCAACAACCAGGAGCTTGCGACACTCCAGCAAAAAAAGGAAGCGGAAGTCCAGTCGATTGACGCCGCCAAGAAGAACGCCAATACGCTGCTGGGGCGGTTGAATGCCCTGCACAATCTCACCGCGGGCCAGAATCCAACCGGCAAGAATCCACAAAACGGCAACTATGGATCGGCTTTCGGGGCCGACGCTCTGATTGTGCTGCTCTTTCTCATCGTCGAGATGGCACCCACTCTGGCCAAGCTGCTTTCAAAAAGAGGACCCTACGACATCATCTGCTATCGACTCGAAACAGAGGTGGAGGAAACGGAGATGAAGAAACTCGAAGAGTCGCGCGCACAGCTTCAACAGGAACACGGATGGAACCTCGGCGTGGACCGCGCCATCAACGAGTTTTTGCGTGGCAGGATTCAGCAAAACCTGCAAACGCCTCAAACCGTTGGAGGAGTCAAAGGCCCTGAACCGGAAACAGCGAAGTAAGGGCTCAGGTCAGGCTCCTTCAAAAGACTTTGCTTCCACATGGCGGGACCGATCGCGAAGAGTTTCTTGCCGAACGCTGTGGGCGCGGGTGAGGATGAGGAAAACCAACGGCAAGAATCCCAGGCCCGCGCTCAAATGCTTCAAGGTGTGTCCGCTGACCACGCCTCCCACCAGAAAAATCGGCTTGTCGAGCGCCTCGAAAATCTTCGCCGCAACATTCCCGATTACCGCGATCACAAACTCTCGCGTGCCGATCTGCTGGGAAGGAAACAGCACTAGAAGTGCGGCTCCTACGATCATCGTAAGCCCCTGATAGAGCGCATACCAGCGGAGGTCGCCGTGACCGTGCTGTTCGCTCATCGACCACCCGATGACGCTACCCAACCCCACCGCTAGCAACGCCGGAAGAAACCAAAGCGCTAGCGAACCAAAGCGATCGGCGACGAGCGCACCGATGAAGCCCGCCATTGCAATCGTCATGGGCAAGCGATCCGCTACGAGACGGTGATTGTCGGGCGCAAGATGGTAATACCCGGAGCCGAACGCGGTCAGGATCAGCCCCGCAAATAAGACGCCGTACGTGATTTTTTGCTCGGAGTTCAACACCGAACCCGTCTTTGCAATCGAGGCAACCCATGCAACCGCACCTAGCCCCATCAGGCCGGCGACAAGAAACGGCAAGTTTGAAAGCACGTCGAGCGCGTGGGGGATACCCCCTATCGTCCGCTGGTCCGCGAACGCATGATAGGCCTGCGACTGTGGAATCGGATTCAGCGATCCGACGATGACGGTAGCGACGATGCACAGGCTTAAAACCATGAACCATCGGGCTGTTGAAGTAGTTGAACGGATGCGTGCCAGAACAGCGGCCATGAAGCGATTGTAGGCCATGGGTCAAGCCAGTGAATTTCAAGAATGGATTTGGCATTTCGAAAATTGGCCCGATTCTCTGGCGGCACTTCCCTTTAGTAACGTGCCCTTTCGTGCAGTCCAAACCAACGAATACCGTTCTTTCAACGTCAAAGGAGAAAGATCACAAAAACAATTCCTTTGTAATTTGTTTTAGGAGGTTTACTTTCACGATGTGTAAATTATTCCTGGTCGCCGGAATCCTGGTCTTTTCCACGATGGCGATGGCTCAGCAAAAGGGTTCAGGCGATTCGTCCGCCGATGTCTTCGTTGGTTACTCTGTTCTCAACGGCAACACCCTCTCTACGGCAAGCGGACTGGAAGCTTCACTGAACGGGCACGTAACAAACTGGCTTGGTTTAAAGGCCGATCTAAGCGGCAATTGGGGCTCGGGCGGCCACGTCTACAACGTCCTGTTTGGCCCGCAAGTCACTCACCACATCGACAAATTAGACCTATTTGGGCATGGCCTCCTCGGAGTCTCCCGGTTTCATATTCCCGGAGCCAGCAGCACCGGCGTGGGCTGGGAGCTGGGCGGTGGAGCAGATTGGAACCTAGGTCACAGGTTCGCCATTCGGGTTGCACAACTCGATTATCACGGCTCTCATCTTTTTGGCGCCACTCAACGAGATTTCCGCTACTCAACCGGTATTGTCTTTCATTTGAAATGATGGGCACCTGAAATAACAGGCATCTGAAAATAACGGACATCTGAGATGAAGGCCATTTTGAGATGCGCGACAGCCCGATTGCGCCTAAATGGTGTAGCCCAGACTGGCACAACCCGGGGCCGCCGCATTGTCTCTCGAACTGAAGCGGGTAGCCGAAGGCCGATTTTTCGAAGGGCGGCCACCCACTTCTCGTTTATCGATCATTTCCTAAAGTAAGGCTCCACCGAGCGCGCAGCCTACGCTTGCCTTGCTCATCGACTGTGATGACCCAGCTCATGCGCAGATCCGAATGCTCAACCTCGGATTCACGCTGCCATGGCCGGCATACCTCGTGGCAAACGGCATGGGTGCAATCGATCGTGGCCGTCGTCATGATCGTGGCCATCGTTGCCTCTTGAACAAAAAGTGTCATGCAGGACATTGCGGTTCCCTCCTTTCCTTTGTTGCTCTAATCAAACGAGCCCAAAGTGTTTCCATTGCGCACACCTCGGGCTCAGCGCTTGCGGGAACAGTTCCGAGCGCCGTTCAGGGCTTATAAGGCCCTATCTTGATGACTTGCGGAGACCAGTCAGGGCCTCCCTGCGGACGAGTGCAGGCCGCTGGAAGGGAGATAAACAAGGAAGGGATACGCCCAAAAAAAGGCACAGCCTCACTTCTCCGCGAATCTTCGTTCGCAAATCTTAGGTTCGCGATTTTTCAGCTCGCGATTTTTCAGTTGTGGTTTTGGAATAGAAGAGGCAGAGGTGAGGCGACAGAGGAAGGACTTTCGTTGTCTATCCGATCACGTCATCTATCAGATCACATCTACCACTTCTACACCGGAAAGCCGCCGATACTCGGAGGCTGATTCTCGCTATTCAGGTTTTCCATAAGCTTTTTGCTAAATGAAACGATCCATAGGGCCAGCGAAATCACCAATTGCATTTCGCGCAACACTGCGATAAAAACTTTGTAGCATACTCCCCCATAGTATGGTCAAGGAAAAAATGAGCCATAGCGCAAAAAACAAAGAAAAACTGATCCTGAGGGCCCGCCGCATCCGGGGCCAAATCGAAGCCCTGGAGCGGGCCCTGGCGGAAGAGCAGGAATGTTCCGATATTCTGCGGCTGATCACATCCGCCCGGGGAGCCATGAACGGTATTATGGTCGAGCTGCTTGAAGACCAGCTGCGATTTCACGTTCTGGATCCGAACCAGAAGCTCTCCGCCGAGCAAGCCGTGGCCGCAGATGGCCTTATGGAGACGATTCGATCATATCTTACGTAGCCGCCGCTGATTGTTGATGGCATAGTGGCCTATACTATGGTCTTTTGCACGCACATCGACCAGGAGCGGGCTTGATTCGACCGCAAACGTTCTTACGTAGCTCTCTCACAAAGGGACCTTCGAACCAGCCGCAGCTCACAGGACCCATCGGATTTTCTATGTTCTTCAAAGGGGCTTCTGACTGAGTGACTCGCAATGACAAGCGACGGAAGCTGGTGTACGTGAAGGACGTAACCTATCGTGGACATGCACGACCGGGCGGGGGTTCCAGAGCAAAAACGCTGCTATCATAACTTCTTGGATCGCATTGCCCCCAGTCCGCAGTTTATGGAACGCGTCGATGTTGAGTCGCTGCTGGTGGAAGTTGCCGACGTTCTCAATACCACGCTCGACCTCGATACTTTGCTGCATCGCGTTGCCGAGGTGGTCAAGCGCGTCATCGATTACGAAATCTTCTCTATCATGCTGCTGAACGAAAGAACTCAGGAGCTGCGCTTTCGTTTCCAGATTGGCCATTCGCCCGAGATAGCCGAGAGAATTCGCGTCAAAGTGGGTGAAGGCGTCACCGGCCGTGCCGCCAAAGAGCGCCAGCCGATCCTGGTCAACGACGTAACCAAAGACGCTACTTATATTGAAGCTGTCGCTCGGGTTCGTTCCGAGTTGGCTGTGCCGCTGATCACCAAGAACCGCGTGATTGGAGTGATCGATCTTGAGGCCCCCGAACCGGGATATTTCAAGGAAGAGCACGCACGCTTACTGATGCTGGTGGCTTCACGAGTCGCCGTGAGCATTGAAAATGCGCGGCTCTACTCGCGGATTGTGAAGCAGGCCAACACGCTTGCCCTGCTCAATGAGATCAGCCGCGAGCTTACATCGATTCTGAATCTCGACCAGCTGCTCAAGAAGGTCGGCGACCTGCTGCTGAAAGTCATCGACTACCAGATGTTCTCCATCCTTTTAATGGATGACGCAAAAAAGTCGCTGATTCACCGCTTCTCGGTGCGCTTCAAGGAGAATGTCCAGCTCAAGCACGACATTCCCATAGGGCGCGGATTGGTGGGTGCCGCTGTCCGCGAGAAGAAAGTGATCCTCGCGCCCGACGTAACCAAGGATCCGCGCTACATTCTCCTGAATCCTGAAACGCGCTCCGAACTCTGCATCCCGCTCATCTACAAAGATGAAGTGATCGGCGTGTTGGATCTCGAACACACTCGGCGCGGCTATTTCAATGAAGACCACGTGCGCACCATGAGCACGCTGGCGGCGCAGATTGCGATCGCAATCGAGAATGCCCGCCTCTACGAGCGGCTGGCGCAGGAAGAGCAGCGCATGGAGCGCGAGCTATCGATGGCGCGCGAGGTGCAGCACCACTTGCTACCGCCGCACCATCCGGTTCTGCGCAGGGCCGACATAGCGGCCAGGTTTAATCCCGCCCATGCCATTGGCGGCGATATGTATGATTTTCTCGATTACAAGCCGCCACGAGCCTGCATCGTTGTGGCCGATGTGAGCGGCAAAGGAGCGCCTGCAGCTCTGTATGCCGCGCTGGTAAGCGGCCTCGTCCGCAACATGGTGCACGATGAGCCCGCTCCCGCCCAACTACTGAGTGAGGTCAACCATTCCTTGAATCAGCGGCGGCTCGATGCACAGTTTGTCGTGCTTACATGTGCGCTGTGGGATGATGAAAAACGCACCCTGCGAGTGGCCAATTCCGGACTTCCGCGCCCGGTGTACTGCCATGAAGGCCATGGTCATATCGTTGAGGCGGCAGGGCTTCCACTGGGCCTTTTCGAGAACGTCTCCTACGACGAAATCACGCTCAAGACCTCGCCCGGCGACGTTTTTGTAATCTTTAGCGACGGCATTGTCGACGCAAGCAACGCGAAGGACGAGCAGTTCGGACGGGCCAGAATCGAGCACGTCATCTCCAAGAACTGTCATCGCAATGCGCAGCAGATCGTGGACGCACTTTTTCAAGCGGCCGATGAGTTTGCCGCAGGCACGGAGGTCTTCGACGATCAAACGGTAGTGGTGCTGAAGGTAAAGTAGGCAGGATTAAGCACGGCTAATCTTCACGTCTTTATTCTTTACGTCTTCATTTCGTTATAACCTTCGTTTTTTCCGTTCCTTCCTTTTTCTTTCATTTTTTCAAACTTGCAATTTTGTACAAACTGCACTGCCTTTCGTTCAAAAACACCCCTTGATTCCAGCCCCGGATGATTTTTGTCTTAACCCTCAGAGTAATGTTCTGTGTAAAATTGCAACCTGCTGCTCAGTTTTTGCTTCTAAAGCAGATAGGCTATGCCTCTGAAGAATTTCCGGAGCGTTGTGTTGTTCTTGCTGGCGGTGTCCACTGCCGCCTGCCCCAGGTATTCGTCTGGGCAAACACCTTCGTCTGCGCAAGCGTCCTCACCGGCGCAGGTCGCTGCCTCTTCTATTCCCGCTGATCCCGGTCAGTTCGTCCATACCATGATTGAAAGCGAGCTTACAGCCGAGAACACCGATCACAGCCATTGGACGTACCGCCTCCATAAGGAAGACGAAAGACTCACGCAGGACCGGCAGGTTATCGAAACCATCGATGGAAATCTCGCCAAGACCCTGCTGATCAACGGCCAGCCCCTGACGCAAGACCAGCGCAGCAAAGATGAAGAGCGCATGAAGAGCCTTGTCGATAGTCCGGAGGAACGCGCTAAACGGAAGCATCGTGAGAGTCAGGACGAGGAAAAGGCTCGCCAGCTTTTGAAAGCGATCCCCGACGCTTTTCTTTTCGAGTACGACGGCACGGAAGATGGCTTGGTGCGGCTCACCTTCAAACCGAATCCCCACTACTCGCCTGCCAGCCGCGAACTCATGGTTTATCACGCCATGACTGGCCGTTTGTGGATCGACCCAGTGGCACGACGCTTGGGTAAGATCGAGGGCCAGTTAATGGAGGACGTGAAATTCGGCTTTGGCCTCCTGGGACATCTCGACAAGGGCGGCACCATCAAGGTGGTGCAGAAAAACGTTGGCGGCAATCATTGGGAGGCGGTGATGCTTGACCTGAACATCCAGGGACGGGCCGTCATCTTCAAAAGCATCAACGTAAAGGAAAAGCAGATTCTGACGGACTTTCGCCGCGTGGCCGACAACCTGACCATGAATGAGGCGTTCACGATACTGCAGAAAGCCAGCGATCCGGTAGCCGAGAATCAATCCCCTCGATAGATATCCACTCGTCCATCCAATCCAGCCAATCCAGTTACAGCCAGGCTTCCCATCATTACGCGTCTTTTATCTTTTAAATGAGCCAAGCGGAATCAACTACGTGGGAATTAACCACCTGATTAGCCCACTGGGGCCAATCGCGCCTGCCGGGGAGCACCAGAGTTCGCGTGATACATTTAAATCGATGTCCACAGGAGACAAGTTCGAAAAAGCGGTTGCTATCATGGCGCGTCTGCGGGCTCCAGGCGGATGCCCCTGGGACCGCGAGCAGACCTTCGACACGATCAAGCGGTACACCCTCGAAGAGACTTACGAGGTGCTTGAGGCGATCGACAATCGCGACTGGCCCGAGCTAACGGGTGAGCTTGGCGATCTGCTTCTCCAGGTGCTCTTCTATGCTGAAATGGCTCAAGAGGAAGGCCGGTTCTCCATTGACGACGTTCTGGATGCTCTCAGCGACAAGTTGATTCGGCGGCATCCACACGTTTTCGGAGACACCACCGCGGCGAACTCCGCTCAGGTTTTGAAGAATTGGGAAGCGCTCAAAGCCGAAGAACGGAAGCAAGGAAAACAGACAAAAACGGTAGCCGATCATGCCGCCGATGGCGTGCCGGAACCCTTGCTGACCGGTGTCTCTTCCAAAATGCCTGCCCTCATCGAGGCGCACAAGCTTGGATCCAAGGCCGGTCAGGTTGGCTTCGATTGGCCTGAAATGAATGGCCTTTTTGAAAAGCTCGCGGAAGAGACGGTTGAATTGCAGGAAAACGTAATGGAACTGCCGGAAGAGGTCCGCAACGGCAAAAGTAAGATTTCGCCGGCCGGAGATCTACATCAACGTCTGGAAGACGAAATGGGAGATCTTTTCTTTGTTCTGGTGAACATTGCGCGCCATCTTTCCATCGATCCGGAATCGGCGCTGCGCAAGGCCAACCGGAAGTTCCGGCGTCGCTTTGGCTGGCTCGAACATGAATTGCACAAGCAAGGAAGAAGACCTGAGCAAGCGACCCTGGACGAGATGGAGTCCCTATGGCAGCAAGCCAAGAGTTTGGAGAAAAAAGGCCTGGAGAAAAACGGGCAATGACGGTGGCCGCGTCGCACTCCGGGCAAGTTCTGATCCGTAAATGCGCGGGCATCGAAGAGTTTAGGGCCTGTGTCGAGTTGCAGAAAGAAGTCTGGAAGTTCGACGATCTGGATGTGGTTCCGCTGCGCCTATTCGTGGTTGCCAGCAAGATTGGCGGACAGATCATAGGTGCGTTCGACGGGGACACGCTGGTGGGATATGCCTTTTCCGTACCCGGTAGCCGTGCCGGTCATCCTTACCTGCATTCGCACATGCTGGCGGTGCGCGAAGACCACCGCAATTCGGGCCTGGGCCGAAAGCTCAAGCTGGCGCAGCGTGACGACGCTTTGCAGCGGGGCTTTGAACTCATTGAGTGGACCTTCGATCCGCTGGAAATCAAGAACGCTTATCTCAACATCGTAAAGCTAGGGGCGATCGTTCGCCGCTATAGTGTGAATCACTATGGCCTTTCGTCGTCGGTGCTGCATCGAGGCTTGCCCACAGACCGTCTGATTGCCGAGTGGTGGTTGAAATCGAAGCGCGTGGTAAACCTGCTGGAGTCAGATCGGCGGCCGGTGGTGCAGACAGCCCAACACATTGATGTACCTGCGGAAATCTATGCCTGGAGAGGCTCTCAGGAAACACTGCCTAAAGCAGAAGAGGTGCAGAAGCGAAATCGTCAGCAGTTTTTGCAGGCTTTCTCCGAAGGGCTCACGGGTCTGGGATACCAGCGCGACGCAGCCGGAAACGGCTCATTCCTGCTAGGCGAATGGGATGAAACTTGGTCGTACGCATCGGAGGATGGCGATGAAGATTGAAGCGGTTACCCTGCGCGAGATCCACATGCCGCTGGTCCATTTTTTTGAAACCAGCTTTGGACGCACCACCAGCCGCCGCATCCTTCTGGTAACGGTTCACACCGAGGCCGCAGATGGATGGGGAGAGTGTGTTGCGGGCGAAGATCCTTTCTACAGCGAAGAATCCATCGATACGGCCTGGTACGTAACCGAGAAATATCTGGCTCCCGCTCTTTTGGGTAAGTCCATCGACAAGGGCGGCGATGCACCACCGCTGTTTGCAAGGGTTCGCGGGCATCGCATGGCCAAGGGCGCTCTGGAGAACGCCCTGTGGGATGCTGAAGCGCAAGCGAAGAACATTCCCTTATGGCATTTAATTGGCGGAACCCAGACCGAGATTGCCTGTGGCGTCTCCATCGGCATACAGAACTCGGTCGAGCAGCTTCTCGAAAAGATTGAAACCGAAGTGAACGCGGGATATCGGCGCATCAAGGTGAAGTGCAAACCGGGCTGGGATGTGGAGGTATTCGCGAGAATCCGCGAACGCTGGCCGAATATCCTTTTAAGCTGCGACGCAAATTCAGCCTATACGCTCGACCAGCTTGCCCACCTGAAGGAATTCGATCGCTTCAACCTGCTCATGATCGAGCAGCCGCTTTGGAATGACGATTTTTACTTTCATTCCGAGTTGCAGAAGCAGATCAAGACCAAGATCTGCCTGGACGAAGCCATCCACAACCGCCGCGATGCGCAGGCCGCAATTGAGCTTGGTTGCTGCAAGATCATCAATATCAAAGTCGGACGCGTGGGCGGGTTGAGCGAAGCCATTGCCGTCCACGATGTGGCGCAAAAGAGCGATATCCCCGTATGGTGCGGCGGAATGCTGGAGTGCGGAATCGGTCGCGCGCACAATATCGCACTTTCTACGCTGCCAAACTTTACCCTCCCGGGTGATGTCTCCGCCTCAAAGCGCTACTGGAAAGAAGATGTCATCGAGCCCGCCGTAGAAGTTTCACCGCAAGGTTTCATCAAAGTGCCCAACGTGCCGGGACGTGGATTTAAGCTTCGCACCGATTTGATTGAGAAGCTGACAGTTCGCAAGCAGACGCTTCGCCCGGGCGCAACCACTGCGGCAAATTAATGGCGATGGTGACAAAGGGTCGAATATCGCGTTTCAAGATAAACCGTCATTCTTTTGTTCACTTTTGCGTTGCAAAAACTATGTACATAAAATGGCGGTTTTAATCGGCAGAGATCCCAAAACCAACTTGATTACTGCGCAAAAAATCACTATATGAAACAAACCTATTCCAGCAGTGATTTGGACCTTATTTCATTCAACAAAATATAGAGTTCAGCCAACGGCGTAAGGTACTATTGTGGCCGTCGCTTATACCACTGGGCACGGAGACCTTCGCCTCATGAATCTGAGCGGGATCGACTGGATCATCATCCTTGTCTATTTTGCGTTCGTTATTGGAATAGGCTTGTATGCACGGAGCAGAACCAAGACCAGCACCGACTTTTTTCTCGCCGGACGCTCCATCCCGGCATGGATCTGCGGATTGGCATTCCTCTCAGCCAACTTGGGAGCGCAAGAAGTCATCGGCATGGGCGCTTCGGGCGCCAAGTACGGCATCGCCACCAGTCACTTTTATTGGATAGGCGCCATACCTGCGATGGTGTTTGTGGGCGTGTTCATGATGCCTTTCTACTATGGCTCGCGCGCCCGCTCGGTACCGGAATATCTTCGTCTTCGCTTCGACGAAAAGACCCGCGCGCTCAACGCCGTCTCTTTCGCGGTGATGACCGTCTTCTCCTCCGGCATCTCCATGTACGCCATGGCGAAGCTGATTCAGACCCTGCATCTGCTCGACGCGCCGTTTCAGCGTATGGGGCTCGATGCTTCCTGGGTCTTTCATGCCGGGATTATCGTGTCGGCCATTGTTGTACTCGTCTATATCTTTCTCGGCGGACTTACCAGCGCGATTTACAACGAGGTGCTCCAGTTCTTCCTGATCGTAGCCGGCTTTCTTCCGCTAGCCTTCATGGGACTCAAGAGCGTTGGCGGTTGGTCGGCACTCAAGAATACACTCGGCGCGACCTACACCCATGCCTGGAAAGGCATGAGCAGTCCGCAAACAAATCGCCTGGGAGTCGAGTGGTTCGGATTAGCGATGGGCCTGGGTTTTGTACTCTCCTTCGGTTATTGGTGTACCGATTTTCTCGTGGTTCAGCGCGCCATGGCCGCACGTTCCATGAACGCCGCGCAGCGCACGCCACTGATTGCCGCATTCCCGAAAATGCTGTTCCCTTTTCTGGTGATCCTGCCGGGCCTGGTCGCCGTTGCGATTCCTTCGCCCGGCGCTCAATTGGCGGCCGCCACGCCTTCAGCCATGGTGGCTACGGCAAGCAAAGGACTGATTCCACCGAAAATTGACAACGCCACAGGCCAGATGGTCCTGGATAAAGAAGGCCATCCACAGCTCGACTACGACCTCGCAGTGCCAAACATGCTGTTGCACTACTTCCCCGCGGGTCTGCTTGGGCTGGGGATGACCGCCTTGCTTGCGAGCTTCATGTCCGGCATGGCGGGCAACGTGACCGCGTTTAACACCGTGTGGACCTACGACATTTATCAGTCGTACATCCGGCCCGGCGCAAGCGACCAACATTATTTATGGATGGGCCGCATGGCCACGGTATTCGGCATCGCGCTTTCAGTGGCCGCCGCCTACATGGCCACGCGCTTTAACAACATCATGGACATGCTGCAATTGGTGTTCGCCTTCGTGAATGCGCCCCTTTTCGCAACGTTCCTTGCAGGAATGTTCTGGAAGCGGGCAACAGGCCATGGAGCGTTTTTCGGCCTTCTCGGAGGAACCCTGGCTGCCGCAACCCACCACGCTCTGACGCTACCGGAAGGCGCCATACAGGGAATCAAGGGAGGATGGATCGCCGTCCTGCACACCTACCCAAGCGAAATGGCGCAGAATTTCTGGACAGCAATCTGGGCGTGGAGTACTTGCTTCCTTTTGACGATTGCAATCAGCCTTTTCACAGAGCCTGCAAAAGAAGAGAAGCTGACGGGGCTTGTTTATTCTCTTACGCCCAGACCAAAAGAAGATAACTTGCGCTGGTACCTGCGCCCCGGCTACCTGGCGGTGATCGTGCTCGCGGCAACAGTGATTCTGAATATTATTTTCCGGTAATCGCAAGTGGCCGGTATTCGGAAATCGGCTGTCAGCCTCACGCCATCAAGTTTTAGAAATTCTTCATGGGATCGCGTCAACAGATCTTGCCCATATTCGCTCGCCATCGGGCCACGCGGAGATTTGTAGTAAACTGAATTTTAGGCCTGTGAATCGTGCATTCAACGAGAAGCTCAGCATGATTCCGGCAGTCTCGCCCAGATACCATGACGAAGCCCCAGGAAAAAAACCGGAACCAGATCGGCTACGTTACCTTTACACTTCATTCCCATCTGCCTTACGTGGTGAACCACGGCACCTGGCCGCATGGAATCGAATGGCTGCACGAGGCGGCGGCAGAGACATATCTTCCGTTGTTGCGCGCGTTTCGCGAGTTGGAAGAACAAGGGCTTTCTCTGAAAGCCAATGTGAATCTTTCTCCTATTCTTCTGGAGCAGCTTTCGCATCCGGTTTTCAAGCAGGAGTTCCCGCAATACCTGGTGCGGAAGATCGAATCTGCGCGCAAAGACGAAGAGCTCTTTCAGCGCCAAGGCGAGTCTCACTTTGCCGATGTAGCGCGTTATTGGGCCAGCTTCTATGAAAAAGCCCTGCGCCATTTTGAAGACCTGGGCGGAGACATCATTAAAGGCTTCCGTTATTTCTACGACACGGGCGCCATCGAGATTATTACCTGCGGAGCCACGCATGGATATTTTCCCCTGCTGGGAACGGACGCCTCGATTCGCGCCCAGGTGATGACGGGGGTTGAAACCCACAAACGATTCTTTGGCAGAAAGCCGCGAGGAATATGGCTCCCGGAGTGCGGATATCGCCCGGCAGGAAGCTGGCAGTTTCCCGTGTCGGTGAACGGCCTGGGACCGGCGCATCAAGCCACGGAGAAGGTGCGCGCAGGAGTTGAGCAGATTGTAGCCGAGAGCGGGATCGAGTATTTTTACGTCGATACACACCTGGTCGATACCTCTACCCAATTCACTCCTTACGAGTGGCTTGCGGGCGATGTGCCGATAGCCATGGAGATTCCTTCGGACGATTCCAAAAAGAATTTCTATCGCGCCTACTATGTAGACACTCCAGACCGCCGCAATACCCGCGTGGCCTTCTTTACACGGGATCCGCGTACCAGCATCCAGGTGTGGAGCGGAGACCAGGGATATCCCGGCGATGCGAACTATCTCGAATTCCACAAGAAGCATTGGCCGGGCGGGCATCGCTATTGGCGCATTACAGGGCCGAAGGTCGACCTTGGCGACAAGCTGCCTTACTTTCCCCAAGACGCAATGGGCCGGGTATCCGATCACGCCGCCCATTTTGCCCACATCACGACCGAGGTCGTGCAGAACTTTGGGAAGGACAACATGGGCAAGAACGGCGCAACCATGCCGGTACTTGCCGCTCCTTTTGACGCGGAATTGTTTGGGCACTGGTGGTTCGAAGGAGTCGAATGGCTGAAGCAGGTTGCCCTGCAATATTCCAGGCCGGAATCACAGCTCCGGCTCATCACCTGCGGAGAGTACCTGGATCGTTTTTCACCGGCGGGCTTTGTGGCGCTGCCGGAAGGCTCCTGGGGGGCAAACAGCAACAACAGCGTGTGGCTGAACGACGACACAGCCTGGACATGGAAGCACATCTACTCGGCGGAACTGGCCGTCAACCAGATTGCCGATAGCGGTCTCTGGCGCGGCAATGAAACGGCAACGCGCCTGGCAAAGCAAATCTGCCGCGAGCTTCTTCTGCTTGAGTCTTCCGACTGGCAGTTTTTGATTACCACGAAGCACGCCCGCGATTACGCAGAAAAACGGTTTAACACGCACCTGGAACAGATCCGCTCCCTGCTGGATATCTGGCGCAGGTTCGAATCGACGCGGCGCATCCCGGCGGAAAAGCTGCCTGAATTGGAAAGAATCGAACAGCGGGATGCGGTGTTCCCGAACGTGGACCCGGGGCAATGGGCGACTCGAATTTCCGTTGAAGACCCAAGTTCGAGCGCTGTCCTCAGTTCTACGGAAGTCCGGGTGAAGGCGTAAGCAGGCACCGCGAAGGCACTTTTGCCCCGATGTAGTACCATGAGCCGCGGATTCCACTCGGCTTCCCTTTTGGCCAAATTGTGTCCCTGCAGATTCCAGCACGAGCTTCTCTCGCCGACCAGAGTTTCGACGCCCTAGTGATTGGGGGTGGCATCAATGGCACGGCCATCGCTCTCCAGTGCGTCCGCGGCGGATTGCGTACCTTGCTGGTGGAGCAGCACGATTTCGCCTCGGGAACCACAAGCCGGGCAACCAGGATCATCCACGGCGGCCTGCGCTACCTGGAACATGCGGAGATTGGATTGGTGCGAGAGTCGCTGCGGGAGCGGGAGCGACTCCTGTTTCAGTGGCCTCATCTGGTAAGGCCGCTGGAATTTCTCCTCGTAGCGCCGAAGAACACTCATGAAAGACACCTTCTGCGCACCTCGATGGCGATTCGCACGGGTCTGTGGCTCTACCGTCAATGGGCCGGAGGGCGGCGGCACGTTCCCGGCAGCTTGCGCGAATTTGAGAGTCAGCTCGACAGCGGGCACACCTGGTCTGTGTACTCCTACGAAGACGGCCAGTGCGAGTTCCCGGAGCGGCTGGTGGCCGAGTGGCTGGTGGAAGCCACGGAAGCAGGCGCAGTGGCCCACAACCACTTGCAGGTCCTGCAGATCATGTGCAGGGAGGGACGCGCCATCGGCGCGCGGCTGCGCGACAGAGTCTCCGGAAAAGAATTCTCGATCTCCGCAAAGCGAATCATCAACGCCTCCGGGCCGTGGGTAGATTTTGTCATGGAGACTTCGGGGCTTCCTCTGCGCCGGCTCGTCGGCGGCGTACGCGGCTCCCACATCATCCTGCCACGATTTGCCAATGCGCCAAGCCAGGCTGTTTACACCGAGGCTCCGGATGGACGGCCGATTTTTATCATTCCATGGAACGGACAGACCCTGGTTGGCACAACCGAGGTGGCCGATTCAGACGATCCGACCCATGCCGCTCCATCCGACGATGAAATCAGCTATCTATGGAACAGCTTCGTTGGGCTCTTCCCACATACCGGCCTATCGAAGACCGACATACGCTACACCTTTGCCGGCGTGCGTCCATTGCCGTTCAGCCCTGGAGCAAGTATGGGGGCGGTCACGCGCAAGCACATTATCCATGACCATGCTCAAGACGGCGCGGCCGGACTCATTTCGATTATCGGAGGCAAGCTCACAACGGCTGTGAGCCTGGCTCGCGAAACAGCCAGAAAACTCGGCCTCCATGCGCCGGAGCCGGTCAACATCTTCTCTCCGCCGTCACCCGCCGATGGCGTGGAATCGACCGTGCGCCAATGGTCCGATCTTGTGGCGCACAAAGCTCGCATTCCGCAGGAAAATGCCAAGGCCATTGCGGAGTGGCACGGCGCAAGAGCGCTCTGCATCGCTCAATCTGCGGCACGGGATGAGAGCTTACGAATGCCGTTATGCAGCCATAACCACCACATCGTGGCGGAGGCCGTGGAAGCCATCCTGCACGAATGCGCCGTCACTCTGGCCGATGTTTTGCTGCGCCGCGTTCCCGTTGCGCTTGGCGATTGCTGGTCGGAGTCGTGCAGCCTCGAAGCTGCCCAGCGAATCGGTGCTGTTTTCGGGTGGGATCAATCCAAAATCTTTCGCGAGAAGGAACTTTTCGAGGAAGAACGCGCCAAATTTCTGCACCCGCGAAAAAATGCAGTTTCCTAGGTCTTCGATTTTCCACATCCTAAAAATCTACAGCACCAAATCTACCCATGCCGGATGGGGCTGAATGCGTTCCAAATCGTGTTCAAAGACGATGAGATCGCCGGCCTTCTCCACCTCTTTGAAGCCTCCAAATTTGTAAGTAATCAACATCATCCGGTTCTTTCCATTGGACCGGAACTCCGCGCGCAAGCGAACACCAGCGTCGCGAGCCAGCATCAGAATATGGTTCATCAGAATTGTGCCGACGCCGCGCGACATGACGCGGCAAGACATCAACAGCAGCTTTACAGTCCAGACTTCAGCGCCCTTTTCCACCAGCACCAGCCCGATTTTCCCGTAGTCCCCAAACTTGTCCACCAGGCTGGCCACGAACAGCAAGTGATCTTGCGAGCGGCGAAATTCATCCAATTCCTCGTACGAATAGGTATAGCCGGTGGTGTTGAGCTGATGGGTACGGACCGTCAGTTCCTCGGCTCGCTGTAGATCCCCTTCCTGCGCCCGAGTCATCGTAAACTTCATCTTGAGCGATGCCAAAAATTCTTCCTGCGGGCCGATAAAGACATCCTCGGCTTTTTTCCGTTCAATGTCGGCGCGATACATGTGCCGCCGACGGGCGGAGTCGTCGGTAATAAACGGTGGAATGAATTCTTCCCGCTCGATGAGACCCGGCAATTCCGAAGCGTCCAGCACCAACACATCTTGAAGGGAATGGCGCACCTCTTCACGTTCAAATGGCTGATCGTCTATGAATGCCACGGCATCCATGCCGATGTTGATCGAGGTGACAATCTCCCGGATATTGGCGGCCTTAGAGTTCCAATTCACCTGCGGATAGAGGAAGTATTCATCCAGTCCCAATTCACGCAACTTGCTCATCGCTGTCTCGTGATCGTTCTTGCTGGCGATGGAATGAAGTATTCCCCTTTGGTCAAGCACAGCCAGGGTTTCCCTTATGCGTTCGTGCAATCGCACGCTTGCATCCTCCAGCAGCGTTCCTTCCCACAGGGTGTTGTCGAGGTCCCATATCAGGAGTTTCACCGGCTTGCGCTTCGAAACGGCAAGGCCTGAATTTTCGGCGGACTTTAACGGTTCGACCAAATTAGAAGACATATTTCCTCTTTCCTACGTTCCATTCAGGTTTGCGCAATGCCCAGCTTTGCGCAATGCAATGACTTGAAGCTTCAACGACACTTTGCTGCCTGCGATCAAGATCAATTGCGGAACCGCTTCACTTGAATCTGCCGGCCGGCCCCGGCAAGGCGACCCCTCTTCGCACGCTCCGACTACATCTTCAGCAAGTCCATTCTATTCAACTGCAACCAATGCAACTCCCTATGATCGCCGCGACGTTTCGCGAACCGGTCATTAGCAACAGCGATTTTGGAACATGGCGCTTGGCGAAAACAAGGCCGAGCGAATACCGCCTATTTTACTTGTTGCTTCCAACCATGTTAACTGGACGGATAAAGCGGCGCTTGGCAACCAACGAGAAAAAGTGCGACCCGATGCTTGGAGATTCATCAGATCATCATGTCATTCGATCGTCCGGCCATCTGATCGCCCGGTCATCCGGTCGTCTGATTGTCTGATCCGTGGTCACTTCAGCCCACAGCAGTTGAGATACAAGTGTCCCCGGTCCGCACGGACGAAATTCTTTCAGGTAGACTTGACAGGTCAGAAACACTTGCCAGAGGAGATATAGGATTTGCCACTAGATCGCTCGGTCCTCCGACGCACATTTCGGGCCTTTGAGCATCGGAATTTTCGCTTGATGTGGCTAGGCGCTTTGGCGTCCACAATTGGAACATTCGTCCAGCAGTTCGCTCAGAGCTGGCTCGTGTACGATCTGACGAAGAACCCATTTTATCTCGGCTTAGATCTTTTCCTGGGCCAACTACCCATCATTCTCTTTTCGCTTGTTGGCGGCGTTTTCGCCGACCGTATCGACCGCCGCAAGATGCTGCTCGCCTCCCAATACATCCAGATGACGTGCGCTTTTGTTCTGGCCGCTTTGTTCTATAGCCATAGGGTGCAAATCTGGGAGATCCTCTCTCTTTCATTTGTCGTGGGATTGGGGCAATCGTTTGGCGGGCCCGCCTACTCAGCGCTCCTGCCGACGCTGGTTCCCTCGGAGGACCTGGCGAACGCAATCGCGATGAACTCGATTCAATTCAACCTGGCCCGAGTTCTTGGGCCGGCGCTGGGCGGCTTGGCCTACTCCACGCTTGGGGCAACGTGGTGCTTTACCCTGAACGGAGTTTCTTTTATCGCTGTTATCGGATCGCTCCTGTGGATTCAGGTACGCTTCGTTCCACGAAAGTCCAGTGAATCAATCTTGACGAGCATGAAGGAAGGACTGAGTTTCGTACGCCAGCGCGAAGGTCTTATTACACTCGTTTTTTTGGCATTCTTTACGACCGCCCTTGGGTTTTCGCTAGCAGGATTCTTGCCGGTCATCGTTCAAACTGTTTTCCACGGCGGACCTAAAATCTACCAACTGCTGCTCATGTGTTCGGGAGCAGGCTCGATTGTGGGCGCTCTGGCCGTCGCTTCCTCTCAAAAACTGAAAGAGCAAGGCTACCTCGTGCTATGGACGCTGGTTGCGCTTGGTGTGGCGACAACAGGCTTTGCTCTAAGCAGATGGCTTGTCCTTTCGTGTCTCTTGATCTTCCTCAGTGGCATCGCTCTCATGGCCTCGGCATCGCTGATGTTGTCCCTGGTGCAACTTATCGTGTTGGACCATATGCGCGGAAGAGTCATGAGCGTGTATAACCTCGCCTTTCGTCTCGGTATTCCGATCGGAAGCCTGACCCTGGGCAAAATCATCCCTACAGTCGGCATCTCCACAGCGCTGGCGGGATCGGGACTTGCTTTGGTCGCTGTTGCGCTGTATTCCATGACCGCGACGCGTGGCGCAGCAATGTTTCAACGCAGTGAAACCGGACTCGACAAGGCAACTCCCTAACCCATTCATCTCATCGGCTCGGAATGAACAAAGTTCCGCTTGAGACGTTCGTGATACGCCTTTTGTTAACCTATGCGTGGGACTGCACGCACTGAGAGCGAGAATAATCCAATTCGTGCGAGTCACGGAGGTCTTATGAAAGATCTACTGGCGGAAACGGCCGCGCGGGCCACGCGATATCTGGACGGGATCAATGATCGCTCGGTCGCCCCGTCTGACCGGGCTATTCAAGGACTGGAGGCGCTTGCAGGGCCGCTGCCAGAAGATCCTTCGGACCCGGCAAAAATCCTCGCCCTACTCGATGATGCCGGATCACCGGCCACAGTCGCTACGGCGGGAGGCCGCTATTTCGGGTTTGTGATTGGCGGCTCTCTTCCCGCCGCACTCGCAGCAAACTGGCTAGCCGGGGCTTGGGATCAGAACGCCTGTATGCGCGTGATGTCTCCGACTGCGGCAACGCTGGAGGAGGTCGTCCAACGCTGGATTGTCGAGCTGCTTGGTCTCCCCTCTGAAAGCGGCATGGGATTTGTTACCTGCACAACCATGGCGAACTTTTCGGGTTTAGCAGCCGCGCGTTCCGCCATCCTGAACCGTGCGGGGTGGAATGCCGAGGAAGACGGATTGTTCGGTGCTCCGCCCATTCGTGTAGTGGTTGGTGGCGAGGTTCATGTCTCCGTCCTCAAGGCTTTGAACATGCTAGGACTTGGACGTTCGCGGGTTGAGACCGTGCCTGCCGATGCCCATGGCCGCATGCGCGTGGATGCGTTGCCCACGCTCGACGATCGCACGATCCTCTGCATCCAAGCCGGAAACGTAAACACCGGCGCTTTCGATCCGGCCGAAGAGATTTGTGCAAAAGCGCGACAGCAAGGCGCGTGGGTCCATGTGGACGGAGCCTTCGGGATGTGGGCCGCAGTCTCGCCTCTGTACGCCCCTCTGCTCGCTGGAGTGCAGAACGCCGACTCTTGGGCCATTGATTGCCACAAATGGCTGAATGTCCCCTATGATTCGGGAATCATAGCCGTTCGCCACCCAGAGCATCTGCGTCGTGCTTTATCTGCCGGTAATGCAGCCTACTTGACGCAAAGCGCGGAACGCGAGCCTTGGCACTACACGCCCGAAGCGTCCAGGCGGGCACGGGGAGTGGAATTGTGGGCGGCAATCCGTTCGCTGGGACGGAGCGGCCTGCGCGACATGGTGGAACGCAACTGCCGTCAAGCGCGGTTGTTTGCTTCCCGCCTGCGTTCGGCAGGATTTAGCGTACTGAATGACGTGGTCCTAAACCAGGTGCTGGTCTCTTTCGGCGAGCCCGAAGAAACCCGGCGCATCATCGCCGAGCTGCAATCCGAGGGCACCTGCTGGTGTGGTGGGACAGTTTGGCAGGGCCACACTGCAATGCGAATCTCAGTAGCTTCGTGGGCTACAACCGATGAGGATGTGGAGCGGAGCGCCGACGCGATGATCCGGATAGCGAGAACTGTGCTTGCCGGCGCCGCATTGTAACCAGGCTGTAAGTTGCTGATCGGCCTTGCAGCCTGCCCGCGACGTTACACCCAAAATTGAATCACTACATTGAATCGCTACGGGGATGTGACCTCTACTCATTGAATCGGCTGGCCAACTCCACGCCATTGTTCAAGGTGGCCGTGCAAGAGTTTCTTCGCCGCTTACCTTCTACCTAGACTGCAAAATCTTAGAGCTGGCGCAGAGTAGGCCGACCTATCCATGTGTCAAAATGCGCCACAGATCTATCGCTAAGATTTGACGATGCCAAAATGGGAGTTCAGCAAGCATAGAAAATGACCACGCCAGAAGGGCGAAGGCTGTAAGACTTGCAGAAAGCATTAGAATCTGCGCGCGGCGCAAGTCTCTTATCTCTGCTGGCCGACCAGCTTCGTTAATGAACGGTTTGACTGTCTGCCGTCCGCCGTAAACGTTGACGCCACCAAGCTGAACACCCAACGCTCCAGCAAAACCCGCCTCGGGAATTCCACTATTCGGGCTGGGATTTTTGTCTCCGTCTCTCACCATGACCAGGAAGCATTTCCACGGATTTGTGCCGCACATCTGCGCCGCGAGCGGCAACGTCACGAACAACAACCGTGCCGGAATGTAATTCAATACGTCGTCGGCCCTGGCCGAAGCCCAACCAAATTGCCGATAACG
>Ga0070734_10002072_pt1 | contig 26084 bp, 29 predicted proteins | sample Coa_R1_8_FD_66444 | JGI IMG/M metagenome (GOLD analysis project Ga0070734, IMG submission 66444) | Surface soil microbial communities from Centralia Pennsylvania, which are recovering from an underground coalmine fire - Coalmine... | ecosystem: Environmental > Terrestrial > Soil > Unclassified ...
GAGCAGGTAGCCAATCGCGCCCGCGCGCACCGCGCCCACCACTAGCGAATCTTCCAAGACGCTGGTCAAGGCTAGCACTTCGGTCTCCGGCACTTCGCGCCGGATGGCGGCGGTCGCCGTGATGCCATCCATGCCGGGCATCAAGAGGTCCATCAGCACCACATCCGGCTTGAGTTCATGCGCCAGGCGCAGCGCCTCGGCGCCGTCGGCGGCTTCCCCGACGACCTCCAGGTCGGGGTCATATTTGAGGAACAGGCGTAAGCCCTGTCGTACGACGCTGTGGTCGTCGGCCAGGACGATGCGGATGGACATGAGCCTCCCCCTTTTGCGGGTGTCACCACCACCTCCCAAAGTAGCAGCACAAATCCCGCGTTGGCGCGATGTGTCAAGCCTGATCTGGACCCTATACTTGCCCTGGCAGCCGTCACGAGGGCAGCGAGTCACGTCTAGCCGCGCGAAAGCGAGCGATCTCAACAAGGCGTCATCGCTGCTGACCATTGTAGCACAGATCGATACCGCTTGCTCGCGTTTGGCGCGCCTGCCACAGACGCCGTCTCAACCAGCAGACACAAAGGAGCACCACCATGTCATTCTATCAACTGGCTTTGTTCATCCATGTGATGGGCGCGCTCACACTTTTTAGCGCCGTCGCCTTGAACTTTGCGAGTATGCTGCGCATGCTCCAATCGCGCAACGTCCTCCGGCTCAGCGATTGGGCGCGGCTGGGTCTCCAGGCCGGGCGCATCATTCCCATCGCCCTCCTGTTCATTGTCGGCTCGGGCATCTCTATGGTCAGTACCGTCTGGGGCTGGCAAACGCCCTGGGTGGATGTTGTGCTGGCAACCGTGATCGGCCACGGCATTGCTGTCCAGGCCATTGAGAACCCTCGCCTGAGCAAGCTGCATAAGGAAGCGCTGAAAGCTCCCGTTGGGCCAGTGCCTCTGAACGTCCATATGCTGGCGCACGATGAACTGATGTGGACAGTGGACCTGACAGTGACCACCACGACAGTGGGCATCATCTTTCTGATGGTGGTCAAACCTGATCTGGTTCTCTCGCTCGTTGCGGTTGGTATCACCCTGGTGATCGGGCTGGCGCTGGCCGTGCCCTTCTGGCTGACGGACCATGCCCATGTCCATGCCACGCGCAGCGGCATGATCGCCTGAGTGCAGAGACAACCAATGTGCCCGGTATCTTGCCAGGCAATAGTAAGCCACTTGCTTAGGGAAGAAGGAGGACCATGATGGGTCACATTCAGTTATTCGGGAGAGCGTCCTGGCTTGGGCTGCTGGCGCTCTTCCTGGGTGGCATCGGTCTAATCGCGCTCCTGGGCGCCTGCTGCACTCCCGGCGCGGCAGCCGCGCCTGCTCCGCCCCGCGTGTCGCTCACCGTGGAAAGCGGCATCATCTATGTGAGTACCGGGTACGGAACCGGGCCAGGCGCCGTCGCCGGACAAACCACCACCTTTGGGGCCAGCGATGGCGCCCGCGTGGCTGGGGGCGTTTCAGCGGGCTTTCTGGGTGCCAGCTCCGGCATGGTCTATGTCACGCAGCCAAAGCTCTTCCAGGCGTTGCGTGCGAGCGATCACGCTCTGCGCTGGCAATACCCGGTGAGCACCGTGGACGCGCTGGCCGTCAGTGACGAGTCTGTGTATCTGGCCGATTACTCAACTATTGGTGCCGAGGTGGTGGCACTGCGGGCGAGTGATGGGGCGACCCTCTGGCGTTACAAACTCGCGACAGGCATCGTGACACGGCTGGCTGCCGGTGTGGGAATCGTCAGTTTTGTGGCAGGCGGCGCGCTCGTGACCGTGCGTGCCAGCGATGGCTCGCTGCTCTGGCAGCAGGATACACGCTCCCTTTCCGTAACCTCGTTAACCGTCCAGGCAGGGACCGTCTATCTTGATGCCTTCACCTCCGAGGATACATCTGGACAGGTGGAGGCATTGCAGGCGAGCGATGGCTCGCTGCTCTGGCAGCACAAGAGTGACCAGGGGCAGCAGCGATTGCTGGCGGTCCAGAACGGCGTAGCCTATCTGGGCAATGATGCCGCCCTCCTGGCGGTGCGGGCGAGCGATGGCTCGCTGCTCTGGCAGCAGCCCATCAACGGGGCAGTCAACGCGGCAGTGACGGCGGGGAGCAGCGCGGTGTACCTGGCCCTGATGGGGGAGCTGCGCGCCTTCCGCGCCAGCGATGGTGCTCTGCTCTGGCAGCAGCCAATCCAAACATCCATTGATGGGTATACCTATGCGCTGGCTCAGACTGTCGACACGCTCTATCTGGCTGTGGGCGGCCTGCGCCAGGGTTCTGGCTGCGTGGTTACCACCTCTGGCTTCGTGCTCCAGGCCGAGCGTATCAGCGATGGCAAGCTCCTCTGGTCGGCCCAGGGCTAGAGGCTTTTGATAGAAGAGGAACAGGCTATGTACAGCGAACTTCGCACCCCTCGCGTGGTCTTGCGGCCTTATCGGCTGGAAGACGCTGAGGCCCTGCACACAGCCATCCAAGAGTCGCGCGCAGCGTTCGAACGCTGGCTGCCGGGGCTGGTCGAAAACCATCAAACGGCGGAACAGAGCCAGACATTTATTCAGCGCGCCCAGGCGCTCTGGGCACAGCGCGAGAAGTTTCACGGCAGCCTCTGGGAGTCTTCCAGCGGGCGCTTTCTCGGTGATCTTTCGGTGACCACCATTGACTGGAGCATCCCGGCCTGCACTCTGGGCTACTGGCTTCGGCTATCAGCTTCAGGGCAAGGGTACGTGTCTGAGGCGGTTGAGAGGCTTTCGACCTATTTGTTGACGGAGCAGCATATGCAGCGCGTGGCCGTCTGGTGTGAATCCGGCAATCAGGCCAGTATAGCGGTTGCAAAGCGCCTGGGGTTTGTCTATGAAGGCACGCTCCGCAACGCGCACCAGGTCGGTGACCGCCTGTGCGATTTTCAAGTCTACAGCCGCATCCCCAGCGATCAGTAAGAGCGCTAGCGCACTGGCTGCCGCGCCAGTGCGCTCCCCCCTTTAGGGGATGAGAACACCCCCTACCAAAGTAGCAGCGCAAATCGCTCCTTGGCGCGATGCGTGATGCCTGGCCCGAACCCTATACTTGCTCTATCAGGAGTGAACAGGGAGCGCTGGGGCCAATCGCACACCCCAGCCTGCCGAGAGCGCCTGACGGTAGCAGTCACATAAGGACGTGACAAGAAATCGGCTCTGGACCAGCTGCTGAAGAGGGGAGGCTCTGCGATGACCGAGCGTATGACACTGGCTCAGTTGCGTGCCCGCATCCGCGCTGGAGCTTATCAAGATGACTTAACCACCCTGGAGGAAAGACGGCTGCTCTTTGTGCGCTGGCTGGTGCGGCAAGGCTGGTTGAACGAGTGGACGGTGGCGGACGAAGTCAGCCAGGAAGAGCGGGAGGGGGCCAACTATGTTGAATCGCTCTAAGCCTGCCTGCGGTCAGCGGCGACGCCAGGTTCCCTTGCACCGCCAGCGGCGCGTTGGCGGCATCACCTCAAGAGTGGTGACACCTGCGGAGGGCGTTGGGACCTGCTCAGCGCCTCAGGCTCCCAGTGATCACCTGGCAGTTGGTATCCCCGAGTTCATCGAGCAGGTGAGCGCCACGCTGCTCACACTGGCCCCTTCACAACGGAATTGGTTCAGCGCGAGCCTGTCCGTTCCGCTGGAGGGGCATGCGAACTCAGACCGGTATCCTCCCATTCAGGTTTTCCTGATTGCGGACGTGCGCGGCTACACCCGCTTCACGCTGGAGCAGGGAGACGAAGCGGCGGGACGGCTGTCCTGCCGGTTTGCCCATCTGATGCGGCTGGGCGTTACGCCGCTGGGCGGGCGACTACTGGAGCTGCGTGGCGATGAGGCGCTGGTCTGCTTTGCCTCGGCCAGGAACGCGCTTCGCGCCGCCGCGCACGTGCAGTGGCAATTCGCGCTGGCAACCGCCGAAGACCCCCGGCTGCCGATGCCGGTCGGCATCGGCCTGGACGCGGGGGAAGCGGTCCCGGTGGAAGGAGGGTTCCGGGGAACTGCTCTCAATCTGGCGGCACGGTTGTGTAGCTTGGCTGGCCCGGGCGAAATCTTCGCCAGCGAAGCCGTCATTCATCTGGCCCGCAGGGTCGAAGGGCTGCGCTATCAGTCCTGGGGGCAGGCGGCGCTCAAAGGCTTTCCTGAGCCGGTCAGCGTGATGGTGGTGCAGACAGACACCACCATCACGGGTCTGGTCAACCAGCAGGACCTGGTGAGAGCGAGGAGCGCATGATTCGTGTATTGCTCGTCGATGATCAGCCGGTGGTGCGCCGGGGGCTGGGGCTGCGCCTGCACCTGGAGCCGGACATGGACGTGGTCGGCGAAGCCAGAACCGGCCAGGAGGCGCTCAGCCTGGCCCAGGCGCTGGCCCCCGACGTGGTGCTGATGGATGTCGAGATGCCCGAGATGGACGGCATCCAGGCCACCACTGCGCTACGGGCCCTGCGCTCACCGAGCGCCGTCGTCATGATGAGCATTCACGATGATCTGTCCACACGCACACAGGCGCAGGCGGCAGGAGCCGTCGCGTTTGTGACCAAAAACGGCATGACCGAGGAGCTGCTGGCTGCCATTCGCCAGGCTGCCGGGCAGGTAGAGGCCAGCCAGGGCTAACAGAAGGGCACTACAACTCATCCTGAAGCTCCAGCTGCTCCTGGTTGAAATGCATCTGAGACACACGAAGAGAAAGGAAACGCACCATGGCAACCATTACCCACACATCACAGCCAGCCACTTCCTCATCGGCGCTCAAACAGTGGATCACGCGCCATCCCGTGCTGGCCTATATCATCCTGGCCTATGTTGTGTGCTGGACCATCTTCCTCGTCCCGCTGTTTTCTCAGGAGGGGATTGGCCTCCTGCCTTACGACATACCCTTCCTCCCCTTTGTGCTGCTGGCCTCCGTGTTTGGGCTGGCTGGCTCGGCTTTGACAGTGACGGCAGTGGTTGATGGGCGAGCTGGCGTTCGCGCGCTGGCGAGCCGCTGGGTGCGCTGGCGCGTCGGCGTCCACTGGTATCTGATTGCCTTCTTTGGGCCGCTGATCCTCACACTGGCCGGGATCAGCGTCGTCTATGGCCTTGCTCCCATTGGTGCGCTCTCGCAGCAGGGGCCAGCGCTAATCGGGTACGTGATCCAGGTGGTGGTGGCGGCTGCCCTGGTCAACCTCTGGGAAGAGACTGGATGGGGTGGCTTCATGTTTACTCGCTTGCAGCCACGCTACGGGGCCCTGGGGGCCAGTCTCCTGGTCGCCCCCTGTATGGGCGGCATTCATCTCCCGCTGCTCTTCATCTCTGGCGCTGTGACGACGACCCAGCTTTCGCCGGGTCTCCTCCTCTTCGGCATACTTGAGCTGCTGGTGCTGCTTGCGGTCCCTTTCCGGGTACTGGCCGCCTGGCTCTACAATAACGCTAAGGGCAGCCTGCTCATCCTCGGTCTGTTCCATGCCTCGTTCGATGCCACAACAGGGTCGGTGCTGGTGCCCCTGCTCTTGCCCAAGGGCGTGGACACCACCGTCGAACTGCTCGTCTCCCTTGCCGTAGCAGCGGTGCTCTTGGCCCTCTTTACTCGCCGTCGGCTCGCCTACCAGCCGATCTCTGACCTTCAGCCAGTGCCACCGGCGAAGTAGGTGAGCGAAGCCACCACAAGGGCTGCGCCTCATCTGGCAGCGCAGCCCAAGTACCTTGGGAAGCCAGTTTTTCCAGACAAGAATACCGCTTGTCTCAACCAGAAAGATGCAGGTGTCTCCTGCAAGAAAGGTGCATCATGTTGGCACAATATCTCAGGCGCCTGGCGGGTTCGGCGCTCACAGCGGGCGGGGTGCTCTGGATCATCCTGTATGTGAACATCATCATCATCGGGGTCATGACCGGCAAGTTGGCGCCTACGCCCGATGCGCACTCGCCCCTGCTCGTGCGCGTCAGCATCTGGTTTCTGCCCATTTCGTCGCTCATCCTGGGCGTGGGTCTGCTCGGTCTGTTTGCCCGACTGGAAGGCCGCGCCAGGGGGCTTGGCATCACAGGTGTGGTGTTTGCGTCCCTGGCGCTTGTGCTGGCCCTGGGCGACCTGGTCAATCTCAGCGGCATCTTCGGCTTTAGCGACGGACTCAACAGTCTCTTTGGCGGCTTTGCGGCGTTTGCGGCGAGCATCGGGACGGGCTTCCTGGGCTGGGCAGCGCTGCGCGCCCACGCGCTGTCACGTCCACTCGCCTGGACGCTGATCGTCATCGGCCTCACTACTATCCCGGTGCTCTTTGCTACGCCGCTGCCCATCGGCCCCGACTGGGCTACCGACTTTCTGGCGTTCTTGCTCAGTGGGATCGCCTACACCTTTGTGGGCCTGCGGATGCAATTGGCGCATCAATCGGCAGAGGAAGCAACCTCCAGCGCCCCGCCCCAGTTGGCAGGACACCTCAGATAGCGAGGCGAGCACTGGCCCGGGCCGCGCGGCCCGGGCCAAATCTTCCCGAGGCGGCCAGGGTCCGCCACCACCGAATAGGGCGGCGCCCTTCCTCGGTTTCCGTGGTACAATAGGGACAGTCAACCACACGCTATTGCTCACCTTGGCCCTACCCTGATCCTGGAGCGCTACGCCATGACCATCGAACAGAAACAAGCCGTATCTCTTGAGCAGGCGAGCGTGAAAACGGAACGGCTGCCTGGGCGCTGGTTCATGGTCGCGCGTGTCATGTGGACAGGGCTTGCGCTACTGGCGTTGGGCCTCTTCATCGTCAGTATTCCCTCGTATTTTGCCTACCTCCTGTCGGTCTGTCATGGCACTTCTCAATACTGTTCTACGAGCGACCTGCTCACCCCGGCTGGAGTACAGGCATTTGAGCAGATTGGACTTTCTCTTCACTTCTACGCGGGGTTCAAAGTAGCGCGCAATCTCGTCTTCATCCTGGGCTACTTCACGATGGCTGGCGTACTCTTCTGGCGCAGACCGGATGATCGTCTGGCGCTCATTGCTGCCTTCGCTCTGATGACCTTTCCGTTCACCTTCACTGGCGGCATGCTTTCGTCTCTTCCGGCCATCTGGTGGCTACCCAGCCACTGCATAAACTTTCTCGGCGCGGTCTCCCTCGCCCTCTTCTTCTATCTCTTTCCTGATGGGCGATTTGCGCCCCGCTGGATACGGTGGTTCCTGCTTGGGTGGGTCCTGTATGAGGGAATGCGCCTCTTCTTTCCATCCTCCTCGCTTAATCCTTTCATCCGCTTCTCATTGCTCAATCTGGTGACGCTGGTGGGCTTGGTCGGCAGTGTGGTAGTTGTCGTAATCTATCGGTATCGGCGTGTCTCTAGCATGGCAGAGCGACAACAGACCAAGTGGGTGGTCTTTGGGGTATCTTTGGGCGTTGGTGGTTTCCTCGCTGTGGTCGTGCTGACCAGTCTCTTGTCCTCACTCTTCTCCCCCGATACGGTCCTCTCGTTGGGCAGCGGGGCTGCCCTCTATCTCTTCTTGCTCTTCATCCCGCTCTCGATTGGCATCGCCATCCTGCGCTCGCGCCTTTTTGACATCGATTTGTTCATCAACCGCACCCTGGTCTATGGCATCCTGACCGTCAGCATCGTCGGGCTGTACGTGCTGGTGGTGGGCGGACTGGGGGCGCTACTCCAGGCGCAAGGCAATCTCCTGCTCTCGCTCCTCGCAACTGGCCTGATCGCGCTTCTCTTCCAGCCCTTGCGCGTCCGCTTTCAGCGTGGGGTCAACCGCCTGATGTATGGGGAGCGCGACGACCCTTACAGTATCATCTCTCGCCTGGGCACACGCCTGGAGGCCGCCCTGGTTCCCGATGCGATTTTGCCCACTATCGTCGAGACAGTAGCGCAGGCGTTGAAGCTGCCGTATGCCGCGATTGAAGTGCAAGAAGGCGAACAGATACGCCTGGCCGCGAGCTATGGCGCGGCGATGCCCCCGTCGCTGCGCGTCCCTTTGCTCTATCAGCAGGAAACCATCGGGTACTTGGTGCTCGCCTCGCGCAGCCCTGGCGAGACATTTACCCGCGCTGACCATCGCCTGCTCGGTGATCTCGCCCACCAGGCAGGTATTGCCGCGCATACCGTTCGCCTCACGGCTGATCTGGTGGAATCGCGCGAGCGGCTGCTGCTGGCGCGTGAGGAGGAACGTCGCCGCCTAGCGCGGGAACTCCACGATTCCGTTTCCCAGGCACTCTATGGTATTTCGCTGGGGGCACATACCGCACGCAAAGCGCTCGAACGCGACCCGGCGCAGGTGGCTGAGCCGCTGGACTACGTGCTCTCATTGGCCGAGGCCGGGCTAGCCGAGATGCGCGCCCTGATCTTCGAACTGCGCCCGGAGTCGCTGGAGCAAGAAGGGCTGGTGGCAGCGCTGACCAAACAGGCGGCGGCGCGGCGTGCCAGACACCAGATCGTCGTTTCGACGGAGTTGTGCAATGAACCCGATCTGGCCCTTCACGCCAAGCAGGAACTCTATCGCATCGCGCAAGAGGCACTGCACAACACGGTCAAGCACGCCCGCGCGCGCGAGGTGACGTTGCGCCTGGCACAGACGGCTGAGGGCGTCACGCTGGTGGTCCACGATGATGGCGCGGGCTTCGATACGACGGCCTCCTTTCCCGGCCACCTTGGGCTGCATTCGATGCGCGAGCGCGTCGCCAGCCTGGGTGGAAGTTTGCAGATTGAAAGCGCCCCGGGCCAGGGCACAACGGTCCGCGCGCACCTGCCCGCTCAGTCTGCTGCAGACTGAGCGGAACAGGCGCGCCAACAAAGCGCTTCAATCACTCACCTGGGCGGGCTTCCCTGCGCGCCGCTGACGCTTGCGCCACCAGCGCAGTGGCACGCGCACCGGCGTTGCCATCAGATAGAGCATCGTGCGCGCCCCAGCATTGAACCAGACATTTTTCGCTGCTGCCCACTGCATCTTGCGATCTACACAGACGGCCCGGATTTCTACTTGCGCTGCCTTGACGCCAAAATAGGCCGCCAGCGACTTCAGCGTGTGATGCCACAGATGATCTTCATACCGGGAAAACCCCAGGCGAAACATGAGCTCATAGATCGGGTCGTTGGTGCGCAGCAGCGCCTGAACCTGGGCCACCGTCCCATCATCCTCTTCAGCGGCGCTGAAGGTAATCCAACTGGCAAAAACATGGCCCTCCGGCATCATAAACGTAAAGGACTCTTCGTCAGCGTAGAGGACGAAGACCCCCGTCGAGATCGGCAGCACCCCGCCCGGCGCGGCGTTGATCAGGCCCACCGCGCCGGGGCCAAGGCCAGCGCGCGGCCCATAGAAGTGGTTGCCTCTGGGCCAGAACTCCGGAAAGTGTTCCTTCCAGACGGTGATAACGCCGCTGGGCAGCACCTTCGCGCCGCTGAGGCGCACGCGGTAGGTTTTCTGCCAGAGCGGACCAAAACCCTGCAAGGGACCGACCAGATGTTTGCCCTGCACGTTCAGATTCAGAGCGCCGCTGGGAACTGGCCCCAGCTTCAATGACGAGACCTTGCGCGCCCAGAAGTCGGCATCGCGGGGTGCGCCCTCGTCAGGAGTGCTGTTTTCCTCTTCAGAGGAAACCGATGAAGACCACATGGGTCATCTCCTTTCGCGTTTGAAACCCTGAAGCACCTCAGAGCATATGGGCTGCTTCCAGCGCTTCGGCCTCGCCATCAAACAACCGGATGGCATCGTTCAGCCGGGTCAGTTCAAAGATATGCCGATAATGCTCGCTTAGCCCGCAGGCCCAGAGCTGCTGCCTCTGGCGGCGGATGCGGATGAGCAGCGTGACGAGCAGGCCAATGCCGCTGCTGTTCATATACACCAGCTTGCTAAAATTCAAAAGCACAACGCGGGTCGTTGGACGGCTGGCCTCTGCATAGGCGCTCATTAGTGCCTGTTCGGCAGAACCTGTCACCTCGCCCTCCAGGTCGATGATGCTCGCCACGTCGCTGGCCTGACGAACACCAACCTGCGTGTTCGCTCCATACATGCGCGTTCTCCTTGCTGCTCAAGTGTTTGCAATAATGCCTGATGGGTATCGAACTCCTGTGTGCTGATCGTGGCGCATCCGATGCAAGGTCACCAGGGTGATATCATCCTCTTGCTCCCAGTCCGGCCCGGTGAAGCTGGCGAGCTGTTCCAGCAGGCACTCGATTGGACTGGCCGCATCGTTTTGCTCGCGCAGGCACAGCATCAACCGGGGGAAGCCAAACATCTCGCGCTTCGGGTTGTGGGCCTCCACCAATCCATCGCTGTGGAACAATACGCGCTCGCCTGGCTCCAGGGTCGTCTCTTGCTCTTCATAGGTCATGCCGGGCAAGAGACCTAATGGCATGCCGGTGGCGTGCAGTTCAGCCGCGTACCCCGACTGGTGCCGATAGGGCAGATCGTGCCCGGCGTTGGCATAACACAGATGCCCCGTTGCTGGATCAAGGATGGCATAGAAGCAGGTCACGAACATCTTCGATGGCATATCCGGGCAGAGGAGATTGTTCGCCCGCGCCAACGCCTGACCCGGCGGAACTCGCGCCTGGGCTGAAGAACGCAAGATGCTGCGCGTGGTTGCCATCACCAATGCCGCCGGGACCCCTTTATCGGTGACGTCGCCGATGACCAGCCCCAGCCGTCCATCCTCAAAGAGGAGGAAATCGTAAAAATCGCCGCCTACTGCTCTGGCTGGCTGATAGTAGGTTTCCACCTGCCAGCCAGGGAGCGTCGGCGGATGCTTCGGCAGCAAGGTGTGTTGGATGTCCCGCGCCACACGTAGCTCTTGCTCGATGCGCTCGTGCGCGCGAAACGTCGCTTGCTGTTTGCGCACCAGTTGCGCCACCCGCACGGCTGGGGCAATCTGCGTTGCCAGGGAGTGCAACAGCCCACGATCATCGGTGGAGTAATCCTGCTCGCTCAGGCGGGGTCCCAGGTTGAGAAAGCCGACGATCTCGCCCTGGCTCACCAGCGGAATTGCCAGTCTCACCCCTTGTGCCTGAAGGGTCCGCAGCGCGGGTGAATCCAGGCGTAGGCTGTTGATCTCGACTGCCCCGGGAGCGCTCAGAATGTAGGCAACAAGCGGGTCGTTGGGAGCGATGGAAACCGGCTCAACCGATGGCTGGCATGTTCCCGAACCCATAGACGCCCGCGGGACCTGCGTTTCCGAGGGTCTGGGGTGGACCTGTGTGCTCATCCGGGCCGCCTCCGCATCTGACTCATACACCACCTCGCCAGCGCTACCGGCACAACGGCGCTCAAAACCAGGGTGCCAACCAGAACCCACCGAAAGAAACTCAGGGCAGACAGGACCGGTTCAAAACGAGACATCATCGGCTTTGCTCCTTCTTTGCTTCCCCCGGCTTCGCTAGTGAGAGAGGAGGATGAACATGACCAGCAGAGGCGTCAGGATGATGATGCCCAGCAGGACGCCTATCCCTGCCAGCGCCAGCCGCCCCTTGGGATGACCCAGATTGATCGTCCAGCCAGGGCTGAAACGCTTGGGTACCCAGAGCGCCGGATTCTGCGGATTGACATAGAAGACGCCCAACTTCCAGGCGCCGGGCTCCTCGTGGGACATCTGCTCTTTCATGGCTGCTGCTCCTTTCCGCAGCAGGCTCGGCCAGAGCCGCTCTAGATCGGTGAAGAAATGGTTGCTGACCCATACTCGTCTCAGGCCGAACCCCTTGAGGGAAGATGCCCCGGCGTTGCGCGCCGGGGCGAACACTTACTGGTGAAAAGCCGCGTGCTGGACCGGCGCGCCACAGGTTGGGCAGAACTGCGCGCTCGGCTCTTGAACGGCATGCCCATTGGCGCACACCGCGACGGCAGATGCCTGCGCCTGCTGGTAAGCCGATGGACCCGATGGATGCCCGATCCCCGGCTGCTGGTAGGCATGCGGCCCCGATGGATAGGCTTGCCCCGCTTGCAGCGCGCTGGCCTGGGCGGGCATGCCCGGCTGCACCGTCCCATCCGGGTTCCCGTTGTACCAGGGTGCCGCTGCGACTGGCTGATACCCCGGAGGGCTGGAAGGCTGCCCGATAACCGGCGCTGAGAAGCCTGTCTGTGGCAGCATCCCCGGCATCGTCCCCGCGCCGGAGTTGTAGCCTGTGCCTGCGGGCGCCAGAGCGGGCTGGGCTGACCTGCGGCGCAGCAGCAAGACGGCTACCAGCGTCACGATGATAACCAGGGCCAGCCCTCCTCCAATGCCCCCAACGAGCAGCAGAGAGATGCTAGACGCCGGGCAGTCGCTGGGCGTGGCCTGAGCCTGAGCGTTCCGGAGCAAGGGCTGGATGCCACCAAAGGCCGGGTAGTTCGTGTGCAGCTTGTTCAGGTCGCTGGCCGCGTTGGTGAAGTGGCAGGGGCTGCTGGCATAGTACTCGTTGACGGCTTTCGTCCAGAGTGTCTCAAAGGCGCCCTGGCCGCTGTTGTTGACGCCCGCCTGCCGAATGTAGCTCTCTGCCACGCTGCTAGAAACCAGCACGCTGACGCGCCCGGTTTCCGACCCCTGGTCGACGAAGCCAATCACGCGCCCCTGGTCATCGACGACGGACCCGCCGCTGGACCCGTGATTGGAGATGGCGCTGGTTTCGTAGTAGAGCGTGCCGGTGGCCGTCTTTTGCGCGGTGATCTGGCCAGTCTCCACCGTGGGGGTCAGCAGGCTGCTGATCGTGCCCGCGTCGCTCTGGGACGGATTGTACAGGGGCAGCCAATCGCCGGTCCCGGCGCCGCCGTTCTGGGTCACCTGGTCGGCATCGCCCGGGAAGGCAATGGCCGTGATCGTTTCGCCAGTGCTCACGTCGCTGGCCTGGGCCATCGTCAGGTTAGGCATGTCTTGCGCGCCCACCTGGATGATGGCTGTGTCTTGCTGGTCGACGGGTGAGCTGGTGACAATGCGCGTCACCGGGTAACTGATCGCCGCTCCGGTGGCCTCCAGTTGGCCGGTGTAGCCGGTGGAGAGAAACACGGTCTGGCTGATCGACTGCACAATGATCTGGACCTGGCTGGAGTGATTTTGCAAGAAGTTCAGGACAGCGTTCGGGTCCAGGTTATAGCGCTGGCCGATGTCCTGGCTGGCGGATTGCACGACAAAATCCGTATTCAGCGGGTTGTTGGCCGTTTGATCGGCCACGTGGTCGGCGGTCAGGATATAGCCATCCGGGCTGATAAACGCCCCCGAGCCAGTGGTCGCCCATTGAAACGCCCCGCTTTGGGGGGATACGATGTCGGCGCCGCTGGAGTCGCAGGCGTGGCAAATCAGCCCCCCTTGCAGCGCGCCAATGATCCGGACCACCGCCGGGCTATCAAGCGTGACCGCCTTGCTGGCGCTGGCATCCAGCGCCTGCGCGCGGGCTGCTGGCGTTCCCACGATCGCTGTCGGCAGCGCAGCCAGCATCAAGAGCGCGACGAGCAGGAGCATCTGGAAAGCGGGGCCGAAGCCAGCTTTCCGGTGGCGAGGAAAGAAACGAGACATCGCAAAACCTCCTAGAAATCGAAGACTGAATACATGCTGCAAGGAGCTTGTCTTGCTCTTGCTAGGGCAAGTATAGGGTCCTGGCCTGGCCTGGCACATCGCGCCAAGGGAGGATTTTTGCTGCTACTTTGGTAGGGGCGGCAGCACTCGCAAAAGGGGGAGCACCCAATCCGATGTGTTTTGTGTGCGCTGACAACTGGTGCCTGCAGCCCCAGCCTGCTGATTTTCGCCTGCCTCTGGCAGGGCGAGGGGTAGAAATACCCCTTTTTCCTTTGAAGCTTTTTCCAATCCGGCGAGTGTGGATGCGAGGCAGGACGTTGCAGTCCTATGCCTCAACACGGCCTCGCCCTGTTCATCGTATGCTACCAGGTGGTAAATGAGGGAGCCACCAGCCATGAAATATCTTCTAGTGCTCTGTGCTCTTGTTCTGCTCACCAGTTGTAATACACCGGTGCTGTTTCAGTCACCGCAGCCTTCGTTCTCATCTGGCCCGCCTTCTGCTCCTGCACCTCCTGAGTCGAATATCATTATGTTGGAGAATGCGTGGCCGGGCACCACGGCCTGGATGGTGACGACGCCCGGCTATTCCACGCAGATACAAGCCTACGCCAGCGCTACCTCCGTCAGCGCCGGACAGACGCTAACCTTCTATGCCAGCACCGCTCAGAGAGGAGCACCCTATACGGTGCAAATCTTTCGCCTGGGCTGGTATGGCGGTGCGGGAGGACGGCTCCTCTGGAGCGCGTCAGAAACCGGGCAGGCCCAGGGTGTCTATGATCGACCTCACCAGCGTCTCATTGGCTGCACCACCTGCACTATTGACCCGGTGACGCATCTCGTCCAGGCTAACTGGCAGCCGTCCTTTCGCGTGACGATTCCAGCCGATTGGGTGACGGGCCGCTATGAAGCGAAGTTTACGAACTCCGCCGGGAAGCAGGCGGTCGTCCCATTTGTGGTACGCGGCTCAGCCACCAGTACCGTATCTTGTCATGCTCGCCGACAATACCTCCGAAGCCTACAACGACTGGGGCGGCTATAGTCTCTATCATGGCCTGGATGGGACCGCCAATACCCGTGCCCTGAAAGATTCCTTTTATCGGCCCTACGATAACTCGTTGTTCTCCACCGGTAACGGCTTGCCCTATGAGATTGATGCCATTCGTTGGCTAGAGCGCAACGGCTACGATGTCTCCTATGTCAGCAGCACCGATGTCGATGAGCAACCGGGCCAGGTGCTCTCTCATCGCGCGCTCATCGACGTTGGTCATGACGAATATTGGTCGCGCTCTATGTACAACGGCATAGAGCGGGCGCGCGATGCTGGCGTCAGTCTGGCTTTCCTGGGAGCGAATGATGGGTTCTGGCAGATTCGCTATGAGCCAGATCGCGCAGGCGTCCCGGAGCGTACCATTGTCTGCTATCGCTACGCCAATCTGGACCCCATGTACGGCAAGGACAATGCGCTTGTTACGGTCAATTGGCGCTCCCGGCTGCTGCATCGGCCAGAGAACGCGCTCATTGGCATTGCCTACGCGAATCAGCGCACCCTTTTCCCCAACGCCGCGCCCTGGCGCGTGAATCCAGCAGCCGCCAAGAATCCCTTGCTCGCTGGTACGGGCTTACGTGCGGGAGCAAGTTATGGCTGCAATCTGGTGGGCTACGAGTGGGATGAGGTCTTGAACAATGGCGCTACTCCCAAAGGACTCACGGTGTTGGGAGCATCACCAGTTATGGGCCGTTTGGGAGGGGTTTACACCGCTGATACGGCCTATTATCGTGCCCGCTCTGGCGCGTTTGTCTTCGCCAGCGGCTCGATTTACTGGAGCTATGCGCTGGATGATTTGCGGCTGTGGGATTTCCCCCAGGTCCTGCCGACCTTGCACAGTGACCCATGCCTGGCGCAGAGCCACGCCGTGCCAGGTATTCAGGAACTCATGCGCCATGTCATGCAGGCCTTGCTCAGCTAGCCTGCTGGTTACCAGCGCCAGGCAGCGCGCGCTGCCTGGCGCTCTTCGTTTAATGCACAGCACGATTGATGACATGCTTATCGATCTCATACGCGCCAAAGCCGCCAAGAAGCGCGGCCACAATGGGGTGTCGCATGACACGTCCCAGCACGTCTGGGTGCGCCTCACGCGCGTGCTGGTGCATGGCTGCCAATTGCTGTGGTGTCACTTTCTTGGGGTCAATCGAGGCAAATTCATCCTCATGCGGATTCTCGACCTTTTGGAACCCTCGAATAAATTCTTGTGCCAGCGTGGCTTGTTGCTGTTGATTCAATTGCGCATAGGTGGTTTCGGGGTTCTCATAAGCAAGCTGGCTGCTCGACATCGATTTCTACCTCCTTACAGGAGAATGGCCCAGGAAGTGCACCCTGGACTTTCAACACTGCTCCAGGCACACAAAACTTCAAGAGTGGGGAACAAACTCACAAGCTTCTGGGTTGCACATGAGATGCCAAAGAGGCATCAGGAGGGAAGCGTTTCTTCTAGCGTGGCAGTTTGGCCTTCAGCGTGGGTCTGAGCAAAGCGTTGTTCACCGAGGGTATTTCGCATCGTGGCAGCGGCCCGCTCGACTGGAGGGGCGTCGATGGAAGGCAGTGGTGTTTCAGCGCGTATTCTCCAGGCGGAGGTTAGCCCATAAAGGCGTGCGCCTCGCACCGGGTCAGTGGTTGCGTAGAGGACCAGCAGCCCTTCCAGGCATTCGACCATCCCAAGATGGCTGCGCTCGCGTCGATACATGTGCCAGCTCTGGTGATACAGGCGTTCAGCCTCTTCGATGTCACCGCGCACCCATGCCAGCCGCCCTGTATTGTGGAGAGCAACGGCCATGGTCCACTGATCTGCCATGCGCTCGGAGCGTTGCAGGCTGTTCTGGATGTACTCGCCCGCACGCTCATAGTCGCCCTGGAAGAGGGCGGCTTCTCCCAGATTGTTGAAGGCCAGGGCAATGCCTTTTTGATCTCCTACTTGCTCGAACAACGCCAGGCTCTCTTCGGCGCGGCTGCGTGCTTCGGCAAGCTGGCCTTCGTCGCGCGCTATATCGCCAAGATTCAATAACGCGACGGCCTTGCCTCGTTGATCGCCCTGGCCCTGCTTGATCGCCAGGCTCTCTTCCTGAAGCTGGCGCGCCTGCGCGTAGTCACCGCGTTCCTGCGCCAGGGTGGCAAGGTTGTTGAGCATGATAGCCACGCTGGCATGCTCTTGCAGCGCGCGAAAGAGCGCCAGACCTGCTTCATACTGCCGGGCGGCTTGCCTGAAATCTCCCTGATATTTGGCGACATTGCCACGAAGGTTGCGCGCGCGAGCCTGAAGCTGCTGCTCGCCAAGTTGCTCGGCCAATTGGGCACATTGCTCTGCGCGTACCAGAGCCTGCGCGTAGTCGCTCTGTTCTGCCGCCAGCACTCCGGCTCCGTAGCATGCTTTCGCCTGCGTCAACGCCTGAACGCCGCCTTCTTGTTCCGCTCGTGTCAACAACCGTTCCAGCCAATCGCGTCCTTCAGTCAGTGCGCCCTGCCGGAGCCAGAATCGCCATAACACGCCCGCCAGTTGCAGCGCCTGTTCGAGTTGGCCGTGGTCCTGGAGCCAGCGCAGCGCGGCGCGGAAATTATCTGTTTCTTGATGCAAGCGCTCGAACGCGCTGGCTTGCCCAGGCCCCATGAGGCTCTGGGTCTGCTGTTCGGCCAGCGCGAGCATATAGCTCACGTAGCGTGCGCGCAGCGCTAGTTCCTCCCCAGCCGCAGCCAACTGGTCCAGGCCAAACTCGCGAACGGTCTCCAGCAGGCCAAAACGTACCTCTTCCTGAAGGACCCGTCGTATCAAGCTCTGGGCAATCAGCGACTCCAGGCGCTCCAGCAGGTGAGTTTCTCCCTCGTCTGCCTCCACGCAGACTGCCAGGGCAGCCTCCAGACTGACGCCGCCCGCAAAGATCGATAATCGGCGAAACAACTGCTGCTCTGCTGCGTTGAGCAAGGTGTAGCTCCAGTCGATGGCAGCCCGCAGGGATTGATGGCGTTCGGGCAGATCGCTCATGTGCCCGGTTATCATCTGGAGTGCGGTGGGGCCTGCGCTGGTGCCCAGGCGTTCAAGAAACGCTTCGGGGGGCAGGAGTGGAAAGCGCGCGGCGGCTAATTCAATCGCCAGGGGCAGGCCATCCAGGCGCACACAGAGTTCTGCAACGGTGGGAGCCAGCGCAGGGATGAGTTGAAAATCAGGCTGAAGGGCGCGCACTCGTTGCAGGAACAAGGCTACTGCCCCAAAGTGTTCCAATTCCTCTGGAGCATATGAGGCTGCCAGGTCTGGCACAGGCAAGGGCACAAGGGGAAATAGCTGTTCCCCACGCACGCGCCAGCGCGTTCGGCTGGTTGCCAGCACCTTCAGTTCAGGGCAGCGGCTCAGCAATTCCAGCACTTGGTCTGCCGCGCCAGGAACCTGCTCACAATTATCCAGCACCAGCAGCAGGTGTCGATCACGCAGGGCGGCAATGAGCATTGGTAAGGCTGAACGCTGGCCGCTTTCCTGCAATCCCAGCGTTTGCGCGATGGTCAAGGCGACCAGCCGCGGCTCACGAATGGCGGCCAGCGAGACAAAAACAACTCCATCAGCAAAGGAATCTTCTGCCGTTTGGGCCACTTGAAGCGCCAGCCGGGTTTTCCCGACGCCAGCCGGGCCGGTTAATGTAAGCAGGCGAATAGAATTGCGTTGAAGCAGATGAAATAGACCTGCTTCTTCCCGCTCGCGCGCAATCAAGGGAGAAAGCACGCGAGGTAAGGGGGGTATTTCGAGCGGAGCGGCAGCGGCAGATGGTTGAGGGCGCGCCGCAGCCAGAAAGACCGCCCGCTCTGGCCCGCTCAGGCTCAACGCCTGCGCCAGAAATGCAACCGTATCAGGATGAGGGGCACGACTGAGGCCCCGCTCAAGATCGCTGACCGAGCGGGCGCTGATCCCAGCGCGTTCCGCCAGGGCTTCCTGGGTCAGATTGGCGGCGCGGCGGTGTTGTTTGAGCACTGCGCCAAAAGCGGATGTGGATACCTCTGGCATGCACGCTCCTTACTTATCCACACAGCAGATACATGCGGCATTCTTAAAAAGAAGAAACGATAGCTTGTGCTGCTCTCTGCTCTCAGATTGTACCAAAATTGCGACGATTCTGTGGGTATTCTGTGAGTTTTTCCTGGTGGGCAGGGAGCGTCCAGGAGGATACTGAAAGGGCAAAAGCGCTAGCAGTAGAGGAGGTATCCTTCGATGATGCAATCAACGATTTGTTCCAATTGTAATCAACCCCTACCCGCTGGAGCGGTCTTTTGCGGGAGCTGTGGCGCTCCTCAGAAGCCAGCCCATGCGCAGGATTCCGGAAGCCAGTCGCCCTTTGCCCAAAGCGCAGAGACCGTGCGGGCTGGGATGCCGCCGTCGGGGGGTGAATATGCGCCAACCCAGTTTCAGCCTCCCCCAGCGCCAACGCCGGGCAACGCAGCCGGGCATGATGCCTATGCTTCGCAGTATCCCGCTTCGTCGCTTCCATCACCGTCATATCCCTACGCATCTGGCCCACAAGGTCAGATGATGCCGCCCCCGCCAGCCTACGCGCCGGGACCACCGCCAGTGGTGAATCCTGGCGGCGGAGTCGCGCCCTGGGCGCAGCCGCCGAAGAAGCGCAGCGGTATGAAAATTGCACTCGGCTGCCTGGTGGCGCTGGTTCTGGTGGTTGCGGTGCTGGGTGGTGGGGGCTATCTGCTGGTGAGAGCGTTGGCCTCCAAGAACGGGTCTCCATCTCATCAGAACACCGGGCCTTCGGGAGCAGGAAGCACACCGGGAAGCAGCTCAAACCCTGGCGGCACATCGTCGGGAACGCAGACGCTGAATGCGATCAATCGCCAGGCGATCTATGCTGGGGCAATGGTCACGATTTTGAGCGCCGAAGAGGCGGCGTCGCTGCCGGAGCACCAGGAATCAGACCCCACGAAGTACGCGTTGGAGGTGCAGGTCAAGGTGAGCAACCAGACCAGCCAGACCATTTACCCTACGATCACAGCGCTCACCCCAGACGGCAGCACCTACGAACTGGAAAGTGCCAGCCCGGCGAGCTTCGATGTCTCCTGGGCTGCAATCGGCGTGGTAACTGGCTCCTGGTTTTTCGATGTGCCCAGCACCAGCAAGGTAGGCGATTTCCAGATACAGATTGGCAGTGCGACAGATGCGCTGGTGACGGTTCCGCTGACGGGAAACTATGACCCCAATCAATGGCAGCAGGTAACTCATCAGATCGGCCAGACTGTGACCTATGATAATGGGAAGATCAAGGGGACCGTTACGCAGGTCGTCGTCGGACTCTGGTCACCTGGCTACCAAGCGCCAAAAGGTATGCGTTTCCTCTTGATGTATCTGCACGTGACGAATAGTACCGCCTTGTCGATCAATGTCGGGGATGGCACGCCGCCGCAGTATCTCCTCGTCTTCCCTAATGGAGACCGCAGCCAGCCAACAGACCTCTACGGCTCGCTGATCGATGCCGTGGTCGCTGGTGGCGAAAGTAAAGATGTTGGCTATGATACCTTTCTGATTCCGACGGCTCCCGCCCCTTACGTGCTGGTGTTCCTGAACCCTGATGGCTCGACTGCCGGGCAGGTGAATCTGGGGACGATCTAGCCCTCAGATCGCCCAGCTATCAGTTTGATGATGAGAACGCGCCGAAAAAGAGGCATCAGACAAGAGCCTCTTTTTCGGCCCGCTGGCACGTATGGGCGAAACAAACGGAATGGGCCGGTGTGGACCTGAGGCGAGGCGCTACGTGCCGGTTGCTTCGACACGCTGTAAAAATGCCTCCAATACCTGCAAATAGCGCTCGGTCTCTTCTGTGTGGGGCATGTGGGAACTGTGCTCAAAGAGCACCCATTCTGAGCCAGGGATGCGCTGATGAAGCGTTTCGACGATGAGGGGCGTGGCTTCGTCGTATCGGCCTGAAAGGAGCAGCGTTGGAACGCCGATCTCATGCAGGTGGTTGGTAATATCCCAGTCTTTCAGGGTGCCAATGACGTGGAACTCGCTGGGGCCGTTCATGGTTGCATAGACTTCTGGGTATTTGTTAAGTTGCTCGAATGTCCGCATAACAGAATCCGGCCAGGGGTCGAGCCGACAGACATGGCGACGATAGAAGACCAGCATGGCGTCCTGATATTCTTGGGAATCGGTTGTGCCTTGTTGTTCATGCTGCAATAAGGTGTGCTGGACTTCTGGCGGCAACTCGGCCCGCAGGCGGTCGGCTTCGCTGACCCATTGGGTCATGCTGCCGGGCGAATCAGCGACGATGAGACTGACCAGGCCGCCGGGCTGTGTCAAGGCGTATTCCATGCCCAGCATCCCGCCCCAGGATTGACCGAGGATGTGCAGGCGATCAAGCCCCAGCGCCTTTCTGACCGCGCCAACTTCTTCAACATAGAGGGGAACGGTCCACATGGGAGGGTTGTGCGGGTGGTCAGAGTTGCCTGCCCCGAGTTGATCGTAGAAGATGACACGCCGCCCGGTGTTTGCCATGGCTTCCAGGGGTTCCAGATAGTCGTGCGTGGCTCCGGGGCCGCCATGCAGCACTAGTAAAGGAAGCTTACCTGGCTCTTCGCCGCTGCCAACGATGCGGTACCAGGTGCGATACCCATGAAAGGGGATGTATCCTTCGGTTGTGGGGAGTTGTTGCACTATCTACCATCCTTTTCCATGCGTTGATTGCCAATCCGCGTTTTGCCGGTGTGAACTATTGTACCAGGGCCGGGAATCTTTCTCTCCCCAGGAAATCTGCCCACTTCCAGCTTTAGTCGCGGCGTGGCCGTTTCGCGTCTTGTGCGCATAGACAACTGCGCTATACTGAGCGCACGAGCTTCTTTTTTGGAGGGTGCGTTCTCGATGACTTCGCCAACAGATGCTACCCCTATTCCCAAGCCCACGCTGCCAGAGATACTGCTGGCGGCGGGCGCTCATTTGAGCAGCTTTGTCGCGCCGTTTCTGGCCCCACTGATTATCTGGCTGATTACGCGCAAGTGGCTGCCCTTTGTTGGGCGACACGCCAGGCATGCCCTGGTCACGCACCTGCTGACGCTGCTGGCGATCGGCGTATTGGGGTCGGTGGCTGTCCTTGTGTTTGTTTTATTTCTGGGGGGCACGATCTCTGTGCCGCCTACGGGTGGGGGTCTCGAACTGGTCTATTTTATTGTGTTTGTGGTGTTTGCCGTGGCAACGTTTCTGGCATGGGTGTTCGGCCAGGTAAGCTGCGTCATCAGCGCTATTCAGGTGCTGCGCGGAGCGCCTGTCCAATCTTTCTGGCAGAAGCGCCGCCAGAACAAACCTTCGCAATTGTAGAGCAGAGGCTCAATACGTTGGCCTGCGCCTGATCTGTCCCATCTTCTCTACCTGTTCTAAGAGATAGGAGATAGCACAGATCAGGGTTTTTTGTTTTGCTTTCTTGCCTAAGTCCTCGATGTCCTCTTTGGCATGGCTCAGGGGGTGAGAACAATGGTGACCAGGGAATACGGAGGAATATCCTCTGAAAGCGTGCTTCCAAATGCCGGGTCTGGTGTTTGCTGAATGGCGTTACCGCTCTTGCCATACGAGTAGATGGTTGCGGTTGAGGCGGAGTGATACCCTGGCAGAGCGAAGGAGACGTTATAGTTCGTGCTGGGGTCTTTGTTGATCAAGAGTATCGCCAGCCGACCATCTTGTTGTTTCACCGCGTGGACGCTCAGCAGCGGTTGGCTGGATGAGGCCGAAAGCATCTGATCTCCGCTGTGCCCCAGCCTGGTTAACATTTGCATTCCATAATAGGATGGGAAAGGCGTGTCCAAAGAGGGTTCGCTGATGCCGCTGCTTGATTGGCCGCTGGAGAGTACACCGTAATCCCCATACTGGGTATCCCCATACAAGGCAGGGCTATTGTTCTGGCCGGTGGTGATGCTGTTATGGATATCCCACCAATCGACATTGGCAACGCCGTTTTCCAGCCAATTCATATAGTTATCGGCAAGGAACAAGGCATTGACTGGACTGGTGGTTTGTTTCCCAGGGTTGAATGAGACCGAGTTTGTTTCGGTCACCATGATACCCACCTGGCTGGCGTGGCTGCCGCAATATTGCTTGATGCGCGCCCGCAGCGTAGAGACCATAGAGGCAATCTGGCTGGTGCTGTTGAGCAGGCCCGCGTCTGATTCTTGCTTGGGGTCCTGGGGATACCAATGCACGTCGACGAAGTTGATCGCCTGACATGCAATGGAAAGAACATTGCGGTTCCAATCCGGTTTAAGGCCGTCAGGCCACCTGCCTGGCGCGGTCAGCACGACTCCGACCTGAATCGAGGGGTCAGCATCCTTCATGGCATGGATAAAGGCGAGGGCGTTCTGGGCATAAGCCACCGGGCCGGTCTGTTTATGCAGATCGACTTCCCAGCGCGAGCCATAGGTGCCATTGCCATAGATTTCGTTGCCAATCTCCCAATAGCGCACACCGTAGTGTTTGGTGATGTTGGCATATTTCACCCAGTCCGCCGCTTCCTGCGGGTCTCCCCCGGCTGTGCCAGCCGCGTTTGATCCATAATTGACTGTCAGCATGGCTTGCGCGTCGGTTTGTCGCGCAACGCCCAGGAAGGCGTCAAACGTGTTGCTTGGATTGACGTACCCTCCCTGCCCAGCGGTGAGCGAGTTGGTGCGCCAATGATAGGCGTCGGCGGTGGAACCGCCAGGAAAGCGCAGCATGGTGGTTCCAGCCTGCTTGAGCAGGGAAGGAAGGTGAGGGTCGAGGAGTTGACTGTCCCATACAGCGGTATTCATGCCAAAGGCGGTTTCAGGAATTGTTCCCAGCGGGGCATTGGCCTTGACCGTGACCTGGACAGCGTTGCTGGCCGAGACGTTGCCGCCCTGGCTGGTCGCCAGCGCAAGCAGAAGCGCCAGCGCATAAAGGAACGAAGAGGCGATGTGGCGCGCCTTGAGAGTCGTGAGCATGCGTTTAAAAAACCTCCGATGCATCCCTGTTACCCAAGATAAAAATGGGAGGGCTGAGCTTGTATGGTTTTGGGGACTCGTTCCGAAACCGATACCGTGATCGATCACGGTATCGGTTTCGGAACGAGTATAGGGGTAGAAGAAGAGGTTGTCAAACCTCTTCAGAGAGGCGCGTCCCAACGCTGTATTTTGAGAGATACGAGCTTTTTGACGGGAGGAATGCGCTTGCCCAGATGCCGGCGAGCCGAGTAGAATCGGTAAGCGGTAGTTCTACGCACATTTAGTTTGCGAACGAGAGACGAGGAAAAGATGAAGTTGCTCACGTTAGATCACAGTACGTTGATTGTCAGGAACCTTGAGCAGTCAAGAACGTTCTATAGTGAGGTGCTGGGATTGGAGGAAGTGCCGCGCCCAAGCACCTTCAACTTCGCGGGTCTCTGGCTCCAGGGGTCGGGGTTTCAAATCCATTTGATCGACGCCCAAGATACGTCGGCACCTTCAGGCTTTGGGGTGCCACGCGAGGCAGCGCGCACGGGCCGGGGCCATCATCTGGCGTTCGAGGTAGCTGATCTGGAAGAATGTCTGGCGCACCTCGCTGCTCATGGTGTCGAGGTCATCGGAGGCCCTATGCCTCGCGGAGATGGGGTGACACAGATTTTTGTGGAAGACCCCGACGGCCATTTGCTGGAGTTCTTCACCTGGGAGCCACGCTAGCCGCACCCTTGTGAGCGATGAAGGGGGTAGGGACAGGAACATCCTTACCCCCTTGCGGATTATTCTGTAACGAAATTGCGGCCAATGGCGGCGGCAACGGCATGCGCCGTTGGCATGAGTTGGCTGAATTGGTCGATGGTCTGAGATTGCGCGCCGTCTTTGAGGGCTTCGTCGGGATTGGGGTGCACTTCGATCAGCAGCCCATCAGCGCCAGCGGCGATGGAAGCCAGCGAAAGCGGCGTGACCAGATCGCGTCGCCCGGTGCCCTGGCTGGGGTCGGAGATGACCGGCAGATGAGACAGGCGCTTGATGAGCGGAATCGCGCTGATGTCCATGGTATTGCGGGTGGTCTTCTCGAACGTGCGGATGCCGCGTTCGCAGAGCATGACATTGGGGTTGCCTTGCGAGAGGATATATTCAGCGGCCAGCAGCCATTCTTCATACGTTGCCGACATGCCCCGTTTCAGCATCACCGGCTTGTTGACTTTGCCGACTTCATCCAGCAGCATGTAGTTGAGCATATTGCGCGTGCCAATTTGCAGGATGTCAGCATAATGGCAGACCAGATCGACATCGGTAGGAGTCATGACCTCGGTGATGACGGCCATGCCAAATTCCTCGCGGGCTTTTGCCAGCAGCTTCAAACCAGGCTCGCCCAGCCCACGGAAGCTGTAAGGCGAGGTTGAGGGCTTGAAAGCGCCGCCGCGCAGGATGACCGTGCCCTGCTTGCGCACCGCTTCGGCGGTGGTCATAAGCTGCTGCTCAGTTTCGACGGTGCAGGGTCCGGCCATCATAACAACACCAGGGCCACCGATGGGAACCACGCCTCCGGCTACACAGGCCGCAGGCACCTCGATAACGGTATCCTCAGGATGAAACTCCCGGCTGGCAAGTTTATAGGGCTTGGAAACGATCAAAATGCGATCAACGCCGGGCAACCCTTCAAGGGCTTCGCCAACCGAGGGATTAATGCCGCCAGCGGTACTGCGTGTGCCGGATGGACCAACCGCGCCGAGCACGCCAATCACGGTGAGTTCGGCCCCGCGTGAAAGGTGTCCGCTCAGCCCATGATCTTTCAGAAAGACGAGCACGTGTTCGATTTGCTCATCGGTGCAGTGCTGCTGCATGACGACGATCATGAAAAAAGCTCCTTTTTTAAGCAAACAAAAAAGCAGAGGAGAAAACCTCTGCTTTGCCCAGCATGGGGTGGATTTTTGCTCAGCCCAAATGGTCCACCATCATGCTGGAGGACTAAACGAATAATAGAAGTAAAAGCGAATCTGTTTTTGCGTGCTGAGCATGCCATCATCCTGCCCGTTGTCCGTGGGGGCAATGGGGTTGTTGATGACAGGATTATAGCGGGGATGACGATCTGGTGTCAAGGCTTTTCCAGCCGGGCAAGCGATTTCCGGCGAAATCAGATTGGGCATCCCGTGGCTGTGCTCGGCAAGGGCTGGAAGAAGCGCAAACCGGTGGGCAACTTCGCCCATCGTGAGCGGTGGGGACAGCCGTTCGCCTAGGCCACCGCTCACCGACCGGGCGCTACATTTCTCTCGAAGAGGTTGCCTATCGTGTCCATCAGGATGCGGAGGCGGCCTCTTCTCGTTCTTGCAGGGTCTGCATGCCTGCTCCGGCAACAGGCACAAGCAACTGCCAGCGCTGCGCCAGGGCGATGCCTTTGGTGGTGAGGACAATGCTGCGCTGGCTGTGGGGTTCTCGCTTGAGATACTGCTGCTGTTCCAGGACGGCCAGCGCTAGCTGGATGCTGCGGATGCCCTGGCAACCGACCCACTCGCCAATCTCGCGCACGGTGGGCGGTAGATGATGCGTTTGTGTATACGCATGGATAAAGCAACACATCAGTTGCAGACGAATCCAGCGCTGCTGTTTGCGCATAAAGACACCTCGTAGACTCTGGCATGGAAGGCGCGCTGATGGC
>Ga0070734_10002074_pt1 | contig 26073 bp, 22 predicted proteins | sample Coa_R1_8_FD_66444 | JGI IMG/M metagenome (GOLD analysis project Ga0070734, IMG submission 66444) | Surface soil microbial communities from Centralia Pennsylvania, which are recovering from an underground coalmine fire - Coalmine... | ecosystem: Environmental > Terrestrial > Soil > Unclassified ...
CCCTTAGTGATATGGACCACTCCAGTCACGATGGCACTGGACCGCTGGGCCGTCTTCAGTTTCAAGGCTACGGCGACGTCAGCTACTACGCGACTGCTCCGCAAACCCCCGCTCCCGCCAGCCAGTTCGCGGATCTGGCGGTCGGCCACACCAATACCTTCGCGCTGGGTGAGTTGGACTTCTTCCTCACTGACCAGATCTCGAAGAAGTTCAGCTTTCTGGCTGAAACCGCCGTGTCAGCCTGCCCCTACGGCTGCAGCGGCACGACCAACGAATACGGCATTGAAGTGGAAAGGCTGATGCTCACATACAAACCGAGCCAGTATTTCCAGATGTCGTTTGGCCGGTTTCATTCGATGATCGGCTATTATGACCTCGCCTTTCACCACGCCACGTGGCTTCAGACCACCGTGGACCGCCCGTTCCTATTCGCGTTCGAGGATCACGGAGGAATTCTTCCCATACATAACGTCGGAATTTCCATGCAGGGCAAAATTCCCTCGGGCAGCCTGAATCTTCACTGGGGATTCGAAACCGGCAACGGCCGGGCGTCAAACAATCTGTTTACCGAACCGGTGCAGAGCGCCATCGACGAGAATAACGGCAAGACCTTCGACTTTGCGGCGTGGGCCAAGCCGGATTGGGTGCAAGGGCTGGAGTTCGGCGCCTCCGTTTACCATGATCGCCTGTATCCCGCGAACGCCACACGCATCGGCCAAACGATCGGTTCCGCTCACGTGGTTTACACCGCCGCGGGCAACGAGTTCCTGAATGAGGTGGTGATCGAGAACAACAATCTTCTGGATCTCCATACCACCATCCATACCTCCGGTTTCTATTCACAGGTGTCGCACCGCATGGGTGTTTTCCGCCCTTACTTCCGTTATGAATATCTCAACGTCAACCAGCGTGATCCGATTTTTGGATTCTACGGACGCCGCAGCGGTCCGTTGGGCGGCATTCGTTGGAACGCGGGCGAGTTCACCGCGTTTAAATTGCAGATCGAACATCTATATCGCACCAACTTCCCGGTCACGAATCTGATCACGGGCCAAGTTTCGTTCATGTTCTAAAAACAATGACCATACGCCGCCAGCTCAGCCTCTCCTACCTGGGCATCCTGCTCCTGCTGGCCTGCAACTTGCTCATTTATCTGTGGACGGACACCAAACGGGAGGCGGCCTTTGAGGATCTGCGCCGCGCGATTGCCAGGCAAACTCTGATCAGCTCAATTCAGCAGGAGATCGGAGACTATCAGAAACAAGTCACGCTTCTGAGTCAGGGCGAAGGCGGACTGACGACTCCTTCGCGGGAGGACGCGGACCGTTTCGACAGTAACTTGCACAAAATCGGCAGCGAGCTTCGCCAGGTTGCAGCGCTCACCGCGGCGGACGATAAAGCCAGCATTGAATCGTTTCTCAAAGTCTTTGAGGAACTGAGCACGTCCTGGCGGATCTTCTATCAAAACCTGGGGCAAACCAGCGCGATCACCGAAGAAGTCATGCACGCCGATCCGCTGGCCCGCACCGTCATGCAGGAAATGCTTCCGCGGCTACGGGAAGACGAAAAAAACCGGCAGGCGGCCGCCACCGCGCACTTCCACGAAGTGAGCACGCTGGTGGGCCGGATCACCGTCGTCGTTTTCGGCGTGAGCGGGATCCTCGCCGGACTGCTGGCGATCGTCGTCTCGCGCCGCTTACAGCGGGGTCTGCGCGTCCTGAAAGTCGGGGCGGACACGCTAGGCGCGGGTAAATTGGACTATCGGATTCCGGTGCAAGGCAAGGATGAGCTTGGCGATCTGGCGAACGCCTTTAACCACATGGGAGAAGGTCTACGCTCCGCGCAGGCGGAGTTGCGGCAGCGGCAGCGCGAACTCGAAGTCCTCACCGATGAGGCGCAGATGGCCAATCGCGCCAAGAGCCAGTTCCTCGCCAACATGAGCCATGAGCTGCGCACGCCGATGAACGCGATCATCGGCTACAGCGAGATGCTGACCGATGAAGCCGAGGACCTGGGGCTTCCGCAGTTCGTTCCGGATTTGAAGAAGATCCGCACGGCCGGGAAACAGTTGCTGGCGCTCATCAACGACATCCTGGATCTATCCAAAATCGAAGCGGGCAAGCTCGAGCTGCATGCCGAGGATTTTGACGTGCGGGAAATGATCAACGACGTCGCGACCATCAGCGAACCTCTGGCCGCCAAGAATTCCAACCGCCTCGTCATCCATATCGAGGATGGCCGCATGTATTCCGATCTGACGCGGGTTCGTCAAATTCTCTTCAACCTTTTGGGCAACGCTTGCAAATTTACTCGCTCGGGCACGGTCGAATTGTCGGTCTCGGGCGAAACCACCGCCGCAGGGGACTTCATGAAATTTCAGGTGAAGGATTCCGGAATCGGCATGACCCCGGAGCAAGCTGGCAAGGTATTCGAATCCTTCGCGCAGGCGGATTCTTCCACCACGCGAAAGTACGGCGGCACGGGGTTAGGCTTGGCCATCACCAGGAAATTCTGCGAGATGCTGGACGGAACCATCCAGGTGGAAAGCGAGATCGCAAAGGGCTCCACATTCACGGTGCGGCTTCCGAAGCGAATGCCGGCCGAGAAGGACCACGCTCTGCCCCTGGCATCCCTGGTGCATCCGGTTCCTTCTCTCAGCGAATCCATCGGACATGTGCTGATGATCGATGACGACCCCGTCATTCAGGATTTGATGCGCTCTTTTCTGATGCGGGAGGGCTACACCGTGGCTGTGGCGGATAGCGGTCCGGCAGGCCTGCTTCTTGCGCGCGAACGCAAGCCGGACGTCATTACGTTGGACATCGCCATGCCGGGAATGGACGGTTGGAGCGTACTTTCGGAGCTGAAGAACGACCCGGAACTCGCCGACACTCCGGTGGTCATCCTGACCATGACGGACAACAAAACTCTCGGATACGCGCTGGGCGCGACGGAGTATCTGATGAAGCCCATCGATCGCGAGCGCCTGGCCTCGGTTCTGAGGAAGTACAGCCGGCTGAGTCACGACCCGATTCTAGTGGTGGAAGACGATCCCAGCACACGTGATCTGCTTCGGTCCGTACTGACGAAAGACGGATGGACCGTTCAAACGGCGGAGAATGGACGCGTCGCGCTCGAGCGGGTGCAGCGCACACCGCCCGGTCTCGTGCTTCTGGACCTGATGATGCCGGAGATGGACGGCTTCGCGTTTCTGGAGGAGTTTCGAAAGCTGCCCTCGGCAGAGAAGGTTCCGGTGGTCGTTCTAACGGCGAAGGATTTGACCGGAGAAGACCGAAAGCGGCTGAGCGGCCACGTCAAAAAGATCATGGCCAAAGGCGACGGGACCGAGTCCGTCCTCAAGAAAATCCGGGAATTAGTGGCGCAAAGCGTGGTCGGCGCTACTTATCGAACGTGATGCTCGACTTGGCTTCGAACTTCTTATAGTTCTGGAAGCGAATGTCGTTGCGCGTGCAGTTGGACGTTCCCCGCTGGCACGTCAGCGTGGCGCTATCTATGGGGAGCAGGTAGGTCTTGCCGTCCAGGCGCACAAAGTCGTAATCGATCACACTCTCCGCTTTGTCAAAAATAAATCCGGCCGACATCTGGCCGGTGCGCTCCTCGATGCGCAACACGTTCTTGGTCTCTTTGTCGAACCAGATTGTTCCGGAGTACGCCGGAAGTTCGCTCTTGCCGTCGGGCGCAACGATGTTCCAGTTGGAGTTTTCCTGGAGCACCGTAAAGTTGTAGGTGTAAGCTTTTCGCCCCGCGATCTGGTCCTCCCCGCTCTTGGTGAACGAGGTTTGCGTGTACGGGCTGAGAATGTCGGTCAGCGTGCTGGTGAACTCGCCGGTTGACCACGCCCCTGTTTTTTCAATCGGCCGGTTGGTGGGCTTGCCGTCAACCGTGATATTCCGGTACTCTTCCTTGCCGTCCACGCTCACCACCTCCGCGCTGACCGTGTCCAGAACTTTCCAGCGGGCCGGATAGCTGGTGCTGTAGTTACGCGTGGTCACCTGCTGCACGATGAAGTTTGGCAGCGCGTCGTTGAGAGCATCGGCGGCGGCGCGGGCGCCGTCGACCACATCATCCACCGGAGGGGCATGGCCCGCCGGTGGAGCACGCCGGGCTTCTGGGGCGGGCGCGGGAGCTGGCGCCGGCGGCGCTGCAGGTGCTGGTGCGCTCTCCGGTTTCGGCTCAGCCTTACCTTCCAGCGTTGGCGCGGGAGATGCCGCCGGCGCTGACGATGTTTGCGCAGGCGCGGAATCCATGGTGCCCGCGGCGTGTGTATCCGCCAGCACCGCAACCTTTGCCGCATCATGATCGAACGGACGTGCCGCGTCCGTTCGCTGGGTCATCGATCCTTTACCCGCCAGCACGATCCGCAGAGCCGTCTCCAGATCGTCCTCGTTCGCTTGCACCGAGAGCTGATCGCCGGGCTTCAACAACGAATCCCGAACCGTCTCTCCGTCTTTATTGCGGAACTGCGTCTTCTCCAGCAGGCGGAAACGGAACAAACGCCTTTTATCCGTCTCGATATAGACGTCCTTCTCGCCCAATTCACGCAGAGTCCCGTCCACTGCTCGAAGATTCAGCTTGCCCTGGCTGGTATTGGCCTTGTCCCCCGATTTGTCCTCTTTCGGACCGCGCTTTGGCAGGCCGATCCGCGGAAGCGGAATCCCGAGCGGGCCCTGCTGCGGATATTGGTTCGGATATTGATTGGGGTACTGATTCGGATTCTGGCCTGGGTAGTTAGGGTCTTGCGGATATGGCGATTGTGGATATGGCGATTGTGGATATGGCGATTGTTGCGGGTAGGGCGACTGTTGCGGATAGGGATTCTGACCCAGTGCGGGGATCGCGCACGCCGCAATCACGGCCATGAAAATCGCACGCTCGGTTCGAATGGCCACGGGATTCGCCTCCCATTGGTATTGTAGTGGAAAAGAGCGGAGAATAGGACCATGAGCAGGCTGCGACTTCTGTGGGTGCTCGCTCTTCTTTCCTCGGCGGCATACGGCCAGCGCGAGATGACCGTGGCGCAATTGATGAGCTTTATTAAAAGCTCCATCCAGCTGCATACACCAGACCGCCAGGTGGCGGACTACGTTCACAAGATCAAACTCACCAACCGGCTCGAAGATCGCACGGTGGAGGAGTTGCAGGGCATGGGCGCCGGCGTCAAGACCGTGGCCGCGCTACGTGAATTAACGGACGCCACCGCCAAGCTGCCCGCGGCGCCTGCGCCTGTGGCCTCATCTGAGCCCGTAGTGATCCCCCCGCCGGACGCAACCGAGCAGAAGCGCATCCTCGCGGAGCTGACCGATTATGCGCGCAACTACACCAAGAATCTTCCCAACTTTATCTGCACGCAGGTCACGCGGAAACACGTCGATCCCACCGGCACTGAATCCTGGATCGCGGACGGCACCGTGCAGGAACATCTCAGCTATCTGAACGGTCAGGAAGACTACAAAGTCATCATGGTGAATGATAAGCCGGTGACCAACCTCGGCCATCTTCAGGTAGGCGGCAACAAGTCATCCGGCGAGTTCGGCACCATGCTTGCCGAGATCTTCGATCCCGAGTCGCACACGGATTTTCAATGGGATCATTGGGCCACTTTGCGCGGCCGCCGCATGTACGTATTCTTCTTCCGTGTGCTTCAGGAGTTCTCGAAATACTCGATTAAGGATGAACAGTCTGGCCGCACCGTCGTCCCCGGCTATCACGGGCTGGTTTACGCGGATCGCGACACAGGCATGGTGATGCGCATCACCATGCAGTGCGATAACATCCCGCCCAGTTTCCCGGTGCAACAAGCCGGGGAGGTTTTGGACTACGATTTTCAAAAGATCGCCGACCGCGAGTTCGTGCTGCCGCTCAAGGCCGACATGCGGACCCGCGCCGGCAGAATCATGGCCTGGAATGAAATCGAGTTCCGGCTGTACCGCAAGTTCGGCACCGACACGTCAATCACCTTCGACACCCCCGATCCGATCCCGGCGGACAAGCTGAAGGAAGAACCGCCGAAACCCTAACATGACAAAACTCACCGATAGTGAAATCGCGGCCGGTTTGGTTCCCCTTCCCGCCTGGAAAGTCGTCGGCGCGAAGCTGCACCGCGAGTACAAATTCCCCGATTTCGCCCACGCCTTTGGCTTCATGGCGACCGCGGCCCCATTGATCGAAAAGATGAACCACCATCCCGAGTGGGCCAATGTGTACAACCGCGTCGCGGTGGATCTCTCCACCCACGACGCCGGCGGAATCACAAAGAAGGATCTCGACTTGGCCGCACTTCTCGAAGGCATCGCCCAGAAGTTGGTATGAGGATTCTGGTAGCGCTTGGCCTGCTCTTTGGTCCGCTCTTAAATGCCCAGGAGGCTTTCTCCGGTTCCGCTGCGCTAGACGCCCAGATGGATCAGGCTGTGCGCACGGGCCTCATCCCCGGCGGAGTTCTGATCGTGGGCCACGACGGCAAAATCGTCCATCGCAAAGCTTATGGCCAGCGAGCCCTGGTTCCCGCGCGCGAGCCGATGACGCTCGACACGATTTTCGATTTGGCGTCCCTAACCAAGGTTGTCGCGACCACGCCTGCCGTCATGAGGCTCTTCGAGCAGGGCAAGATCCGCCTGATCGACCCCGTGACCGTTTACCTTCCCGAGTTTCAAGGCGGCAAGAGCGATATCACCGTGCGCGATCTGCTGACGCACTTTTCAGGCCTGCGGCCCGATCTGGATCTGGATCCCCCGTGGAGCGGCTACGAGACGGGGATCCGCAAAGCGCTGATCGACAAGCCGGCGAACCCACCCGGGCAGCGTTTTGTCTATAGCGATATCAATTTCGAACTGCTGGGAGAAATTGTCCGTCGCGTCAGCGGGAAAACGTTGGACGAATTCGCGCGGGAGCAGGTTTTCGAACCGCTCGGGATGCGCGAGACCATGTTCCGGCCGCCGGCATCCTTGCGCACGCGCATCGCACCCACGGAAATCGACGCCGCCACGGGAGTGCCCTTTCGCGGAGTCGTCCACGATCCTACGGCCCGCTATATGGGAGGCGTTGCGGGACACGCGGGTGTCTTCGCCACAGCGTCGGATCTCTCCCGCTACGCGCAGATGCTCCTGAATCTGGGCGAGTTCAACGGCGTCAGAATTTTCTCGCCACTCACCGTTCAGAAGTTCACGGCGTCCTCTTCGCCGCCTGATCAGCCGGTGCTGCACGGCCTAGGCTGGGATATCGATTCATCCTATTCCTCCGCGCGCGGCGAGCTGTTTCCGATCGGGTCTTACGGGCACCTGGGCTACACGGGAACGTCGATTTGGATCGATCCCTATTCGAAGACTTACGTCATTCTGCTGACCAACTACGTGCATCCGCACAGCGGCAAAAACCTTTCGCCTTTGCGGCGCAGCATCGCGACGATCGCCGCCGCGGCGGTCGGCGTGGGCGGCTCTGCCGTGAACGAAGTCGGATACAACGAGGCGCTCGAAAGCTCCGGCGTCCGCCGCATGGTCGCACCGAATCATCACACCTTGACTGGACTGGATGTGTGGGAGCAACAGAAATTCGCGCCGCTACAGGGAAAACATGTCGGCGTGATCACCAACCACACCGGAATCGACCGCACCGGGCGGCGCAATATCGACGCGATGCGCGAGGCGGCGGTCGATGTCACAGCCATCTTCGCGCCCGAACATGGCATCACGGGAAAAGAGGATCGCCCGGATATTCCGGATGCGAAAGACGCGGCCACCGGCCTTCCCGTCTGGAGCTTGTTCGACAACGGCCGCTACCGGATGACTCCGCAAATGCTGAATGGAGTGGACACGCTGGTCTTCGACATTCAGGACGTCGGCGCGCGTTTCTACACCTATGGTTGCACCATGCTGTACGCGTTGGAACAGGCCGGCAAGGCCAAGCTTCCGTTTTATGTGCTCGACCGTCCCAATCCAGTGAGCGGCGTTCACATTGAAGGCCCGATGCTGGATTCGAATCTGCAGAGTTTCATCGGTTGTTACTCACTGCCCGTTCGCCACGGCCTGACCCTCGGGGAACTGGCCACCATGGCCAATGCTGAGAAAAAACTGGGGGCGACTCTTCAAGTCATCAAAATGCAGGATTGGAGCCGGGGAGACTGGTTCGATTCAACGGGCCTCACGTGGGTCGACCCCTCGCCCAACATGCGAAGTCTAAACGCGGCGGCTCTCTATCCGGGCGTCGCGATGCTCGAATCGTCGCCGAATCTTTCCGTTGGCCGCGGGACCGACGCACCGTTTGAGCAGATCGGAGCAGATTGGATTCGCGGCGCGGATCTGGCTCAGGCCCTCAACGCACGATCCATTCCAGGCGTCCGCGTCTACGCCACCCGCTTCCAGCCGGTTGATTCGGTCTTCAAGGGGAAAAACATCGAAGGCGTGCGATTCGTCATCGTCAATCGGGATACGCTTAATGCTGTCCGGTTCGGATTGGAACTCGCCTACGCGCTCCACAGGCTATATCCCGCCAAGCTGGATTTGGAAGCCTGCCGGCACTCGATCGGAAACCGCGCGGTAATCGATGCGCTAAAAGCGGGCACGGATCCGGGAACGATTGAACAGAGCTTCTACGAGTCCCTCAACGGGTTCGCGGCTCGAAGAAAACCGTTCCTGTTGTATTAAGCCTTGGCATGTGGACCAGACGATCGGTTTGCGTCGTCTGGCTTTTCCCGCTGCTACCTCGCCAGCGCATACTCCAGCGATTCGAGCAGCCATTCGCGATTCGCCTGCACATCTCCCGTGAGCCTGCGGCATAGCTCCTCGCGATTCTCAAACAGCCGGTAGCCGGCGCGAGGCCGCAAATACCCTCGAGCCTTCGACTCTTTCTCGAACAAAGCATCCTCGCCGATAGCCGCCGCCTCACGCTCATAACGTTTGCGATTGTCGAGCAGCGCTTTCACCAGAAACGGGATCACGGTGGAATAGTCGGCCTGCATACTCTCCGTGGTGTATTGATACGTGTCCTTATCCACCTTGCCCCACGTGACCGCTTCCCCCGGAGGGCAGGAGGAAAGCGAACCGTCCGTAACCGGCGCGGTAACGATCTGCACGTCAAAGTGATAACCACGCACATTCGGAATGCCGAGCACTTGCCCTAGCGCGGGCTCCGGCTGAAGATTGTAGTTCTTTGGCACGCCGCCGCCCAGAATCACAGTCGCGAGCGCGTTGGGAGGATTATCGAACAGGCCCCAACGATGATACGCGCATGCCTCGTATACTTCCGCGTGCATGTCCAGATCGAACTTGTACGCATCCACGAGCCCCGCGCGCTGCATGGCCCACAGCTTCATGGAATTCAGAAACACGCTGCCATCGGCTGGCGCGCCGACAAAAATCGGAATCGCCAGACGATGGCACGTGGAGAGCAACCCCGCGCCGACCCGGTTCTTCCGCTCCTGTTCGCCATAGAACGCGCCCAGCCGGTTGCGCAGCTCGGTGCCGGTCATGGAACGCTGAAACTCAGGGCGACGCAGAACCGCCGACAGAAATTTGTCCTGATCGAGAAGCACGGCTTCGTCGAATGCCATGTCGGTGACGCGAATGGTGCCGTCGTCGCGCAACGCGCCATCGTCGCCCCAGATGGGAACTTCATAGACTGGCCCGTCTCGATGCGCGTTCAGGCTGCGGTGCCCGTCGTGATAGCAGACCGCGTCAGTCGTGCTTAGATACGCGATCCAGCCCGTCTCCAGCAGCGGGATCAGCCAGGCCTGATGCTGACCGGAAACGGTGACGGGTCCTGAGATCGCCAGCGTGATGGGGCAGCCCATTCCGATGGCGTTATCCAGAATGGTGTAAACGCGGCGCAGGAATGCTCCGCCGAAAGCCGGGAAGCAATGCCGGAAAAGTTCGTCAAGCGTGTCGCATTCGTCGACGCGCCGGACCCGCACCCGGCGCTGAACGTGGGATTCGTGCATGAACCTACGATTTTACCGTGGTCTAGAGCACATCTCCCTGCTTGCCCAGTTCCTCCAGCAAAATAATGGCATCCGCCAGTTCCTTCATGGGCTTGTGCATATTCCGGCTCTGATCGCGGAGTCTCAGATAGGCTTCTTCCTCGGACAAACTCAGCTTGCGCATGAGAATCCCTTTGGCGCGCTCCACGACTTTGCGCGTCTCCAGCGCACGCTTCGCCTCCAGTGTCTCCTCGAGCAACCGGCTGTTCTCTTCCTCCAGAAGGCTCTTCGCGACAGCCAGACCGAGTTGTTCCCCGACGAACTGCAACCGCTTCACTTCCTCCGGACTATGCACATGCGGATCGCGATGGTGGACATTGATGACTCCCACCAGGTCGCCGCCGCTCACCAGCGGAACCGAAAGAAACGCCTGGTATGTATCCTCAATCAATCCCCGAAATGGAATGAACCTCGGGTCGGCTGCGGCGTTCGATGACAGTGCCACGGTCGACCGGTGTTGCGCTACCCAGCCGGTCACTCCTTGGCCCATCTTCATGCGCAAGCCGCCTAAAGCTCCGGCGTGCGGCACCAGCGAGGCGCGCAGAACCAGTTCACTGGTCGCGCGATCCAGCAGATATACCAGGCATGCGTCGCACGCCGTGGCTTGAATTGTAAATCCGACTACCTCACCGAGTATTTCGTCCAATGACAGCTTGGAGCTGACGATAGTGCTGATGCGGTGAAGAAGTGAAACCTCGTTTTCCGCCGGATCCACGTCCCACTCTTCCCCCGACTCGAACGGCGACACCGACGGCTGCGGATCGCGAACGGAACAGTCGTTTCCCATGAAATCCTTCCTTCTCTTTTTAAAAGGGACTCTACTCCCTTATTGCTTGAAACCTGAATCAGGCAATGAGAAAAACAGGGACTGGGGCGGGGGGGCCGCAGCAAACATCCATCGCCGTAAGGCGCAGAAACACCCGCAGTGAAATATGCCCGCGAGGGTTGGCTATTTGGTATCGAACGATGGTCGCGTCGGCTCCTCCGTCGGCGTCGAAGCCGGCCTTGGTGGCGCACCACGAAAGGCCACGCTTCAATTTCTCCGAAGGCTTCGGCCCGGTCAGGCACATACGCCCTCCTTCTTGCTCAAACTTTAGATAAGCAATCAGAAAACGGCGACGGACGCGGGAGGGCCACAACAAACGTCCATAGCCGTCAGGCGAAGGAAGACGTGCAGGGAGATTTGCCCCCGCGGATCGCCCACCTGATACCGGATGGCCATGACGCTAGTATGGCAGCGAACGGAGGCTCGGCCTAAACAAAAATTTGGATGGTCGCAATCAGAAAAAGTTATTGGCTTACTCGAACTGGCGCCGGAAGCTCTCCAGTTGTTCGCGGATTTGGGCTACCTCGCGCTCCAGCGCCTCCACGCGCGCTTCCAACGGCGTATGGTGAGTCTCAGGCTGCGTTGCTACCGCTACGTCCTCGGGAGGCCCGCCCAGGAGCTGTGCCCAGCGTCCCCGCGCCATTGGCGTCACGAGCGGCCCAGCATCTCGCGATGCTAGGGATTCGAGCACCCGTTCCACTTCCTCCATATCCGCAAACTCATGCATGCGCTCAGTCCTGCCGCGCAATTCGCCCACCGTCTGCGGACCACGCAGCATCAGTACGTCAAGAACCGCTTGCTCCCGGCGTCCGAGGTTAAGCACCTCGCCTAGCCGGTGCGCATATTTTTCGACGCGGTGGCCCGCTCCGCTGATCTTCAAGACCAAACCTTTGTATTGCAAGGAAGCCAGAGCCTCCACCAAAGATTCTTCGTTGTAATTGACAACCGGGTCGCGGCTCGACTTCTGGTTACACGCATTTTGCAGTGCGTTAAGGGTGAGCGGGTAATACTCCGGAGTCGTAATCTCTTTTTCAAGGAGCGCCCCCAGGACGCGCACTTCGATGGGGTGTAGGTTCTCCAACGTGCTAGCGCTCTTCCAAATGCCGGAGACGCGCGTCAAGAACCTCTTCGACACGTCGAAGCTCGGAGCGCCACATGTCTTTCATTTCCTCAAATCGCCGGTCGACAACGTTGAATCGATCGTCGAGGTGCGAGCGAAGAGTCCCCATCCAGGCGGCAAGCATGGTAGGCACCGATGCCGGCGCGAGCATCATGATCTGTTGATCTGTCACCTGCGCTTATGATAGCGCGATGGCTCTACTTCTTCTCGGCAGCTGGGGCAGCGGCAGGTGCGCCGGCCGCGGCGGGCTCAGGCACGGGTACCGTATAGGCCTGAGGCGCGGATCCGGGAGCCAGCGGCACTTCCGTGTGATGCAGGTTGGTCGGCAGGAAAGCGTTGCGGCTGCTGAAGTCGAGCAGGCAGAATCCGATGAAGATCCCCAGAAACACAAACCCCGCCATCGCGATCAGGCCATTCATCGGCCTGTCCCAGCGCAGATGCATGAAAAACAGCGCTACCAGGATCGCCTTAATCGTGGCGATGAAAAGAGCGATCACGATGTTGCCCGATCCTAGATTGATATAAGCCGCGCCAACGGTGACCGCGGTCAGGATCAGCAATGCAATCAGCGTTCTGGTGTAAATCGCGACGCCGCCATGCGCGTGCTCGTCATGTGTTTCGGTATGTGTGCTCATTGGATCAAATAGTACAGCGGGAACAGATAAATCCAGATCATGTCGACGATGTGCCAGTAGAGGCCCACCAGTTCGACCGGCGTGTAATACGTGCTCGAAAATTCGCCCTTCTTCGCCCGCAGCAAGATCCACGTCAGGATCGCGATGCCGACCACGATATGAATTCCGTGCAAGCCGGTCATCATGAAATAGAACGAGAAGAACGTGGCGTAGCCGTGGCTCCCCGCAATGGAATCACCCACCGCATGGTAGTACTTGCCCGGCAGCCAGCCTTCCTCGAACTTGTGCGAATACTCGAAATATTTGACGACCAGGAAGATGCAGGCGCACACGATGGTCAGAGCAAGGAATCCTACCGTCTTGGCCCGTTTGTTGGTCTTCGCCGATTCCACTGCCAGAACCATGGTGAAGCTGGAGATCAGCAGGACGACGGTGTTCAGTGCGCCCTGCCAGCGAACCAGGTGCTCATGCGCTTCCACGAATTCGCGCGGATAGCGGTTTTGCATCATCCCAAAGCCGACGAAGAGGCCGCCGAATAATAGAATTTCCGTCGCGATGAACAGCCACATGCCGAGCTTGGCAGTGTCGAACTGCTGCTCCATCGTGGTGAAGTGATGCTGATGGTGCGGGTCGTCACCATGGGCGCCGTGGCCGTGGCCGCCGTGCGAAGGTAGATCGATGCTCGTCGTGCTCATAGTTTATTTAGAGGCCACCACAGGCCGGTAATCATAAGGTTCGCGCTCGAGCACGGGCTGCTCTTCAAAGTTATGTTCGATCGGTGGCGAGGAAGTCAGCCACTCCATGGTGGTGCCGCCCCAGGGATTGTCGGGCGCGTCCATCGGTTTGCGCAGCGAGGCCAGCAGATACGCCAGCGTAATGAACAGACCCAGGCCCAGAATCCAAGAACCGACCGTTGAGACCGCGTGCAGGTGCTGGAACTGATCGGGGTAATTGTAATAGCGCCGCGGCATGCCCTGGCTGCCCAGGAAGAACTGAGTGAAGAAGGTCATGTTGAAGCCGATAAACACCAGCCCGCAAGCGATGCGGCCCCAGTTTTCGTTGTACATCCGCCCGGTCATCTTGGGCCACCAGTAGTGCAGACCGCCGATGAAAGCGATGACCGTGCTGCCCATCATCACGTAGTGGAAGTGCGCCACGACGAAGTAGGTGTCGGTCAGGTGCACGTCTGTCGATAGCGTTCCCAAAAAGATTCCCGTCAGGCCGCCGATGGCGAACAGAATCAGGAAGGAAATAGCGTAGAGCATGGGCGTTTCAAATGAGATATTGCCTTGATACATCGTGCCCAGCCAGTTGAAAACCTTGATGCCGGACGGGATCGCGACCAGGAACGTCAGCGCGGAAAAGACCACGGTTGCCAGTTGCGATTGGCCCGCCACGAACATGTGGTGGCCCCAAACGATGAAGCTCACCAGCGCGAGCGAAACGCTCGCATACGCCATGGCGCGATAGCCGAACATCGTCTTCCGGGAGAAGGTCGGGATCAATTCGCTGATGATCGCCATGCCGGGCAGAATCATGATGTAAACCGCCGGATGCGAATAGAACCAGAAGAAATGCTGGAACAGCACCGGATCGCCGCCCAGCTTGGGATCGAAGATGCCGATTCCGAAACTGCGTTCGAGCGCCAGCAGGACCAGGGTGATGCCGAGCACCGGAGTCGCCATCACCTGAATCACGGCCGTCGCGTAAATACCCCAGATGAATAGGGGCATATCGAACCAGCCCATCCCGGGTGCGCGAAGCTTGTGAACCGTAGCGATAAAATTGAGCCCGGTGAAGATGGAAGAAAATCCTAGGATGAACACGGCCAGAATCATGAGGGTCACAGGACCGTCGGTGGTGGTGGAATACGGTGTGTAGAAGGTCCAGCCCGTATCGACGGCGCCCAAAACCATGGCGACGATGGCCATGATCGCGCCGGTCAGCCACAGATAAAAGCTAAACAGATTCAGCCGCGGAAACGCGACATCTTTTGCGCCCAGCATCAATGGCAGCACGAAGTTTCCGAGCGAAGCTGGAATCGCCGGAATGATAAACAGAAAAACCATGATCGCGCCGTGCAGCGTGAATACACGGTTGTATTGCTCGGCCGTCAGCAGAACCTTCCCGAACAGCATGTGCGTCGGCGTCAGCAGCGAAAGCCGGATCAGCAGCGCGAAACAACCACCCATCAGAAACGCGGTAAGAACGCCAACCAGGTACATAATGCCGATCCGCTTGTGATCGACGGTCCCCAGCCAGCTCATGATCCCCTTGGACGCGTTGAGATAATTGACCGCGGGCCGCGGCCGGTCCCCGATTCTCGCTCCTGGCGAAAGTGCGTGTTCCATAATCCCTTACCCTTCTACTGCAAAGACTGAATGTACGCGATCAAGCCCTTGATTTGATTGTCTCTCAACAGATTGTTGAATGAGGGCATGATCGGCTCGAACCCCTTGACGATCTTGGCTTGCGGATACAACATCGACTCGCGCACGTAAGCTTCGTCCACCAGAACCGTCGTTCCGTTGTTCAACTCCTCCATCTTGTGCCAAATACCTTTCCAGCTGGGGCCCTTGCTCTTGCTTCCATCCACGGAATGGCACGTGCTGCAACCGTTGCGCTCGTACTGGATCTTGCCCCATTGGTCCATGTGATCCTTATACTGTTCCCACTCCGTGCCGCCGGTCTCCAAAAACTTGGCGTAATCGGCGTCATTGTCAACCGATAGATCGCCGTGCATGTCCGAATGTCCCTTGCCGCAATACTCGGCGCAGGTGAACCGGTGCTTGCCGAGAACGGTGGGCGTGAACCAAACCTCCGTGTAACGGCCGGGAATGATGTCGTGTTTCACGCGCATATCCGGGACAAAGAAGTCATGGATCACATCTTCGCTGGTCATCACAAACTTCACGGCTTTGTGGGCCGGGACGTGAATTTCATTTACCGTACGCGTGCCATCCGGATACTCGAACTGCCAAAGCCACTTTTTGGCCGTGACCTGGATTTCCATCGCATCGCCCGGCGCGACCGCATACTTCAGCCAGCCATTGAGCCCCCAGAAAAAGATCCCGATGCAAAGCATCAGCGGCAGAACCGTCCAGATCACTTCCAGCTTGGTGTTATGCGTATCGTGCGGGGTGACGCGGCCCGGCCGGAAGCGGTAGCGCCAGGAGAACCAGGCAGCCGCGCCGGCGATTCCGATGAACATCACGGCGCACAGCCAGAAGAGGCCCATATACGTGAAGTCCACTTCAGCCGCGTACGCCGACCCTTGCGGCGGCATCATCCAATTACGAAGCCAGTCCATTATTCCTTCCTTCGGGCTAAGCCGTCCTCTGGCGCTCCACTCGAACCATCCGCACCAAGAAAATCCCCATGATCAAAATCGTCAATGCCCCTCCGGCGCGCATCGCGTTCGACGCGAACAGCACATACTTGTTCGCCGTCGGGTCATAGTGATAGCACCACAACAGAACCTTGTCGACCGAGAGCGTCATGCGTCCCTCGGAGGCCTCCGTCAAAGCGAAGCGCACGTCCCGCGGACTGTAGCGCACGCCATAAAGATATCTGGCCATCTTTCCTTCCGGCGTCAGGATCATGATTGCCGCCGGATGGACGAACTGTTTCTGGCGCTCATCGTAACGATAGTGATACCCGGCCTGCTCCGCCAGAACCTTCGCATGCCCCGCGCGATCCGTTAGAAAATGCCAGCCTGGCGCCGGACGGCCGTAGGCGTTCAGATAAGTCTCTTTCTTCTTCGCCGCGATCTCATTCGTCTCGCTGGGATCGATGCTGATGGTCACGATCTCGAACTCTTTGCCCGGTGTCCAAGGAATCTCGTGCATCGAAGCGGTCTCGCCGTTGAGAATCAAATCGCACAGGTTCGGGCACGTATAGTAGACCAGGTTCAGGATCACCGGCCGGCCCTGATTGAAGAATTCGCGCAACGCCACCTCGCGGCCGTCCTCCGCGGTAAACGTCAGCCCGAGATCCAACGGCAGCCCCAGATGTTCATCGATTGCCGCGACACCCGCGGGAATCGCCGGGGCGTCGCCCGCCTGCGGCGCGCCCACGCGCGAATCTTCCCCTGACGCAAGGACACAACCTGCTCCGAGCACAAGCAGAATCGCGGGATGTCCAAAAAACTTCATCTACTTCTTTTCTGAGCTTGTTTCTGCAGGTGCCGCCGGCGTGGCGGCGGGAGCGCCTCCCGCGGGGTTAGCGGACGAAAAGCCCTGCCAGCCGTCCATATCGTCCTTCTTCGGCGCCGTGGGTTTTCCAGGATAAAACGGCTTACCGGCCGCGGCTTCCTGCATATACAGCTCCTGCGCGCGCTCCAGCGGAATTCTTATCTGTCCGGTGTCCTTATTCAGATACATCGAGTGCGTAAGATCCCAATCGTCGCGGGCGTGAACCTGTTCCAGTTGCTCGCTGGGCGCGATCAGGACTTTTTGATAGACCGCGTCGCTCCAGACCTTCTGGAAATACTGCTCCAGCGCTCCAATCGTGATCAGCAAAACCACGATGCTGCCGATCGCGAAACCCCAGATGGCGGAGACGCGAGGCTCCTGGCGGTCGAAACCCTCGCTCGGATCGTGGTGAATTACGGGTGCGTCGTGCTCGCTCATACGTTACGCATTCTCAAAGTTCAGGCTCTGTTCAAACCGCAAGTCGCCCACCGGCACCATCTTGTGTTTCCGGAAGCGATTCCAAAATTGCAAACCGCAGATACTCACCGTCGCCCCCAACGTGGCGAAATCCATCCAGTGAATTTGCGGCCCTTCGGGATAGTGAACCGGCATCACCACCCAGTAAATATCGATGAACTCCATGATCAGGCTCCAGCCCGCCACCAGGCCGATGATCGTCAGGTTGCGCTTGGCCGGCCGGCACAGCAACACGAAGAACGGAATGATGAAGCGCACGAAAGGCAGCGCCAGGCTGATCGGCAGCCACATCCCGTGCGACCGCACGCGGTAAAAGATGGTCTCTTCCGGCAGGTTCGCGTACCAGATCAACAGATACTGCGAAAACGCAATGTAGGTATAAAACGCGGTGAGACAGAACAGCCACTTACCCAGATCGTGGTAATGCTCGATATTGATCGAATTCGTAAGAATACCCGCGCGCCGGAAGCCCAGGCAGACCAGCGTCACGACGGACATGAACGCCAAAGCGCCACCCGCCAGATAATACAACCCGAAAATCGTCGAGTACCAAGTCGGCTGGACCGACATCAGCCAGTCATAAGCGGCCAGCGTCCCAACCAGAACCACCAGGAACAACCCCGGCGCACAGAAGCGCGCGATCACGTACATCTGCCGCACGGACCGCTCTGTATCCTGCTTCGTGCTCTGGCGGTAAATCGAGAAAATCCAAATCGACCACAGGAGAAAGAATGCAAACGTCCGAATCACGAAGAAGTTTTCGGAGAGATAGGAGGACTTGGCGCGCAGATTGGCGTTGGCGCTCACGATATCCGCATGCATCCAGGGGTAGACGTACTTCAGCCCGAAAATCAACGGAAGAAACAGGATCGCGCCGACCGGAAGCGTGATCATCACGTTTTCCATGATCCGGCGAACCGTGACGCCCGCGGCGTTGCCCGCCAGATACATGGCCATCACGAAGAAGAACGCCCCTAGCCCAATGGCCGAAGTGAAAGCGAACGCAACCGTGTAGGACCGGAAGAATCGCTCCGGGTCTGTCATATATCCCGCGATGCAAGCGATGATGGAAATCAACGCGGCCAGGAACAGAGCGTTCCGGCCCGCGGCCCAACGGCTCTGCTCGAGCTGGTAATTGTCAACTTCCAGTTGTGCGTGAGTACTCATTTCAAATCCGCTCTCTGTTCGGCCGGGACATCGTTCACCGTGCCATGCGCGGCGCGCTGCAGCACGCGAACGTACGCGACAATCGCCCAGCGGTCCGCCGTCGTGACCTGGAATTTATACGGCGGCATGGTGCGCCGGCCATTGGTCATGGTGTAGAAAAGATCGCCGTCGGCGGTCTGCACCAGACGGTCTTCCATCAAATTGGCGGGCTGCCAGGTGGGAATGTGAGTCGGAACGATGCCGCGCCCCGACCCGGTCTTATCGTGACAAGGCGAACAATACGTGTTGAACCGCAACTGCCCCTGATGGATCAACTCTGGCGTGACGGGCACGGGATTCTTTCCCACATACATCCCGCCTTCCATACCGGTGTTGTACGCGTTGTCTTCGAGAACATATCCCCGCGCGACGGTATCTTCCACCGGCATGCGAGTATTGCGGCCGTCGGCGAACAACCCCGTTTCACCCTCCGTCCGGAACTTCGCCTGACGCTTCATATCCCACCAAAGGATCACCGGAGGATCGCGCTGAATACTGGAACAGCCGGCCAGGAACAGGAATGCGAGAAGGCCTAGCGCCACAAGTGACCAGTGGCCGGTAGCAAGTGGCCAGCGCTCGCGCCATCGCTTCATGGTTTCGAGGCTCCTCATCCTTCCACCACCTCCACGGTCTGCGCGCCCACGCTGCGCAAGTGCTCGGCGGTTTTCGCCGGACTGAACTTCGGATCGTCGGCCTCGACCACCAATAAAAAGCGGTCGTCGGTGGCGCGATGCGCATTGCGATAGTTCATCGAAGGATGGTACAACCGCGGCAGTCCATTCAAAGCGAAGATGCCGATAAAGGTCGTCAACGCGGTAAACAGAATCGTCAGCTCGAAAGTCACTGGGATCGAGAAACTGAAGTCGAACAGCGGCTTGCCTCCGATCACCAGCGGATACCCGCTCAAACCCCACTTAATGAGCGGCGTCAGATTGATCGAACCCGTGTACCACTGCAGCAGCAAAGCGGTCGTCGCGCCTGTCGCCGAGAGGAAAATCACGATCCAACCAAGGATCGAACGCGGAATGCCGAGCGCGTCGTCGATTCCGTGCACCGGAAACGGCGTCATGGCGTCCAGCTTCGAATAGCCCATTTCGCGAATCTTGCGTCCGGCTTCGACTAATTCCTCCGGTGTCTCGAACTCGCCCATCACGGCGTAGACCTTATCGTCGCCGATCCCCAGCTTGTCCTTGATCTGATCGATGTCCAGTTGCGGCATGTCAGTGAACCTTCTCTTCCGCCGGGGCAAAGGAGTGCTTTTCCGTCGCCAGGACGCCCTTCACTTCCGAGATCGCAATCATCGGCAGGAACCGGGCGAAGAGTAGAAACAAAGTGAAGAACAATCCGAACGTTCCCAGGAACGTGCACATATCCACCCAGGTGGGCTTGAAGTAGCCCCACGAACTGGGCAGATAGTCGCGCGTCAAACTGGTCGCGATAATGACAAACCGCTCGAACCACATACCGATGTTCGTCGTGATGCTGATGATGAACATGACCCACAGGTTGGTCCGCATCTTCTTGAACCAGTAAAGCTGCGGGATAAAGACGTTACACGAATACATCGACCATGCTGCCCACCAGTAAGGTCCAAACGCGCGGTTCAGGAACGTGAAGCGTTCATAAATGCTGCCGCTATACCAGGCAATGAAGAACTCGGAAGCATACGCGTAACCCACGATCGATCCCGTCACCAGGATGATCTTGTTCATGTTTTCGAGGTGCTTGATCGTGATGAGTTCTTGCAGGTTCAGCAGCCAGCGCGCGATCAACAGCAACGTCATCACGCAAGCGAATCCCGAAAAGATAGCGCCCGCGACGAAGTAAGGCGGGAAAATTGTGGTGTGCCAGCCCGGAATCACCGACGTTGCGAAGTCGAAGCTAACCACCGAGTGCACGCTGAGCACCAGCGGCGTTGATATGCCCGCCAGAATCAGGTAGCCTGCTTCATAATTGCGCCAGTGCCGCGCAGAGCCGCGCCAGCCCAGCGCCAGGAGGCCGAAAATCCATTGCCGGACCTTGTTTACCGCGCGATCGCGAATGGTCGCGACATCGGGCACCAGTCCGGTAAACCAGAACATGATCGAAACCAGCAGGTAGGTATTGACCGCAAACACGTCCCAGATCAGCGGGCTCCGGAAGTTCTGCCACATGCTCAGGTCGGTGTTGGGCACGGGGAAAAGCCAATACGCGCGCCAGGGACGGCCGGTATGGAACAACGGAAAGATCGCCGCGCACATCACCGCGAACAGAGTCATCGCTTCCGCGGACCGGTTAATCGAAGTGCGCCACTTCTGGCGGAACAAGAACAAAATCGCCGAGATCAACGTTCCCGCGTGGCCGATACCGATCCAGAACACAAAGTTCGTGATGTCCCACGCCCACCCGATCGGGCGATTGTTGCCCCACACGCCGATACCGGTTACCACCAGGTAACCCAGCATGCACAGCAGCAGAACCAAAATCGAACTGGTGATCCCGAGAGCGATCCAATACTTGCGCGGTGTCTCGAAGACTTTGCCTTCGATGATGGTACTGATCTTATCCGTGACCTCGTGATATTCCGGATTGCCCGCCACCAGCGGCGGGTTCACGTCGATCAACTGAGGATCTTGCCGGACGATTACACTCATGCCCCTAACTCCGGATTGGGATTGCGCAGCCGCGCCAGATACGTCGTGCGAGGCCGAACATCAAGTTCGCCCAGCATGGCGTAGTTGCGCTCCTGTTGTTTCAGCTTTGAGACCCGCGAATTGGGGTCGTTAATATTTCCGAACACGATCGCATCGGCCGGGCAGGTCTGCTGGCAGGCGGTGACGATCTCGCCGTCTTTGATTTCGCGCCGGCCCTCGCCCTTCGAAGTGATTCGCGCTTCTTGAATGCGCTGCACGCAGTAAGTGCACTTTTCCATCACGCCGCGCATACGCACCGTTACGTCCGGATTCTGCGCCATGCTCAGAATCTCGGGATCGTTCTTATGGAAGTTCAAGAAGTTGAAATGCCGGACCTTAAAGGGACAGTTGTTGGCGCAGTACCGCGTGCCGACGCAGCGGTTGTACACCATGTCATTCAGCCCTTCGGGACTGTGCGTCGTGGCAGCCACCGGGCAAACGTTCTCGCACGGAGCGTTTTCGCACTGCATGCACGGCAACGGCTGCTGCACCGCGCGCGGCTCATCCTGCGAACCCACGTAATACCGGTCCATACGAATCCAGTGCATTTCGCGGCCCCGCAGCACCTGCTCTTTGCCGACGACGGGAATGTTGTTCTCGGACTGACAGGCCAGCACACAGGCATTGCAGCCGGTGCACGAACCCAAGTCGATCGACATGCCCCACTGATAGCCCTGATCGTAGGTGAACTCGTGATAGACCGAGTGCAGCGCAGGAACTTCCTGCATCTCTTCAACGACCTTGGGATTCTTCTTGTAATCCTCGATCGTGACCTCGCGGAACACCGGCCTACCCTGCAGATGCTCGGCGTTTACGCCGTTGTCGCCAATTGTTCCATGCTCCTGCGTGGTCGAAAGCCGGTCGCTGCCGCTCAAGCGATTGCCCGTGCTGGCCAGCTCGAAACCCTGGCCATACCAGAATCCGCCCGTGGTGCGAATCAGATTGGCGTTATAGCCGACGCCTTTTCCAACACGTCCGCAGCGCCCGCGGCCGTAGCCCAGCGTAAGAGTGACCGCATCGTCCGCCTGGCCCGGCTGAATCATCACCGGAATTTCCAGCTTCAGACCGCTGCCTTGCAGCGTAACAATGTCGCCATCCTGAAGGTTTTTCGCCGCCGCAGTCACAGGACTGATCAACGCCGCATTGCCCCACGTTAGTTTGGTGAGCGGATCCGGCGCTTCCTGCATCCAGGGATTGTTGGCATACCGCCCGTCCCACATTTGCGCACTGGGAACGAACGCGACTTCGATCCCGCCGCCGGCAGCCTTAGGCTCCGCCGCCACAGCAGCCGCGATCTTCTTGGCATCCGCCGTGACCTTCACCGTATCGGAGGGCTTCGCTGACGCGATCACGCCGTCGTTCAGCGCCTTCTTCCAGGTCAGCTCGCGCGAAGCGGCCGGCCACTGCGCGGCCCAATAGTTCTTAACGATGTCGTGAGCCTTCGTCACGGACGAACCCGACACCAGCGCCACGATTTCAGCCGTCGTGCGCCCGCCAAAGATGGGCGCAATCATTGGCTGCTGAATCGCCGCGACGCCCGACGCGGTCGCACCATCGCCCCAGCTTTCGAGATAGTGCGCCTCCGGCAGATGCCACTTCACCGAAGCTGCCGTCTCGTCCTCATCCAGACCCAGGTGAATCGAATTGGCAACCTTTGATAGCGCGGCGCCAAACGGCACATCGGCCGGTGCCGAGTAAACCGGATTCCCGCCCAGCATCACCAGCGTCGAAACCTGGCCGGCGTTCATCTCCGCGGCCAGCGCCTTCAGCGCATCCGGACCCGCCTCCACGCGGTCTTCCGTCGCCGACTTGGTGAACTCGATGGTGTTGCCCAGCGAACCGAGCGACTGATTCATCAGGAACGCCAGCGCATGCACGATCGGTGGCTGGCGCGGACTGGTAATCACCAGCGCTTCCGGACCCGCAGCCTTCAGATCCTTGACCACCGCGGCCATAAACTGCGCCCGGCGTCCGCCTCCGTTGCCGACGACATTCAAACCAGGCAAAGCGCCCAAAGCCGCCGCCAGATCCACCGCGAACTGCTTAATCTCCGAACCCTTCAACCGCAGCCGATGATCGGCATTGAGGCCCGTAAGAGAGAACTGGCTCTCCACCGAGTACAGGCGGTTCATCTTTTCAAGATCTTCCTCGCTGGCCACGCGGCGGCGCGAAGCATACTGCTTGGTAGGCAGCGGAGTCTGCCAATCCAGGCCCAGGAAATCCGAATCCAGGCCCAGAATTACTTTGGCTTTGTCAAACTTGGTTTGTGGCGTGACCGCTTGGCCGAAAGCCAGCATCGCTCCCGCCGGACCAGCCGTGCGCTGAAACGATTCGTACTCAACCCACTTGGCTTTGGGGAACTTCTTGAGCGTATCGGCCCGCAAGGCCGTCAAAGACGGCGACGCCAGGGACTGACTCAAGAATCGCAGCCCCGAACCGTCTCCCAATTGAAGGGTCTTGACGAAAGCCTCAAACTGCTCCCAGCTCGATTCCATCCCGCGCTGAAGCACCCTCGAGGAACGGTCCGGATCGTACAAATTCAAAATCGACGCCTGCGCCAGCGCGGTCGCAGCCCCGCGGCTGGCCGGATGATCCGGATTGCCTTCGATCTTGGTCGGGCGGCCATCGTGCGTTTCCACCAGCAAACCCGCGACTTGGCCCGCCAGGGTCATCACAGTCGTATAAAAATACGACTGCCCGGGAATGTAATTCTCGACACCCTTCGAGTTCGGGAAAATATGCTCCACCGGGCGGCTGCAGGCAGCCAAGCCCGCGAGCCCGAACGAAGCCGCCATCATCTTCAATACAGTGCGGCGGGAATTGCCGTCCAGCAACTCCGTCGCATTGGTGGGAAACTCGCGCTCCACCCACTGGCGAAACTCGGGCGTGTCGGATAATTGGCTAAGGCTGCGCCAATACTTAGGCCCGGTAATGGCAGGGGCGCTGGGCTTGATAGAAATTAAACTCATCGGTGGCACCCCGAGCAGTTCACGGGAGGGTTCAAATGCTTCTGCGCGACTATCTCCTCACCGATGGCGCGCGGATCGCGATCCGGAACCCAATCGAGCTTCGTCACCAATTCGGCAGGCCGGACGTTCGGAGCGGGATCGCGGTGGCACTCCAGACAGAAAGCCATATTGAGCGGTTTCTCCTGATGGACTTCCACCATCTGATCGATGCGGCCGTGGCAGCTCACGCAGCTCACGCCTACCGTCACATGCGCCTGGTGATTAAAATAGACGAAATCGGGAAGCCGGTGAATATGCACCCAAGGAAGCGGTTGGCCGGATTCGAAACTATGACGAACCGGCTCCAGGCGAGCGCTGTCCAGCTTTACGCGCGCGTGACAGTTCATGCAGGTCTGTGTGGCCGGAACCGCGGCAAACGCCGCTTTGTATACAGTGGAGTGGCAATAGAAGCAGTCAATCCCCAGATCGCCGGCATGCAGCTTATGGCTGTACGGCACCGGCTGCACGGGCTGGTAACCGGTGTCAATCACCGTAGGATAGGTATAGTAGGCGTAACCAGACACGGCGGCAACCGCGCCGAGGCCGATCACTGCGCCTAGCACCTTCATTATGAGATCCGACTGTTTCGGAAAAACGGCAGCCATCTTGGATTATCGATTCCTTCTGGGCACAACTTTAAGCCAATTACTTAAGCTATGGACGGGAGCTTCTATAGTTTCTATCATAACCAGACCCGTTCCGCAAGTGGAGTAAAGCTTCTTGCCTGACCAGAACAGTTCTAGTATAGCAAGAGCATTCGGCGATCTGAAGGTCCGCCCAAAGCTCATGGTGTTGCACAATCTTTTCTTCCTGGTCCTGACCTGCGCCGCCTATTTCACCCTGATTCCCCTCTTCGAAAAACAGGTGGCCGACGCCCAGACCCGGGAGGTGCGCATCCAGGAACAAGCCGCGCAAGCCGGGTTGAAAGGGAGTCAGCTCAGCGCGGCGCTTCCCAAGCAGTCCTACGCCCAGGCCGTCTCTCGCGCGAAGCTGACCCTGTTTCTCGTACTGGGCAGCATCTATGCCTTGGCCGTGGCGCTGCTGGAATCGGCCATCATGCCCCTATACGTCTACCGCCCGCTGCAGCGAATGCTGAGGGCCGACGCGGCGACGCAGGCCGGTGACCGGGAGAGCGAGCTCATTCCGGATGAAGAGATTCAGCGCGACGAAATCGGTTACATCATGCGCTCCCGCAACGCGACCGTCGCCGCCCTCCGTCGCCATGAAGACGAGCTGGCGACCGCCTTGCGCAGAATCGAAGAGCAGGATCGACTGGTCAGCCTGGGCTTACTTTCGGCCAGCGTCGCGCATGAGTTAAATACTCCTCTGGCCGTGTTGAACGGATCGATCGAGAAGCTGATCGAAACCTCAACCGACGCCCAGACCCTGGAACGCCTCGCGCGCATGCAGCGCGTGACCCAGAGGCTGCGCCGCATCAGCGAAAGCCTGGTCGACTTCGCGCGCGTCCGCAAACAGCACATGGAACCGTTGGCGCTCCGGCCGCTGATCGACGAGGCGTGGTCCCTGGTGGCCATTGATGAGAAAGCTGCCAGGGTCCAATTCGCCAACGAAGTGCGCGCGGAGGATCGCGTGGTGGGCAATTCAGACCGTCTGGCGCAGGTGTTCGTCAATCTGTTGCGCAATGCCTTAAACGCCGTGGAAACAGGTACCGGCTTCATCGGAGTGCGCTCCCGCCCCGCGGACCGGGCCGGTGAATCCGGAGTGGCCGTCATGGTGGAAGATAACGGTCGAGGAATCCCGCCTGATCTGCTCCCCCAGATTTTTGGAGCCTTCGTCACCAGCCGTCTGGACGCAAGAGGAACCGGCCTGGGCTTAACTGTCGCCGAAGGAATCGTTACCCAGCACGGAGGCACCATCGCCGCGGGCAATAGAGCCGAAGGAGGAGCCTGCCTCGAAGTCTGGCTCCCGGCGGCGCGTTAACGCTCGC